>OLFY01000398.1_pt1 | contig 67481 bp, 68 predicted proteins | sample 1605611 | NCBI WGS metagenome assembly OLFY01 (sample SAMEA3888923, study PRJEB22519) | human gut metagenome | biome: human gut; feature: human-associated habitat; material: faeces | place: Denmark | collected 2011 | reverse complement strand
TCGCCGAAATCGGGGTTTTTGACGGTGCCGAACACCCGCATCGACGGTGAGATGTTCATGTAGGAGTTGATCAGCGGCGGAATGTTCTCGCGGCATTTGCGGATTTCGCGGGTCAGGATTTTGTAATCCTCGGCGTAGCTTTCTCCGCAGAAGACGGCTCCCATCGCTTCGTTGTCGATGTCGAGCTCGATCGGGTAGATCGGATCGACCAGCTTGTCGCGGTCCGGAAAGTATTTCTTCAGGAAATAGATCAGCAGGTCGCGCGCCTCTTTGTTGTAGTCGCCGTACATGGTCACCTTGCCGAAAAAATATTTCATGTCGGGGTTGGTGACGACCAGTGCGCCGAGGCCGTCCCACAGGTTGTCGAGCGAGTAGAGCCCTTTGGGATTTTGGCGGATCCCCTGGTAGAGCGGCTGTACGAACGAACGGCCCAGTTCGATGGTGTAGGGCAGGAATTCGTTGCGGAATTTGTCGCTGAAGCGGAAGTAGTGTTCGGTGGACATGTGCTTCGGATGCGGCGTGCGCGAGACGATGAAGCGGTACCCGCCGACGATCTCCTGCGCTTTGGGATCCCAGACGAACAGTTGTTGGTAGCCCTCTTCCGCCGTGTCCTCTGCGTCGATGTCGACCGCTGCGCCGGTGCCGCCGCCTGCGTCGCGGAACGACAGTTCGCGCAGGCGTCCCAGTTCCTGCATGATGTTCGGGCTGTTGCGGGCTGTGACGACGTAGATTTCGTTGCCTCCGTTGTTGGTCTTGCGCAGTAGTTTGTCTGCTGTGAGTTCCTTCAGGATCAGGGTGCGATCCACAGGGTCTATGATGGGTATCATAAAAAGCGGTTTAGCATTGACAAATTTACACAAATCCTGAGAATAACCGCGCTGTCCCGCTTTTTTTTGGCTGAACTGAACGATTTGTTAACACCCTGACTGCATGCGGAGCATTGCACCCTTTCCCGGGAGAGTACTTTGGGATCGGATCAAGATGTTTGGAGAGAGGACGGAGACGGTGCGGGGCTGTGGTGACGTGCCGGGCCGGGACTTCTATCGGTGTGCCGGACGCAGCGCATAGGCCTGTTCGCGGATTTGCTGTGCCAGCCGGACGGGCGGTTCTCCGGTGGCAAGCCGCTGCCACGGGACCGGTTCGCCGAAATAGATGTCGAAGTGGCGGCCGCGTTGGGAGAACATTTCGTCGGCCAGGTAGAGCATCTCGATATTGGCCTTGATACCCAGTGCGGTGCGAATCGACGAGAGGTTGTAGAAGAAGTTCGACAACTTCCCTTCGAAGTAGACCGGAACGATATCGCGCCGGCTTTCGATGGCGTTTTTGACGAAACTCGGTTTCCAGGGCAAGTCGCATACCGAGCCTTTGATGCGCCGCGAGCAAAGGCCGGCGGGGAAGGTGGCGATCTGCTCGTTGCCGGCAAGCGTTGCGCGGAACCGCTGCGCATAGTCGCTGTTTTGCCTGCCGTGCTTGTTCACGGGAATGAACAGCGGAGCCAGCGGTTTGAGGTTCATCAGGATGTCGTTGACGATGATGCGGCCCGAACCGAAATAGCTGTCCAGTTCGTCGCAGAGCATCATGCCGTCCATGCCGCCGAAGGGATGGTTCGAGGCGAAAAGGTAGCGCCCGTCGAGGGAAAGGCGTTCGAGGCCCACGGCACGGTGGGTGATCTCCATGTAGTCGAGCGTCGAACGGACGAATCCGACAGGCGGCTGGTGCGAGAAACTCCTCAGCACGTAATTGACTTCGTCCTGATGCACGATCCTCTTGAGGTAGGCCTTGACAAAACGGGGCAACAGGCGCGCCAGACCTGGATTTTTGTCTGCGAGCACCTTGTCCACATCCACTTGCAGGGTATCGTTCGTTTCCACTCTTGTGACACTTGTTCCTGCAAAGGTAGAATATTGCCGTTTTATCCGCAAAAATCGGGTAATTTTTATACCTTTACGACGGATTTTTCAAGCTGTCCCGTATGAGTGTCTACCATGTGCCGGTTCTGTTCGATGAAAGCCTTGAGGGTCTTGCCATTCGGCCCGCAGGGATTTATGTCGACCTGACTTTCGGCGGCGGCGGTCATTCGCGCGGGATTCTCCACCGGCTCGGCCCGCAGGGGCGCCTTTTTGCGTTCGACCAGGACCGCGATGCACGGGCGAACCTGCCCGAAGATCCCCGGTTGACATTCGTCGAAAGCAATTTCCGCTTCATGCACACGTGGCTGCGCTATTACGGGATTGAACGGGTGGACGGCATCCTGGCCGATCTGGGCGTTTCGTCGCACCATTTCGATACGCGGCAGCGCGGTTTTTCGTTTCGCTACGATGCGCCGCTCGACATGCGGATGAACCAGCGGGCCCACCTGACGGCGGCCGACGTGGTGAACGGTTACGACCATGTCCGGTTGACGACGCTTTTGCGCGATTACGGCGAGCTGGATTCCCCGCACCGCATCACGCAGTGTATCGAACGTAGCCGGGCGGAACGGCCGCTGGCGATGATCGATGAGCTGATCGCAGCGGTAGCGCCGGTTACCCCGCGCGGCGGCGAGAGTAAATTCCTTGCCAAACTGTTCCAAGCGCTCCGGATCGAAGTGAACGGCGAAATGGAGGCGCTGAAGATGATGCTCGAACAGACCGTCCGCTCGCTGGCTGCGGGAGGGCGGCTGGCGGTGATTACCTATCATTCGCTCGAAGACCGGCTGGTGAAGAATTTTATGCGCAGCGGCAACTTCGGGGGAAAGGTCGAAAAAGATTTTTACGGCCGGGTGCAGACGCCTTTCGAGGTCGTTACCCGCAAGGCGGTTGTCCCGACTCCGGAGGAGATCGAACGCAATCCCCGTTCGCGGAGTGCGAAACTGCGGATAGCTGAACTGAGCGGGCCGCTGCGGCAGGAGTCGTGACGGGTAGCCGCGGAAGGAAATTGCTGCAAAGGAACATTCGTCCCGGCGGCGGGGGGGACAGTGGTGAAACTGTGCCGGACGCACAGGTCTCCCGGTGACCGGGCAGGTGTACCATTGTGAACCGAATGAGGAAAACTATACAGATACAGCGTTAATTTTTGTCGATATGAAAAACAGATGGTTGTTGTCGGCGGCGGTGCTTTTTTCGGCCGTGTGCGCGAATCCCGCATCGGCTCTCGAACGCGGGCCGCAGTACCATTACGATAAGGGCGTGGAACTCTACGAGCGCCAGCAGTACGGTTCGGCGCTCGCCGAATTCAAGAAGGCCCTCGGGGCGATGTCCGTCGATGATGCCGGTTACCGGATGCGAGCCCGCTATTATGCTGCGCTCTGTGCCGCCGAACGCCAGCAGACGGGCGCCCGCGAAATGCTCGAACGGTTTGTCGAGGACTATCCCAATTCGATCTACCTGAACGATGTCCATTTCGCTCTCGGCACGATCCTGGAGAAGGAGGGCGACTACCAACGGGCCTACGAACATTTGCTGACCGTCAATCCCCACGAACTGCCCTATTCGCGCATCGGGGAGTATTATTACCGTACGGGGCATGCCGCCTACCAGAACGGCGACGAGGATAAAGCCTATTCTTATTTCCAGAATTGTACGACCGATCCCGCTTATGCGCCCCATGCGACCTACTACAAGGCCTATATAGATTATACGCGGGGCGATCTGGACGCTGCCAAAAGCGGTTTCGCCTCGATAGCGGAGCTGCCCGCCTATGAGCCGATCATTCCGTTCTACCTGTTGCAGATCGAATTCCGGCAGGGAAATTACGCCTATGTGGTCGAGCATGGCGTGCCGTTGCTGAACAAGGCGACCGGAGCCCGTGAGATCGAAATCGCCCGCATCCTGAGCGAAGCTTATTTCCGCCAGGGGCAGTACGCCGATGCACTCGCCCAGATCGAGAATTACGAAAAGCTCGGCGGAGAGATGGGCCCTGAGGAGCTTTACCTGGCCGGATACAGCAACTACAACCAGCTGTACTACACCAAGGCCAGCACTCAGTTGACGGACGTGGCTTCCGGGGGGGGCGAACTGGGGCAGAATGCGGCGTTCCACCTGGGCGACTGCTACCTCAAACTCGGCGATAAGCAGAAGGCACTGCGCGCGTTCGTGTTGGCTTCGGCATCCGATTACAGTCCCGAAATCAAGCGCGAGGCGATGCTCAACGCCGGCAAACTGCAATACGAGCTGGGCGGCGGCGCATTCAACGAAGCGATTACGACGCTGGCCGGCTATGTGCAGGCGTACCCCGATTCGCCGCGCATCGACGAGGCGCGTGAGCTGCTGTTGGCCGCGTACTTCAATTCGCGCAACTATGAGGCGGCCTATGAAGCCATTAAACAGGTGCGCGACCCGGACAACAATGTGAAGGCCGCGATGCAGAAAATCGCCTATTTCCGGGCGTTGGAGCAGTTCCAGAAAGAGGAGTATCCCGAGGCGCTCAGGATGTTCGATGTGGCCGATGCAAACCGGTTCAATGCGAAATATTCCGCACTGACGAAGTTTTGGCGGGCCGAAACTTACGCGCGGCAGGGCAACTATGCGCGTGCCATTCCGCTGTACAGGGACTATATCCAGCTTTCGCCCGGCACCGAGTATGAGAACAAGGTGGCTCATTACAATTTGGGGTATTGCTACTTCAATACCCAGCGCTGGGGCGATGCGGCGGCCAGTTTCCACAAGTTCCTGTCGGTCTATCCCACGCGCGACAACCTGCGGGCCGATGCTTACAACCGGCTCGGCGATGCGGCATTTGCCCAGCGCGATTACCGCGAGGCGGTCAATAACTACGACCAGGCGATCCGCCTGAATGCGCCGGCGACCGACTACGCGCAGTTCCAGCGCGCGGTGATGCTGGGCCTGCTGGATCAGCGCGACCGCAAGATCGAGTCGCTCAGGGATATCATCTCGTCGGGCAAGGGGGATTATGTGGACGATGCGATGTACGAACTGGGCCGCACCTACGTGCAGACCGAACGTTTCAACGACGGTGCGGCGGTGCTCAAGCGGCTGACGGCGACCTATCCCGAATCGCCCTATTATCTGCCGGCTCTTTCGCAGTTGGGACTTACCTACCAGAACCTCGGCAACGGGAACGAGGCGCTGCGCTATTACAAACAGATCGTTGCCGAGTTCCCGTCGTCACGCCAGGCGAAGGATGCGATGCTGAGCATCCGGAATATCTACGTGGACAATAATGATGTGGACAGCTATGTGGCGTTTGCCCGGGAGAGCGGGGTCGAAACGAATGTGACGATGGTCGAGCGCGATTCGCTGTCGTACACTGCGGCCAACCGTGTTTACCAGAACGGCGACTATGCCCGGGCGCTGACGTTGATGGATAACTACCTGCGCCAGTATCCCAAGGGCTCGTTCCGTATCGAGGCGCTTTATGCGTTGGGCGATTGTTCGCTGCGCGAGGGGAACCGGGCCGGTGCGCTGGCCGCCTTCGAGGAGGTGGGCTCGATGCCGATGAGCGAATACAAAGTTCCCGCACTGCAACAGGCTGCCAAAATGCAGGTCGAGGACAAACATTATCCACAGGCGGCGGCTTTGTACAAAACCCTTTCGACGGTGGCGATCAAGTCCGCCGATATCGCTTCGGCATTGGGCGGTTACCTCAGTGCGGTGATCGCGACGGGTAATGTCGCCGAGATGGGCCGGGCTGCCGACGAGGTGCTCGCCTCGCCGTACGTGACGGCCGACCTGACCCGTGAGGCCAACTTTGCGAAGGCCCGCGCGCTGCAGGCCGACGGACACGACGACGAAGCACTGAAACTCTACCGCCAGGTGGCAGGAGTGCGGACGCGGGAAGGGGCCGAGAGCTGCTACCGGATCGTGTCGATCCTGTACAAACAGGGCAAGCTTAAGGAGGCCGAGGCCGAAGTGTTCGCGCTGGCCGAGCAAAACTCGCCCTATCAATACTGGACCGGTAAGGCGTTCCTGATTCTGGGCGATATTTACGTGCAGCAGAACGACGCGTTCCAGGCGAAGGCGACTTACCAGAGCATCGTGGACGGCTACACCGACAAGACCGACGGCGTGGTCGAGGAGGCCCGGCGCAAGATGAATGAACTGAAATAGCGAGATTGAACCGGATAACGAGTTTTATATGGATACGGCGATGATAAACAAAAAAGTGATATTGGCGGTACTGCTGCTCTCTTGCGGCCTGTCGGTTTCGGCGCAAAAGCGCGGCGGCAAAAGCGCCTCCAAACCCAAGACCGAAAAGGCTGCGGAGACCAAGGAGACCAAAGCCGGCGACCTGAACCGAGAGATGGAGGTGACCCGTGCGTACGAACCGACCGTGAGCGAGGCGAACAAACTCAATGTGAAGCCGAACCTGGTCGATACGGTCAAGTTGAGGCCCGAATTCAGCTACGGTATTACCCCTTCTCCGATTGCTTACGGTTTCGAAGTGACCCCGATCAAGGCCGCAACGGTGGATATCGACCTCTACAAACGGCTGAATCCGCTGTATGCCAAGGTCGCACTGGGCTATCCGATGCAGAGCCTCGCCGATGTCTATTTCAACACGACGGGCAAATCGAAGGGGATGTTCGGCGCCTACCTGAACCATTACGGCAGTTGGAGCAAGCTCGAGAACGGCGACGGGATCGAGACCCCGGCATCGCAGACATTCAACAAGATCGGTGTTTTGGGCGAGCGGCGGTGGACACGCTACGTCCTCAACGGCGAGATCGGCGTGGACTATGACATGGTCACTCGTTACGGGTATGCCAATCCGAATCCGGATATGCCGCTCCCGGCCTCGTTCGATACGACCGCTTCGGGTTTGCGGCAGCACTTTACGACCGTCCGGGGCAAAGTCGGTTTCGGCGATACGTTCGAAGACCTTTCCCACTTTAATTTCAGGGTCGGGGTGGACGCTGCCTATTTCAACGACCGTTTCGACCGGGCGCAGACCGGAATGAACGCTGACCTTGATCTCGGCAAGCGTTTCGGCGGCATGCACGAAGTGACATTGCATACGCAGTACGAAGGCTATTTCGGAATGGACGAGCTGGGAGGGCAGGATAACCACTTGGTGACGGTGGCGCCGCTCTATCACTTGAAAGCGGGTAAATTCGACTTCTCGCTCGGTGTGGATTTCACGTTCAACAGCCGCAATTTCGATAGGGATCTCAGGGGTGAGACGGAGAAATCCAAATGCTATTTCTATCCCCGTTTTACGCTGCGCTATGACGGAACCAACGGCTACTTCGTCCCGTTCGTGGAGATCGACGGCAGGCTGAAAAGCAACGACTACCGGACGCTGGCTTCGATGAATCCCTATGTCGGATCGGCGTGGGCCCCGAATACTTCGGAGTATAACGGACGTGTCGGCATTACGGGCAGCTTCTCGTCGGCTTTTTCGTACAAAGTCTACGGCGGTCTGACGCACGCCCAGGATATGGCAACGTTTGCCAATTTGTTCGTTCCTGAGCGGCAATCTTACGGAAACCTGTTCGACGTATTGAACGACACCGTGACGATGTGGACGGTGGGTGCCGATCTGGAGGGACGTATTTCAGGGGCTTTCGGGATAGAAGCGTCGGTGCAGTACAAAGGCTTCTCTAAAAAACGTTTTGACCACGTATCGGGAGTCCCCAATTTTACGGGTCGCCTGGACCTGCGTTACAGCATCCGCGACAAAATGATCCTTACCGCCGGGGCTACGCTGCAGTCGAGCCGCTGGTTCGCGCTGTCGGGCAGGGAGATCATGATGTCCTTGCCGGAACTGATCTGGCAGCAGGTAGGTACGACGGTCGATGTCCATTTCGGCGCCGAATACCGCATCTCGAAGGCTGTCGGGGTGTTCCTGCAGGGAAACAACCTGGCTAACCAGAAACTCTATCCGTATTATTTCTACCGCGGGCTGGGCATCAACGTACTGGCCGGTGTGAAACTTGTGTTCTAAGCCGCTCTCCGGCTGTTCCCGATGCGGGGAGCGGGCGGTTCCGGAACAGTACATGCGGGAGAGTGCCGGGTATGTGCAGGAGTGTCAAAGGAAAGGGTATAAATGATATGATTGAAGGCCGTCGGGAGGCGGCCTTCAGTGTGTCAGGGGCTGTCTGGGTTTTTCTGTGAAGAAGGGCTTTCCCGGCCAGGATTAACCGCACAGTGTCTGCCTGACGGCTTATGAATCATCCGAGTGCAAGGGATAATGGAGGGCAGGGGTAAATGGAAAATTCGAGGGGTTAGCGGGATGAGGGGCAATCCAACCACCAGTCGATCATGCGGCGGGCCAGGCTGAGCGGTGGTGGCAACGGAGGCAGGCGGTTGCGGTCGAAAAATGCCGCTTCGCTCAACTCTTCCTTTTGCAGGCGGATCTCCCCGGCCGCGTAGTCGGCGATGAAACCCACCATCAGGCTGCTGGGATAGGGCCACGGTTGGTTTCCGAAGTAGCGGAGGTTCCGGATTTGCAGTCCCGTCTCTTCGAACACTTCCCGGTGTACGCATGCTTCCAGCGATTCGCCCGTCTCGAGGAATCCCGCCACGAGTCCCATGAAAGGTGACCGGGAATAACAGGTGCGGGCCAGCAGGATCGAATCCCCTTTGCAGATCAGTACGATGATTGCCGGAGAGATAGCCGGAAACAGCTCTTTGCCGCAGGTCGGACAGCGCCTCGAAATCTCGGAGTGGGGCTCCATCCCCGTACCGCAGGCCGGGCAAAAGCGGCTGTTGCGTTCCCAGTGTACCAGTTCGAAGGCTTTTCCGGCCAAGGCGTACACCCGTTCGCCGAGCAGGTCGTAAGAGGCCCTCAGTGCGACCCATTCCATTCCGGCCGGGGCTGCCTGCGGAACCTCGATCGACGAGGCAAAGTACCTGATTGTATTGGAAGCGGGTTCCGGGCCTGGAGTCGTCCGGGCGACCTGTCCGGTAATCTCCATTGCTGCTGCGGCTTCTACGGGCGGTTCCGCAGCCAGCGGAATGTACCATCCGTCCGTATTGTGCCGCAACAGCAGGCGGTCTCGGTCGAAGAGAAACCAATAGGCGGCCTCGGAGGGCCGCCTATCCGGTCTGTTATGGGGTGTGTCTGGCATGATCGAATCTTGGAAAATCGGATATTGCCGGATTGCCGGTCTGTACGATCCTGCCCGCGGCTCTGCTATGGCTTGTCGCGGGATTGGCCGTTGACGGCCGGTAAAAACGGCAGCACTCTATTTTTTGATGAACGGCAGTTTGACTACCACCGCCTTGATCGGTTTTTCACGGATGATTACGTTGATTTCGCAGCCCGGAGCGGCGTGGGAAGCGGCTACATAACCCATCCCGATGCCTTTTTTCAGGCAGGGCGACATCGTCCCGGAAGTCACCTCGCCGATGATGCCGCCGCCGTTGTCGGCGAGTTTGTAACCGTGGCGCGGAATCCCCCGCTCGGTCAGTTCGAAGCCGACCAGACGCCGTTTCGGCCCCTCTGCCTTGATCTTTGCATTGGCCTCCCGGTCGATAAAATCCTTGCCGTCGACGAATTTGGTGATCCAGCCCAGTCCGGCTTCGATCGGCGAGGTGGTGTCGTCGATGTCGTTGCCGTAGAGGCAGAAGCCCATCTCGAGGCGCAGCGTGTCCCGTGCGCCGAGCCCGATATTCTTCAGCCCCAGTTCCGCACCCGCCTTCCAGAGGGCCGTCCACAACCTGTCGGCGTCTTCGTTGGCTACATAAATTTCGCATCCGCCCGATCCGGTGTAGCCGGTGGCCGACACGATGGCGTCTTGGATGCCCGCCACCTCGGTTTTGATGAAGGTGTAGTATTCGAGGTGCTCGACATCGGCATTCGGGCAGAGCCGCTGGACGATCTGCATCGCCAGGGGGCCCTGTACGGCCAGCTGGGCGATTTCGTCCGATGCGTTGTAGAGCTCTTTGCCCGGCGTCAGGCCAAAGGCCTCACCCTCTTTGCAGAGGTGTTTCCAGTCCTTTTCGGTGTTGGAAGCGTTGACCACCAGCAGGAAAGTCTCGGCGTCGATGCGGTAGACGAGGATGTCGTCCACGATGCCCCCCCGTCCATTGGGCAGGCACGAATACTGGATCTTCCCGTCGTACAGCGTGGCTACGTTGTTCGAGGTGACATGCTGCAGGAAGTCGATCGCCCGGGGCCCTTTGACCCAGATTTCGCCCATGTGGCTGACGTCGAATACGCCGGCCTTCTCGCGTACGGTGTGGTGTTCGTCGTTGATGCCGGAGAATTCGATCGGCATGTTGAATCCGGCAAATTCGGCCATACGTGCGCCATTCTCAATATGATACTTCGTAAACGGGGTTGTTTTCATGTTACGGGGTGTTTGTTTTGTGGGTTCGTTTTTTCGGTTTGCTTGCGAAGTTACGCTATTTTCGTTTAATTTTATAGCCTTTACCGAAAGAAAAACATCCGAAAGGACGATGATTAAAATCCTTATTATAGCATTGGTGATCTACCTGCTCGTGGTGACGCGCGCCCGGATACGCCTGCCGCATCCGGGCCTGCAGGCCACGGTCGATGTGCTCAAGGCGGCCGACCTGAGCGATGACGAGGTGCAACGGATGGCCGCGCAGTATGTCCGGTATTGCGACGCACAGAACCGGGTAGCCCCTGCCGGCGATCCGTACGCCGAACGGCTGGCACGGCTGACCGGGCGCTATGTGGCGGTCAACGGCATTCCGCTCAATTTCAAAGTGTACAAAACCACTGCAGTCAATGCGTTCGCCACGGCCGACGGCAGCATACGCGTTTTTTCGGGCCTGATGGACCGCCTCGGTGACGACGAACTGATGGCCATCGTCGGCCACGAGATGGGGCATGTGCGCAACCACGATACGATCGGTGCGATGCGCAAAGCCTACCTCGCTTCGGCGGCCCGCAGTGCGCTGGGCGCCGTGGGCGGCGCACTCGGTGCGCTGAGCGCCTCCCAACTCGGTTCGATAGCCGAACAGTACGCCTCGGCGCAGTTTTCGCAGGGACAGGAGACGCTGGCCGACGATTTCAGTTTCGGATTCCTGATCCGGAACGGTTACGATCCCTATGCGATGGCTTCCGCACTGGAGAAGATCACGCAAATCTCACGCCAGGGTGGCAGCGAAGCGGACGAGGTGATGCAACTCTTTTCGACTCATCCCGACAGCGCGTGGCGGGCAGCCCGCATGCGGAGCAAAGCCGACCGGCATCTCGGCCGCCGGTCGGGAGCTTAGTCCCTGTCCGGCGGATGTGAGGAAAACCGGTCGGTCCGCTATGGGGACAAAAGATGCAGGAGAAAGCCGGCAGGCCCGGTCGTCCGGGTATGCCCGCATGCGGCCAAAGGTCCGGATCCGCAAACCTCTAAACAGGAGCTGGCGCGTTTCTTGTACCGGTCTTCCGGAAAAGACTCTTGATGGCGAAATTACAGAACGTGACCCGGGCCCATCTCGGCCTGTTGCTGGCCAATCTGGTGTGGGCGGTCAACTATCCTTTTTACAAGGTACTGATGCCCCATTACATCACGCCTGTCGCGCTGGCGACGTTTGCCGTTACAGTAGCGGGACTGCTCGGTTTGGTCTCGCTTTTTTGGGGCGGCATCGAAAAAATCGACCGGAACGACATCTATAAATTCATCGGGGCGGCGCTGTTGATGGGCATCGCCAAAAAACTGCTGCTGATGATCGGTATGCAGCATACGAGTCCCATCGAAGCGTCAATCATTGCGACGCTCGGCCCGATCCTCGTGCTGGTTTTTTCTTTCTTTTTCGGGATCGACCGGTTTACGCCGATGAAGGTTTTTGGCATGGTGTTGGGAATGGGCGGTGCGCTGCTGGTCATCCTCAGCGGCGGCGGTGCCGTCACTTCGGGCGAGAAGCTGATGGGTAACCTGTTTGTCGTGGGCGCCATCGCTGCGTCGTCGTTCTCGATGGTGTGGCTCAAAGGGCTGATCATGAAATACAGGCCGATCACGGTGCTGAGGGTGTACTATCCGATGGCTGCGGTGATGTTGTTGCCGTTCGGGTTCGATTCGATGATCCATACCGATTTCGCCGCGATGCCCGCCGAAGCGCTGTGGATGTTCTTCTATGTGATCCTGATTCCCACCTTCGGCCCTAATTACCTGTTGATATTCAGCCTGCATTATGTCAAACCGACGATCAGCAGCGTCTTTTTCTACCTGCAGCCGGTGGGAGCCGCAATCCTCTCGGTGGCGTTGCATATGGATCATTTGACCTGGGAACGGGTCGTAGGGGCGCTCGTCGTCTTCGCGGGCGTTTTCTTCGTCGTACGTTCGTACAAATCCACGATCTCTTCACCCATGCACCAATTGGACGGGTAAGAGTTCCCGGCGGATCGAAGGAGTATCTCCGGTACGCCATTTGGGGCCGATGATCTCCTGACGGATCGAGGACAAGTGATTCGATACACTGCTTTCACTCGAACACGCCCGGCTATTGTTGCCGGAATTGTGTTTACTCTTGATATTCTGCCCGGAAATACCTATTTTTGCCCGTTACCGCCGGGGCGCATTCCCGGCAAACGCAACGAGAATCCGAAAATAGTTATGGGCCGTTCGAAATTCAACGAGTACAAGGGGCTGGACCTGCCCCGGATCACACAGGAGGTTTTGAAACAGTGGGACGCTGAGGATACGTTCCGCAAAAGCATATCCACGCGCGAGGGACACCCCACGTTCGTGTTTTACGAGGGGCCGCCCTCGGCCAACGGCCGTCCGGGCATCCACCACGTGATGGCCCGCACGATTAAGGATATTATCTGCCGTTACAAGACGCAGCGCGGTTTCCTTGTGCACCGCAAGGCTGGCTGGGATACCCACGGCCTGCCCGTGGAACTGGGCGTCGAGAAGAAACTCGGAATCACCAAAGAGGATATCGGGACGAAAATCTCGATCGAAGAGTACAACGATACCTGCCGCCGCGAGGTGATGACCTATACCGACCAGTGGGAGAGCCTCACGCGCGAGATGGGGTACTGGGTCAACATGCAGGATCCCTATATCACCTACGACAACAAATACATCGAGACGCTGTGGTACCTGCTGAGCGAGCTCTATAAAAAAGGACTGCTCTACAAAGGCTATACGATCCAGCCCTATTCGCCTGCGGCCGGGACGGGCCTCAGCAACCACGAGTTGAACCAGCCGGGGTGTTACCGCGATGTGAAGGATACCACTTGCACAGCACAGTTCAAAGTGATTCGCAACGATAAGAGCGAAAAGCTGTTCGACGGGGTGGAGGGCGACCTCTATTTCATGGCCTGGACGACCACACCTTGGACGCTGCCGTCGAATACCGCGCTGGCTGTCGGTCCCGGTATCCATTATGTACGGGTGCGGACCTACAATCCGTATACGGGGGAGCCCGTTACAGTGGTGCTGGCCCGTGACCTGTTTCACAACTATTTTCCGAAAAAGAACGAGGAACTCGATCTGGACGGCTACAACGGCGACGGGAAGAACATTCCGTACCGGGTGACGGGCGAATTCCTCGGCAAAGAGCTGCCCGGGATCGAGTACGAGCCGCTGATTCCGTGGATCAAACCGATGGGCGATGCGTTCCGGGTGATCTCCGGTGACTATGTGACCACCGAGGACGGTACCGGGATCGTGCATATCGCGCCGACGTTCGGTGCCGACGACGACCGGGTGGCCAAGCAGCAGAATATCGCGCCGCTGGTGGTGGTGGACAAAGCGGGCAAACGCCAGCCGATGGTCGATCGCACGGGCAAGTTCTTCCTGATGGCGGATATGGACCCGGCGTTCGTCGCATCGAATGTCGATGCGGAGGCGTACCGCGAGTACGAAGGCCGCTTTGTCAAGAACGCCTACGATCCGAAGCTGACCGATGCCGACGAGACGCTCGACGTCTCGATCTGCATGATGCTGAAAGCGGAAGGCAAGGTGTTCAAAATAGAGAAGCATACCCACAACTATCCGCATTGCTGGCGTACCGACAAGCCGGTGCTCTACTATCCGCTCGACTCGTGGTTCATCAAGACGACAGCCGTGAAAGAGCGCCTGATCGCACTCAACGAAACGATCAACTGGAAACCGGCTTCGACCGGTAGCGGCCGTTTCGGCAAATGGCTCGAAAACCTTGTGGACTGGAACCTGTCCCGTTCGCGCTACTGGGGTACCCCGCTGCCGATCTGGGCGACCGAAGACCATAGCGAACTGAAATGCATCGGTTCTGTTGCCGAACTGAAGGCGGAGATCGACAAGTCGGTCGCTGCTGGCTTTATGGCCGAAAATCCGTTCACGGCCTTTACCGAAGGAGATTTTTCGAAGGAGAATTACAATAAGTTCGACCTGCACCGTCCCTATGTGGACAACATCGTGCTCGTCTCGTCGAAAGGCGAACGCATGGTGCGCGAGAGCGACCTGATCGACGTCTGGTTCGACTCGGGGGCGATGCCTTATGCCCAGGTGCACTATCCGTTCGAACTCAGCGGGGAGAAGTTCCGGAAGGTTTATCCGGCGGATTTCATCGCCGAGGGCGTCGACCAGACGCGCGGTTGGTTCTTCACGCTGCATGCGCTGGCGACGATGCTCTTCGACAGCGTGGCGTTCAAGAATATCATTTCGAACGGTTTGGTGCTCGACAAGAACGGCAATAAGATGAGCAAGCGTTTGGGCAATGCGGTCGACCCGTTCGAGGTGCTTGAAAAATACGGTACCGATGCGGTGCGCTGGTACATGATCTCGAACTCGCAGCCGTGGGACAACCTCAAGTTCGACGTGGACGGCGTGGACGAAGTGCGGCGCAAGTTCTTCGGAACGCTGTACAACACCTACAGCTTCTTCGCGCTGTACGCCAATGTCGACGGCTTTACGGGCCGCGAGGCGGAAATTCCCGTGGCGGAACGCCCGGAGATCGACCGTTGGATCATCTCGCTGCTCAATACGCTGGTCAAAGAGGTAACCGAGTCGCTCGAAAATTACGATCCGACCCCGGCCGCCCGTGCGATCCAGGATTTCGTGAATGAAAACCTGTCGAACTGGTATGTGCGCCTGAACCGCAAACGCTTTTGGGGCGGCGGCATGACTCCCGACAAACTGGCGGCCTACCAAACCCTGTACACCTGTCTGGAGACCGTTTCGCAGTTGGCCGCACCGTTCGCACCGTTCATTACCGACAGGATCTTCACCGACCTGAATGCGGTGAGCGGACGCCACGGCGACACCTCTGTGCACCTGGCCGATTTTCCGGCTTTCCGGGCCGAATTGGTGGACGCTCGTTTGGAACAGATGATGGCTTTGGCACAAAAAGTGTCGTCGATGGTGCTGGCCTTGAGACGTAAGGTCAATATCAAGGTGCGCCAGCCGTTGACGAAGATCGTGATCCCGGTGCTTGCCCCGGCTATTAAAGCCGAAATCGAAGCGGTTCGGGGATTGATCCTCGGCGAGGTAAACGTCAAGGAGCTGGAATTTATCGAGGATACCACCGGCGTAATTACCAAGCGGATCAAGCCGAACTTCAAGACGCTCGGGCCGCGCTACGGCAAGCAGATGAAGCAGATATCGGCACTGGTGGCCGCTTTTTCGCAGGGGGACATCGCGCAGATCGAGCGGGAGGACCGCTGGACGGCCGAAATCGACGGCGTGCGGATCGAAGCTACTGCAGCCGATTTCGATATCGTGTCGGAAGACATGCCGGGGTGGCTGGTCGCTACGGAGGGTAAGCTGACCGTCGCGCTCGACATTACCGTGACGGAGGAGCTGCGTCGCGAAGGTATCGCCCGGGAGCTGGTCAACCGGATCCAGAATCTCCGTAAGGAGAGCGGTTTCGAAGTGACCGACCGTATCCGCGTGGTGATCGAGCGGCATGAAGCGCTGACAGGAGCCGTCGAGTCGTTCGGCGATTACATCGCTGCACAGACGCTGGCCCTGAGCGTCGCACTGGCGGATTCCCTCGATGAGGCGGGAAGCGTCCCGGTAGAGCTGGATGAACTGACCGTGAGAATGAAAGTGGAGCGCGTCTGACACCCGGGTGAATTTCATCCGGAGCGGGCGCGAAAATGTTGGTATATTCCGAAATTAATTTTATCTTTATAAAAAGATCGTCGCAGGATGGTCTGGAATATTTAAATTTTTGAGCCATGTCAGAGCATGAAAAGACTCGGTACTCAGATGAGGAGCTACTCGAATTCAAGAAGATAATACTGGATAAGCTGGAGAAGGCCAAGGCCGATTACGACCTGTTGCGTTCTACGATCACCCACACTTCGAGCAACGACATCGAAGATACCTCTCCGACGTTCAAGGTGCTGGAAGAGGGTGCTGCGACGCTTTCCAAAGAGGAGTCGGGCCGGTTGGCCCAGCGGCAGCTGAAGTTCATCCAGCACCTCGAGGCGGCATTGGTGCGCATCGAGAACAAGTCTTACGGTATTTGCCGCGAGACGGGTAAGTTGATCCCCAAAGAGCGGCTGCGGATCGTACCGCACGCAACGTTGTGCATCGAAGCCAAAGGCGAGCGCCGTTAGCCGGTGCTGCGGTGTCTCCGGACATACGCCCGGTCCGGTGAGGAGCCGAAGGACGGGCGCCGGGGAAACGAGGCGGGCGATGCCGGAGTAAAACGGTAAAGAGGGTGGTATGCCCTCTTTTTTCGTGCCTGCGGCACGGTAACATTCATAAAGAGAAGAAAACGGACAGTGGCGACAATTACTATGTATACCGACGGTTCGGCGCTGGGGAATCCCGGCCCGGGCGGTTACGGCGTCGTATTGATGAGCGGCCCTTACCGCAAGGAACTCAGCTGCGGCTATGCGCATACGACCAATAACCGGATGGAGCTGATGGCGGTCATCGCCGGGCTCGAAGCGCTCAAAAACGACGGCTGCGACGTAACGGTTTATTCGGACTCGAAATATGTGGTCGATGCCGTTGCGAAGGGATGGGTCTTCGGCTGGGAGCGCAAAGGATTCAAAGACAAGAAAAATCCCGACCTGTGGCGGAGGTTTCTCGCCCTGTACCGGCGGCATAACGTGCGTTTCGTCTGGGTTAAGGGGCACGCCGAAATTCCTGAAAACGAGCGATGCGACCGGCTGGCCGTGGCTGCTTCGTCGTCGGGCGACCTGATCGAAGATACGGGGTACCGGGCCGGTGAGGCCGGCAGCCTGCTTTGAGCGGGCGCTACCTTTTTTCTTCTGGCATCCGGAGCGTTCTCCCCCCTTGGTTCTATCAGGGAAACGCTTTTCTTTTTGTGTCCGGGCCCTTGCCTGCGGCAGTGTTCCCTCCTTTGTCCGGAGATGCTTGGGAGGCTTGTGTCATTTCAGGACACCCGGCTCGTCGGGATGTTGCAGGGCCGTGTGTGCGATACGTTGGCCCAATGCGGCTTCCCGGGGCGATACGCTTTCGGGGTGGAACGGATTGCCTTCGACCGGCCCGAAAAAAGTTTCATACCAGGTGCAGGCTGCGATGTAGCGGCCCAGTCCGTAATCGAGGTGGAATCCGTCCCGGGTCATCCGATCTCCCATCAGGTTGCGCCCGGTCTGGATCGCCGTGCCGGACGGTATCACGATCGGAATGTGCTCTTTGCGGGAGACCCGGTTGACCGTTTTGACGATTTCCCGATACATTCGGGATTGGTCGTTGTCGTAATTCGCAAATCCCGAATGGTTGGAATCGCAGGCATAAGCCCAGACCTGATGGATGGCGAAGCGCACTCCGGGATTGGTTGCGTGTGTGCGCAGGTATTGCAGCAGGGAGGGCATGAAGGGGTAGTAGGTGTCGTATAGGCCGGAATTCTGGCTGACCTGCTGAACCGTAATGTAGTCCCACGGTTCGTCCTGCAATGCCGACAGGAGGGAGGTCTTGGGGGTGTTGGACTGCACGCCTTCGCAGTTCTTGCGGTAATCGTATGCGGGAAGTCCCTTGCTGACGTTCTCCCAGTGGCGCTCCAGCGAGCAGCCCCCGATGTAGAGGTTCCCGACGATCAGCCGGATGCCGGCGGCTTTGGCCAGTTCGTCCAGGTATTCCACCCCGTCGTCGGAGAAGCTGTTGCCGACGGCGAGAATGCGGACGACCTCGCGCGGTTGCTGTTGGGCAGTCAGGGTAGGCGGGCAGCAGACGATCAGGTAGCAGATCAGGCTGCACAATAACGAAAATCTGTTTAAACGATTGGGCTTCATGAATGTAAAAGTTTTGTCGTCGGGGTTGGTTACCGGTTGCCGGCTTGTTCGGTCAAGGCCTTACGGAAGTCCTTAATGCGGTGGAAGGTCATGTAATTCGCGTCGTGGCAGTTGTGCGCACCGGTTCCGTTATCGTCATAAGCCGTACGGGACAGCAATACGATATCGTTTCCGTCGAACAGCCAGTCTGCATATTGGAAACCGTGCTTGGCAATGTCGGGATGGTGCAGCACGGTGCGGTGCACGGTCCATTCCTGCAGGTTCGGCGAACTGGATAGCGCCAGGGTATTTCTGACCCATGCGGGATTTTGTTTGCCGGCCCACTCCTGTGTGACATAGTTGACCAACGACCAGTAGTGGTCGGAGAGAGAGTCGTACCGCACTGTAAACTTTTTGGCTCCTCCCGGCATCCGGACGAAATCTTTTTCAGGGTCGAACGGGTCGAATGATACCGAATCGCGCAACCGGATCAGGGCGGCGTATTCGGGTCCCGGAGCATAATCTACGCGCAGCAGGTCGGCGACATTCCCGTCGGGTGTGACGACAGCATTTCCCTCGAGCCATGCACCGAATTTCCCGTCCAGATAGGTCGAATCGTACGGCAAACTGTCTGTGACACTCCAACTGGCGGCTTGTAACAAGTCTGCACTGTCCGGTGCCGAGATTATCATCGCGCTGTAACGCTTTCCCCAAATATCCGTGTTGGAACGTGCGCACTCTACGGCCCGCCATATTCGTCCCCGGTAGGATATTACCGGCATGGGAGCGGTGTGATATTCACCCATCCGTAACAGGCCCGTGATGCTGTCGATCGGGGAGCTCCATGTATTACCCCGGTCCTCGGAGCGCCGGATGATGAGGTTGCCGTGCTCTTTGTCCGTTCCCATCAGGAAGAGTATTCCCCTGTGCACGAAAAGATTCGACCAGAACTGTCCGTCGAGGCGTGTGACCGGGCGCCAGTGTTCGCCCCGGTCTTCGGAGCGGTAGATCCGGGTGACGGCTGCTGTCGTGGACGAGGAACCGGGGCCGAATTCATCGTGCGAAGCGATGTAGGTGCCGTCCGGCAGGATACAAAGGCTGGGGGAGCCGACGTAGATACTGTCCTGTTGATTGTAGTGGCAGATTACGGTGCCCGGCGGCCTGTCGCTGCCGCATCCTACGGCGGTAGCAAGAATAAGCAGAAAACCGATGAGCATGACTCCGGTACCCGGACAAAATGTGGAATTTTTACGGTTGGAAAGAAACACGGTCTGAAATTTTATTTGTATTCAAAATTAATGAATTTTTCGTTTCCAAGCGTGCCGTATGTGTGCATGAGAGACGAAATGAATCTTTTACTTTGTGTAAAACGTTTGATTTTTTTGGGATAAAGAAAAAACTGATTATCTTTGCACCACGAAAAACGGAGATTCGTTAGCTCAGCTGGTAGAGCACAACACTTTTAATGTTGGGGTCCTGGGTTCGAGCCCCAGACGGATCACTTTCGAGAACCTGAGGGAGCACAAGGTTCAAATAAAGCCTCTTTGTAAGAGGCTTTTTTATTGCACAAATCTGTGCATTCTAATTAAAAATCACTGTTTTACGGGTTTGGTTCAAGGGCAAGCACTTGGAAAACCACATTTTGATTACTGCCGAATAAGGTGTTTGATAGATACCAATTCATGCCAAAATCGTAGGCCAAAACAAAAGTAGCAAAAAATGGCCTACAAAATAGCGACTAAAGGATTGAATATCTGCATTCTGCATAGTTTTTATCCTTGTTTTTCAACTTACATTTGTGTCCAATTTAAAAGTGGGAAATCATGGAAAAACAGTCATTCTTAATCTCATTCTATTTGCGCAGGAATCGGGTGACTAAAGCCGGCCTGGCACCTATTCTATCGCGTGTAACGGTAAACGGGCATGCAACGGAAATACCTGTAAAGTGTCATGTGTACCCGGAACAATGGGATCAAAAAAAAGAGCGTGCCATAGGGAAAGATAAATTATCGGCTGAAATTAATATCAGCCTGAATGCTTTCCGGGCACAGGTTTTAGAGATTCGCAATCGGATTCAACAAGAGGGTCGGGATGTAAGCATACACGAAATTAAACGTCGTATGACACAAGCCTCATTAACACGAATGTTTCTCAAAGAATTTGAGGCATATTGCGAATTACGCCAAAAAGAGGTCGGTGTTAATATCACTCAATTGACAGTCAATAAATTTTGGCGCGTATTCCGTTATTTAACCGAATACACCAAATTGGAGTACAAAAAGGACGATCTGCCGCTACCGTTTATAAACCACGAATATATCTACGGGTTTAAAATCTTTTTGCAGACACACCATAATTGCAAAAACAACGGAGCGGTCAATCTTTTGAAAGCATTGCGGAATTTCATCCTGTACAGTATGCGTAATGACTGGATTGAGAAAAACCCGATGAGAGACATTAAGATGAAAGAAGAAGTAACAGAAGTGCGGGCGCACCTGACCAAAGCAGAATTAGAGGGGATAATCGCTAAGGAGATGCCGAACGAGCGTTTGGAACGTGTACGTGATGTGTTTATATTTTGTTGCCTGACCGGGCTGGCTTTTACCGATGCAGACCATTTGAGTAAAGCGCATATTGTTCGGGATGACGAGGGAAATGTATGGATACACAAACCCAGACAAAAGACGTCAATCATGAGTGTGATCCCCTTATTACCGTACGCCCGACAAATACTGGAAAAATATTCCATAGATGCCGAATGTGCGGAGAATGGTAAGCTGCTTCCGATTTGTTCCAACCAACGGATGAACTCTTATCTGAAGGAAATCGCTACGATATGTAATATTAACAAGTTGCTTACGACCCATTGCGCCCGGCATACGTTCGCTTGTGTCGCTATTGAATACGGTATGCCGATTGAAACTATTGCTAAGATACTCGGTCATACAAAAGTACAAATGACCCGGCATTACGCCCGTTTGTCAGATGGTGCTATATTGAGAGATATGGTTAAACTGAATGAAAGAATGCAATTGAATGATGGCATAACCCTTAAAAAAGCGCAATGAGATTAAGGTATTACCTCCGGTGGGTGTGATATATTTTATGACCCCTAATATCATCAATACGCATGCTTTACGAAAAGATTTTTAACTTTAATAAAATGTTTCAAGATGAATACTCTTTTTATCGTTAAATCACTCCAATGGGGTTGCTACGTTGATAAAAACGAAGATGGGACGTTATCATTAAAGTCTGCACTTGGCGAACCGATACCCGATGCTGGGGCGACCATTAACAGTTGCGGAGGTATAGATGGATTTTTGGAAAAATGTATCGAAACGCCCAATGATCTTTCCACCGAACTCATCAATCGCCGGATAGCCAGGAAAACCAGCCAATCCATCACCCGTGCCCAGATTTTGAGCCGGGAACAGGAGAAAGGAGCAAAAGCCATTAGGGAATACGAAACTTTGCAGGAGCAATATAAGGATGAACCAATTCCAGCGACATTTGAAAACCTGCGTATTTTAATGGCCTATCTTTGTACGCAAAATTAGGGTGCTTGGAAGCTGCCGAAATTAGATCGTCCATATTCAGCTCACCAATATGATTGCGACGGTATTACAGCCGTAACCATAACATTTGACGAACCGGTAAAATCCGAGAAGGTGTAACCGACAGAAAGTTTTCGTACAATGCACCTGCGGGCCACCTCTCGGAATATTATAAGATTAGAGGTGTGAGCCATGTAGCTCATGATTGAAAGCCACAAACGAACAAAACACAATACCGTCGAAAAATCTAAATGCGTTTAGCTCGACATGAAACGGCCCCGAAATTTCCGGGGCCGTTGTATTTATACGCTCTTTCTCAGTGAGCGGATTAAACACCAAGCCAATCCCCCGACACAAAGGAATAGGTAAATGAAGATTATCCCGTCGTGGTATTTGCAGTAAAAGGTCAGAGGCGAAATCAACGCCACCCGCTGCACGATCAGCGCGTCCGAAACGCTGTGTATGTTTTTAATCCGTCCTCTGTTATCGACCACATAGGACAACCCCTCTTGGGTGGCCCGGACGATATACCGGTTCGTGGCAATCGCATTGGCTCGGTTGATATTGACCATTTGCCTCTCGCAGTGCATGTTGTTCACCATCTCGTTACTGGCCGAAACAAAGAAGATTTCAGCCCCTTGCTGACAGTAGTCGCACATATCATTCAGAAAGATGCCCTCGTAACATATCAGCGGCGATATGTTGTCCCCGCCGATTCGTATGATCTCCGATTCGTTGGGCACGGCCGTTAGTTCGTAAGGGATAGCCTCGTTTATCCATGTAATCTCGCCCAACAGACTGCGCCAGGGCAGATACTCCCCGAACGGGATATAGCGGCGTTTGTACCTGAATTGCGGGGTATCCTCTCTGGAATATGTTACCATACTATTGGTGACCGTATGATCGGGTAAAATCAGGTAAGCTCCGATAAAAACCGTACTGTTTTTCAGTGAGTCCTGCAACGACCGACGGATGGATGTAAGCCTTGGATGGATGGATATGGAAGATTGCGAGAACGAGAATATGGCTTCGGGGCTGAGAATATAATCACATTTAACGGTTTTGTTTTGCCGCAATATGGAGTCGATGGCTATATTGTCCGCTTGTAAGGCAACGATCCCCACCGTCCTATCTTTACGATGTCCGTTATCCGATACCGACCAACCGATCAGCAAGCTGCACAATACTGGCAAAACGACCCCAAACGCCAGGGCATAATAAGGCATATCTTTCCGGATCAATGTCCGGTAAAGAAGATAGCTCAAGCCGAGCAACCAGATACTACCCCCGATAGGGCCGCTATAACGATACCATTGGATGGCATCGGGTAGGTATGATAAGGGGGTTCCGGCAATCAGGTAAGGATTTCCGATGGGTATCGTTAGGAAAACGATCTCGCCAATGAGCCATGCGAATGCGAACGCCTCGACCACCCGCCGCTTGCAAAATATACTAAATAGCATCGGTATCGTGTAGATAACCCACGGTATGATAACCAAGATAAGCCCCAACGGTGTATTTGCGACATGGGTCAAATAGCTGAATGTTGCAAGTGAATAAGCCAGTATAAAGAATGTAATAGCAAGCAAGCGAAGTCCGGGTTGGACAAAGGTGTCGAGGATGTAAAACAGACCTGTAAACGCAGGAAAAGCCAATGGCAGCAGGATAGGGCTGTCCTGCGAAAAATAGAGAAGCACCCCAAAAACGGGTGCCTCTCCAATTTTAATAACCCATGTCATAGTAGACGGTATTCTATTGCTGTTTGCGGTATCGGCACAGAATAAACGGCAGAACGGCGTGCGTTTCGCTCGAAATATTATAGGAGTAATCCCCAATCAGTGTGTTTTCAATATTCCCTCGCAACAGCGTGATAAAGACCAATGCCGTATTAGGAATATGGTCGAACATTTTAGGGTCTAACTTATACTCGCCGTTATCTTCCGGAATAAATGCAGTGCGTCGTACTGTTTGACCGTCATAGTTCGGTCCATACATTTTTTCACCCGTCCAATCGACCGACACAATCAACCCTGCTTAATTGTTAGGATCGGCATTCCAACGCAAAATGAAATTACCCCCATAGCATATCGGATACATTTCATCATCGTTCGTTACACGAGGTGATGTTATCTCAATTAAAGTCGGCACATACTGTGAAACTTCGATGAGTGGCGTTTCTATTCCTTTGGTCACGGTAGTCGGCACAAATTGGTATGTAACGGTTTTGCCGTATAGGTTTTTGAGATTGGGCAACGCTCCGTTGATTTTTGTTGTTACTTTAGTATCTATTATCGGGATGTTGTCGATCATGATACTATGCGGAGTATCCAAGTCCTGAATGGCTTTCGTGGATTGGTAATGCCTTTGTCCCGATGCAGTGGCGATTTGTTCGCTTTCCAATGGCGATGGTTTCAATGAGCTTAACTGCACATAAAAATCCGTAGTTTCGTATGCTCTGACGTAAAGGCCGGCTTCAGTAGACATATACTCGTCAATATGTAATTCCTGCACTTTAGGGTTTTGATGTTCCTGTTTTGCTGCATTGTCCATTCCCTGATTCGACTCTTTGGTACATGAGAAAGCAAGAACGGCAGCGCAAACTGCGATCATTATATTGTGGTTCATGATATTTAATCTTAGGGATGATTAATGGAAATGCAGACTATCATAAGGTTCCGGATCAATAACGGTTCCTCCACCTCCACCGGTACTTCCACCGTCACCTCCGCCGGTACCACCTCCCGATATTACATAATCTCCGTCATCGTAAATCGGATTATTCATCCAAGAGGTTTCACTTAGATATAAAGAATCACGCATTGGATATTGAACAATCGCTCTGGATTGAATTGTCACTTCTCCGTCTGGCCCACCGGACCAGTTTTTCAATTGTGACAAATAAACACCTGAATAAACTTTCGTCCAAACCAATCTCTCCCATGCCTGTGACAAGATGGAGTTAGCGATTATTTTAACGTCTTTGATCGAGCCGCCTTCTTGGGTAAATGCTCTAATACCGCTAATAGTTTTGATCCCAACCTGATTCGATTGATAAATATTAGATTCAACAACACCCGAACATTGAGTTCCCTGCACATATACCTTTAAAAAACTTCGGCGGTCAGCACCGAGTCCTTCCGTTAAAGGTGTAACAATATTATTAAGTCCCAATGGCTGGGGGCTATGGTAGAAATTAAAATCTGATGCTGAAAAAGGGTATCTACCTGGTTCATATGTTAATTCCACAGATTTGATATTCAAAAGTTGGACAGTATTAACATTAGGAATGTCATTACAACTTTTGGTAGCTGGTTTGGGTGGCACCGGAACAGGAGGTTTAAATCCCCACGCACGCATAATGGCAAGTGACCAAAATGCCAAAAAGCAAATTGAGAGTAAAGTTTTTGATTTCATGATAAGTATAGACTGAAAGGTTGTATATATAATCATCCATAAATTTATGGATTCAAACTTTACTCATTCACCGATTTTGGTGCAATTATTCCACGAAAATTGAAGATGCTGTTACAAAACCATTACCCGTATTAGGCATAGCAATTTCTTCGCTGTTTCGCCAATATTTGGCTAAAGTCATTTCATTACTAACCACCTCCCAACCTGATACATATATTTGCCCTTTGGCAACAGTTATGCCTGTTGCTTCCTCCCCGTCCAGTGCTGTTGGGACACCATTTTTCCAATATTTAGCATGATTCACACCTCTGACATCTTGTTCCGAGCCCGCTGCGTAAATGTCGGTTCCATATATCCAAATGCTGTTTAAACTTGCTTCTGTTTTTCCCTCAGTAAGAGCGACGGGAACCCCATTCTTCCAGTATTGCGCCACGGGCTTCTTTTGATCCGTTATCACTTCCCCCGCCACGTAAACATCATTGCCCGAAACGTAAATCGCCTTGATATAAGTAACTCCGTCAGCCGGCAATATAAATTCCTGCCCGTTCACCCAATATACACCTTTCGGATATTTCATGCCAGCCACATATACATTGTTGTTGGCTACATATATTGCCCTCGCTGTGGCATTATTTGACAGAACGGTAGGCACGCCGTCTTTCCAATATTTAGCAACCATATCATCCCAACCTGCCACGTAAACATTACCCTGATCTACAAAAATGGATTCTGCATTGCCCTTCGATGAACCGTTGGAAAGTAGCACTCCTACACCGTTTTTCCAGTATATAGCTTTGGCCGAGTTTCCTGAAAATACTTGTCCGGCAACATATATATTACCTTGATCGACACAGATAGACCAAGCATCGGCATAATTCCCTGCCTGATCTGTCAAGGCAATGGCTTGACCGTTTTTCCAGTAAGTCGCCGTTCTGTTCATCCCGTCTGGATCTTGAAATCCGGCCAGGTACACATTCGGTTCCACCGTCACTTCGCAGGTCGTCGTTTCGTTCTTGTATTTTGCCGTGATTACCGCCTTGCCGATTTGCTTGGCTTTGACCGATCCCCCGGCCCATACCGCTACGGTTTCGGGGTTGCTGCTCGTCCATTCGACACTCTGCCCATTGATCTTCTCCCCTGCTGCGTCCAGTGCGACCAGAACGAATTGCTCAAGGGTATGAAGCGTGAGGGTCGCCGGATCGAGCTTCAGGGAAGTGGGCTTGTCATCTTTCGCACATGAAAGCACAAGGAGTGAAAGGCAGAATAACAGTAAAACTCTTTTCATAACACTAATAATTGATTGTAAGGAATAGGGAACCATGAGAGGGCCTGCCTTGTGAAAAATCTAATTGAAGGGCTGGGCCGGGATAGATGAATAGACTTGAATATGATATGTCAAATAACTCACTATAAATTTAAGTAATATATTTTTAAATAACAAAATGATATGATAAATAATGCATTTATAATCATTTAATAAGCAATGATTTATTGTTAATTCATTCCGAGTGGCCATTTGATTTTTCTTATGATGCCACTTTGGTTGTGTTTTAGCTGATTTTCTGTTAATTAGTAAAGATTTACTAAGAAATCTTCCCGGACAAAGCTTCTAACATTGCGTTATAAATCACTACGCAATGATGCAAAGAAAGACTAATCCGGAAATAAGCGGCATCCTCTCATTGCTGCTTAATCGCTTTGATCGGCTGGAAAAACAGATTGCCTCCGTTGGCCGGGACAACCTCGGTGGCGATGAACTGCTCGACTCGCGGGATATTCGCATACTGACCAAGATGTCCGACCGGACGATCCTGCGCCGCCGCAATGACGGCACGCTACCGTACTTCAGGCACGGCGGCAAAATCTATTACCGCAAGTCCGTCGTTCTGAAAGCCATTCAGCAATCTCTTGTAAAGTAGTTGACGATGAAAAAGATGATAATCATCGAGCGGAGTAAATTCGCCCAGATCATGCGCAACTACAAGAAAGCGCTTCACATGAGCGCCGTGTTGGAACACATTTGCCGGGAGCGCAAAAGCGCGATCACACTGACGACCGCCGAGATATGCGAACTGATCCAACTCGACTTGTCCGACGTCGCAAAGCACACCCAGCGCGGCCGATTACGCTGCGATATGGTGAAGGGAGTACGTTACTATGATATAATGGACTTAATCAACCTGAAAGACCTGCTCGACAGCCCGACAACGACCGCGACAATGACCGCCGCCCAAACCCGATTTTTTCTTCTACGCCTTAAAAAATTCATGCTGGTCTGAGCGAAGTTTTCGTCCCGTTTCAAATCATATCTGCTGTCTTGTGTCCTTTCCATCGTAATGTCTTTTTTTATTCATGCCGTGCCTTTCGCTTCGTTTTCAGATTGCCGGTTGAAAAAGGGGGTAGAGTGTGCAAGGTTTCGCCAAAAAAAATTACAGCCGCCACTGCGATGACTGTAATTTTTTTTTGAGCGAACCCCGCAGGGGTTACCTTGCTCACTCGTTGCCGGGGCCGGCCCCCCTTTTTTAACCTTTGCAAGCTGAACGACAAACGGAGTGAAACCAAGGTATGATAAAAAGACCTTGATATTCCCGGAATCAGGACACAAGACAGTTGATACGATTCCCTTCGGGATGAAAACCGCCAGACCAGCATCGCCGCTTCGCTTTCTCGCTATCGCGAACAGTTGTGTTAACGCATCGGGTAGCCGACTATAAGAAAGCCAGTAAATCCTTGCCGTAACACGGGCAGAGCTTGCAACTCATCGATGATATTGTTCATTCTGCTGCAAATTACACAATCTTGATATTTTAACAGAATTTATATGAAACGTATTGAATATGTGAATAAAATAACATATCTTGCATTACGTCGATATATTGACAGTCGAATGATTTGTTGAAATAGAACTAAAATAGGGACTGAGTTTCTCTATGTACAGAAGACGGATAGATAATATTCGTTTTTCATCCAGTAGGCATCTGTATTAACCTCACTAACCAAACTTCTTATGAATTACAAAAAAATGGTAAAAGAAGATCCCTTAACACTTACCATTCTGCCAACACATAAATGCACCGCATCGTGTAAGAACTGTTGTTTTGGGTGTAATCCAAAGGTTAGTCATATTATGCCGTATGAGGAAATGGTATATCATATTGATGAAGCCGTTAAACATTTTTCCACATTGAGTGTTCTTGTCATTTCAGGCGGAGAATGTTTCCTGCTTGGTGAAGACTTGGATAGAATAATACACTATGCGACGAAAAAAGGGTTAAGTACAAGAGTGGTGACTAATGGTTATTGGGCTATATCTTATGAAAGCGCCTTTGAAAGAATACATAGTTTAGTAAGTAATGGCTTAAAAGAATTTAATTTAAGCACAGGCGATGATCATCAAAAATATATTAAATTAGAAAATATAATCAATGCAACAAAAGCGGCAATTGACGCCGGATTGCCGACTGTGTATATTGCCGTTGAAAGTCATGTGCATGCAGATTTTACTGCAGATACTTTGAAATCCAATCCTCAAATATCTGAATATATAGAAACGGGGTATGTGTCTATATTACCAGGTTCATGGATTAAGTTTAAGAACCATACCGATGATAGCAATTTGTCCGAGTGTAATTGTCGGTATACTTCCGATCAGGCAGAAGATGGTTGCAACAGTTTGTTCAAGAATATAGCTATAAACCCATATTCAGAATTGTTAGCTTGTTGTGGGCTTACCGTTGAGTACAATGAATTTTTAAAATTGGGAAATCTTCGTAGATATTCTATGCAAGATTTATATAACGCGCAATTTGAAGATGCTTATAAACTGTGGTTATATGTTTTAGGGCCCAAACACATTTACGATTCAGTTATGAAATTCAGGAAATTAAAACCTCAGGAGTTTGTTCATACATGCGCATATTGCATTGAAGCTATTAAGGATTCGGACAATATTGATGCCATCAAAAAGATACTACCTTCTGAACTTCCGAATATTCTATATCAGTTAGAAACGCAAAATTTGATAAAATGAAAATCCGATAAATCATACTGCTATGAAAACGAAAAAAAAGTCACGTCCCGTTAGCAAGAGGACAATTGTTGCCATTGTCGGTGTGTCAGTCCTTGCCGGATCATGTAATATAGATGATTCTGAATATAATAATGATGATAATATTTACGGAAAGATTACAAAATCATCCGATATAGGGAAACAGCTTTTAAATATTGAAACGTTGAAATTAACAGATGATTTCACCAAATATACTGAAATTATCAGGCATCTATTATCGGATGTGTCTAAAAATGAAGAGTCGGCAGCATTATTTTGCTCAGCCCCGGAAGCATATCTCACTCAGAATAAGTTTAAGGAAAAATATGATGTAGATTTACGGTTATACCTAACGGAAAGAGATAAAAATCTATTATTGGCATTTACTGATAGTGAAATTCAGCTTGCAGCAAAAAATGATGATCTTCGTCAGTTTATCCGTCTTTGTGATTCAAAGGGTTTTCTTTCCAGCCCATCAACAGCAGTCTCTAAAGGTTATACTGATTATTCTCGATTTTTTGAATCAAAAGAAGACTATCAATCTGCAGTAGAAAAAATGGCAAACATCACACCTCTTAATGATCGTGATTCAAGTGACTTTGTTGCTGCTATTTGTGCAGGTGCATGGGTCGCCTTTTATTCAACAGAGTATGCTTTCGAAGATTACCATTGGGGACGTTCAAATAATCCGACCGAATATGCTGTAACATCGAAAGAACCTGCATTACGTTTATGGAGAAAAGAAAATAATGGTACATTAGATGAACAGGTTTTGTATGACGAATTGGTTATAAAAAGAGCTACGGAAACAGCAAAAATTATTGCCGAGGAACTTCCGCAATATAATGAGGAATGTTTAAGAGAGTTTATTGCTTTGAATCTGCAATATTACTATGGTCTAAAAAAATAGATTTTCCGAGAAATGATCAATCAATCCAACAGGTAGCGATATGATTCCAATAATGGAATAAATGAAATGAGAAATAGGATAATTCTGCATTGTGTTCCTCCTGCGGCTGTTATTATTCCATCAGCAGCCCTCACTACATTAAAAACCTATTTAATGCAGAATGGTTATGTTGTCGATATTATTTATTGGAATTTGATTTTTGAGGATTTGCAACAGGAATTTATATTTTATAAAAAGAACCTAAATGAAACAAGCATAGTAGCCTCTGAATTACTATTTCTTAATTATTTTGCATTTTATAAGAATGACACCACTTTATATCGAAAAGTAAAGATCATGTTGTCTACGCTTTATCCTCAGAAACAACATGGTGAGATAGATTTCTATGACAAGCACATGCAAATATATTGGGAGAAAACGAAATCTATTATTCAAAAGACTTTAAATAATTGCACATTATCTGATTCTCTCTATTCTGGATTTTCGATAAAATTAGACCAGTGGTTAGTTGCATCTATTATAGGGGATCAGATTAAACAATTATATCCTGAACAATCTATTATTGTCGGCGGGATAAATACAAAAGAATCTGCCATAAGCATATTAAAAAATTTTCCGCAATTTGATGTAAGTATTTGGGGAGAAGGTGAAATAAAGCTATTGGATGTGACAAAAGAAATTGAAAAAGGGGATAATTGTAATTTCCATAATGTTAATAATATCACATTCAGAACCAATAATCATGTAATTGTCTCATCATCCAAAAAACAAGCATATGTAGATTTATCAAAAGACATGGGTTATTGGGATTTTTCAGACTATTTTTTGCAGGCAAAACCCAGTACACGGGTCAAAACTATGGTTCCCGTTGAAATCAGCCGGGGTTGCCATTGGAATAGATGCCACTTTTGTTATTTAAATGTGGGTTATAAATATAGATTGAAACCGGTAGAAACATTAAAAAATGAGTTATTATATTATATAAGTACCTACAAAGCATATCTATACACTTTTTTAGATAGCGATTTTATAGGGGAAGATATTGATAGGTTTAATAGACTATTGGATTGCCTTATTGAGGTTAGAACTATTGAGCCCAAATTTAAAATTGCTTCAGTAGAAATTATTACGAAAGGACTGGATGATCAATTAATAAAAAAAATGGCCGAAGCTGGGATATTATCTGCTCAAATTGGTTGGGAAAGTGCAAGTAATGAATTGTTACGGAAGATTGATAAAAAAAACACATTAGCAAGCAATCTCTTTTTTATCAAATATGCTGTAATTAATAATATAAGAGTATCTTATTTAAATGTAATAGCTAACCTAATAGAAGAGACCGATGATGATATTTTTGAGGGAATCGATAATATTAGATTTATGCGTTTTTTTAGAGTAGATCCTAACATAAAACAAAAACCTTCTCGCTTAACAATAAATGCCAGTAGCAAGTATTGCAGAATCGACAAAAAAATTGACACAAAACAATATGTTCCATACAATCTTTTACATTGTTTCATGGAAGATTATGTCAATAAAGATTGTTCTTGGAATTTATTTGATTTTTGGTTACCATATAGAAACAGATTATGGGATCTTTTCGATGCAAGGGAACAACATTACCAATCAAATAAATACTCATATCAATTAATTCAGAAAGAAAGCATTATATTATTTACTGAGTATCTGAACTATAAAGAGATAGACTGTTTTGAAATTAACACTCTTGATTATTTGGTTTTATCTGCCACCAATAAGAAACCGATATCATTATCAGAATTAGATCGTTATATTGCAAAAATGTCACCAGAAAAATTAATATCCGAAAATGACATTATCAATAGATTGCAATTTTATTACAAAAAAGGTCTTATATATCATTCAAATGATTTTAAGGAAATCATTTCTGTAATAAATAGCGATAAAATAACCTCAAACTAATAACCTCTAATAATTTAGCTATGGAAGAATGCATGCAAATGATTCCCGTGTGGGTATGGCCTCTATTTTTTTGGGACGCGATTTGGAAAATAATTGCATTTTGGAAATCTGCCAGGAACAATCATCTGGTGTGGTTTATATTTATTGCTATCACGAATACAGTAGGGATTTTACCAATTATTTATATTCTAACACATAGAAGATCAAATCAAGTAACTCCAACCTTAAATCAGCGCTAAATACCTAACTATTATCTAATTTATAGTTAGGTGTTTTGTAGGGCCAATGTCTTCACATCGCTTCCACGATGTGCGAGTAGTTATGTTTAAAGCATAACGTAATATGGTCATCAGGTATGAGAAATCCGCGAACCATAGCGGTAACGCGGGCCGAATGACTTTTGAAAGTCTGGTTTACGGGATCACCCTTTCGGTGATCCGCTTGTTCATCATATTACGGGGCGACCACATGGCTTTGGGAACCTCGTAGGCTTCCATGCGCTCGGCGGGGAACTTCCTGAATAACCGTTCTATCTCCGGCGCAGGCAGATCCGGGTCGAGCCATCGCTGAACGTCCCCCTCTGCGACAATGAACGGCATCCGGTAGGGATTGTTCCCGCCGTTATGCACCTCGCTCATCAACTCGTTCGCTCCTATGGTTATCATGGTGTAGGATTCTACCGACTCCCCGGTGTCCGGGTTCGTCCAACTGCTCCAGAGGCCGCCGATGGAGAACACCTCATCGCCCTGCACACGGGCGTAATATGGCACTTTCGACCCGTCAGGGTTGTAATGCGGCTCGAAGTATCCCGTGGACGGGATTACGCAGCGTTTATGTTCTATGACCAATTTATAGGGCCAGGTGTCGAACACTTTCTCAGCTTTCGCGTTCTTGAACCAGCCGCCCTTGCCTTTGCGCTCGACCTCCGTCCAATCCTTCGTGTTGTACGGGATCAGCCCCCAGCGCATGGGCCGAAGCTCCGGGTCTGCCGTTACGATGGCCGAGTAGGGACTAAGCATCGCCGGAATGTTATAGGCCCCGTCGGTCAGGTCGTAGATCTTCTCCCCGTTGCGGCGGCGTTCTTCCACGATTTCTCTCCACGCCTCTATCACGTCGGTCTTACGTCCGTACTTGCGGGCGATCTGCTCGGCTTTTTTGCTCTGTGAGTTGTTGAAGCACATACCCCTGTATTTTATAGCGTTTTCTCCGGAATATCAGTGCAATTCCCGTGCCCGCGTCCCTAAAGGTTGATGCTCCATACAGTCCGGCATACAGCCGGGAAAGCCACGCCGGACAACATAAAAGGCCAGCAGCCGTTATGATAAGGCAAGATTATTATCCAAGAAACTATATAATATTTAGGAGTTATTATCATGTCCAAAGATCGTGTAAAACTTACGCTCGTCAGGGCGCGAACGGATACCCGTGCGCCTTTGCCGTTGGCATCCAGCGGCATTCATGCGGGGTTTCCCTCTCCGGCGGAGAACTTCATCGAGGAAAGCATAGACCTGAACAAACGCCTTATCAAAGACCCTGAAGCGACCTTCTACGCTTGGGTAGAGGGGGACAGCATGAAAGGCGACGGTATCAACGACGGCGACCTGCTGGTTATACACAAGACGCCCAATCCCGCCGACGGGGATATTTGCGTGTGCTTTATCAACGGGGAATTTACCCTTAAACGCATCGAACATAAGGACGGCAAGGTATTTCTGATGCCATCGAACGAATCTTTCGAACCCATCGAGTTGCTGCCAGGCGATGAGCTTACCGTATGGGGCAAGGTGCTGGCTTCGATCAATCTGTTCACCAAATTATGATCGGCATTTGCGATGCGAATAACTTTTACGTGTCGTGCGAGCGGGTGTTCAACCCCGCGCTCAACGGCCGCCCCGTCGTTGTTCTCAGCAACAACGACCGTTGCATTATTGCCCGCAGCAACGAGGCTAAAACGCTCGGCCTGAAAATGGGCCAGCCGATTTATCAGATCGCCGATGTAATCCGTGCTAATCATGTGGTGCTGTGTTCGTCCAATTTCAAGCTATACGGCGATATGTCCCGCCGGATGCAAACCATTCTGAAGCGGTTTGTGCCGCAGACGGAAGTGTATAGCGTGGACGAGGCATTTTTGGATTTCCGGGGCATGGATTTGACCAAGCTGGACGAGTTAGGGCACACGATCAGCCGGACGGTACGCCATTCGACGGGGTTGCCTGTGAGCGTCGGGATCGCCCCGACCAAGACGCTGGCGAAGATCGCCAGTAAACTGTGCAAGAAATACCCGAAACTGAACGGGGCTTGCTATATGTACCGTCCCGAAGACATTGAAAAGGTACTGCGTAAAACGCCTGTCGGCGACGTGTGGGGTATCGGCGGCGAGTATAAGGAACTGCTATTGCGGCAAGGCGTCAAAACGGCCTACGACTTTACGCAGTTGCCTCCCGGCTGGGTACGCAAGCGCATGACGGTCGAGGGCCTGCGTACCTGGAAGGAATTGCGGGGAGAACCCTGCATCGAGATCGTGGTTCAAAACCCGAAAAAGAAACAGATATGCAACTCCTGTTCGTTCCCCAGCGAAGTGTCCGACCTGGAGGAACTGCATACCGCCGTGGCGACGTTCACCACGACCGTGGCCGAAAAGCTGCGCAAACAGAAAAGCGTCTGCGGGGAGTTGGTCGTTTTCATTCACACGAACTATTTTAAGGAAAACGCTCCGGTATCTTACGAAAGCCTGATCGTGCGGTTCTCTGTCCGCACGGACAGCACGCTGGAATTGGTCGCGGCGGCCACCGATGCGCTCAAGGCGATATTCCGTAAGGGGTTCGCCTATAAAAAAGCCGGGGTGATCCTTTCGGACATTGCTCCGAAAGCGGGGGTTCAAACGTCCATATTCGACACCCTCGACCGGGGAAAACACTCCCGGCTTATGGAAGCCCTCGACCGCATAAATGAAACCCAGGGCCGCCGGACGGTCGTGGTGGCTTCGCGCGGCTTCGACCCGATCAAAATGGATCGTCAGCACCTTTCGCGCGGCTTTACCACCGACCTCGACGATATTATCCGGGTGAAAACCGAATAGAGAGTCATTTAGACCATGTTTATTTGGCTGAGCTATATACCTTTGACAAGATCGGCTCTTTTGTGTAAGTGGAGTGGCCCTTCAAAATTATGCCAGGTATATACCAAGTCTTCCTCGGGTAGATTCTCTAAAAAATTGTAGCGAACCAGTAATTCATAAGATCGCTTAAAGCAGAAAGCGTTGTAATATAACAGCATCAATTCATACGAGGACATTTGAGCCTGAATGAATTGCACGTATCGGTTCGTCTCTTTGATGAACAAACGCCTTGCTTCCGGCATTAGTGTTTGTTTGTGGGTGTCTTGGTATTGATGAACGAATTTAATGATGTTGTACAGATGCCTGAAATAATGACCAAAGGCATAATGATATTTTTGAAAAAATAGATAAAATACGATTTGCACCTGCTTTTGAGGATTACAGTCTTTCAACAATCGCCACCTTTTACCGTGAAGATTGTAATAACTTAATGCAAACTGCATTCTTCTTTCTTTGATTAATTCATTCATCCTGCGTTCGTATTCTTCTTCCGGGAAAGGACCCATATCCCAAGGGTCAGGATTGTCCACGTTTGCATCGTCTACTCTCTCCATGCGAATGTCATAGAGGCCAGGATAATCATTTCGCAGTAGTGCGTTAAATAGTTTAGTTAATTCCTCTTTTGCAAATTGAAAAAACGCCCGGCCCTCATATTCTCTTGTTTCTCCTTCATATTTGTAACGGGTAAGAACGGGAACGGTAACTTTAATCTGGTTGGTTATATTTTGTTGAGCATCCAACAAATTGAAAAAAGTATTTTCAAAACTCTGTTTCTCCGAATCTTTTTTCTGGGTATCCAGCGCTTCCTGCTGTGCCCGCAAAGTTTGATAAAGTAATATAAACCCGATCAGGGCGAATAATGTTCCTACGACCCCCCCGATAAAGTCACCGTATTGACCGAATAACTCGGCATTTCTTACCCCCGACCAATCATTAAAGGGTGAACTGGCAAGAAAGAAGATAATAATTCCCACACCGAGGATAGCTATCCCCCATACAATCTTGTTACTAAAACCGTTTAATCGCTTTTTACCCATAATTGTGAAACTGTAAATTTTGAACAAGTTAATTCAAAACCTGTATTTATTCAATAGTTTCGTGCATAATTATTTGATGCGTCGATGATGAAGAATACCATCGTTTTTACAAAACGATTCGGAACCATATTCCTTATCGTATCCTTATTTTAACTTACTATACAATTTCACCTTTGAGTGATACCTTTTTGAAAAAGAATGCGTAAATTAAGCGTATCTTGAAATTATGAAAGATCGGCCGGAATATAATGCCGGCGTCATTCTTCATTTCTCCCAGCGATGGATTGTACCGGGATGGCATATCATGCGCCGAACCTGGCGCGGGCCGCTTTGAAACCGAAGCGTAAGGATATGCCTGACTCTTGGATAATATGCAGGACATTATATAATATTCTCAACTCTCCGGGGCTTCTTGGCCCCGGATTTTATATTACTAACTATTTAAAACCTTATCGAAATGAGAACAAAGATTTTAGGGGAAACACGGCTGGTCGACCTGCTGACGGCCAACGCAGAAAACACAGGCGAAAGCCTTTCTATCCGCGCGGAGTTAACTGTCGCCTATGATGAGTTTACGGATAGGCTCGTCCGGCTCATCGAAGATGAAAATTCCATTGCGGATATGCTGCACTGCCTTTACTACATTCGGGCAGAATTTCATGCCTTGCAACAGGAACCCGGCTACAAGGCGGAAAAAAAATGCGCCCTGTTGCCAATGCCTCGTCAAGTCCCTGGAATTGGTCGAATCGGAGATCGAGTTGATTAAACTTATCTTCCCGTCCTCGATCCGTCCCAACGTGGCCACCGAATCGGTTGCCGCGCCGATCCGGTGGGTACTGTCCCATCAGGCGTTGCTGGAACTGGCTACCGCTTTGCACGGCTGTAACGCATTTGTTGACGACAAGGGCGGCAGACCTACTTTTACCGCCCTGATGCGCGTATTGTGTCGGGTATTCAATATCACGGTGAACGATATATATGTCAAGCGTACGCAGCTATTCGACCGATGCAAAGAGCGCACGCCTTTCCTGGATAAGCTGATCGAAACCTTTAATAACCTTGTGGACGAACACCTGAAATAAACCTTTACACGTTCCAACCATTAGGGGGCGAAGTCGCTATAAGAGCGGATCGCCCCTGTTTTTGGCCCGTATTTGAAGGTCGGAGGTCCGTGCGCCGCGACCGTTTTTGAAAAGTTTTTTGCCGTTAACTGAATATTATAACGCACAATATCAATACATTGAATTTTTATAATGGGCGAAAAACTTTTTGATTTTCAAACGACCCTATCCCGGAAAGCGTACTTATCAGCAAATTTCGTATATACATTTGTCCCTGAAACGCCGCAGATCGCGGCCCGTTATAAACCCTTAAAACCATAATCACCATGCACAAACTGTTAATCGCAGCAATGGCCCTGTGCGGCTTTGCATCCTGCACCAAAGTGAATGACGATCCGACCCCTCCCGTTACGGACGGCGAGGCCGTAACGGTATCGTTTGTCAGCGAACCGGCCACCCGCGCCTTTTTCGACGCCACGGCAGCGGCCGAGGCATGAGAGAAATCGTTATCCTCCGTCACGGTACTGGCCTTTGACGGCGGGGGTAACATTATCGTACAACGCTATTTCACCGCCTCGGAGCTTACGGCCAAACAAGCGACATTCGCCCTGCCCAAGTCTGCGGCGGGCACGACCGTCGAATTTTACGCCGTGGCCAACGCCACTGTCGGCGCGATCAATTCCAAAGCCGAACTGCTGACCCTGACCGAAACCGTCGCAGCAGACTATAACGGTAACTTCTCCGAAGTGAGCACCCAATGCAGGCGTTCCGGCGGCTTCCTGATGACGGGCAGCCAAAGTCAGACTATCGCCGCAGCGGGATCACCCACCGATGTGAACATTACGCTCAAGCGCACCGTGGCAAAAGTAGCCGTTCAGACCAAGCTGTCCGCCGACTTTGCATCGAAGTACCCCGGCAAGGTGAAGATCAACACCGCCACGCTGACCAAAGCGGCATCGCAAACCCCGTTCTTCAGCGGTTCGGCCAATCCGGGAAGCATGAACTTCACCTGCATCCAGCCCGCCGGAGAATCCTCGGGCAGTTACAACAATCTATTCTACCTTTTTGAGAACGGCGCTCTCAACGCAGGCAACCGCGTCACCGTAACGCTGGACGGTCTTTACGACCGGGACGGGAATTTCGGCACGACGGGCGACCAGACCCCCGTGACCTACACGACCGAACTGACCGGAACCGCAAACGGACAATTCCTACGCAACGGATATTACCGGGTGGCCGTCAATGTGTCCGGCCTGACCGGGCAGGACGTAACGGCGGTGGTGACGGTGGCCGACTGGCTCACTCCCGTCACGCAGTCGGTCAATCTCGGCCAGTAGCTTTCACGCTGAAACATTATCAATGGCGGGGTCGGCGCTATTCCGGCTTCGCCCTTTATGCAACCAATCCACGATAACCATGAAACATTACCTATATATCGCCGCATGAATGGCGGCTATCTTCCTGTTTTTATGTTCCTGCAAACAGCAGCGCACCGTGGCCGACGACGGGATCACACGCATGGCCTATGTCACCCTTACTTTCGACGCCCCGGCGATGGAAGCGCCGACCCGCGCCCTGACCGCTGCCCAGGAAAAAGCCGTAAGCGGAATCAACCTGTGGCTGTTCCACCGGAGTGTGCCCGAAGCGACGTACCACCTTTACCTGACCTCGACGGGCGACATACCCCTCTCGCTGGTGGGCGGCGAGTACGACTATTATGCCGTGGCGAATGCCGGGATGGATCTCGGCTCCATGACCGCAGCCCAGGCGGCCGCCTATTATATGGGTGTCGGGCGGGAAAGCGACTTGGAGAAAGACGGCCGTTTGCTGATGGCATCCAAAGGAACGCTCAACGCCGTGCAGGGTGCAACCGTTCCGATCTCTTTGACACGCTGCACCGCACGGTTGGAATTTACGTTGAACGTCGCCCCGGCGATAGCTTCGCAAATGACCGTGAACAGTGTGCAGGTGATGTGCGTACCCTCGACCCTCAGTGCCTTTGGGGACAATCACCCCGCTGACCTGGCGGCGTATTTCGACTATACGGCCCGGAACTTTCAGCCGGGCGTGCAAACCGTGTTCTATCTTCCGGAGAATGTGGCCGGGACGAACAGCACCGTCACCGATCCCCGTAACAAAGACAAGAACCATGCGCCCCGGGGAGCGACCTATATCCGGATACTGGCTACAACGGCAACCGGGCGCGTCGAATATTATATCTATCCGGGGGCCAACGCCACAACGGATTTCAACGTCCGGCGCAATACTCGCTATGTGATTACCGCCACGATCACCGGGCAGAACAGCATCGACACCCGGATGTCCGTCATGCAGATGAGCGCCGAAGGCTGGCAGGGGTCGTACCATACGGGAACGGCGGCCAGCGGGCGGCTGAACGTGCTTTGCACGAACAATCCCGATAATTGGTTCGACCTCTCTTATTCGCTCTCAGGTGGCGGTACGCTGCTCATCGACGGGGTGAGCCGCCCGGCGGGGCAGTTCTACCGTGTGCTGACGGGCGGCGGTTCCCTGTCGATCCCGATTGCCTATACGCAGTACACCGTGGGGAATGCCAGCGTACAGTTTACTTTGCGTGACCGTTACGGCTTTGTGCTGTCAAGTTCGATGACAACCTCGTACAAGCTGCCTTACGATCCTCTGCAGGTTTATTTCACGCAATGGCCCTCGCAAATAGATTATTACGATACAGGCACTTCCCGGTTGTCAATCTCGGAAGCGAACTATACGGGCAACTTCGTGGTGAAATGCAGCATTTCCGGTTCGGCCATTCTGTACCTGAATAACCGCCGTATATTCGACGGAGAGGCGCTCGACCTCGCCGCAGGCTCGCATGTTTTTGAATTAAGTCCTCGCGGAAACGGGGAAGTATCCACCTCCTTTACGGTTACAGATAGTCACGGACAGAGTAAAGTGCTTTCCGATAAGACGCTCATCGTCGGTATGCCCGACTCATTGCTTTATCATGCACGGATACCTCTGGAAGCATCTTTGTCAGTTAAATCTAATTAGAAGCCGTCCATGAAAAAAATACCGATTTTTTTATCTTTGGTTCTGTTGCTGTACAGTGCTACGCACCGCGCAGCAGCCCAATATTACGGGGTGCGCTTCAATACGCTGGCCCTGGCTACCGGAACGCTCAATGCCGGATTCGAGGCCACGTTGGGCGACAAAACGACGCTCGACGTTTCGGCCTACTGAAACCCGGTTAAGGCTCCTGGCCTGCAAATGCAGGTTCTCGCCCTTCAGCCCGGCCTGCGTCGCTGGCTTTACGAAGCCTATGCGGGGCATTTCTGGGCCGCCCATCTCGCCGTGGCCCGGTACAATATCGGTAACGCCCGCTGGCATTACAAAGGGTGGCTGGCGGGCATCGGGGTGAGCTACGGCTATGCGTGGCTCCTTTCCAAGCGGTGGAACCTCTCGGTCGAGGCCGGGGTGGGCCTCTATTACATGAAAGACCGCAAACGCGATCACTGTGTGCCCTGGACGGCGGATGAATATATCGGCCATAACCGCCGCCTGGTGCTCGGCCCCAGCAAGTGCGAGGTGGCCTTTACCTATTTGTTTTAACCTATAAACTCATACGATATGAAACGATTTTTGGGCCTTTGGGCCTTATTGATACTGATGTTCGCCTCCTGCGCGAAGCTGCCGGAAACCTCGCCTGACCAGACCGACGCCCCGAGTTGTCGGCTGACGCTGGCGCTGGCGGTTCCCGATGCGGAGCGGATCACACGCGCCCTGGCGCCTGACGGTGAAAAAAGTGTTGCGGATCTAAATCTCTATCTGTTCAGCGAAGCCCTCGACAAGCATTATTTCTGTTCTCCTTGTGCGGCCTCCCTGAATATGACCGTGCCGTCCGGCACTTATGAACTGTACCTGATCGCCAACGCCGGGGCCGACCTGGGTGACATGACCCGGCAGCAGGCCGATGGCTACCGTTATGAAATAGCTTCCGAGGGGGATATTGAAAAGAACGGGCGGATGATGATGTATGCCCGGCAAACGGTGACGGTCACCAGCGATACGAACCTGCACGTTGCGCTCGTCCGCCTGGCGGCAAAGGTGGAGATACGTTACTCTGTGGCCGCCTCCGCCGAGGCGCTCACCCTTAGTAGTATTCAGGTAAAATCCGCACCCACGGGGTTACGGGTATTCGACCGGAACCGGGCCGCGACCGCCGTGACCGATTATGCGGCGCACGCCCTGACGGGGAATGCGGGGACGCTGACGGCCTATGTGCTGGAAAACTGCCGGGGCGTTAATTCAGCCGTCACCTCGCAGGAACTCAAGGACTCGGCGCACGCCCCGCAGAACAGTACCTATGTTGTCATTAAAGGCGTCTATGCCGACAAAGCAGTCGCTTATACGGTCTACCTGGGCGAGAACGCGACCTCGGATTTCAACGTCAGGGAGAACCGCCACTATGTGCTGAACGTGCAGATATACGGAGCCAACCCGTCGGATTTCCGGGTGTCGGTGAGTGAATTTACGGCCACTCCGCTGAACGCCTCCTACCGGATGGGCGAAACGGTGGTTTCGACGCTGGCCTTTTCGGCGGCGAACGATCCGGACAACTACCGGATATTGACCTATGAGCTGACAGGAAAAGCAACCGTGACTATTGACGGAGTGATACAGCCGCCCGGTATGGCGATCCCGTTTCTTTCCGGGAGCGGAACGCGGCAGGCCCGCGTCGGTATCGAAGCCTTGCAACCGGGGGCCGTGGGAATCACTTTCACGATGAAAGACCTGTGAGGGGTAGAACTGACCCAAAGCATCGCCACCACCTTCACCGCCGCCAATCCTATCGTCATTACCTCGACGCCGATGGCCGAATCCTATGCGCATTGCACCACGCCCTTTACTCTCTGCTTATCGGAAGCCGGTTACGGCGGGAATTTCAAAGTGACGTTCAGTAAACTCACGGGCCCGGACGGAGGGCTGAATTTCAACGGGACGGTATTGCCGACCGACTTTACGACTTCCCTGGCGGCGGGGAATTATCCGATGTCTTTTACCTCGAATGCTTTCCTGGGCAATATGTGCACGCGAGTGGTCGCCACCGATGATTACGGACAGCAAACGACCTATCTCATTCAGCAGGAGATTACACCGCTTCCGATCACCGTAACCTCGCAAGTCGTTACGGGTACTGTTTCCACCGCGCCGATAAACGATATGTTTACCAAGCCCAGCTATGCGGATGTGACCTACACTTTCAGTCGCAAACTGCCCGGCACGATAACAGTCAGTCATGATTTTGCATACCAAATGGAATATACCCGCGTGCCGCCGTCCTATCTGAACAAGCAAGCCTCCGGCACGGTTACAATTCCGGCGGGCAGTACGACCTATACTCAAAGAATCGTCTATGACGAGGAAAATGAACCCCAATATCACTATGTCGGCGGTGTGGAAACCCTGTTGAGGCGCGGGTATCTAATTACCGACGACTACACGCTGACTGTCGGCCCGATCACATACCCCGGCGGCTCCGTATCTTTTACCCTACAACGATAAAGCTATGGAAATGATCAGGTATATAGCGGGGGCGGCTCTTTTGCTGGCTTTTGTTTCATGCTCCGTGACGGCTCCCATAGCCCGGCGGGGCTACACCGCGAAAGTCGCGCATACGCCCAAACAGATGCGGGTGGAAACGTCTAAGAACACGGAATCGGGCTTTGTCCAGTATAAACGGTCTGATGGCACGAGCGAATTTTTCGTCCCGACGAAAACAATAAATGGCGAACAAATGATGTGCCTGACCCTTGACGAAGTGACGGTGGTGGCTAAGTCGCGAAGTTTACCTGAGCGTTTGGGCAAGGTGAACGTGGATTTCGTTGTCACGCTCCCCAAGCAGCTTCAGGGTGGTTGCCGCAGTGTGGTTGTCACTCCGGTGTTGCACAACCACGGCGAAAACACCCCGTTGCAGGATTTAACGATCCGGGGCGAACTATTCTCCAAAGTGCAGCAGCGCGACTACTGGCAATACGGACGCTACAAGGAAGTCTACAAGCCGGACAGCCTGCGCTCGGCGCTGGCCTTCGGGCGGTTCGTCAAATACCCATACATGTCAGGGGTACGTCTTGATTCGGTGGTTGAACATGCTACGGATGTCAGCTATCATTACCGGCAGGAAGTGCCCACGGCGGAGGCCGGGAAACGGTTGAAGATCACCCTCGACGGCTATGTGACTGGACTGGACGGAAGCCGCCTAAAGCTGCCGCCCTCCGATACGTTGGATTACAATATATCTTCTATGCTGACTTTTGTGGATACTTCAATCCATTATGTCACGCGAATAATAGAGAAATACGCCCAGGTGCAGGATCGGAACTACCTCACATTTCGGGTGGACGACACCCGGATACTTGACACGCTGGGGGATAACCGAACCCAACTCGACCGTATCGAGTCACTGATGGATCGGTTGGTGAACCAAAGCGAATTTTACGTCGATTCCATTGTACTAACCGCCTCGTCCTCCCCGGAAGGCTCTTTTGCCCGCAACGGACTGCTTGCCGGGGAACGGGCGCAGTCGCTACGCCGATACCTGTGCGGTAAATTCCCGGACGGCGGCGTGGACACGATGATCCGCATCGGATGGGTGGCTGAGGATTGGACTGAACTCTCCCGGCTGATCGGGGACGACCCGTGTGTCATGCAGAAAGAAAAGATACTGCACCTGTGAACGCTGTTCCCAGATCCGGACAGGCGCGAAGCAGAACTCCGACGGCAGTTTCCGGCCGACTACAAGCATATCCGTTCCGAACTCTATCCGCTGCTGCGCTCTGTCAGCTTCAAATACGACCTGCGCCGCGTGGGAATGATAAAAGACACGATCCATACGACTGAACCGGACACACTCTATGCCCGTGGCGTGGAACTCATGCAGGAACGACAGTATGCGCAAGCGTTATATATCCTCTCCGACTACAAAGACCGCAATACAGCGGTGGTACTGCTCTCGTTGGGACATGACGATCCGGCCTATGAGATACTGTGCAGCCTACCCGAAACGGCCACGACGGAATACCTCAAGGCAATCGCATTGGCCAGATTGGGCCGCAGGGACGAAGCTCTCGACGCCTATGACCGTTCGGTCTTGCTCGATGAAAAGATGGAATTTAGGGCCGGACTCGACCCCGAATTGAACGATTTACTTAAACACCGATAACGCTATGAAAAACCTGATAATTCTCTCTTTGGCCTTACTGCTGGCCGCTTGCTCGGCAGTCGATAAGACCGAATTTGAGATAAACCCGAGACCGACGCTCACCCTCGCTTACAGCTACCTGAACGATGAGGGGTGCAACACGACCGCCGACGAGGTGGCCTGACTGGATATTTTCGTGTTCGACCCGGCGGGGTATTATATCAAAACTCTGCACGCGGGCCACGACGAACTGACCTCCCCCGATGGTCTGGGAGTGCTCGACGGCGTGCCTGCCGGAGATTATACGGTCGTGAGCTACGCCAACGTCAAGCGTAGTGTAATCGCCTCCCTGATCCCCGGCGTATCAACCGCCGCCGAGCTGTATGTGGCCCTGGGCAACGGGGCGGTTTACCGAACCGGCGACCCGCTGTTTCATAGCCTGAAACGCTTTACTGTCCGGCGCGGCGAACCGGTCGTTACGCCCGTGGCGCTGAACAAGCTCTTTTACCGAATCGAACTGAATGTGACCGGGGCGGAAAAGGTCGAGGATTTTCGCATCACCTTTTCCGGCGCTCCGTCGGGCATTGACTATGCGGGCCATCCGTTCACCGGGCCGGTCATATATCAACCAACCTTGCAGACTGCCGAGGTCGGGGAACAAAGCGGGTCGCTCTGTATCCCCCGCTTTACCGACGGCGCGAGCGTGATGATGACCCTTGCCAGCGGGGAGAGGCTGTTGGCGCAGATGTCCCTGTCGGAATATCTGAAACAAGGGGATGTCGCTATCGACCTGACGGCAAAGGATGTTGTAATACCGATTGATGTGGCGGTCAGTACCGCCGAGATAACCGTGACGGTAAACGACTGGAACGACGGCGCGGTGCAAATACCGATGGTGGGACACTAAAATGTAACGATCATGGCAAAACTAACAGACAGAATAAAAAAGGCGTTCCGGGATTTCTGGAACAGCATTCCGATGAGCGTGTATGTTGCGCTGGACGCAAGCGGCGAAGCCGTCGAAATGAAAGGCGGGGATGGGCAGTATTCATCCCCCAATAAGACAGACAGGGGACAAACTGGTTATAAGGCATTCGTGAAACACCTTGTAAAACGGTACGGCGGAAGCGACTATATCCCTGATTTTAATATCCGGAGATTCGATTTTCCCAACCAATGGAAAGTACCCGTATTCGGTAAGGATACCAAGCATTACTACCGGAACAAACTGCTGTCCGCCGCCGAGAAACAGAACGTAGCGCCCAGTCAGCCTATTTCGCTCCGGGACGCCGTATATATCATCAAGTCGGGCCTGCCGCTGTTCGACCCGTCCACCGAGCATGGCAAGCTGACCCGGCGCAAAGATTACAAAGAGTTTATCGCCCACAACGAGCAAGGCCGTTGGAAAGAGTTTATGCAGGGTAAGGAAAACAGGTACACCGCCGTGGCGACCGACCAGGGCGTAATGCTGTTCTCTCAGACCCGAATGGGGGAAAAGGCATTGCATACTTACCTGCAAGAGTGCGCCGGGAATTTCTTTAACCCGACCCGCAGCACCGAAACGCTGAAGATCTACGAGGTGGTAAACCCCACGGCGGACGTGGCGGCCAAAGCGGACAACTATATCGAGCGGGTATCCCGGCGTGACGAGCGTTCGGATTCTCCCGGTTTGTTCTACTCAAAGCATGGTACGACCCCGGAAAAGATGCTTTCGCCGGAGATACTTGCCGGGGCCGTCTGCACGGAGAAGTACGATATGCGGCCCGACTTCCACAACTTCGACCGATTTACGGGCGACAACACCCTGAGAACCGACCGGGAAAGCTACGAGATCGCCACGCTGCTCTATATCTCCGAGAACGGTTTTGCCAATCACCTGGCCGCCGACTATTTTCATCCGTTCAGCCACATGGACGACTTCAAACCCTTAGCGGACAAGATCAATGATACCATGCAGGCCAAAGGGGAAAATCAGAAGTCCGATCATGACTTCGGATATGCCGCCTTGCAAAAGGAAGCGAAATCGCTGGCGGGCGATATACTGGAAAGCCAGTACCATATCCGCGATGGGGAGTTTGCCCTGGGACAGACTCGCAGCAATATTATCCCACTTAACCGCACGGTGGAGCAAGAACACAAGCCCAAAATCGTGGAGATGGCTGCCGAGCGTAAGCGCCCGGTAATGAAACAGCCAGCCTCCGCGCCGAAGAAAGCCCCCCGGCGGGTTCCGGCGATGAAACCCGCCCCCAAAGGCCCGGTTATTTCTTAACCCCGAAAACTGTACGACATGAAAGAGAAAACAGCGATGAACAAACCCCAGCCGGGGAGCGTCTTTATGACCGTGAGCGCATTTTACCAACCCATGTTTATAGCCGATGATTCTATGGGAAAATATGACTTCGCTCAATTTATAAAGGACACCGTGAAATTCTATTGCACGGATAGAAAGTATTTACCGGATTACTGACTGTTCCGCTGCGATCTGCCGGATAAAAATATGATCCCTGATCTTGCGACATTCGAGAATGAGGGCTACCCCCAACGCATTGGTGAAATGATGGGCAAACAGAATTTAGGGCCAACCGAGGTACTGCGCCTCCGGGATGCCGCCTTTTGCCTGGAGCATGGAATCGACCCGCTTTCGGATGCCGGACGGCATCATAATCTGATTCATAATCCGGACTATATCGCCGAGGCTCACCGCTATGGAACCGGGCTTCATGTGATATGCGCCGGAGAAGCCGTGTTCCCTACATGAACGGCAATCGAAAGTGCGGAAGGCATTTTACTGTTTACCGACCGCGACAATGCTACGGCATGGCTTCAGTATCAGGCCGATCATTTTTTCGACAAGGATTATACAACCGACCGCCTGCGGATCTGGAATGTGGCCGGGTTGAACCCGGACTTACTATCGCAGGTCAATTCCTGCAAGCTACCCGAAGAACTGGCCTCGACCTCGTTCGCCAAAACCATTGATGCCGTCGGCACGTCCGAAACGCTCAAGCATGGCATCTGCCGGGCGGAGTATGATATGGGGCCGAGTTTGTCGAACTTTATTGCGTTCATGGATTCCGACCAGCACGATCCGCTGAGGTTAAGTGTCCGGAATAAGAAACTCACGCAACTGCTCTATATCGGTGAAACGGGTGAGTTACCCCAAAACTTTAACCGGCTCGACTGGTTCGGTACCACATTGAGTCGTATGCACGATCCTCTTATCCGGCAACGTTATTCGACCGATCAAATCAAGGAGATAGCACACTCATTGACCAAGATGATATATCCCGATATAAGGGTTTCTCAAAATAGTTTTACCCACAAAACGCGGCAGGAAAGGCGTAATAACGTCGATTCTTTATGCAAGACAGCAACGGACGATACGGGCTATACACGTCGGGCTGTACCTGCTCAACGGCAAGGAAGAGTAAAACGAATACCGAGTCTATAAAATATGGAAAAGAAAAACGACAACACCACGACCATTGAGCTTGGGGCTAATTTAGGTAAAACCTCTGCATTCCGAGAATGGCTCTTAGGGGATTCGGGGCCAAACGATGGCTACTTTATGACAAACTCCGATTTTCATGGATATTGGATGACGCCGAGTAACGACGGAGATAAAGGTTATCTGAACTTCGTATTGAATAGGCTGGAAGGAATATTATCGGGGCTTCCGATTTCAGACGGTCTGATGATGCACTATCAACGGAATTGCGACACGTTCGTTCAAGTAGACGCCCAGGCCGCAAACCCGCCCCGCGACATAACCCTAATCGGATTGGATGGGTTGCATTTCAAACATATGCTGACCGTCGAAAGCGCCGCCTACTGTATTCTGCATGACATTCCCCTGCTGGATGCGGGCAAGGATACGACTTTGTTCACTAAAAGGGAAGGCTATTTCAAGGAGATCATGGAAATTTCCAACTGGTTTCCCGACTTGAAAGAAAAACTCCCGGCATTGCGAAAAAGCATTGAAAAGAATGTGCCGGAACCGGGCAGTATCCATATTACCTATAATGGGCAACTGTATCCTTTGCGTATATCGACCGATGGCCCGGGTATGGAAGGGTTTAAAAGCTATTTGTCCGAAGAGATGCGCAAGGTAAAACCCGGAGAACCTTTACCTGACAAGATGTTCGTCCATTATGATTTACCAGACATTTCGGGTCTGCATTATTCAGATGGTGAGGATAAAAACGAGTTTCTTACGCATAAACTCTATAATAGGCTGATAAATCAGGAAGGGACGATACCTATGGTTATCGTTCATTTACACGAAGCTATGTATAGCGTACAAAACGATATTCCACTTCTCTCATGCGACGCCAGGAGGCAATTTGAAAGACCGGACTATTTTGATAAATGCAATGAAATGCGTCGCTCCGCCCCCGATCTTTCGGCAAAGCTCGACGCCCTGCAAGGCCGTGAAGAGGAAGAGCCGAACAAGGCCCGCCATGTTCCCGCCCGATCCGTAAAACCAAAGAAGCAAGGCCCTAAAGTATAAATTATCAAACTCTAAGGTAATGAACGGAAAAATCAATAAACCGAAAGGTGGTAACGTCTACCTCACTATCAATAGCGAGAACAAGATAATCGACATTCTTAAATCGACTGCCGGGATAGATGGCTTCCGCGCGTTTATAGATCGGAATGTCGAACGGGTGATGAACAAAGGTGTCATCCCGGATGCCTGAATGATTTTGTACGAAGAGCTTGATTTAGACCGAGTGGCGATTATCAGGGATGAAGATACCAACGAGTTGTATATCCAATTAAGTGAATTAATATTCGCTAAGGCTGAACCGAAGTTAGTCATGACTATGAAGGGTGCTCTTTACTGTCGCAAATATGGCCTCGATCCGATAACTGTGCCTATGGCGGATTTTTCCGATACGAATGAGAAATACCGTACGCTCCGCAATACAGATATACCGCTTTATCAGGAAGAGCTGACAACTTCTTGTAAAGCCGTGGAAACGGAGAAAGGAGTTTTGCTTTTCAGCGATGACAATCGCGGAATAAGTCAATTTCACGAATATCTCCAATATTTGGCTGATAACTTTTATGAGCCGGATTTCGGTATAAACACCTTACGGATTTACGACCTGAACTTACCTTCAGATAAATTACCCGAAGAGATCAACCGATGTTTCAACTACGAAAGACCGGAATGAAAGCACGCAACACTGAATGACCCTATTCCGGAGAGTGCCTATGTTGCCAATAGTGTTTTGGAGAATGGCTGTTATGTGCGGGAATTTGATATGCGGGCTACCAGGGAGAATTACATACAGTTTGTTAATCACAATGGCGAAGATTTTCTTGCTGTTCTCCCTGATGATTATAATATCGCGGCCCTGCAATTCATTACATGCAACTACTATCAAGAGGATATAGGTCATAATATATACTATCCGGGGTTTTTCAGATATTCAGGGGAGTTTGATATTTTGCTGGATCGTTATATGGACAGCAAAACGGATGCGGCGGAAGAAAAAATAATCCGTCGGATGCGTTCTCTGGCTAAGAAGATTCTGGATCGGGATTTTCCGGATAGGCGCAAACCGACCTGTGTGGTTCCTGAAATGCAATGGCGGGGATTGATGCAATATTGCGACCGGGATGCTTTTGATGCTCTGGTAAAAGCCGAAACTCCACGCCACGCCCCCTCTGTCTCCCCGAAAAAAAACAATGGTCAAACCCTTTAAACCCCTAATATCATGCCGCAACAATCTAATAACTTCAGTGACCTGTACTTAACACTGAGTCCCGGTCACGACTCGCTGCATATCGTCCGTTGCGACGATGGCCGTGAGGGATTCCGCGATTTCATTGAAAAAAATATAGACCGAGCGTTAAAAGAGCCGATTGTTCCGGATAACTGATTGCTGCATTACCGCCTATTGGAGAGTGATATGCAGAAGGTTCCCCAACTGGCGGAACGATCCTGCCGGGAGTATTTCAGCCGCTTATCCCCTAAACTCTCCGAACGGGGCATCACTCCGGCAAACGTTGTCAGACTACGGGATGCGGTGTATTGTCGGGAGAAAAACATACCGCTGCTGACGCCTGAAGCTACATATTCGGTCATATCCAAACGTGACGACTATATGGATACGCAGATGGGATACGGGGCCTATATTCCGGAATTAAAGGGCGTCCTGCCGGACTTCCGTGCCTGCAATGCCGTGGAGCTTTCGGAAGGTGTATTGTTGTTTAGTCTGACGGTTAAGGGGGATAAGTTATTACAGACACTTATGCGGGATATAGCATCCAATTTCTTTGATTCCCGGATGAACCAATCCGTTATGAAGTTTCATCAAGTGCCCCTGTTCGACCCGTTTTGGAAACCGTATGTGGATAGATATAAGCAGGGGATGATCGTGGACAATTGGGAGCCGGCAGTGGAAAGTACAGTCACCGCGGGTAAATCGGTGCTGCGCAATGGTATTGCCACGGGGGAATTTGACCTTTCGCCGACGCCCAAAACCTATTGGGAGTTGGCCAAAGCGGATATTTTCGGACACAAGCGTTTTGATGATGAGGAATCCAACCGGGTAATAGCGCATTTGCTCTATATCAACGAGCATGGACAACTGCCAGATCCGAAAATATCAGGGATTTGTCGCACTATTCAAGCTTTGGAATATTTCTTCCGTGACGAGGGGCCGGATGCGCTCAAGACTAAGGCCGGAGAATTACTGAAACTGGATTGTCCGAATCTTCGCCAGCCCCCTTCCAAACAAATTCCGCATGTGCCCTCCATACCCTTTAAGAAAGGAACGGGCTTAAGCTGCGGGTAATAATAACTTACAATTAAATATCGCACTACAATGGAAACAACACAAGAAAAGAAGTCCGGTATCTGTATGGTATGGGACGCACAAGCCAATACTCTCGCTGTAATTCGTACAGAGGAAGGCGAAGCCGGATTCCAGAAATTCATGGCAAATTACTTATCTACACTTACGCCGGGCGAGAATTTACCTATGAGAACGATGCTTTATTTCAACCAGCCCGAAATAGTTCAGTCCATGCCCGAATTAGAACCGGAAGCAATAAAAGATTATTTAATTAATAAGGCTCCGTTTATGGATCGGGAGGGAATGCTGCCTGTTTACTCCTTATCAGGGGCCAATGCTTTGTATTGCGTGCAAAATGACATTCCGCTGCTTTCGGTCGATGCAAATGAGATGCTGCTGAGTTTGCGCCCCGGTTATAAAAACGAGATTACGCAAATTGAGAAAAGCGTTCCCGATTTGTCTGAAAAACTCGCGCGATTACAGGCCGGGTATCAATATCCCGATATGAAACCTGTCGACTTTTATTTGCTTGCCGAAGAGCATAATTATTTTCGGGCCTACGGAAGCGGCAACGGTGATGGGGGATTCCGGAATTTTATGCTCGATCAGCTTGCGACAACCTATGAACCTAACAGGCCGTTACCGGAAGCCGTTTTTATACACCATGAAATGTGCGGATCAGGCAATATTCCCCGGTTTGAAAAAAGAGAACTGGATAAGTATTTAGTGATTAGGTTCGGAACGATAGTAGGTCGGAATGAATCGCCTGACATAAAAACGGTAAGCCTGAAAGACGCTGTTTACTGCGTAGCCAATGATATTCCGCTGTTATCGAAAGAGGCCGATAATATCAGTGAACACCCTTTTTATAAAATGGATAGCTTACTCACCTCCATGTCGATGCCGGATATTTCGGAGAAAATTGCCAAACTGCGCAAAGATACGGTTCCGCGCCATGTGCCGTCCATAAAGCCTCCCCAAAAGGGAAAGGAGATAAAAAGATAAAAATTAAAGACCATGAACTACATAACAATAGAAGAAAAAGCCTGGTTAAACTTAATCAATTTAGTCAGGGTGCTTACGCAGAAAGTAGAGCTACTATCAAACCAAATCAATCCAACCGAAAAAAAGAAATGATTAGACGGGAAAGAGGTTTGCTCGATACTCAATATTTCCACTCGGGCTCTTCAATCGTATAGAGATAACGGTATAATCGGATATACTTACGTAGGGCGTAAGTGTCTGTATAAACCGGATGAAATCAAAACCATGTTAGACGATACCTTAAAATCGAAATGCAATGTATAAAAAAGGAGAAGAAGAAGGTTATATAGAAAGAACTTCAAAAACCTACAAAGAATTGATGAGTGGATTAGCCAATGCTAACCAGCAAGTCGATCAAATGGACGCATCCTATAAGCCAGGGTTGGATGGCGAGAAATATTACACCGGAGCCGAAGTGATGTCCATGCTCCATATCACTCGCAGAACCTTACAAGAGTATAGGGACAAATGATTGATACCTTATACAACTATTGGCGGAACTATTCTTTATCCAGAGTCAAAGATGCAAGAAGTGTTAGATCGAAACTATTATAAGCCGCCTGAATAAAAAAAACGTATAAATATTGCATAAAAAATTTGGACGTTATGCCCGGAAATATTACCTTTGTGCTACCAAAAGATAAAAGCTATACAGCGTATTGCAATGCGGATTTATTTGGCAAAATTGTAGGCCAAGCTAAATTTTGATTTTGTACTAAGCTGTGAAATAGTTGGTTTTATTAGAAATTTCGAGCCCCAGACGGATCACTTTCAAGCTCCTGAGGGAGCACAGAATTCAAATGAAGCCTCTGGAAAGAGGCTTCATTTATTGTGTAGATTGGGGTTATTGTACTGAAAATCATTTGAACTGTGTAGCCAATACTTCCTTTTTGGTTGCATTCATTCGGGTCCACCACTCCCTGAGAGCGGCGTCATCGCCAGCCTGTCCGTATGCCGGGAACATCAGGCAGAACAGAATGGAACAAACAAGGCCGAATCATTCCCTTTGATGATTCGGCCGATAGAAAACCGGAATATTTCCGGCTGTTCAGTGCTATAAATTATTTTACCCCGAGGAATTTGAACGGCTGTGCTTCCGTGAACCGGTCGGTGGCGTTCCCGGCGTAGGTCGTTCCTCCGACGAGGTCCAGCATTTGGGTCGGAGCTCCTTCCGAAAAGTCGACCTCTTTAAAATCGACCCAGAATACATTGGGGTAAAGAGTGGATTCAAAGAAGTAAATCAGGTTTTTCTGGTCGGAGACCGTCCTCCAGCGGGTCGATGAAATGTTCGGCTCGTCAGGCGTGCTGATACCATAGGGGACGGAAGTGTTACGGATAACGCTGAATACGCTTGCGGTGGCGATTCGCTGGTCGTCGGTTTTCGGAACGGCGTTCACGTAAAACGAGGCCCGGACGAACCTGTCTGCGGCCCGGTTGGTACCCGGCAGGAAGGTGGTGCCCCCGATGTTTTTCCAGTATTCGTTCAGCGCGAGTTGCTGGTCGAATACCGGTGAATTGGTCATAACCTGGTAGCTGCGGTCGTGGTGAACGGTCAGTTTGCCGCCGAGGTATTCGAATATGGCGCTGTCGCCGGTAGCATCCGAGATGGCCAGGTGCAGCGTCGCAAACCGCGATCCGTCGGGCATCAGGCTCGAGACCACTTCGAATTTCTCCTGGGAGAGGTCGTCGACTGCTTCGGAGACCGTCGCATAATTGTCGAGGACATATTGCACCCACGCCGCGATGGTCAGTCCCGGTTTGGTGCCGCTCCATTTCGGATAGGAGGATTCGGCCAGCCAAAGCAGGTTGGCGACCAATCCCCGTTCATTCATGCCGTCCGTGCTGCATATGTCGTAGGCCGAAGCGATCACGCTGCCGTATTTCGACTTCCACAGTACCGGATTATTGCCGGCTTCACCGCTACGGTCCATGCCGCGCGGGAAAATCCACAAATTGCTCCGGCACTCCTCTTTCCAGTCCATCGACCTTCCGGTGAGGATCGTTGCGTTGGTTCCTTGATAAACGACTCTGGTACACATAAAATGCAAGGTGTGAGTGAAATACTATTATGATTGAGACACTATTTTGTATTCATCCGGTAGCTCAGTGCGCCGGACGGACAGCAGTTGATCTGCGCGATCAGCCGGTCTGTCGGAGCGTTTTCGATCCTGAGCCAGGGGCGTTCTTTGGGACGGTATACCTGAGGCAGCATTTTGACGCAGATCCCTGCATGCTGGCAGACCTCGGGCTGCCAGATGATGGTCAGTTCGTCGTTTGAATATTCGATTTTCTTTCCCATGAGGATGTCTTGTTTAAAGCCGTTGCGGGTCAGCCGATATTGATGCCTTGCATCACAATACGTTTCCAGTCCGGATGTTTTTGGATATAACCGGCCACGAAAGGACATAGCGGGACAAGCCGGAGTCCCTGCCGCTCGATATCTTTCAAAGCCTGTTCGACGAGCTGGCTGCCGATGCCCTTGCCTTCGAGTGCGGACGGCACCTCGGTATGCGTCAGGTATATCTCCCCGTTTTTGTTCTTGATGTATTCGATTTTCGGGGTCAGGTCGCCGACATGCAGTTCATACTGCTTTTTTTCGGCGTTATCGGTGAATGGGTATATTTCCATAACGGGTGTTAAGACTTGGTTTGCCAATATTCAAGCAATATGCTTGCCAACCCGGACGAACGGAGGATTATTTGTAGTCGAGGCCCGATTTGCGGGCTTGTGAGTGCTGGAATTGGCGGCGGATGCGGTAGAGCGTTCCGTCTTTGAGCAGCCGGGCTCCGGTTTGCCGGAAACGGAACGATACGCCGCGTTCGACACATTGCCTGCGCAGATCGAGCACCCATTCGAAAGAACAGGTACGCGCTTCGAGGCCCGATTCGCCTCCGGCGACCAGTTGTTCGAACCACGGGCCGGGCCACGGCGAAAGGTCGATCGGTCCGAGCAGCGGTTCACAGATGATTATTTTGTGTCTGATCGGTGCATTCCGGTAGATCGGCAGCCGGTAGTCGGCCCGCTCCTGGTTTTCGACCGTGCAGCAGATCGTGACGTGAGGGTATCCCGCTTCCCAGTCCGGCGGCAGGTTCGCTTCGAGCCGGTCGATCCGTTTGGTAATCATGAAGAAATGAAGGTCGCTGCGTTCCCGGATCATCTCCCACGCTTCGGGCCGCCAAGGATCGGCCTCCTCGACGAAAAAGTCGGAACTGAAACAGGTGAAAACCGTGCTGCCGGCCGGAATTTTATAGGTGCCGGTACGTGTGCGCCGCACCGGAAAACCGAAATTGCGCGTTTTGGTGACGACGGAACTGTCGCGACCGTGCTTTTCGTCGATCCGGTACACGTAACAATGCCGACACCCGGCGCTCAGTTTGTGGCAACCGTGCCAGGGATTCCACAGGGGCATAATCGCAGGTTTTGAACAAAGATACGATTTCCTTCGTTCCGATATGCGGCTTCTTGGTTTGCGGTCTTCCTGTTTGCTGTTTTTCGATTTTCAGTTTTCCGAAGTTTTGTCTCAAAACTTTTTTACATCGCTTTTTTGATGCCGAGGCGAATCAGCCATCCGTTTACCGGGTAGGCGAGCAGGAAACCGGCGCACATGGCGAGCTGCATCATGAACCAAAAGGTCCATGAACTTTTGGGTAGAGGCGTTGCGGCAAAGAAAACGAAATAGACGAGGGCCATCCAGCCGTACATACCCGCCTGCCATGCGGTGAGCGAGAGAAAATCCGCCTTGACGGCCCGGTTCAGTGCGCGCCCGGCCGAGAGACCGCCCATGCTGCGGATGGCCAGGTATTGAAACCAAAAACCGAACACTAGTGCGAGCAGGTAGTTGAATATCCAGCTGCCGGCGATCAGGCTGCCGCCGACGGATATGGGCACAACGGCCGTCAACCACTCTCCGGTCAGGTCGGCCAGCGTGCATCCCGCTCCGCAGTGCAGTGTCGAGAGGGCGATTGCCTGTCACCGGGGACGCTCCATGGCCATGGGTTTGCCGGGCGCAACAGGGTTCGAGCCGTTTGCGTTTCGGTTTTCAGCCGGATCGTCCTGCCGCCCGAAGAGGATATAAGCCCCCAGACCCAGCAGTCCGGCCCACAAACCGGTCAATACCCACACGGCATTCATCACTTTCATCCGTTGCGGATGCTTCGAAAGGTCAATCGCGATAAAGATCGCTGAAAGCAGCCCGGCCAATACGGCAGTCGCTGCGAGGAGGGGAAAATAACTCATCGTCTTTCGGTTTCGGTATTTGTGTTGTGTTGAAACAAACTTTATACCGTATCGGGTTGTGTGTCGGGCAAACAATAGGAATGAACAACTGTTGTTTTGTGAAATGCAGTGTTTTTTAGCGGTTAAATGGTTGACAGGCATCCGGGCAGGTATCGGAACGGATAATCGGAGCAGGCATCCGAGGGTAGGTATCCGGCAGGTATCGAGTGGATAGAGCGCATATGAAAAATGAAGCCTCAGCACGAGGCTTCATTTCTTAATATTGTGCCGTTTTTGGGCGGGTCTTCCGCTAATGGCTCCGGTTGGCAGACTTTGTATCTCCTGTTTTACCAGGCGGTCAGCCACCCCTGCGAAAACGAGGCTTTATCCCATTTCGCCGCACGGGCTTTGTCTTTCAGTACGGTTTGTTGTCCGGGGGCCTCTCCGGCTCCGATCCGGAGGGTGACTGTTTCGGGCCGCTCCCGGACCCGGCCGGTCAGCATGACCACATAGACGTGGTCTGTTCCCTGCTGTTTGCATACGAAAACATCCGAGTTCGTCGAAACGGCCTGCGAAAGCGGCTCTTCCGAATAGATGAAGAGTTTGCCGTTGCGTGCGCCGGCGTCGGGATCGAGGGTAATCTGCAGTTTGTCCTGCTGCCGTTCTAACGAGAGCACCTCGGTGGCGCCCATGCTGATGTGCAGATTGGATCCGATCAGGCTGGGACCCTCTGAAAGTGCGGTCAGGCGCAGCAATTTGTGTTCGTAGGGAGCCACCTGCGGCACGTGGAAATCGTTGCCGTGGATACCCAGGTAAGCCTCGTCCCACAGCGACCAGACGTGGAACCGCTTTCCGATCTTCTCCAGCGGAACATGGGTCATGGTCAGGTCGGCGGCCTGTTTGTGTTCCGGGTTCCACAGCAGCAGGTTGACCGAATTTCCGTACGAACGTTCGACCACGCAGCCGAATTCGCGTCCGTAGGGGTCGAATCCCCCGCTGAATGATACCCCCTTTTCCCGCGCGGACGGGTTGAGTATTTCGAATAGGCGGATATTCTGCGGCTGGTCGAACTCCGGCAGGTAGAGCAGGTCGGAGGTCAGCACCGCGCCGCCCAGCGTTCCGATGAAACTGTGGAAGGTGAGCAGCTGTGCCGGTTTGGTTTTGTGCGTATAAGCCAGGTAGGTGACGTCCGGATCGCTGTTGCCGAGGATGCCGTTTTCATAGCAGCTGCTCGCCATCGACAGGATCGGGAAATAGGGACTCCATAAGTTGCCCGGCAGCCCGTCGCTTGCCAGCGGGCGGCAGAAACCCTCTTCCGCACAGCAGTCGGTTCCGATGCGGTTGGCGTCGGCATACGGGACGATCGTGCGCTGCTGGTAGCAGCATGCCATAAGGTAGCTCTCCTCGCCGATCGCTTCGCGGTACAGCCGAAAAAGCGCCCGCTGCGCCTGTAGGCGTGTCACTTTCGGGTTGTAAAAACTGCGGCTGTCGTTGGGGATGTATGAGAAGTCAAGTTTGAAATAGCGGTAGCCTTGGTCGTAGAGTGTTTGCAGCACCTTGCGCATATGGGCCCGTGCCTCGGGTTGGGTGGGGTCGAGCCGGGTCATCGACGGTTCGCCGGTGCCGTAATTGATATACCACTCGGCCGGGAAGACCCGGCGCGGGGATCCTGCCTCGAACGGCATTACTTCGGGATTGACGGGGCAGAGCCAAACGCCCGGCACCATACCCGCTTTCCGGATACAGCGCGCAATGCTGTCCATACCCATGGAGAATTTACCGTTTTCCCGCCAGTCGTAGCGCGAACGGTGCCACCCTTCATCGATCTGTACCACTTCCATCGGAATCCGGTCGCGGTTTTTTCCCACATAGTCGGCCAGCGAACACACTTCTTCGGCCGTTACGTCCGTTTTGCTCCGGTACCAGCTGCACCAGCCGAAAACAGGCTTTTTCGTATTCCGGACCCCGGCGACGTCGGCTATCCAGCGGCTACGGGCCTGCATAGCCGCGCCCCACGGCCGTATTGCCACGAGTACTTCGTCGGAGGGCCGCGTTTCACCCGATTCCACGAGGACTCCGGTCATGTCGCACCAGATGTCGAGCCGCATCTGCGTACCCTCCACCCGGATATCGAAGTTGACGTCCGCGACGGTATCGACGGCGGCGAACGTTACCCCCCTGCCCGAACGGTGGTAAAGGCTCATATTGTCGCCGAATCCTCGCCATGCCGGGTCGTTGATTTTGGTTTCGTCTCCGCCGGATATGAGGTAGTTGCGGCAGAAAGCGCCTTCCTGCAACAATTCCCTTTCGGTGGGCAGGCGCCGGTCGAGTGTGCCCCAGCGGCGCGCTTCGGGGTCGGTCGAGGAGAGCATCCAATCCGAAGGTTCTCCGGTAACCGTCATCCCGTTTTCCGGGGTTTTCAGCAACCAGAAACGTTCCAGACGGATCGGGTTCAGCGAACCGTTGGTCAGGGCGGCCGACAATGTGAAAGCATCGTTGCCGATCCGGGTAATCCTGTATTCAAGGCGGTATCCCTGCACCGTCGTCCAGCTGTATGTCCGTTGCACGGCCGGTCCGAGCGGGGTGGGGCGTTCCGTCATTTCGACCTGCGGTTCTCCCTGCGGTGTGATTTTGCGTTCGGTACCGTCCTCGAGGATGATTGCCGAAACTGTGCCGCCGTTGAAGGAGATCGGATCGTATCCGGCGGAGAAAAGGTTGTGCTCCCAGACGGGTTCATTCCCGTGTTGGTTGTGAGGACCGGGCGGATTACTGCCCGATACGGGTGCGGCGTAGGTTGCCAAACAGCATGTCAGTACGCACACGCAGAGTCTCAAACGTTTCATAGCGGATGGGTTCTTGGGAAAGTAGTAATTCTAAAGATAATGAATTGTTTGCAGATATGCAACCCACCCAATATACAAGCCCCCGTATCCTAAGGTACGGGGGCTTGCGGCATAGTCTGTCGAACGGGATTATTTCAGGCCGCTCATCGCGCGGTTAGCGATTTCGTTGGTCGGATCGATCGCGAGAATCTTCTCCCAGTAAATCTTCGAGTTTTCGATGTCTTCCTTGACATAATAATAGTAGCCCAGGTAGCTGTAGCACTCGATATAGATGCGGGGATCGCCGTCGCCTTTGGCGTCCAGTACTTCGATCGTCTTTTCGTAGAACGGTTTGGCGAGCCCCTTGTCTGTTTCGGGGTCGAGCGCGGAGTTCACGCGTGCGCGCCAAAAGTGGCCCAGGTAACTGTCGGGCACCTTCTCGGCCACGAAGCTGAACATACTGTCCGCTTTGGCAAAGTAAGCCGCTTTCTTGGCTTGGTAATCGGCAGCGGTGGTGTCCATTTCACTGCCGGCATAGTAGGCGGCTTTGCCGAGGTTGAAATAATCGGCAACCTGTACCTGATCTTCGGGAGCTTTCTGGATGTAAAGGCTGAAATTGGCGATGGCATTGTCATAGTCGTTCATACCCTCGTATGCAGAACCGATCTCCTGGTAGAGCTCTATTTTGCCCGGATCCAGCTCGAGTGCCTTCTGCAACTGGGCGATACCCTGCTGGAACTGTTTGTCCTGAATCAGCAGGCGACCGTAGTACAGGTAGTCCTGGCCGATGAAATCGGCCGCTTCGTAACCGGCATTGAAGAACTTGTCGGCTTCGCTGCGTGCAGCCTCCTTGTTACCCAGCTCGAAATCGTTGTAGAACATCAGACGGTTCAGGACCAGATCTCTCGGGGTTTTCGGCAGGGCCTGCTCCACGATCTCTTTCGATTTAGCGTAGTCGCCCTTGAAGAAGAGGATCGTTGCGTAACGGGCGTAGTCGCTGGTCGAAACGTGGGCATCGTTGATGTATTCCGCATACGCTTCAGCGGCTTTGAGCAGTTTGCCGTCCTTGTAATAGATTTCGGCCAGCTCGCGGTGTGCGACTGCCGACGAGGGGTCGTGAGCCAGCAGGCGGTTCAGCACTTCCGCAGCGACTTCCGAGTTGATCGGGGCGTAAATGCGCGCATATTTCACGTAAGCCTCTTTGCAGTTCGGGTCGAAGGTGATGGCCTGCTCGTAGTTGGCGGCGGCGCCGTTGTAGTCTTTGTTGGCAGCCTGCATGTCGGCTTCCAGTACGTAGATGCTGGCTAACTTCTTGTCCATCGCCTTGGCTTTGTTGAGGAACTCTTCGGCCTTGATGGGGCGGTCTTTGTAAGCGGCAGCGGCAGCCACGTACAGGCTGGGCAGGTCAGGATTCTTCCGGTTGAGTTTATTGCTCAGCAGGGCTTCGAATTGCTGGTCGGCTGCCGTGGGGTTCTTCAGTTTCAGCAGTGAAAGTTCGCCGATCGAGTTCATCAGGTTGGCCGGATCAGCGGCTTTGCCGACGCCGTAGTAATAGGCTGCGGAGTCGAGTTGGTTGGCATCCTTATAGATTTCGCCGAGGTAATAGGCGGCTTCGGCTTTGTCTCCGGCACCGGTGGCGAGATTTTGCAGCAACATGGCTTTTGCCGGTTCGATACGGCCCGTTTTGTAGAATTCGATCGCTTTACCGTTGTCTGCGAGCAGGGCGGTGGCGGTTCCTGCGAAGAACAGGGTGGTGGTCAGTAATGTTTTCCGGATGTTCATAACAGAATGATTGATTATTTGAGTTTTAGATGTTTTAGAGATTTTCACGGACGTTCACCAGCCGGATCGACTGGGTGGCGGGAACGATGCCTGATTTTAAGATGATACGCTGTCCGCGGTCCGAGCTTATGAAAGTGGTGAAGCCGGAGGCCAGTCCGCTTTTGGGATCTGTCAGCAGGATGTATACATCGCGCGTAAGCGGATAGCGCCCCAATGCCAGATAAGCTTGGAACGGTTTGCAACTGTTGGCGACCATCGCCGGATCTTCGCGGCTGAGACGCATGACGTTGATTCGGTCCGAGAACGACAGGTTCGTCGAGTCGCCCTTGTTGCCGATCCAACTGACGCCGATCACTCCCAGTGCATTCGGGGTTTTGGCGACATAGTCGATTACCTGCGGGTTGTTGCCCTGGGCGCTGAGACCTTCGTAGAGGGGCGCGCCGCCGCAGAGCGAATCGATCGCGTAGCGGACCGTACTGGAGTTGGCATTGTCGAATACCACCTGAATGTCGCCCAGTTTGCTTTGCGGGTCGAGTTCCTTCCATTTGGTAATCTTGCCGGTAAGGATTTTTGTCAGATTCGGCAGCGAAAGCATTGAATCCGTATTCTGTTTGTTCGTGATCAGCGCGATACCGTCCGTCGCGATCTTGATCTCTTTGGGAAAAAGTTTTTTCTCATTGAGCGTGTTGATCTCGGGCTGGGTCAGTTTGCGGGTGCTGACGGCCAGTCGCACGCTGTCTTTGATCAGCAGGTTGATCGCTTCGACCTCGCTGGTATATTCGGGAATGATCCCGGCGGCGGGGTAGAGCCCTTCGAAAACGTCGATCTCCTGCTGGATGAGCGGACGAAAACTTTCGTCAGCACTGATTTTGATGACACCGCTCGATACGGTATCGGTAGGCTGTTTGCTGCGGTTGCGGCACGATGAAACCGCCACAGCGGCACACAGCATCAAAACGATTGCGGCATTCCTTGACATGGCATTGCTGTTTTATTCGTTATCCCGGTCAGTGGCTTTTACCTGCCGGTAAAGCCTGTAGACTCCGTAAAGCAGGAATACGCCTCCCATGACGTAACGTACCGTGGGTGACATTCTCTCGGCGAGCACCCTGGAAAAAAGGAACATATAGGCCATTCCCAGATAAAATACGAGCATGAATATCCCGAAGATGTACATCATCAAAGCTCCCCGTGAGCGGGCTGTCCTGTTGTTTCCGTTTTCCATACTTTGTGCCTCTGTTTGCAAAGTTAAAAAAATACCGGGAATCCTTTGTGTGGAAAGCCACAAAAAAGGATGCCCGGTATAATAAATAAGCGTTGTTTCTTATTGCAGGATCTTAAACGTTACCGGAACGCGGTAGTATACGGGGACCGATACGCCGTTGTGCTTGCCGGGAATCCATTTGGGCATGGATTCCACCACGCGTACGGCTTCGCGGTCGCAAAGGCGGTCGAGACCGGCCAGGACCTGCACGTCGCTGACTGAACCGTCCTTACCTACTACGAACTGAACGATAACACGGCCCTGAATATTGTTTTCAAGGGCGGCCTGCGGATATTGCATGTTGTCGCGCAGGTATTTCATCAATTCCTTGTCTCCGCCGGGGAACTGCGGCATCTGTTCTACCGAGTGGTAAATCTCCTGTTTTACTTCTTTTACAGGTTCCTTAACCACCTCGCGGATGTCTGCGATGTCCTTACCGTGGATATCGTCGGTACCTTTGATATCGGCGATGGAGATTGCGGTTTTGTTGAGGTTCAGGTCTTCCTGGGTCTTCATTTCATCCTCTTCGCGTACCTCTTCGTCCTTCTTGATCACCGGCGGGGTGAACTTGATGGAGCTTTTGAGGGGAGGAGGAGGAGGAAGATCCGGTTTCTTGATCTCTTCGGTCTTTTCTTCCGGAGCTTCGAGGTTGGTCAATTCGGTAACTTCGGTCATGACTTCCTTTTCTTGCTTCGGAACGACGATCTTGAGCAAAGCGGGAAGCGAGAATGCGATCAGAACGAAAATCATTACGATAATCGTAGCCTTGTTGTGCCGTGACGGAGACGTTTGACGCATCTCGTAAGCACCGTAGGCTTTGTTTTTGCCTTCAAAAACCAACTCGCACCATTCCCTCGAAGTTAAATCTATTTTAGCCATTTCTTTCGGTTTAAATGTGTGTCGTTAGTTGGTTATTTGGATCGGTCAATGTTCTTGGTCAGCTCGCCTTTGCTTGCCAGGTTGTCCAACAGGAACGTGTCGCCTTCGGTCATATCGACGATCGCATACTTGCTGATGTTGCAAATCTGCATTTCGTCGAGTACGTCGATCAGGTTCTTGTAACTGGCGTCGTCCGAGGCCTTGATCATCACGATCGGAGAGGTTTTCTCGTTCTTGCGCAGTTCTTTGACTTTTTCGTCGTACTGCTCTTCGGTCAACTTGTGTTCTGCCTTATCCTTTTTCAACTGGTTCATCTCGGTGACCACCTCGCGGTTGCGGTTGAGCAGCAGTTCACGCAGCCCGTCCGCCTCGTATGAGGTCTCCTTGAGGGAGTTGTAGTCCTCGTAGTTCGGTTCGCCAGTATAATAGAACAATTGGTTATCTCCGCCCAGGATGACGGTGATTGCACGCGAAGCCTGTACTTTGTTCTGCTCCTCTTCGGTGACTTTGTCGTTGGAGGGCATACTGATTTCCATGGTCTGCGGCTTGCTGAGGGAGGTACACAACATGAAGAAAGTGATCAGCAGCATGTTCATATCCACCATCGGGGTAAAGTCCACGCGGATGGTCATTTTCTTCTGTTTGCCTTTCTCCTTCCCTCCGTTATCTTTTGCTTGTACTTCAGCCATAGCTTTTCTTACTTTTAATCGATTAACGTTTACATGTCTTCCGACACGACTTTCAGGGAAGTGATCAGGTTATAACGGTTCTCCCGGATATCCTGCAGAGACTTCATGATGTTTTTGATCTGAGCGTAAGGAGTGGTCTGGTCGGCCTTGATGGCGATCCGCAGGTCGCGGTTTTGTTCGCGGGCCACCTTCACCCATTCCTTAAACTGGTTGTCCGTGCTGTCCGTGGGAATACCCAGCGAGGGCAGGACAGCATCCTGCTTATCGGAAGGCAACGCCAAAAAGTCCTTCATCTTTTTGATGGGCACACCAAAAGAGTTGGCCAGTTTGAATTTGCCGACTTCCGCTGCCGTGAAGGATACGCCGTACTGTTCACCCATCTTCTCCAGCACTGCCGCACGATCCTCCTGTCTGTCGAGGCTCATGAAGACCTTGCCTTTGGAATCGACCAGGATCTGCAGGATGTTCGTATCGGGGATCTTGATCTCCGATACCGAACCCGGCGTACTCACCTGGACCGGCTCCTTCTGGATGAAGGTCGACGTCAGCATGAAGAATGTAAGCAAAAGTACAGTCACATCGCTCATGGCGGTCATGTCGATGAACGTACTTTTTCTTTTTACTTTTACTTTAGGCATAGCTAAACGTATTGGTCGATGGGTTATTTATGTGCTACAGCGTAAGCCGAAACGATCGTGAAACCTACTTCGTCGATGCTATAAGTGAGTTTGTCGATTTTGCTGGTGTAGTAGTTGTAAGAGATAACGGCGCAGGCACCGGTTGCGATACCGAAGGCGGTATTGATAAGGGCCTCGGAGATACCGGTCGACAGGGCGATCGAGTCAGGAGCACCTGCGTTGGCCAGAGCGGCGAATGCACGGATCATACCGATAACGGTACCGAGCAGACCGACCAGGGTACCCAGCGTGGTCATCGTAGCGATAACCGGCAGGTTCTGCTCCAGGGTGGGCAGCTCCAGTGCGGTAGCCTCTTCGAGACGTTTCTGGATCGCAGCTACGCTCTGTTCTTTGTTCAGGGTTTCGTCTTTCTCTACCTGAGAATAGGTCTCAAGAGCCGACAGAACTACGTTGGCAACCGAACCGCGCTGTTTTGCGCAGAGTGCACGGGCGCCTTCCAGGTCGTTTTTCTCGAGGCAGTCTTTCACGTTGCGGACGAACTTGGTCAGGTTACCGCTACCGTTGGCTTTGCGGATGGCGAACCAGCGCTCAACGCTCAATACGAGTACGGTGAGGAACAGGGTCTGCAGAACCGGTACGATGACACCTCCTTTATAGATAGTACCCAGCATGTTGCCCGGCAGCGGATGGTTGTTGGGGTCGTTGTTCATGAAGTTTGCGGGGTTACCGAAAACGAAGTTGAACAGGCACACTGCGATGATGAAGCAGATCAGCAGAACGATACCGGCAGAACGTACGCCGCCAACAGAATTCTTTGCAGGTTTTGAAGATGTTGTTTTCATGTTTTAAGTATTGTTTTGGTTTGGTTTGGTTGTTTGGTTTTTTGTTTGTTGAATTCGGAAGTTCAGGTTCATCTGTTTTCCCCGAGGCCGGGCGGGCGGTTTTATGTTAAAAAAACATACAATCTGTTCGCTCTTCTAGTGAAAATCGCACAATATGCCCCGGGTTTAACTTTAACCGAGCCAAAAGTAATTCTTTTTTTTGAAAAAACACAATCCACGGGTTGTTTGGACAATGTTTTTTTAATTTAACGTTAGTCTCGGCAAGCCTGTGGCATCATAAATGATAGATGTTAACGTTTACTTATTATAGCAGATATTCTACAAAATAAAGAGTGCCTTATGAAAAAAATCGTCTTACTGCGTCACGGCGAAAGCCTGTGGAACATGGAAAACCGGTTTACCGGATGGACCGATGTCGATTTGACTGCCAAAGGCGAAGCCGAGGCTTATACGGCGGGGGAGCAGTTGCTCGCCGATGATTTCCATTTCGACAAAGCTTATACTTCTTATTTGAAACGGGCGGTACGTACATTAAATTGTGTGCTCGACCGGTTGGATCAGGAGTGGATTCCGGTGGAGAAGAGCTGGCGGTTGAACGAGAAGCACTACGGCCAGTTGCAGGGGCTGAATAAAAGCGAGACGGCCCAGAAATACGGCGAAGAGCAGGTGCTTATCTGGCGCCGCAGCTACGATATCGCGCCGGCGCCGCTGGGTGAGGACGATCCGCGCAATCCGCGCTTCGACATCCGCTATCGTGACGTACCTGCCGCCGAATTGCCGCGAACCGAATCTTTGAAAGATACGGTCAAACGGATTTTGCCCTATTGGAACGATGTGATTTTCCCTTCGCTGAAACATCACGACCAACTGCTTGTGGTGGCCCACGGCAACAGCCTGCGCGGGATTATCAAACACCTGAAGCATATTCCGGACGATGAGATCGTGAAGTTGAACCTGCCTACCGGGGTTCCCTATGTGTTCGAGTTCGACGACCGTCACCTCAGGCTGGAGAAAGATTACTTCCTTGGCGATCCCGAAGAGATCAGGCGCAAGATGAATGCAGTGGCATCGCAAGGTAAGAAAGCATAATTATACCGTATGCGGTTTATTCTGGTATTGTTATTCGTTTTGGGACCGTTGGGTCCCGTAAATGCGAAGATTATGAAACCATTGACCCCGGAAGAGCAGCGGGTAATCCTGCACAAGGGGACGGAGCGCCCTTTTTCCGGTAAATACGAAAACCACCATGAATCGGGGACGTATCATTGCCGCCGGTGCGGTGCGCCGTTGTACCGTTCGTCGGACAAGTTCGATTCCGGTTGTGGCTGGCCCAGTTTCGACGATGAGATTCCCGGCGCTGTTAAACGGGTGCCTGATGCCGACGGCCGGCGGACCGAGATCGTCTGTGCCCGTTGTGGCGGTCATCTGGGCCATGTGTTCGAGGGCGAACGGTTCACACCGAAGAATACGCGCCATTGCGTGAATTCCATTTCGCTCGACTTTGCTCCTGCGGAACAGCCTGTCGCACTGGTTTCGGAGATCGTTCCGGTCGGCGGTACGGCTGCAGTTCCAGCCGGATTCGGTGCCGCGGGAGGCGGCGTGGAGTTGCCTTCCGGGCCTGCAAGCGCGAAAGAACAGGGGGAGAAACGTACCGAAACCGCAATCTTTGCCGGAGGGTGTTTTTGGGGAGTCGAATACATGATGCAACAGGTGCCGGGCGTGATTTCTGTCGAGTCGGGCTACACGGGAGGCCACGTTCCCAATCCCACCTACCAACAGGTATGTACCGGGCGAACCGGCCATGCCGAAGCGGTGCGGATCGTGTTCGATCCGGCAAAAACGGATTATGAGACGCTGGCGAAGCTGTTTTTGGAGATACACGATCCGACGCAGGCCGGTGGCCAGGGGCCCGATGTGGGTGATCAGTACCGTTCTGAAATCTATTATGCGTCGCCCGGACAGCGGGCCGTGGCAGAACGGTTGCTCGACACTTTGCGCGCAAAAGGCTATAGCGTGGTCACGCGGCTTACGCCTGCATCGGTTTTCTATCCGGCTGAGGCGTATCATCAGGATTACTACGAGCGCAAAGGCACGCTTCCCTATTGCCACAAGTATACGCGGCGGTTTTAGCCGGTTGCGGGCCATGCCGGGATATGGTATGGCCCGATAATCAGGAATGGGACAGGCCGGCCCGGGTAAATTGCCCGGGC
>OLFY01000395.1_pt1 | contig 67864 bp, 58 predicted proteins | sample 1605611 | NCBI WGS metagenome assembly OLFY01 (sample SAMEA3888923, study PRJEB22519) | human gut metagenome | biome: human gut; feature: human-associated habitat; material: faeces | place: Denmark | collected 2011 | reverse complement strand
TGCACGAATTGAGTGAGAAAATAGGACTGCATACGCCATTAACAACCTATGTAGCCCGCCATACTTACGCAACCGTACTCAAACGGTCAGGAGTAAGCGTAGCCTTGATTTCCGAATCGCTGGGGCACTCCGATTTATCCACCACTCAAATCTATTTGGATTCGTTTGAGAACAGCCAAATAGACGCAGCGATGCAGCACTTGTTATAGGAGTTTAGAGGTCGGCGGCCAATATGGTAACCGACCTCCTTTTTCCTATTATTCGTATATCGTGGCATCATCGACCGAGGTATTCGACAAGATTATCTATAATTAATTGCTCGCGTGTTACCAATCCTTTGGGAGGATTCATAATAAGTTTAGCCTGTTCGTCTGTTAATTGCTCGATCCTTTCCTCTATTTGAGCGTAAAATGCCGTGGGGTCTTTCGCTTCATGACCTTGGTCTATAATGTACCCTATCAGGTATTTTTTTGCCAAGAAGGTTTCACTGAATTTCTCTTGTGCTACCCGATACCAGTTGATGCTCCGTTGATACCATGCGCTATTCTCGAATGCTTTGGGTAATTTTTTCTCTTTTATGGCATTTACGAAATCGCGTGGTTTCAGTGTGTTCTTTCCAAGACACCACTGCGAGATAGTCGAGAGAGGATAATTCTTACGTCGTAATTCCAACGCAAATTCGAATACCTCGTTCTCTTTCATTTCAAGTGCCATGCAGGGTGCGGCCATATAGTCCGTGCCTTTCCATGCGGTGGTACAGATATTCATTTCTGCAATCAATGCCACGATGGACATCTCTACATTCAACGGCTCTGCAATCACGAGGTTGTCCAAATTCATCCCCAGTTTCAAGCAGGCCATCAAACGGTGCTGACCGTCCAGCACGGCAAAATAATTTTCGGTCTGTTCGTCTGGAATATCATTTCCATCCAGATCTACCAAGTGCCCTCCTGAGAGGTAAACATCTTCTCCTTTAACTACGGTGATGGGCGACAATTGCCCATATTCTCGGATGGATTTCACTTTGGCAGCAACAGCCTTTGCGTTGATTTGACGGTTGCCTTTGACAAAGGCGAAATTACGGTTGAGTTCTACGGAAGAAATAACTAACTGCTTCATATTAATCGGTGTGGGTTTACCTCCACCCACGAGGTCAAAATGGTTATTTATATAAGTATTAAGTATTTGGTATTAGTTATGCTTGTTTCTCAGCGTTAGGTCTGGCTGGTGAGCTCTTGCCAGCTCTCTGGCGGCGGTCGGATGTTGGCTTGGGCAAACTCCCATCATCGTTGCGTCGTTCGATTCGACCCTCGGCCTTTCGGTTCGGATGCTCCCTCCCAACCGAGAAGAGGGGTGTATGTCAAGGAGCGTTCGTTTGCGTTTCTGCCGTTAATACAATCGAAAATCATACATAACACATTGTGGCACACAATTATTGTCGGATAGCAGAAAAGTGTATTATTTCTGTTACCCCTTAATTTACAGCATAAAAAAGGACGGCTTATCGCCGTCCCGTTCCATCTAAACTTAGAGATTATCAATATAAACCGCTCCCTATGGTATGCCATTCTTCATCCTTGTATCGTTGCCAGATAGCTTTTATATTTTCATCATTATCAAGATATTTCTTATTCTCTGTATAGCCGAACATATAGACGATACGAGAGATTAAGAGCATAAGATTATATGAAACTTGGGTAGGATTTGTACTGCGTTTATCCTCGGCCTTGAATTGCTCCAGAAATGGCAGCAGACACGCAACAACAAAGGTAATTTTGTAGCAATCTTTCAAATTGATCGAGAAATCGCCCAAGCCAAACTCCACATTGCGTGACAGATTGGCATAGAGTGTGGCGGAGTTTTCTGCCAAAAGAGCACCCAACATCTGTATTGCCTCTTGTGATTCGATGGTTACACCGTGTTCACGCCCCCGCCAGATACGAATTTTGGCATCGGGATTGGCATGGAGATACTTGGCGAACGCTCGGAACTGGTCGAAAGCAGGTGCAGGAATCGCCATTACGTTCTCTGTTTTCTTTTGTGTAAGGTAATAAACAAAGAGCAATGCCACCCAGAATTTTTCGATGTCGATGCCCAATGCCTGTAACGAACGAATTACTGACGTGTTCTCCAAGAACTGCTCTTTGGTAAAAGGGAATTTCGACATATCCAGTTTTCCGTCCTTGTGTGGTACGATAAAATCCCCTGTACAAGCGGTATCGACTTGGTATTCCTTTCCATCCTCCTCAATTTCGTATGTAGGGAACATTCGATTGCCGATGCTATGCACATATTCATAAATTTCCATAAAACAGATAGTTTAAGGTTATTTTCAAAGGTAGCGAATTTTCCTGCAAAATTTCCTTAAAAAATAATGTTAAAATATTTGATTATCGATTAAATTATTTACATATTTGCATATCAATTCACAGACAAGGGTAATTCTTGTTTCTTCCATAGAGAATATGTTATTAGGACTGATAAGGACGGCAGATATGCTGTCCTTGTCTTTGGGCGATAGTCGCATATTTTTTGTGTGGGAAATGAAATTCCCTTATAAAAAGATATTTCACACACAGAAAAAATGCGGTGAAATCCTTTACCACATTTTTTGAGTACGAATCAAGTATTCTCTATAAAAAGAGTATTTCAGAATCAGAAAATGTGGAAGATTCCAATTAAAGAGATAGTAGGTTTTTGAATGACGGGATAGAGAGTTGCTCAAAACTGTCCTGTGCAAACTGCTCAAAAGTGTCCTATATATACAATACCTACTTATACACTACCTATTAAAGTCGTACCGACCATGTACTACCACATCAAAGACCGCAGGTGATTCGAGAACCGCAAACAGGCCAAAGAACATTACGGCGTAGCCTGCTTCCGAAAACTGCTACACTTAAAAGAAATCATATTTACGAACAATCAAAATTCCATTGCTAACGATGAATTATACAGTAATCCCCAAATCAATCGTGAACTTTCAGACGGGCAACAGTAAGCCTATTGATATTTACGTGTGAGCAACCATTAAATATTGCTCCAATCACAAGACCAACATATCCCATATAACAGAGGAAAAACTATCCTTACTGACGGAATTGGATGAACGGACCATACGACGGAGCATTAAACGGCTGAAAGACGCAGGTTATCTAACTGTGCATACCACCATTAAAGAAGATGCAGACAGAGGTTTTATAAAGCGCAATTCCTACTATATAAAGCCAGCAAACAAAGACTATTTCTTCCTCGATAATAGTTTCTTTAAGAGGAACTATCCCGCCAAGATTGCAGGGTTTCTGCTATTATTAAAGTCGGTATGCCTTAATAATACGGATACCATCCAATGACGCAACAGCCAAATTGCAAAGAGTATCGGTTTTATCAAGAAATACGACAACAGCCCTCATTAAAGAGTGTCTGCAATTAGGGCTTATAAAGCAGATTGCAAAGGGCTATGAACTAACGGTAGACTGTTTTATCAATTCCTCTGTTAAAAAGACCAATGCAGGGATTTATAAGGAGATATGCGATTTCTGCAAGGTGAAAGGCATAACCGCTCCCAAGTGGGATAAACGGGCTATGTCCGTACTGCTTACAAAGTATAATGCAATAGGCTTATCGAGAACAGAGCCAATAAGCATAACCTACCAACTCGATAAACGATGCAAGAACCTACCCGAAAAGGTATCATTGCCATACTTTATTAAGATTCTGGATATGCAGGAGCAATATAATGCAGTTATAGAACAGGTAGAGCAAAACAAACTCGATAAGGAAGAATTCAGAGGGTTTGCATTTTAGATATACAGCCCTCATGCGCAAGCATGAGGGTTTTCCCTTTTAATAGGAGAATGACATATTTTGCAGATTATTTCATTTATAGGGACTTATAAAATTATGTCATTCAATTTTCTGTTTTCTTTTTCTCTTTAGATGGCGTGCCGCAGGCACTCAATCAATAAATAAGAGTAACATATTTCCTTTGTTCAAGATAATATTATAATTTTGCAGATATAACATACTGAGCATTATGGAGAAGCCAGATTACAGAGCATGGTTTGAAAGTACACGCGAAAGCAACCAAGCAACCATAGACCAGACAGAAACAATTTTTGAGGGATTAGTTCTTAAAATAGCATCTGGAGCAATGGCTATTTCATTCAGTTTCATTACAGCACTAGCACCTAAAATAGAATATCGATTTTGGTGGATTCTTGCTGTTGGATGGATTGCTCTTGCCGTGTGTATTATTCTGAATATCCTATCATATTTAAAAGCAAAAAGAAATTGCCGCACAAATATTCAGAATATTGACAACTATTTATGGGGGAAGTACAACACAGATAATGACCAAGAAAGATATGATGAAACACAGCGAAGAAGCAGGGAAATATATGATAAAAATAGAAAATTAGATAATCGTTATAATCGGCCAACTGCATGGCTGATGATTGGAGGTATTACGTTTATTTTGGGATTTGTGTTTGTAAATCTCGTTTTTAACAGTCCAAAACAACATCAATTGCGAGAAAAAACTACGACTCACGCGATCTCATCTATTGAGAAAACATCGAATGGACTAAAAGTTATACAGCAAGATACATTAAGCAGTCACCAGATTAAGGAAACTTTATAAATGACATATATGGCAAATACAATTTTAACAGAAGGTAAAACGCCGTCTATTCCAACTCCGCCATCACCTCCAACCAAGCCTATAGGAGATGTAAAAGTAAAACTTGGTTTAACCCCTACTAATGCAGTCCCTCCACCTCCACCTAAAACTATTATAAAGAAATAAGAGGCTTATGATACGAAATGATAAGTTAGATGCTGTTCCTCCAAAACCAACAGGAACAAGCAAGCCCAAGAGAATACAAGACGGGAAAACAACAAATACAGCAACCCCGCCCCTTCCGCCTAAACCCAGAATAAAATAGTACAGCATGATAATCAATGAGAAAGAATATGATTCGCCAGAAAGTGTGCAAATCAGAGGGCTGACATCAAAAAATGCTCCACCGCCTCTACCTCCACCGCCACCACCAACAAATTCCAAATAGCTCCGACAATAGTCGGAGTTTTTTGTCTATATACTGCCCACGAACAGATAGATAAATCAAAGCCCCCGCCCTTTATTGAATGTAAAATCTAAAAATATGGACAGACAGTCAAGGGCAAAACGCATAGCGGATTTGCATGTGTTTTACGGACAGAACGAGGTGGTGGAAGAACTCATCCGTGCAGGTAAAATCGACGAGGAATACATGTATCCCTTTGTCGATATGGACGGGGAGGTTTTCGAGTGGTGGCTGGTATCGCCTTACTTGGCACAGGAACTCAAAGGACGGGGAGAGGTCGTAATCGACGCGCTCGATTGTCATTGGTGGGGACGAACAACCAGCGGACAGGCAATCTACATGGACGGCGTGATACAGAAGATTGCAGGAGAGTAAAACTCGGTCTGCATATCGACATAGTAAAACTGCAAATTACAGAGATTAGGGGCATTGCAATTCCGAGAAGATTTTGCAACCTCTAATTTCTGTTTTTGTGTTGGCGTAAGGTCGAGAAATGCAGAATCAAACGACCTGCAAACCACGATTAAAGAGTTTATGCAGGCGTAACGACAAAATCCTCTACTCCAATTTATAAAGAACAAAGTTTTGAATCCATAAGCCGTGCTATTGCATGGAAACTTTGTTTTAGAGAACTTTGCAACTACAATACTCCAAGAGTGTTGCGTATTGAGAAACATTTTCTAACTTTGTGGTGCTGTCCCAAATGGGCGGTAACATATTAGTTTAGTGAAAGTGTTTCGCTAATCCTTAACAGGAAATCTGGAAAATTTTCGAGTGCATTAAGGATAACGCAACGCTCGTCACCGTGTATAGGCATATATCATTCTCGATATATTCTATTCGGTGTGGGGTATTGTTTATTTAATGCACGGGTATTCCAGAACCTCCTGTTAGATAAACGAACAACTCCACACTTTCTTTTTGCATATATCCCACCGCAGCGGAGTTGATACGGTACATTGCAGGCTAACTATGACCGTAAAAGAACAAGCTTTACAACAAGCGATAGAAATCGCTGTATCTCACTATGACTGCTTTTATGAACATGGCGGAGGGAAATTAGATGTTCTATCTATTTCCAACATTCAGCTATTCGATTGCAAATTATATCCGTCTGACGGTATGGATGGCAGTAATTTGGAAAAATGCACAGGAGGGCGGTGCAATGTGTCATTTAGAATCGCTTATAATTCCCCTTTACAAAACGGCCTTAAGATAAGTGATAATTTCAGATGTGAAAATGTTGATTTTGAGGTTATAAGCTATAAAGAAGAAAAATTCACAGTCAAAATAACTAATAAAAGATTAACCTTATGAAAAAACTACTATCTCTTGTGTTTTGCGGCTTATTGCTATTCGGTTGTAGCGATAAGTACGACGACAGCGCATTGCGCAATGATCTGAACGACCTCGAAAATCGCGTAACAAAATTAGAGGAACTCTGCACGCAGATGAACACCAATATTTCATCGTTGCAGAAGATTGTAGACGCATTACAGGATAATCTGTCTATTTCCAAAGTTGAACAAATATCGGATGGTTACATTATCCACTTTTCAGATGGTTCTACCGCCACAATTAAAAATGGCAAAAATAGCGGAGATGCTCCTATTATCGGTGTAAAGAAAGACACGGACGGAATCTATTACTGGACGCTTAACGGCGAGTGGCTGACCGACGATGCAGGCGATAAGATAAAAGCAGAAGGCATGGACGGCGAAAACGGCAACGATGGCACGGATGGCGAGAATGGCCAAGACGGCATTACACCGCAACTGAAAATAGAGAATGGCCGATGGATGCTTTCAATGGATAATGGTAAAACTTGGACAGACATAGGACAAGCAACGGGTGCAGACGGTCAGGACGGTGCCGATGGCACGAATGGCAAAGACGGCGACAGCTTCTTTCAGAGTGTTACCGAGGACGATAACAATGTCTATTTTACCCTTATAGATGGTACTGTTATCACTATTCCCAAAGGAGATAATTCACAGTTCGCAATTGCATTCGATACAACGGATATAGCCATTCTCAACGGTGGAGAGAGCAAAACAATCTCCTACACGATTACGGATGCAACCGAGAATACGGTTGTCAAAGCCATTGCACAGGATGGATGGAAAGTCAAAGTAAATGCTACCTCCACGGATAAGGGAACGATTACGATTACAGCCCCCGATCCGATTGTAGAAAGCGAAATCCTTGTCTTTGCCAACGACGGTTCCTATCGTACTGTTATGGCATCATTTTATTGCCACGAAAAACAGGTCTTGGATATAAACATTGCCGATAATTCTATCAATGTATTACCAGCAGGAGGAACGCAAGAAATTAAATTGACAACGAATTTGGATTATACCGTTGAGATTCCTGACAATGCCCGATCGTGGTTGTCGCTGGCTCCTGAAACACGAGCTTTGCGGGAAGATACGATTGTCTTTGAAGTAGCTGCCAACGAGGGGATTCAACGCCATGCGACGGTTACTTTGAAGGGCGAACAAGACAATATTTTACAAACGATTATTTTTCGCCAACTGGGAACGTGTACCGAGATTCATGTCGAAACGAAAGGCGAACTGGAAAATGTGTTGGCGGGTTATGATTATGCCAATATCGAATCGTTGAAGATTACAGGTGTGCTGAACGATGTCGATTTTCTGTTTATCTATCGCATGATGCCCAAGTTGAAGAACCTCGATATTGCAGAGGTGAATATTACGGCATTGCCGACACAGGCATTTTATAAATCTACAAATGTCGAGCATCTGATTCTCCCCAAGACCCTGACAACGATTGGAAAGGAGATGTTTTATCGAAGCAAGCTAAAGTCGGTTGTAATTCCTGCAAGTGTAGAGACGATCGAGGCCGCCGCATTCATGGGTTGCTCTTCATTGGCAACCGTAACTTTTGAGAAAGGTTCGCAGCTGAAAACTATCGGTGGCGGTTATTCTTCTTATTATCCTAATTATTATGGTGCTTTCGCGGACTGCACGGCATTAACCTCGATTGAAATCCCTGCAAGTGTAGAGACGATCGAAGCAGCGGCATTCATGCGTTGTTCTAAATTGGCAACAGTAACTTTTGAGAAAGGTTCTCAACTGAAAACTATCGGTGGAGATTATTCTTCTTCTTATTATTATGGTGTTTTCTCGGATTGTACTGCATTGAAATCTATTGAAATCCCTGCAAGTGTAGAGACGATCGAAGCGACAGCATTCAAAGGCTGTTCTTCATTGGCAACAGTAACTTTTGAGAAAGGCTCTCAACTGAAAACTATCGGTGGTGGTTATTATTCTTATTCTTCTTCTTATTATTATGGCGCTTTCTGCCAATTAAAGAATCTAATGACCGTCGATATGTCTGCCTGCACGCAGATTGAGACGATCGGTGAATGCGCCTTTTATGGGGATTTCGAACTGCGATTATTCAAGATCGGCACAGAAATACCACCGACTTGTGAAAACTATGCTTTTAGCGGCATAAATCCTTATTCGGTACTGAAAGTGCCTTCGGGTTGTGCCGATGCCTATAAAGCCGCAACAGAATGGAAGCGGTTTGCAAGCACTACAGGATTAGATGAATAAATGTTAAACATTAGTCTGCGATACTTCGGTATTGCAAAGGTGTATTATTCAATTTGATATGATTCAGTCATTTAAGATGGTCTTTGATGCCAACCGTATTTCAACTCAAAAAATTAGAGAAATCATTGAAGAATTAACAGAATTGGGAGTATATGATTCTAAAACAGGTATGGTTTCGTATGACAATGATGATAAAGTTTTAGAGCAAAAGATAATTGCAATTCTTGACAATATAGTTCAAAACCATTGATTGGTATTTTTAGGACAGACTTGTGCAAAAGGGTTAATATATAGACCCTCTGCCCAAGTTTGTCCTTTTTATATTACTTGCATATTTCATAAATTTTTTGTATATTTACATCATTATCAAAGATTTAATCACAACATAAATTTTAGCTAAAATGAAAAGAAAAACACCAAGTATTAATTGAAAAACGGGCACAGAGACTATCGACGATGTTCAAATATCGTATGTCTCCAAAGGGGTATCTTATGATAATATTTACGGCGTCTGTCTGTTCGTAGGACGTAGAACTGATGACCCTACACCGCGAGAGTTTCACTATATCTTTGAACTCGACATCGACCCTGCAAAAGATATGACCATCTGTTTTCAAAAACGAGGTCGTTATATGGCAGGATTCTCCTATCTGCTAAATCCAAAAGCCGTAGAGGAGGGTTGTCTCGCCATTGTATTGCCCAACATGGTAGATATTCCCAAGTCCAATTGTATGCTCAATCTTTTTGAAGCCCATATAAAGAGCGATACGGTCATATTCGACTATACGACAAAGGAGGGCAAACAGAACGTATTCAAATTTCCACTCACGGGTTTTAACGAGAAATATTTAGAGCAGTTTATATAGATATAATTAAGAAATATGGGATTAGTATATAAAGACCTCATGGGTAAAATGGGGATAGATGATGAGGGTTTATTTGAACTTGCCTATTGCGAATTAGATTATATCTCTAATGAATTGCAAAAGATATATAAGTCTCCGTATATAAGTGATCTGAATAGCTACATATTATTCGCTATTAGGAAAATGTTGGATTCTTGGCAGTCAATTCATCTACTATGTGAAGATAGGATAGATGTTTCATCTTTGGTTACACTTAGTCGAATGATTGTCGATAACTATACTATATTACATTTCATCCATATTAACTCTAAAACGATAGAAGAAAGAGAATTAAGACATTACTTGTATGTTTTAGATGGGGTTGAAAATAGAATAAAGGAACTACGCAAATTTCCATCCTTGACTTTTGATCTCAATTATATTGAACAAACTGAAATAGATCAACTGGCCCAACAAATTGAAACAACTATGCAGAGTGATCTAAAGGCAAAAGATCAATTATTGAAAAAGATTAGAAATAATCCATTATGTAATGTTGATATGGAAAATATCATCCAAAGGCGTAATTGGAAATACAAAAAGTTAAATAATACGATAAAGGGAAATAGATTTTCATGGCTGGAATTATATCAACAAGCAGGAATTAAAAATAGTGTATCTCAATTCATATCTGGCTATATGTCTGAATTTGTCCACGGACTTTGTATGTCTAATATTGCATATAATACTCCTCCTTTTGAAAAAGGCCAAATCTTGAATATTAACACTGTATTTATCAATAAAACAACAGATATTATCAAAAAGTTATTCCAAAACGACCTTGCTAAAAACGATATTGATATTCGAAAATCAGATATAGCGACCTCATTGCTTTTAATGGTTACTCCTGAATATATTTCAGAAAAACTATTACAAATTGCAGATAAAACAAAAGCAACACAACATTCTTAAAAGGAGAGAGGAAAGAAATTTCCTCTTTTTTTCTGAACCGAGGTTGGGGTCGGTTGCAGAGAAATCCAATAAATGAATACGCTTAATTCTCTATCAACTAATAACATAATTGCTTATGAATGACACGTGTTAAATGCTTTATGTAGCACAAGGAATGAAATTTTACCTAACAAATTAAGAATCTGCAAATTACAAACAATTTGCAAGCAAGAAAATGTGATACAGAGTGTGTTACAGACCGATTTTTAAGGTATAAAACAGCTATTTTAACGCTTGTAAATAACTGATTATTTGCAATTTGCGGAAATAGCTCAGTTGGTAGAGCACAACCTTGCCAAGGTTGGGGTCGCGAGTTCGAGTCTCGTTTTCCGCTCTGAAACGCAGAGGACAATCGAAAGGTTGTCCTCTGCGTTTTTCAGTGTATTGAGGTCCGGACGAATGATCCTGTATCTCGTCTTTCGAGGTGCGGGAGTATCAATAAAAGTTTGCGAAATTACCTGTCGAAGCGCTGGTTCGAATTCTATTTCCTTCTTCATAAAAAGATGGTTTATTATTCGGGAGAAGAGTTGATGCTCCTGCGTGATTCCAAATATATTATCAGGCGGGATACGGATAAGTTCAGAGAATTTTTGAGGAAATGGAGAGTCCGTTGTTCCTGTTTGACAAGGCAATGGAAAGATTTTTGGCAATAAAAGAAAAACTCCTGCTTGTCACCGACAGGCAGGATATAATTGGATCCGGGGAAATATTTTGAGGGACCGAAGCCAAAAGCCTTTTATTTTCCGGCAGATAACGGCGTCTGTTTCATTCTCTTTCGGGAATTATCGCTCTAAAACCGACTGTTGGCTTTGGCCGACCAATTTCCCGTTTCGGTATTCGGTCGGAGAAATCCCGACATACTGCTTGAAATATTTGCCGAAGAAGGATTGGGTCGAGAAGTTCAGTTCGGAAGCTATCTCCTTGATACTTAAGTCTGAGGAACGAAGCATCTGTTTGGCGTCGGCAATGACCATGCGAATGATCCACTGCAGGGCCGAGATGCCCGATTTCTCTTTGATGATCGCCGAAAAATAGCGGGGTGTCAGATATTGTTCCTGGGCGTAGTAGGTTACCTCCCGTTCCGTGCGGTGATTCTGGTAGAGTGAAACCATGAAATTCTGAAGTACATGGTTTTTCCGATCTTTGTGCTGCGGTTGCTGGGGATGGCGTGCAAAATAGATACTCAGTATCTCGTAGCAGAGTACCTCGCCCATCGCGGTCACCAATTCGCGGTTGATGATCTTTTGTTGTGTATTGGTGGCTGCAGAGCTCATTGTCGCAATTCGCCTCCGCAGTGCATCGATCAGTTGGTCGATATACATGTATTGTTCTTTCGACAACGACAGGCAGGGGTTTTCATAGATGAAAAAACTCCAGGTCGGATCGAATGTCTTTTTCGTATTGGTCAGGATGTAATCTATATCGACCGTAAGCACGACTCCTTTCAAATCCTTGCTTCGATGTTTTATCTGAATGGACATGAGAAGCGGAGAGATATATATGTCGCCTTGACGGATATGGTATGTTTTATCTTCCAGAATGATGTCGAGTTCACCGCCCTGGCAGAGGAAAAGGCTGCACTTATCCGTTTGCGAGAAAGTATAATCTTCTTCCTTGTCGGAAGCGAGCGGAGGAACAGTAGAAAATTTTACTGGAATTGTCATGGTTACGGTTTTTTATAATTTGGCCGAAAAATAGGGAAAAGGGATATAAAGTACAAATATTCAGGAGGAATCCGTTCGATAATTCTACAAATAGGATAGTGGACAAATGGAATGAATAGTTCGATTCATCGCCCTTGAACGGAGTTGTAGCCGTGTTTCGAGCCGGAAAGAGTGTTTTTTCGATAATCGTCCGTGTCAAAGGATTTTCGGTTTTCACTTCGTTCGACGGATGGAGTGCAAGCGGAACGACCGGAGGCAGCCCATACAGAAGGGCTGCCTCCGGTCGTCGGAAGGAGATGTTACGGGAGGAGGTTTTTCAGAAAGCGACGGATGGCCGCCCATACTCCTGTTTTGCGGAACACTACGGTCAGGAGTATTCCGAGTGCGATGCCGGTAAAGAGCGTGCGAAACAGATTGCCGGAAGATTTTTTTCGGGTCGTCGAGGCGTGTGTTTCACGCAGGAGGGTCGTATCGCGGGCGAAGGAGGAAAGGTTTCGCAGACCGGTATGGCTTGCGAGGCTGTCCGATTGCCGCTGCCGCCGGAAAGTCTGGTTTGTCAGCAGCCATGTACGCCGTTCCGCTCGGTCGCTTATACCGGTGACGATGAGCGAATCGTCCTGTTTTTCGGCTCGGATCGCGGCCCGTCCGCTGCGGGCGGTGTAGGCCGCACCCGGGGGAAGATGGTCGAGGTCTTTAAGCGGGATCGCCAGCCGGGTCCGGTCCGTCGGCAGGGATTCGGTCGCAATCAGCAGGGTTCGTGATGTCGAGTCGGACTCCTGTTGCCGTTGCCGTAGTTGTCGTGCGAGGCTGTCGCGTTGCGATTTTTCGACGCTTCGTTCCGAATGTATTCGGGTCTGTATGTCCGAGGTCTGCGTCGTGGTGCGGGTCGTCGCACATCCGGCTGCCGTCAGGAGTAGCAGCGGCAGCAGCACGGGCCGGTTTTTTCGTCGGGGAGGTTTCATCGGTTTTTTTGGGGGTTTTGCGGTTGAAGTTTTTGCGGAGCCCTTCGACTTCGCGGGTGAGTTTGTCGATTTTGCGGAGCAGTTCCTGTTGGGCGACCAGCCAGTCGGCCTTTTCCCGGCGCAGGGTGACGTTCTCCTGCAGTACGTCGTTGTACTTTTCGCACAACAGGTCGATCGAGCGCTGCATGTCGGCCAGCATGTCGTTGCGGCGCTTGCGGCGGCTGACCAGCCAGGTGACGGCTCCGGCCAGGAAGCCGCTCGGCAGGGCATAGGTCAGCAGGTCGGTGATAAGTGTCGGGTTCATTTCGGTAGTTCGTGTCGAATGGGGTTAGAGAATGCCGGTTTCCCGGAGCCATGCCTGCACGTCGAACGACGGGCAGGCTTTGGCTGCCAGTTCGTTATGCCCTACGACGGCTGCGCCGGGAAACCGGGCGACGAAATCCCGGACGTAGTGTTCGAGGGCGCTTTTCTGCTGCGGAGTGCGGGTGTCGCAGGGGGTCGTGCCGTCGGCGGCGACTCCTCCGGCGTATGCGATGTGACGGCTGGTGGCGTTGTAACCACGGGCGCCGTTGGTGATCTCCCAGGGATCGACCGTGCGGTCTTCGTTGTTGGGGACGAGCCGTTCGACGCTGCCGTCCAGGTGGATGAGGTCGGTATAACCCACCTGGCGCCAGCCTCGGCCGCCCTGGGAAACGGGGGCGGTGTGCCACCTGCGGATATCGGCGGCACTCACTTCGCGGCCGGGCGGCGTGGCCGTGCAGTGGATGACGAGTCTTTCGAGTTTTGCCATAATAAAAAAGTGTGGAAGAGGTTGGAATCGGGGCGACGACCGGATTCGGACGGGGTGGATAAGCTCCGGCCGAGGGTGCGGGAGAAGGTAGGCCGTTTCGGATTGGGTCGGCGAAGCGCAGGACTTCGGGGCGGGATGCCGGTTTCCGCTTTTCCGGGAAAAGCGGGGAGGGGGCCGATGGATGCCTGCAAAGATAACGGATGCCGTCCCGGAATACAAATCGGAGGGACATCCTGCGGTTTTTCGGCGGCATGATGTCGGTTTATTCCGTTGCGATGCGGCGGATTTCCGGTTTTTCGGATTATCTTTGAAACGGTTCGGGCTATGAAACTTCCGCAATGCACGTTTGTTGTTCGATATGAAACGTAAAATAATTCGCAGTATGATCGTTTTCCTTGCAGTTGCGGCCCTGCTGGTCGCGGCGATCGCCCTTTTTATGAATCGGCCCGAATTCGGGCGTGCTCCGCGCGGGGAGCGGCTGGAACGGATCCGGCGTTCGCCCAATTACCGCGACGGCGCTTTCCGCAACCGGCATGCGACGCCGCAGCTCACATCGGGAAAGGGCTGGTGGGCTACGATGTACGACTTCCTTTTCGAGCGTCAGGAGCGCAACCGTCCCGATCATGCGCTGCCTGCAGTGAAGACCGACCTGAAAGCGCTCGATCCGAAAGAGAACCTGCTGGTCTGGTTCGGCCACTCCTCCTACCTGATTCAGGCAGACGGGCTGCGTATTCTGGTCGATCCCGTTTTCGAAACGGCTTCGCCCTTGCCGTTTTTCAACAGACCTTTCGAGGGGACCGATCTCTATAAACCCGAGGATATGCCTGGGATCGACCTGCTGGTCATCACACACGACCATTGGGACCATCTCGACTACGGCACGGTAACGAAGCTGCGCGACCGCACGGGCCGCGTCGTCTGCCCGCTGGGTGTGGGCGAGTATTTCGAATATTGGAGTTTCGATCCGCAGCGGATCACGGAGCTTGACTGGGGCGAACAGGTTGCGCTCGGCGGCGGTTTTACGGTATATTGCCGTCCCGCGAGGCACTTTTCCGGACGTACGTTTCGGGCGAACCGGACGCTGTGGGCTTCGTTCGTCGTCGAAACTCCGTCGCAGCGGATTTTCCTCGGCGGCGACGGCGGGTACGATACCCATTTCGCCGACGTCGCACGCGAGTTTCCGAATCTGGATGTCGCCGTGCTCGAAGACGGCCAGTACAGCGAGGATTGGCGCTATATCCACATGCTTCCGGCCGATCTGAAGCGGGCCGTAGAGGACCTCGGCGCCCGGCGGGTTTTTCCGGTGCACAATTCCAAATACGCTCTGGCGCGGCATCCCTGGGACGAGCCGCTGAACAATGCGGCTGCACTCGCGGCGGAGAATCCCGAGGCGGGGATCGTGCTGCCGCGAATCGGCGAGCCGGTACGTTTGGATCGGTCCGACACGCTGCCGGGCAGGTGGTGGACAGCTCCCGAAAATTGAAAGAGAGCGAAGGCTAATCTTCGCTCTCTTTTTTTATCTTTCTCCGGTATTCCCGGCGCTATTTTTTGCCCTGATTGGCTACGGCTTCCATCAGCTTGCGGATCTGTTCGGGATCGCCCAGAAAGTAATCTTTCACCAGACGTAACTTGTCGTCGAATTCGAAGACGTATGGCACGGCCGTCGGGAGGTTGAGTTCCGAGATCGCCGCGTCGGAGATGCCTTTCAGGTGTTTGATGATACCCCGCAGGCTGTTGCCGTGCGCTACCACCAGGATTGCGTCGTGAACGGACAGTTCGGGGAAAATCACGCATTGCCAGTAGGGCAGCGCCCGTTCGATGGTTTGCTTGAGCGATTCGGTGCGGGGCAGCTCCTCGTCCGGGATCCCGGCGTAGCGGGGATCGAAGCGCGGATTGCGGGGATCGTCTTCGGCCAGCGGATCGGGTGCGACGTCGTAGCTGCGCCGCCAGATGTGCACCTGCTCTTCGCCGAAGCGGGCCGCCGTTTCGCTCTTGTTGAGCCCTTGCAGTACGCCGTAATGTTTTTCGTTGAGGCGCCAGTTTTTCTCGACGGGGATCCATTCCTGGTCGAGCCGGTCGAGAACACAGTTCAGGGTCCGGACGGCCCTTTTCAGGTAGGAGGTGTAGGCTTTGCCGAAACGGAATCTTTCGGCTTTGAGCAATTCTCCGGCTTTGAGGGCCTCTTCGACGCCTTTGTCCGTGAGATCGACGTCCGTCCATCCCGTGAAGCGGTTTTCGCGGTTCCACGCGCTTTCGCCGTGCCGCAGCAGTACGATTTTTTTCATGGTATGATCTGTTTTTATTTGTATTTCACTTCGTTGAGACACTCTCCGCGTGAGAATGCCTGGATGTTTTCGAGGGTCGTGCGGGCGATGTTGTCCAGCGCCTCGCGGGTGAAGAATCCCTGGTGGGAGGTGAGGATCACGTTGTTGAAGGAGAGCAGGCGTGCCAGCATGTCGTCGTCCATGATCCGGTCGGAGGTGTCCTGATAGAAGTAATCCGCCTCTTCCTCATAGACATCCAGCCCCGCCGCTCCGATCTTTTTCTCCTTGAGTCCTTCGATCAGGTCGCTCGTGCGGATCAGCTGCCCGCGTCCCGTGTTGATGATGATGACCCCGTCTTTCATTTGACCGATGGCTTCGGCGTCGATCATGTGGAGGGTTCGGTCCGTGAGGGGACAGTGCAGCGAGATGATGTCCGAGCGGCGGTAGAGTTCGGTCAGCGGAACGTAGGTCATACCCGATTCCCGGGCGAACGCCTCGTCGGGGCAGGGGTCGTAGCCGAGAACCTCCATCCCGAATCCCCACAGGATGCGGATGAGGGCACGGGCGATTTTTCCCGTGCCGACGATGCCGGCCGTTTTGCCGTGCATGTCGAATCCGAGGAGGCCGTGCAGGGCGAAATTTCCGTCCCGGGTACGCCAGTAGGCGCGGTGTACCTTGCGGTTGAGCGAGAGCATCAGTGCCACGGCGTGTTCGGCCACGGCATAGGGCGAATAGGCCGGTACCCGGACTACCGTGATGCCGTGCTCGGCGGCGGCTTTCAGATCGACATTGTTGAAACCCGCGCAGCGCAGGGCGATCAACCGTACGCCCATGCGGGCCAGTTCCCCGACGGTTGGGGCATCCGCCGAGTCATTGACGAAGATGCAGACCGCATCGGCGCCTTGTGCCAGGGGTACGTTGTCGATGTTCAGGTGGCTGCGGTGGTATTTGATCCGTATCCCGTAGTCGGCGTTGATCCGGTCGAACGATTCGCGGTCGTAGGGCTGTGTCCCGAAAAAAATGGTTTTCATGGCGTATATTTCATTTAATTATAACGTTTTTGTCGAGGCGGTATTATCCGTTCCGTTCACGGATTGTGCCAAGAGCGGGAGATTTGCCGCACAAACCGTATCGAAAGCAATACGTCCTTCGTTCGGTTCGGATTTCGAAGCACTCTGTCTCATGGCACTTTTTTTGTCCCGTTTGTTTCCTGAATAAACATGCAATGAGGAATCCGAGAGAACGCATACGCAACAGTAGGGGGTATAAATGGTGGATTTTGAGCCTCGTGATGCTCGGGACTTTCATGGCCGTGATGGACGTGACGGTCGTGAACGTCGGCCTGCCGACCATTATGTCGGTATTTCACATCCCCATTTCGACCGCCGAATGGGTCATTACGGCCTATAATGATTACCATGACGCTCATGCTGCCTTCGGCGGGTTGGATTGCCGACCGCATCGGCAACAAACGGATGTATATTCTGGGGTTGGTGCTCTTCACCTTCGGATCGTGGCTCTGCGGCCGCGCCGGGAGCGATATGTTCCTGATTTCGGCCCGTGCCCTGCAAGGCTTCGGCAGCGGCATCATCCAATCGCTCGGCCTGGCGATCGTTACCCGGGAGTTTCCTCCGCAACAGCGGGGGCTGGCCCTGGGGTTGTGGTCGGTGGCGGCCGCCGCTTCGATCTCGTTCGGTCCTCTGATCGGCGGTTATCTGGTGGACGATTACAGTTGGCACCTGATCTTCGATGTCAATGTTCCTGTGGGACTGGCGGCCATTCTGTTTGCAATTTTTATCCAGAAGGAGTGGCGCGGTGCCCGTGCGGGCAGTTTCGATTGGCCGGGTTTCCTGTGCGTGGTCTGTTTCATGCCCCTTTTGATCTTCGCACTGGCCCGAGGCAATTCGCCTTCGAATCCCGAGGGGTGGAGTTCGCCGGAGGTGATCGGATGTTTTGCGGTTGCGGCTGCGGCACTCATTGTCTTTATCGTCCGGGAGCTGCGGTGCGAAAATCCGCTGTTGAATCTGAAACTGCTCGGCGAACGTAATTTCGGCGTTTCGATGGCCGTGCTGGCGATCTTCGGTATCGGCATGCTGGGCGGTACCTACCTGCTGCCGCTTTACATGCAGAAGGGGCTGGGCTATACGGCGATCATGGCCGGCAGCGTTTTCCTGCCCGTCGGCCTGATCCAGGGCGTGCTTTCGACCTGCTCGGGATTCCTGACCCGCTATATCAAGCCGCTCTTTATCGCCGTGACCGGCATCCTGGTCATGACGTTGAGTTTCTATTTCGCCAGCCGGTTTACTCTTCATACTACGCATGCACAAATCATGTTGGTACTCTATCTGCGCGGTTTCGGCATGGGACTGACCTTTGCCCCGCTGAACGATTTCTCGCTCATGAATTTGAGCCAGCGCGATATGGCTTCGGCGGCCGGCATCTCCAACAGCATCAAACAACTCTCGGGCAGCGTCAGCATCGCCCTGCTTACCGTTATTCTGACCGGCCGTACGGCGTTCCATTCGGCGCAGGGCGGACTCTCTTCGGCGGAAAGCTACGTGGCCGGTATCTCCGATGATTTCCTTTTCGTCACATTCGTTTCGTTGGCCTCGGCACTGCCCTTCCTGTGGCTGTTGCGCCCGCGCCGCAAGGCGGCTTCGTTTAAGAGCGAAGGAACGGGCACCTGACGGGTTTGCTTTTATCGCCTTGAATCCCTATTTTTGTCCGGGGGAATCGTCTTTTCCCGGAGGATTTTGAAAAACGATCAGCAGACATACGTCCCCGATCCCGAGGTCGCTTCGCGGCTCCTGGAGTGGTACGGCCGCGAGGGGCGCGACCTTCCCTGGCGTCGCACACGGGACCCTTACCGGATCTGGATTTCGGAAGTGATCCTGCAACAGACCCGCGTGGCGCAGGGTATGTCCTATTATCATCGTTTCCTCGAACTGTTCCTTGACGTCGCGGCTCTCGCTTCGGCTCCCGAAGATCTGGTTCTCAAGTGCTGGCAGGGACTCGGCTACTACTCCCGCGCCCGGAATCTGCTGGCCGCAGCCCGGCGGATCGTGGAAACGCACGGCGGTGTTTTCCCGACGGACTATGCCGACGTGCGGGCATTGCCCGGCGTGGGCGACTATACGGCTGCGGCGATCTGTTCGATCGCCTACGACGAACCCTGTGCCGCACTCGACGGCAATGTCTTTCGGGTGCTTTCCCGCCTTTACGACCTCGATACGCCCATCGATACGACTTTCGGAAGGCGGACGTTCGCTGCGTTGGCCGATTCGCTGATCGACCGGCAGCGGCCGGGACTTTACAACCAGGCCATTATGGATTTCGGGGCTCTTTGCTGTCTTCCGGCACAGCCTTGCTGTACGGAGTGCCCTTTGCGCGACCGTTGTCTGGCTTTTGCCGCCCGTACGGTCGATGTCCGTCCCGTCAAACAGGGGCGTACGGCTGTCGAACCCCGCTATTTCAACTACCTGCACGTCGAATGCGGCGATGAATTGGTATTGCGCCGACGGGGTGCCGGCGACATTTGGCAGGGGTTGTACGAATTTCCGCTCATCGAAACTCCCGAACCTGTGGAATATACGGTGTTGGCCGCGATGCCGGAGTTTTGCGCTCTCTTCAAAGATGCCGGGGCGGTATGCCTTGCCGGGACCGTCACGATGCCCGTGCATCAGCTTTCGCACCGGGCGATCCACGCTGTTTTCTACCGGATCGTCGTGGAGCGCTGGACGCCCTCCTTGCGCGAAATGCTCGTTATTCCGCGTGAAATCCTCGGCGATTACGCCGTTTCCCGTCTTACGGAGCGTTATTTATCCCGCTGATTCTTCGTTTGTGCGTTTGCGGCACACGGTTTGCCGTTTGAATCAGAGTAAAACCTATACGAAGAAGTAAATCCGGATAAATTATGTTTACAGGTGTACAGTTCACGCACTTCATCCAGGCGAACCCGGCGCTGGCCGTCTTTCTGACCGTTGCGCTGGGGTTTTTGCTGGGTAAGCTGCGCATCCGCAGCTTTTCGCTCGGAACGGTAACCAGCGTGCTGCTGGTGGGCGTAGTCGTCGGGCAGCTTCGTATCGAGATTCCCGAACCGGCCAAAACCCTTTTCTTCCTGATGTTTCTTTTCGCCGTGGGGTATGCGGTCGGCCCGCAGTTCTTCCGGGGGTTGAAGAAGGACGGATTGCCTCAGGTGGCCTTCGCCGTGGTGGTCTGTTTGCTGTGTTTGGGGTCGGTATGGCTCTTCTCCTGGCTGATGGGCTATACGCTTTCGCAGGCTGCGGGGCTGCTGGCCGGGTCGCAGACGATGTCGGCCGTGCTGGGCGTGGCGACCGATACGATTCGCGAGCTGCCGGGCGGAGCGGAAACCGATCTCAGCTCGATGCCTGTTTGCTATGCGGTGACTTACATCTTCGGTACGGCGGGTTCCGCCTGGGTGCTGAGTTCGATCGGACCCCGGTTGCTGGGCGGCGTGGCGAAGGTGAAGCAGTCGGCGCGTGATCTGGAGCAGAAGATGGGCGAAGACCTCAGCCTGAAGGCCGGCTTCGACCCGGCGGCCCGGGAGATCGTTTTCCGGGTTTTCAGCGCCGATAACGAATGGTTCGAGGGCGGGCGTACCGTCCACGAATTCGAAACCGTCATGCAGCGCGACGGAAAGCGTATTTTCGTCGAACGGCTCTGTCAGCAGGGGAAGATTGTCGATGAGGTGACACCCCGGACGGTGATCCGCCCGGGCGATCAACTGGTCGTCAGCGGCCGCCGCGAATACGTCATCAGCGAAGAGAAGTGGATCGGTGCCGAAGTGTCCGATACGACACTGACGAATTTTGCCGTTCAGGTCCTTCCTGTCGTGGTCAATCGCAAGGGGGCTGCCGGGGAGAGGATCGGAAAGGTCTTGTCTGCTAAATTCATGCACGGGGTCAATATCCGGTCCATCGTGCGGGCGGGTGTGAAGATCCCCGTGCGGAGCGGTGCGAAACTGGATGCCGGCGACCGGATCGAATTGGTCGGGCTGCCGCAGGACGTGCGACGTGCCGCCGCACAGTTGGGTTTCAGCGATCCGGTGAAGACCGAGAGCAGCGTTCCGTTGCTGGGGCTGGGTATCTGTCTGGGCGGTCTGATCTTCGGATGGATGCTGGTGGCCAAGATAGGGGCGATTCCCCTGAGTCTGACCGTGAGCGGCGGCGTGCTGCTCGCAGGTCTTTTCTGCGGCTGGGCCCGTTCGCGGCGCCCGACTTTGGGAGGCATTCCCGAACAGACCGTGTGGTTCATGAACAATATGGGACTGAATACTTTCATTGCGATCGTCGGCATTTCGACCGGACCGTCGTTCGTCGCCGGTTTTCAGCAGGTGGGCTGGAGCCTTTTCCTGGTGGGGGCCGGTGCCACGACTCTTCCTCTGGTGCTGGGCGTGTTGATCGGCCGTTACCTGTTCCGTTTCAACGATGCCCTGACGCTCGGATGCGTCGCCGGAGCGCGAACGACTACGGCGGCTCTCGGTGCTGTCGAGGATACGATCGGCAGCAATGTCCCCTCGCTGGGATATACCATCACTTATGCCATCGGCAATACGCTGCTCATCATCTGGGGCGTGGTGCTCGTGTTGCTGTTGGCCTGACGGAGCCGGTCGATGATTCGGGCGGGTCTATGGTTTTCCATAGATCCGCTTTTTCGTGGTGCGAATCGCTAAAAGCGGATGAATCCGGCGGATTTTTGAAAAAAAATTGATTACTTAGCATTCTCTTTTAACGATTGCGACGATGAGTGCGAAACTGGCGAAGTACGACCGGTTGTACGAACAGATCAAGGGCTATGTACAGACGACCGACGACATTTGGGCACGGCTGGCCACGATGGAGGCCGTGCTGCATCATAAGATGCAGACTTTTTTCTGGACAGGGGTGTATGCCCTTATCGACGACGAACTGATTGTCCGCTCGTACCAGGGGCCCGTTGCCTGTCAGAAGCTGCGGCATCATACGGGAGTTTGCTGGGCGGCGGTCAGCACGGGAGAAACCGTAATCGTGCCCGATGTGGAGCGGTTTCCGGGACATATCGCCTGTAATTCGAAATCCCGCAGCGAGATCGTCCTGCCGATTCGGGACCGGGAAGGGCGTGTGTTCGCCTGTCTGGATGTGGACAGCGACCGGTTGGATGCGTTCGACCGGGAGGATGAAGAGGGGCTGAAAAAGATTCTCTCCCTGCTTTTTGATTAGGCGGCGCTCCTGCGTGGGCGGCGTATCGTATCTTCATCATCCGCGAAATCCGGTGCGTTTTTCAGCGATTGCCGTATAAAATAAACTCCGCCGAAGCGGAGTCCGAGCAGATTCGGCGCTGCGTCGGCTCGATTATTTTTGTACCGGACAGGAGGCGGTTCGGCGATCTTTATGTGCGAGTCCGTACGATTGAATTGTTCGCCTTTTTCTGATCCTTGTACAAAAAAATCCCGCTGTAAAATACAGCGGGATTTTTTTGTATTTGGCATTTAGCGGATTACCGTTACGCGGTTCTCCTGTTCGGTCTTGAACGGAGATTTGGTGTCGCTGTAACCCTTGTACTGCAGGTTCTCGGCTTTTACGCCTTTCGAGATCAGGTAGTCGTAAACCTTCTTCGCACGCTGCTCGGCCAGGCGGGTATTCACGGCTTTCGAACCGGTTTGGGGATCGGCATGGCCTTCGATCACGTAAATCTTGTTTTTCGGCGCATTCTTGATTTGGGTAGCGATGATGTCCAGGCGGAGTTTCTCTTTCGGACTCAGCTCGGTCTGGCCGATGTTGAAGAAGGTGATGCCTTTGCTGGTCAGATAGATGTCATCGGTGTAGGCATTGCCGTCGAGCTGGTCGGCCGGAATAGGATTGGGACCCCACTTCGCCATTTCGGCAGCTTTCTTTGCGGCAGCAGCCTCGGCAGCGGCTTTTTTCGCAGCTTTGTTTGCTGCAGCCAGGTCATTGGCTAATTCGGCATTGTCGGCCTGTACTGCGGCCAAAGCCAGATCACGGTCAGCCACGGCAGCCTGGTAAGCCATCACATCCGCTGCGGTGTAGGGCGAAGCCTGTTTGAAGCCACGGCGGTTGAAACGGTACGTAAGACCGATCGTGGCACTGTAAGCTGCGGCCACTTTCTGTGTTCCCGAATTCAGGATTGAGGGCATGTTGCTGCTGGGCAGCATCCAAGCCTTGAGTTCCAGTTCGATGTCCAGGGCCGGGCATACGCGGAACTTGTTGAGCAAACCGGCTGTGAAAGCGAACGAATGGTCCGTCCCGTAGCCCCAGTCGCGCTGGAATTTGTCGGTGAAACCCGATACGTGGTAACCGAAGCCGGCGAAGGGCACTGCGTAATAGACGCGGTCGTCACGCTCGCCGCCGATCCAGTTCGACAGATTCACCATGAAGTCCATGTGCGTGAAGATGTACGGGTCTTTCATGTATTGGTTGCCGAATGCCGTGTCGTTCTGGTACTGGCCGCCCTGAATTTGCAGGCGGGCACCCATTACGGGGTGGAACCATTTGGTCAGCGAGAAGTCGGCCTGCCAGTTGATGTGGTTGAAGCGCGACGATCCGAAATCGTCTTTTCCCAGCGTGCCGTTGAAGACCATAATTTGGGCGCCTCCGGCGACGGTGATTTCCCAGTTGTCGAAGAAACGGTTGGTTTCGTAACCGGCCCAGCCTCGTCTCTTGGGCTGTTGCTCTTCTACGACGATTTCTTCTGCGACAGCGACAACCTGGGCTGAAGCGGCTGCGGCACAAAGAACGAGTGCCATCGTAATGAATAATTTTTTCATGTAGTTCGAATTTAATGTGTAATAATTTTTTGTTTTCGTGTATGTAAACCCTTACACGGGAGCTTGATTCATCTCTATATATCCTTTTGTAGAAGCTAAAAGCAAAGTCCGGGCCAAAAGCCCGGACCTCGTTTGACGTTTTGTATATTTTATTGTCTGTCGGCAGAGAATCAACCGCATTTCGAGTACCCGCAGGACATGCACGTAAGACACCCGTTCTGATAGGCCATCGTCTCCTGGCCGCAGCTCGGGCACTTGTCCTTGGTTTTGGTGCCGTCCGAGATATATTGCTTCAGTGCTCGTTCCACACCCAGCTTCCAGGTATTGATGGTTTCGCTGTTCAGGTGGAGCGATTCGATGAGCGATACGACGTTGGTGATCGGCATGCCGTGGCGCAGGACGCCCGAAATCAGCTTGGCGTAGTTCCAGAACTCTTCGTTGAACAGGCGCGAAATGCCGCCGATGGTGTTGGTGTAGCCGTATCGGTCGATATACTGGAAGTCGTACCGTTTCGAACCGTTCTCCTCGCGTACCTTTATAATAAAGCCCTTGTTGATTTTGGGCGGAATATACATGGCATCCTCTTCGATTTTACCCGTGAAGATTTCGTAAGGGCGTCCGTCCTGCAGGCCGACGAAGGCGATCCAGTTTTCGTTGCCGTTTTTGAAACGCACGATGTCCGCTGGGATCGATTTGGGGCGTTTGAGAATGGTCTGTCCGTTCTCCTCTTTTGCCGCTTTTTTCTTCTTATCGATCAGTACACCTTCGCGGCAGCCGTCGCGGTAAACCGTTACCCCTTTGCAGCCGCACTCCCAGGCCGTGCGATATACGTCCGCTACGAGTGCCTCGGAAACGTCGTTCGGCAGATTGACCGTCACCGAAATCGAGTGATCGACCCACTTCTGAATTTCGCCCTGCATCTTGACTTTGGCCACCCAGTCGATGTCGTTGGCCGTCGCGCCGTGATAGGGCGATGCGGCTACCCACCGGTTGAGCTCATCGTCCGATATGTCTTGCAGTTTCGAGGTGTCGTATCCGTTGGCTTCGAGCCATTTGACGAAGTTGTGGTGATAGACGTTGTACTCTTCGAACTTTTCGCCCATATCGTCCACGAAAGCCACTTTGGCATCCTGGTCCGAAGGGTTGATCTTGCGGCGACGCTTATAGACGGGACGGAAAACCGGTTCGATGCCCGACGTGGTTTGCGACATGAGCGAGGTGGTTCCCGTAGGGGCGATGGTCAGCATGGCGATATTGCGTCGTCCGTGTTTTACCATTTCGGCGTAGAGCTCCGGATCGGCCTCCCGGATGCGGCCGATCATCGGGTTCTTCTCCTCCTTGCGTGCATCGAAAATTTCGAACGCTCCGCGCTCTGCGGCCATCTTTACCGAGGCGCGGTAGGCTTCCAGTGCGAGGGTCTTCTGTACCTTCACGGCGAAAGCCGTCGCTTCGGGCGTACCGTAACGGAGCCCCAATGCTGCGAGCATGTCGCCTTCGGCCGTGATGCCCAGTCCCGTACGACGTCCTTTGCGGGCCATCGTGCGGATCTTTTTCCAGAGTTCGAGTTCCACGCGGCGAATGTCTTCGTCTTCGGGATCGGCGGCGATCTTGTTGATGATGAGTTCGACTTTTTCGAGCTCCAGGTCGATGATGTCGTCCATCATACGCATCGCCTTCTCGACGTGTTGCTTGAATTTCTCGAAGTTGAACGACGCTTCTTTGGTGAAAGGTTTGTCCACGTAACTCAACAGGTTGATCGCCAGCAGGCGGCACGAGTCGTAGGGGCAAAGCGGAATTTCGCCGCAGGGGTTGGTCGCCACGGTCGTAAATCCTTCGTCGGCATAGCAGTCGGGAATACTTTCACGGATGATCGTGTCCCAGAACATTACGCCCGGTTCGGCCGATTTCCAGGCGTTGTGGATGATCTTGTCCCAAAGTTTCTTGGCGTCGATATCCTGCTGGTAGAGCGGTTTGTCCGAGTGAATCGGGAACTGTTGGTAGTATTTCTTCCCGGCGAGTGCCGCACGCATGAATTCGTCGTCGATTTTGACTGAAACATTGGCGCCGGTCACCTTGCTCGTATCGACTTTGGCATCGATGAAACGCTCTGCATCGGGATGTTTGATCGAAAGGGTGAGCATCAGGGCGCCCCGGCGACCGTCCTGAGCCACTTCGCGCGTTGAGTTCGAGTAACGCTCCATGAAGGGGACGATACCGGTCGAGGTGAGCGCCGAGTTGAGCACCGGACTACCTGTGGGGCGGATGTGCGAAAGGTCGTGCCCCACGCCGCCGCGCCGCTTCATCAGTTGCACCTGCTCCTCGTCCATGCGGAAGATGCCGCCGTAGGAGTCTGCCGGATTCTTGTGGCCGATGACGAAGCAGTTCGAAAGCGAAGCCGCCTGGAAGTTGTTGCCGATACCGGTCATGGGACCGCCTTGCGGGATGATGTAGCGGAAGTGGTCGAGCAGTTCGAACACCTCCTGCCGGTTCATAGGATTGGGGTACTTCTTTTCGATCCGTTCGATCTCGGCGGCGATGCGCTCGTGCATATCGCGCGGAGTTTTTTCGTAAATATGGCCGTACGAATCTTTCAGGGCATATTTGCTTACCCAAACCGTAGCGGCCAGGTCGTCTCCGTCGAAATATTTTTTCGACGCTTCGACCGCTTCGTTGTAGGACACTTCGGTCGGGAGGCCCGGTTGTTTGTTGCTTGACATGATATCTTGAGTTTTATTTCTTTATGTCTTTACAGGAATCGGGACCGATGCAGGCTTGTTCCGTTCGGTCCCAACTATACAAATTTCCTGCTTTTCTTCGGGATTTTCGAATCTTCCCGCGACAAATTATTCCAAAGTTATCAACAATGGATAAAACGTGCGTCCCAGTGATCCGGGACGCACGATTTGGGATATGGCGGAGTCGTCTGTCTTCGTTTTTTTGTCCGCCAAGTCGGTTCGCCCGTCGTGTGCCTGTATAGTGAAACGTTGGGCTTACTGCCTATGTAACACGATTATATAGCTTTATTGCGCCTGTGCTCGATACTCCCTGCCGGAAATCCTTTCCCGCTCTGGAGTTCGGTTTTCCTCCGACCGGAGAGAAGAGGGCGGATCGGATTCGCGCATACGCACGCCGATCGCAGACGGTTGCGAACAAGCCCGAAAAACAACGCGGAATCTCGCGTCGTTCCGGTATATAATCGTTTTTTTATGGGCGGCGAAGTCAGGTCCTTTCCGTCCATGCTTTCCGCCGGATGCGTTTTACTTGACGGCGACCGCGTCGATCTCGACCTTCGCACCCATCGGCAGCTTGGATACCTGATAGCAGATGCGTGCGGGCATATCTTTCGTAAAGAATGTGGCATAGACGGCGTTCATCGCCGCGAAATCGGCGATATCGGTGAGCAGAACCGTCGTTTTCACGATGTCGGCATGCGAGTAACCCGCCTCTTCGAGAATATGTCCCAGGTTGGTGAGCGACTGGCGCGTCTGATCTTCGATGCTTTCGGGCATCGCGCCGGTGGCGCCGTCGATCGGGAGCTGCCCCGAAATGTAGAGCGTGTCGCCGCACTTTACGGCCTGCGAATAGGGGCCCACTGCTTTGGGGGCTTTGGGAGATGCGATAATGGTTTTCATAGTGTCGTATTATTTTGATTCGTTAAAATTTATGGTTGAATTTTCTTTTTCGTTGCATTCGGTTCCCGTTTGATCGTAAAATAGGGTGCGTGCTTTTTCGGTTGCCGGGTATGTCGGTAGCCCCGTTTTCGCTCCGTTTCGCATGAATGTTCGATTTTGAGTTCTATTTTCCTGCGACCGGGCCGTTTTTGTCTTCGGGAACCGTGACGGAGTACAAAGTTACGATTATTTTGGTTATGTTTGCACATATTTTGCTGGATAAAGATTCAAAACCGATAGCTTATGACACGTTTTATGAAACTGGCGGCATTCGCCGCCCTCGTGATGCTCGTAGCCTCCTGCTGTCCCTGCCGTAAACACCGGAAAGGCGACAGCAAACCTTTTGTCGGCACCGAATGGCAGCTGGTGCAGCTCAACGGCCGTGCCGTACCGGTTGAAGGCGACCTTTTTACCGTCGTTTTCGGTGAGGACGGACGCCTTTCGGGGCTTGGAGCCTGCAACCGGCTTATGGGTTCGTATGAAACCACGGAAACGGGCGGACTGACCGTCGGCCAGATGGCTTCGACCCGGATGTTTTGTCCCGGTTTGGACCAGGAGCAGGCTTTCAGCGACGTTTTGTCCGGAGCGACCCACTACGAAGTGGACGGCGATATGCTGATGCTTCTTACCGACGGCGAACTGCGGGCTGTTTTGCAGGCCAGATAGCCGGATTATGCGGATTTTGCGACGGAGGAACCTTTCGGGGCTCCTCCGTCTGCATTTATGGAAGTTGCATTTCCTTTTTTGTTCGCAGCTCTGCAGACCGGATCGGTTCGTTTCGGATTTTTCCGTGTTGTGAATTTTCTGTTACAAGCAGATAATGCGCGTTATATTTTAGTATATTTGTAACAATATAGGATGCGTTCGGGCGGCGTTGAGGTAGATTCGGCCCGGCGTTCGCTTTTCACTCGTTGCCACATGGCCGGACTTTATTTCCATATCCCTTTTTGCCGCAGGATTTGCGCCTATTGCGACTTTTTCAAAAGCGCCGAGGTGGGACGTGTCGATTCCGTACTGGAGGCGATGGAGCGCGAATTGGATGGAGCCGTCGATTGGCTCTCCGACCGTCGGATCCGTACTGTCTATTTCGGCGGCGGAACCCCGTCGCTCTGCGATCCCGCCCGGTTGCAGGGATTGGCGGACCGGGCGGCGGCGTTGCTGGATTGCAGCGGTGTGGAGGAGTTTACCGTCGAGGCCAATCCCGACGATATGACCGGAGAGTGGCTGGAGGCGCTGGCCTGTACGGGTGCGAACCGGTTGAGCGTGGGCGTGCAGTCTTTCGACGATGACGAGTTGCGGCTGATGAACCGGCGTCATACGGGGATGCAGGCCGTCGAAGCTGTCCGCCGGGCGCAGGCTGCGGGTTTTGCGAATCTGACGATCGACCTGATCTTTGGCGTGCCGGGTTTCGGCGGCGAAGTACTGCGCCGTAACCTCGACCGGGCTTTGGCGCTCGGTGTACAGCATATTTCGGCATACCATTTGACGATAGAGAAAAATACGGCCTTCGGGCGTCGCCTGGAGCGCGGGCAGTTCTCCGAGGTGGACGAGCAGGTGAGCGAACGCGAATACCTGGAGGTGCACCGAACGCTGACCGAGGCCGGGTTCGAGCATTACGAAGTGTCGAATTATGCGCTGCCCGGTTGCCGGGCCCGTCACAATGCCGCCTACTGGTCGGGCGACGAGTATTTGGGCATCGGGCCTGCGGCCCACTCCTTCAATGGGAAGTCGCGCCGCTGGGCCGCTGCGTCGATCGACGGTTACCTGGCCGGTGCCGGAACGGAGGCGATTTACGAACAGGAGCGGCTTACGGAGCGGGATCGCTACAACGAGTATCTGATGACCCGCCTGCGCACGGCCGAGGGACTCGAGCTGGCTGCGGTCGAAACTCGTTTCGGAAAAGAGCGGGCGGAGCGGCTGCTGCGGCAGGCAGAGCCTTTCATGGGGATCGGAGAGCTGTGTTTCGCGGCCGGCCGACTGGCGATTCCGGCGGAGAAGTTCCTGGTGTCGGATGCCGTGATCGGCGCGTTGTTCGAAGCGGACGACTGATTGTTGAATAATCAAATCATTGAAATATGAACGATATGAAACTGAAACCCGACTTTTTCTTCGAGATCAGTTGGGAAGTGTGCAATAAGGTGGGCGGTATCAATACCGTGATAGCGACCAAGGCCCGGACCGTGTGCGGAAAGTACGGCGACCGCTATTTTACGATCGGTCCCGATCTGGGGCAGGGGGCTGACCGGGAGTTCGAGGAGGATCCGACGCTGCTCAAGGGGTGGCGGCAGACCCTGTATGAGAAGGGGATCCGTGTCCGTGTAGGACATTGGTGCATCGTCGGGCGGCCGCAGGTGATTCTGGTCGATTTCTCCTCGCTGATTCCCCGCAAGGACGACATCTTGAAGTTCCTTTGGGAGAGCTACCGTGTGGATTCGATTTCGGGCCAGTGGGATTACATCGAGCCGGTGTTGTTCGGTTATGCCGCCGGACTGGTCGTAGCTTCCTACGTCGAAACTTTCTGTAAGTCCGCAAACCGGGTCGCGGCTCATTTCCACGAGTGGATGACCGCCGCCGGAGGACTTTATCTGCGTCGGGAGTCGCCTTACGTGGCCACGTTGTTCACTACGCACGCTACCGTGCTGGGACGCAGCATCGCCGGAAACGGAATGCCGCTTTATAGGGATCTGACTACGTACAATGCGGACGACCTGGCCCGTCGTTTCGGCGTGACGGCCAAGCATTCGATCGAGAAGAAGGCGGCGGCCAACAGCGACGCTTTCCTGACCGTGAGCGGAATTACGGCTACCGAATGTCGCTATTTGCTGGGGCACGAGGTAGATGTCGTGACGCCCAACGGTTTCGAGGACGATTTCGTTTGGCAGGACGACGACTATCGGATCAAACGTGAAGAGGCTCGTGCGGCTCTGATCGCCGTGGTGGAGGCTTGCCTGGGCCGCAAGTTGCAGGACAATCCGCTGATCGTCGGCACGAGCGGCCGATACGAATTCCGCAATAAGGGGCTGGATGTGCTGCTGGAGGGTATGAAGCGGCTGGCCGGGTTGGAACGCCTGGATCGGGAGGTCGTGTTGTATGTCATGGTGCCTGCCGCCAACCGGGGAGCCCGTGCCGACTTGCAGAAGCACCTGCAGGATCCCTCGCAGCCGATCGACGGCTCGCAATGGCCTTGGGCGACCCATTATCTGGAGAATATGCAGTGGGATCCGATCGTGCGGGCGATCGACGGCAGTCCGCTGGCCGATCCCGCATCCAAAGTGCATGTGATTTTCGTGCCTTCGTATTTGGATGACCGGGACGGTATTTTCGACAAGAGCTATTACGAGTTGCTCGTGGGCATGGATTTGACGCTGTTTCCCTCCTATTACGAGCCGTGGGGCTACACTCCGCTCGAGTCGATCGCCTTTTCCGTGCCGACCGTCACCACGACCCTCGCCGGATTCGGTCTTTGGATCGACCGGCGGGAGGAGCATCCCGGCGTAGCGGTACTTTGCCGCGAGGATGGCAACGACGACGAAGTGGCCTCTGCGCTGGCCGATGCCGTGCTGCGGTTTTCGCAGTTGGATGCCGCTCGTGTGGAGGAGATGCGTCGTGCTGCGGGTGTGCTGTCGAAAGAGGCGCTCTGGAGCCGGCTTTTCGAGGCGTACGAAGAGGCTTACGCGCTGGCGCTCGACAATGCCGACGTGCGGATGAACCATGTGGCTTCGAATGCGACGCCGCTGCCCGAGCAGCAGGTCAAGCTCGTGCATCAGGCGCTTCGTCCGGAGCGTCCGGAGTGGAACCGGATGATGGTGGAGAAGAACCTTCCCGAACGGCTCCGTCCGCTCGAGGAGCTGGCCCACAACCTTTGGTGGTGCTGGAATCCCGGCGCCCGGGATCTGTTCGAGGAGATCGATCCCGACCTTTGGAACCGAAGCGAACGTAATCCGATCGCTTTTCTCGATCTGCTGACCATAAACCGGCTGAAAGAGTTGGAGCGGGACGAGTCGTTCCTGGCTTCGCTTGATGCGGTATATGCGCAGTTCAAGAGCTACATGTCCGAAAAACCCGATCCGGCGACACCGAAGATCGCCTATTTCTCGATGGAATACGGCTTGCATGCTTCGCTGAAGATCTATTCGGGCGGTTTGGGCATCCTGGCCGGCGACTATCTGAAGGAGGCGTCCGACAAGAACGTGCCGATGGTCGCGGTCGGATTGCTGTACCGGTACGGTTATTTTACTCAAAAACTCTCCGCTCAGGGGGCTCAGCAGGCGACTTACGAAGCACAGAACTTCTCGAAGCTGCCGATCCAGCCCGTGCGCGATGCGGTGGGCAACTGGGCGACCGTGTCGATTCCCCTGCCGGGACGTACGCTCACGGCCCGCATCTGGCTTTGCCGGGTGGGACGTACCGACTTGTACCTGCTCGACGCCGATTACGAGGCCAATCTCGAGGAGGATCGCCGGGTGACGCATTACCTGTACGGCGGCGATTGGGAGAACCGGCTCAAACAGGAGATTCTGCTGGGTATCGGCGGTGTGCGGGCGCTCCAGTCGCTGCATATCGCGCAAGACGTTTCCCATTGCAACGAGGGTCATGCGGCATTTCTCGGGCTGGAGCGCATCCGCAACCTGGTGCTGCGCCGCCGCCTGACTTTCGCCGAAGCGCTGGAAGTGGTCCGCTCCTCCTCGCTGTTTACGACTCATACGCCCGTTCCGGCGGGACACGATGCGTTTCCCGAAGCGATGGTTCGGCAGTACCTGTCGCACTATCCCGGGGAACTGGGGATCGACTGGGCGCAGTTCATCGGTCTGGGACGTGTCGATCCGGAGGATCCGAACGAGAAATTCTCGATGTCGGTGCTCGCCTGCAACCTTTCGCAGGAGGTCAATGGGGTGTCGTGGCTGCACGGCGAGGTTTCCAAAGAAATTTTGGGGAATTTATGGCCGGGCTACTTCAAAAACGAGCTGCATATCGGTTACGTGACCAACGGTGTGCACTTCCCGACCTGGACGGCTATGCGCCTGCGTCGTCTGTATGCCCGCTATTTTCCCGAAGGGTTCGAGGGGCACGAATATCGTATTTCCGAGTGGAAGAAGGTGTACGACATCCCGGACGAAGACCTGTGGCGGGAACGTCTGGTGCTCAAGGAGAAACTCGTCCGCATGATCCGCCGTCGCTATTGTGATCCCGGCCATGTGCGCATGGATTCGCCCCATCAGGTCATGCAGGTACTCGAAGGGATCAGGCCCGACGTGCTGAAGATCGGTTTCGCACGCCGGTTCGCCACTTACAAACGAGCGTTGCTGCTCTTCACCGATTTGGATCGCCTGGCGGCCATTGTCAATAACAAGGAGCGTCCCGTGCAGTTTATCTTCGCGGGCAAGGCGCATCCCAACGACAAGCCGGGGCAGGATCTGATCAAGCGAATCATCGAAGTCGCAGCCATGCCGCAGTTCTCCGGCAAGATCATCTTCCTGCAGAATTACGATATGGAGCTGGCGCGTCGTCTGGTGCAGGGGGTGGACGTGTGGCTCAATACCCCGACTCGTCCGCTCGAGGCGTCGGGTACGTCGGGTGAAAAGTGCGTGATGAACGGCGTGCTGCAGTTTTCGGTGCTCGACGGCTGGTGGGTCGAGGGATATAAGGAGGGTGCCGGTTGGGCACTGCCGATGGAGACGGTCTTTTCCGATCCGCAGTATCAGAACGAACTCGACGCCGAGATGATTTACAATACGATCGAAGAGGAGATCGTGCCGAAATACTACGACCGGGATGCCGACGGTATTCCCCGTGCGTGGATGGCTTCGGTGAAAAAATGTATTGCCGAAATCGCTTCGAATTTCACGACCAACCGGATGCTGCGCGACTACGAGGTGCGTTTCTACAACCGGCTGGCGGCCCGCAAGCGGGAACTGTCGGAGAACGACTTCGCCGTTGCGCGCGAGATCGTCGCCTGGAAGCACAAGGTGCTGGCTGCGTGGCCTGCCGTGAAGATCGTGGACGTGCAGCGTGCCCGGGTCGGCGACAAGCCGATCTTCATAGGACGCAGTTACCATTTCGAGCTTACGCTCGACCTGGCCGGACTCGCTCCGGAGGACGTGGGGGCCGAACTGGTCGTGGCCCGTCCCGTGGAGCCGGACCGGGTCGTGGAGGTCATCCGCACCGTGCCGCTCAGCCAGGTGCAGGTTTCGGGCAGCCAGGTGACTTTCGCCTTGGACTATGTTCCCGAGCAGGCCGGGATGTTCGATATGGCGCTGCGCATTTTCCCGCAGAATCCGATGTTGCCGCATCGTATGGATTTCGCACTGGTGAAGTGGGCATGAAATGATTGTTGAAAAAAAGGTCGTTTTCTGATAATTTTTGATTTTTCGCACGGTTTGGACTTGATGGTCTGCGAAAAAAAGAGTATCTTTCAGAAAAGATCGTTCAAGCGGACCGGAACTTTTTCTGATCCGGTCGGCGGAGAAAACGAAATAAACGATTCGACGGGTCCGGCAGGAGTACGGGCTGATTTTGCCGTTCCGCTCTGTCGGAAATGAACATAAAGAACAAACAGTTATGTCGGTACTTACATTTGATAAGAAGGAACTGGGAAATCTGGAGTATTCGTTGCAGCGCGAAATGCTGGCTACGGATCGCAGAGGCGGCTATATGAGCACGACCATCGTTTGCTGCAACACGCGCAAGTATCATGGCCTGATGGTGGCACCCATCGACGACAGCGACCGCGCTTACGTGCTGCTCTCGTCGGTGGATGAAACCGTCGTGCACGACGGGCAATCCTTCAACCTGGCGCTACACCGTTTCCCGGGAACCTATGAACCTCGGGGGCATAAGTACATCACCGATTTCGAATATACGCCGACACCGACGATCACCTACCGCGTGGGAAGCATCGTGTTGCGGAAAGAGCTGCTCTGGATACACAACCGCACGCAGTTGATGATCCGCTATACGCTGCTGGAGGCGCCGTCCGATGTCCGGCTTAGGCTCCGGCCTTTCTTCGCCTTCCGGGACAAACATGCGCTCACGCATGCCAATATGGAGGCCGACGGACGTTCCCGGCCGATTCCGGGCGGGGTGAAGTGTCGGTTGTATTCCGATTTTCCCTGGCTGTACCTGCAAACCGATTGTCGGGATGCGGAGTTCGTGCCGGCTCCCGACTGGTACTATAATTTCGAATACGCCAGAGAGATCGAGCGAGGATACGAGGGAGATGAGGATCTGCTTACGACGGGTTATTTCGAACTCAGTCTCGGTCGGCGGCAAAGCGTGATTTTCTCTGCGTCCGTCGAAGCCATTCCCGATCCTGCGGCCATCGGCGGAATGTTTGCGGAGGCTCTGAGCGCCCGCAGCCGCAAGGTCGATTTTCTGAGCTGCCTGCGCCACTCTGCCCGGCAGTTCGTCGTCCGCCGCCGGGACGGGCGGGCCGAGGTGCTGGCCGGGTATCCCTGGTATGGGCAGATCGGACGTCAGACGCTCGTAGCGCTGCCCGGCATCGCGCTGGAGCAGGGACGCACGGAGGATTGCCTGGATGTGCTCGATACGGTCGTGCGCGGACGCCGGGACGGTATGTTTACGGGTTCTTTCTCGGCTGCCGAGGCTGCGGATGCTCCGCTTTGGTTTTTCTGGGTGCTTCAGCAGTTGCAGCGGACGCTGGGTGAGGAGGAGATATGGAAGCGCTACGGTATCGTGATGAAAGAGCTGCTGGCGGCTTATCGCCGGGGCGTCGGCGGCGTGGCCGTGCACGATAACGGTTTGGTGTGGGCCTCGGCGCCCGACAAAGCCCTCACCTGGATGAATGCGCTGGCGGGTGGTGTCCCCGTCGTGTCGCGGGACGGGTATCCGGTCGAAATCAACGCACTTTGGTACAACGCCGTGTGTTATGCCCTTGAGCTGGCTTCCCGTTTCGGCGAGGAGGAGTTCGTCGGCGAGTGGAAAGCGTGGCCCGAGCGGATTCGGAACGCTTTTCGGGAGATGTTCTGGAGCGGCGACGACGGGTATCTGGCCGATTTCGTAGGTCCTGAAGGGCCGAATCGGTGGATTCGTCCGAATATGGTGGTGGCGTGCGGTTTGGATTACAAGATGCTCGATGAGGAGCAGCAGGCTTCGGTGCTTCGGATCGTGGGGCAGCATTTGCTGACACCCAAAGGGCTGCGTTCGCTTTCGCCCCGCAATCCTCGCTATAAGAACCGCTGCGAGGGCGATGAAGCCGTTCGTGCGGAGGCTTCGATGAACGGCTCCGTATGGGTTTGGCCGCTTTGGTTTTATGTCAAGGCTTCGTTCGACCTCGGTGGCCGTGAGTTTCTGCCTCGGGCGGAGGAGCTGCTCGCCCGTTTCGGCGAGGAGATTCAGAGTTACGGTATCGGATCGATCAACGAGCTGTTCGACGGCGATCCTCCGCATGCGCCTTGGGGCGCCGTGTCGCAGGCGTGGAGTGTCGGGGCGGTGTTGATGATCCGTGAAACGACCGAACGCTGGCGTCGTCGCCGGGGACACGGGTTGTTGCCGGGTCTTCGGAAAAAGCGCTAAAGGATGCGAAGGAAAAGAACTTGCCGCCGCGTAAGGTGTCCGAAATTTTTTCTGTCGGCCCGGGCAGGCCGGGATGGAGGTTGCCGGGAGGGGCGACCGGTGTTTCGCGAAGTCGAATAAGTTACGAAATGAAACGTGATTATATACTTTGAGTGTACCTTTTCGGGGGCGCAGTGTCCCAAATTCCCTCCGAGAAGCGGATTTAGGGGAAGGGTGCATGGCGGACACGGTTTCGGGCCGCGAATAAGCACTCCTTGGATTCGATGCTGCGACCGTCGGATAAGGGTACATGGAAAGATATAATTGTTAGAATAAAAAAATAGAATACAAATGAGAGTGTTGATGTTCGGCTGGGAGTTTCCTCCCCATATCGCCGGCGGGCTGGGTACGGCCTGCTACGGTATGACGCGCGGTCTTGCACGCAACGGCGTGGAGGTCGTTTTCGTCATGCCGCGTGCCTATGGCGACGAGGACCAGCGCTTCGTCCGCGTGGTGAATGCGAGCGACGTGGAAACGATCGGTACGCGCGATCATGAGTTTTCCGAAGAGCTGCTCGAGAAGGTTTCGTTCATCCACATTGATTCGAACATGTTGCCCTACATCTCTCCGGAGGAGTATGCCGCCTACCACGATGAGTTCGTTCGCAGCGGCCGGACACACGAGTGGACCGATGTATGGAAACAGCGCTACACCTTCTCCGGAAAATACGGCGCCAACCTGATGGAGGAGGTCGCCCGGTATGCGATGGTGGCGGCGCAGGTGGCCAAAGACCTCGAAGGGCAGTTCGACGTGATCCATGCCCACGACTGGCTGACTTATTTCGCCGGAATCGCGGCCAAGCGGGTTTCGGGCAAGCCGCTGGTGGTGCACATGCACGCCACGGAGTTCGACCGCAGCGGCGAGAATATCAACCGTCGGGTCTATGCCATCGAAAAGGCGGGTATGCAGGCTGCCGATCGGGTGATCGCGGTGTCGGAGCTGACGCGCCGCATCGTCATCGGCAAGTACGGCATTCCGGCCGAGAAGGTCGTGACAGTGCATAACGCCGTGCGTTTCGGCGAGTCGGAGGATGCTGTGCCGGAGCGGGCCGTCAAGGATAAGGTCGTCACCTTTCTGGGACGCATCACCTACCAGAAAGGTCCCGATTATTTCGTCGAGGCTGCGGCCAAGGTGCTGCAGCGGGTTCCGGACGTGCGTTTCGTCATGGCCGGCTCGGGCGATCTGATGAACCATGTGGTGCGGCGCGTGGCCCAGTTGGGGATCGCCGACCGCTTCCATTTCACGGGGTTCCTCAAGGGCGGGGAGGTGCAGCGGATGTTCCGTCTGTCGGATGTCTATGTCATGCCTTCGGTGTCGGAGCCGTTCGGTATTTCGCCGCTCGAGGCCATGCGTTCGGGCGTTCCCGTGATTATCTCGCGGCAAAGCGGTGTGGCGGAGGTGCTGGATTACGCCATTAAAGTGAATTACTGGGACGTGGATGCTCTGGCCGATGCCATTTACGGGCTTCTTACTTATCCGGCTCTGGGCAGGATGTTCGCTTCGAAAGGGCTGGAAGAGGTGACCGGACTCAAATGGACCAATGCCGCAGCGAAGATCAAGACGGTTTACGAAACTGTCGTCGCGGAGGCGAACAATTAAAATATTTGCGGAGTATGAAAACGATTTGTTTCTATTTTCAGGTACACCAGCCCTGGCGGCTGAAGCGTTACCGTTTCTTCGATATGGGCCGTGACCACAACTACCTGGACGACCTGACCAATCGCTCGATCATGCAGAAGGTCGCGCGTGAGTGCTATCTGCCGATGAATGCCTTGCTGTTCAATCTGATCCGGCAGAGCGAGGGGCGTTTCCGCTGTACCTTTTCGCTGACGGGGCTGGCCGTCGAACAGATGCGGGCGTATGCGCCCGAGGTGCTCGATTCGTTCCGCCGCCTGGCCCGGACGGGCTGCGTGGAGTTCCTGGCCGAAACTTACTCCCATTCGCTGGCTTCGCTTTCGTCGAAGGAGGATTTCATGCAGCAGGTTGCGCTCCATACCGAACTGATGAAAAAGGAGTTCGGCGTTGCGCCGACCGCCTTTCGCAATACCGAACTGATCTATTCCGACCGGATCGGCTCCGATGTGGCCGAGATGGGTTTCAAGACCATGTTGGCCGAGGGAGCCCGACACGTACTGGGATGGAAGTCGCCCGGCTATGTTTATGCCAATGCGCTCGACCAGCGCTTGAGGCTGTTGCTGCGCAATTACAAGCTCTCGGACGACATCGCGTTCCGTTTCTCCAACCGAGGGTGGGACCAATGGCCTCTCACGGCGGAAAAATACACGGGGTGGCTCGCTTCGGACGAGCTGGAGGGGGATGTGGTCAATCTCTTCATGGATTACGAAACCTTCGGCGAGCACCAGCGTGCCGATACGGGTATTTTCGACTTTATGAAGGCGCTCGTTCCGGCTGTTCTGAAGCGGGAGGGGTTGGAGTTCGCTACGGTGAGCGAAGCCGCTGCGAAATACCAGCCCGTCGCCGTACTCCATTGTCCGCACGTGATGTCTTGGGCGGACGAGGAACGTGACATCACGGCGTGGCTGGGCAACGAATTGCAGAACGAAGCTTTCGGAAAACTGTATGCCCTGCGGGATAAGATCGCCCGGCTGAAGGATCCCGATTTCGACCACGTGTGGAACTTCATGCAGGCTTCGGATCATTTCTATTATATGGCGACCAAGTGGTTGTCGGACGGGGACGTACATGCCTATTTCAATCCTTACGAATCGTCCTACGATGCCTTTATCAACTATATGAACGTGCTTTCGGATTTCGAGATCGAAGTGGAGAAGGCGTTCGACCGGAAGCCGCCGGTCCGCAAGACCAAACCGTCGCCGAGGAAAAAGGGTTCCGATCGGGAGAAAGCCGGGGTGCGATAACCTTTCGGTCGAAAAAGGCGGTGCGTCATAACAGGCAAACTGCTTCGTTATTATCGGTGTCATGGCTCGATCATGTGCGTCGGTACACACTCTTCGCCGTGAACCTCGATGCCTTGTATTTTACCTGTTTTTACATACCTGAAAAGGGATGCGCCGAATTTCTCGATTTGACACGTCCCTTTTTTATTCCGGGATGCCTCGGTCCGTCAGCTGCCCTTGCGCTTGAACCGCGACGGGCTGTAGCCCGTGTGCTGTTTGAAATATTTGCCGAAGAACGACTGGGTCGAGAAGTTGAGGTGATAGGCGATCTCCTGGATGCTCATGCCCGAATAGCGCAGCAGGCTTTTTGCCTCGAGGATCACCGCTTCGTCGATCCACCGGGCGGCGGTTTTGCCGCTCACGTCCTTGGAAACGGTCGAAAGGTATTTGGGGGTGATGTTGAGGCGGCGGGCATAGAACCGGACGTTCCTCTCCTGTTTGCTGTATTGCCGGACTAATTCCATGAACTCTTCGAAGATCACCTCGCCGCGCCCCAGCTTGACCGTGTTTTTCTGCTCGCGCATGTTCAGCTCGGTGATGATGTAGAAGACTGCGGTGAACAGGCAGCGGATGATCTCCTGTCTGTAATGTTCCTTGTCGCTGGCAAGAATCGTCTTGATGAGTTGGAACACCTGTCGGATCTCGTGCGTGTCCTGGGGTGTCACCCGCAGGCAGGGCTGTTTGCCGAAACGCATATAGACGGGCAGCGAGGCCGAAAGGTCTATCTGGATCTCGTTGATGAACGATTTGGAACAGGCGACGAAATAGGCCGCCGCATCGCTGGTGCTGGCTACCGTGCGGATCACGCGGTCGGGGCTGAAGAAGACGATCGTGTCGGGCACGACTTCGTACTCTTCCGTATCGATCGCTACGACGGCCGAACCGCTGGCCATGATGATCGCCGAGAAGCCGTCAATCAGGGCGGGGTAGTTACCCAGCGTATCGCGGTGGATGTCGAACGAAGCGATCACCAGGTCGTCCGACAGGTAATAAACGTCCCGCATCTCCTGCTTGATGCGGGAGATCGAAACTTTTTGCAGGGTTATCTCGTCCGCCACCATGCCAGTTTGCTGATCAGATTCTTGAAATAGGCGAACCGGCCCCGGCGGGGTGCCTCCGACAGCGGGCAGACGACGCGGAGCTCGTTGTGCAGACATTCGATGTGCAGCGGGAAATCGGCCCCCTTCTGTCCGTCCACGTCGGTAGGTTCGTTGATCGGCGAGGTGATGTCGAGCGTGCGGGCTCGGAAATGTTTTACCTGCGAGGGCCGACCGCCCAGCAGGTGACGGAGCATCGATACGACCGAGAAGAGCATGTTGCGCCTTTGCAGCAACAGACAGTCGAACATACCGTCCTTAATGCTCGAGCGGGGGGCAAGGTGGAATCCTCCGGCCGTTTCTCCGTTGAATATCAAGGCCATGAGCGATTCGAGGTCGAAGGCTTTGCCGTCGGCGAGAATTTGCAGCGGAATGCCGTGTACCGAGCGGAACTCCTTCACGCCCTCGATCAGGTAGGCCAGCTTGCCGATCTGGTGCTTGCGTTTGTCCGGCGTGCGCTGGGACGTGGTGGTGAAGATGCCGAAACTGAAGATATTAACGAAATAGTGGTCGTTCACGCGTCCGCAATCGACCCGCTCTTCCGTGCCGCCGAGGAGCTGCGCCGCCGCCTTGACCGGGTTTTTCTCCATGCCGAGCGCTCCGGCGAAGTCGTTGGCCGTACCTGCCGGGATGATGCCCAGCAGCAGGTCGAGGTGCTTCTCCTTCATCCGATTGACCACGTAATTGACCGTGCCGTCGCCGCCCGCCACGACCACCAGATCGACCGTTTCGTGTCCATTGAAAGGGTTGCGGCTGAAATCGATCGGGCCGTCTACGATCGAGTAGCCGGCCTGCCGGAACATTTCGCCGATGGCTTGGGAATCTTTTTCGATTTTTCCTTTTCCCGACTGGGGGTTATAGAGAAATAGAACTTGTTTCATTCGTACGCAATGGGATTATTCTGGAATCATCATTTCTTGCATCGCCGGCGAGCAGTAAATTTCGTAGCCGTCTTTCCCGTCGTCGAGGATAAAATAGACCTTCGCGTCGGGAATTTTCCGGGAGAGGGCGATGGCCTTGTTCGCGCCCAGGCTCAAATACATGGTCGCCATGGCGTCGGCTTCGGCGCAGTTGTCCGCGACCACGGTGGCGGAAAGCAATCGTGACGTGACGCTGCGGCCCGTTGTCGGGTCGATCGTGTGGGATATCTTATTGCCTGCGGCGTCGCGGTAGAAGCGGCGGTAGTTGCCCGAAGTGGCCAGGCCTCCTTCGCTCATGCGGATACGTCCGGTGAGATAGGCGCCGTCGGACATATTGCCGTCGAAGGGAGTTTCTATGCCGATCCGCCAGGGAATGCCTTTGCTGCTGACACCCTGGCAGCGGCATTCGCCGCCGATCTCCACCAGATAGTTCTTCGCGCCGCAGCGCTCCATGAGGGCCGCGACCAGATCGACCGTATAGCCCTTGGCGATCGAGTTGAAATCGAGCTGTACGCGGGGATCGTCCTTCACGAGCCTGCCGTCCCGGATATGGACGCGCCGGTAACCTACGAATTGCAGGAGCGAATCGAGGTTCGGGGTGCGTTCCGCCTCGTGCCCGGCGAATCCCCAGGCATCGACCAGCGGCTTGACCGTCACGTCGTAGTGACCTTCGCTCAAGCGGCTGAACCGTTCGGCCAGACGGAGGTTGTAGATGATATGTTCGTCGAGCGAGTCGGTCTCTCCCCGGTTGATGCGGCTCAGCAGGGAGGTGGAGTCGAAAATCGACATCGAAGCCTTGGCTTCGGCGTCGATTTGCATAATGGCCCGGTAGAGTTCCTGTGCGGTGCAGTCCGTGATGTCGCCCGTTGCCTGGAAAGTCGTACCCAGCATCGCGCCGCTTGCCGTAAGGTACTCTGCGCGGCGGTCGCAGCTCGCTGCAAGGACCAGAACGATAACGGTGTAGAGCAGCAGGGCGATCTTTTTCATGTTCTATGTGTCTTCTTTTTTGGCAAAAATAGTGTTTTTCGCTCCGGTTTGCAAAAAAAGAGGGCTCTTCAGCTAAAAAATTGTATTCGTTTAAGTTGGTTATTGTGAATTAAGTTCGTACCTTTGCGCCACGCTCTGGCGTTATTCACGGTAAGGGGAATGCGTCGTAGAGTGGAACTAAATAAACTTTTGAAAATGGGTTATTTATCAGCTGAAAAAAAGCAGGAGCTTTTCGGTAAGTACGGAAAGTCCAACACCGACACGGGTTCTCCCGAGAGCCAGATCGCGCTGTTCTCGTTCCGTATCAACCACCTTACGGAACACCTTCGTAGCAACAAACACGACTTCGGTACACAGCGTGCGTTGCTGCGTCTGGTCGGCAAGCGCCGCCAGTTGCTGGAGTATTTGAAAGAGGTCGATATCGAGCGCTACCGAGCAATCATCAAGACGCTCAATCTCCGTAAATAGTCCCGGAGGCAGAAAAATGGGGTTGGCCAAAGTTTCTTTTGGCAGCCCCATTTGTAATTTGGAACATACATTTTGACGTAAAAATATCTATGGAAGAAAAGAAGTTGTACAATGCAGTCCGGAAGACGATCACACTGGCAGACGGCCGCGAAATCATGATCGAAACGGGCAAACTGGCCAAGCAGGCCGACGGCTCCGTCGTGGTGAAGATGGGAGATACGATGCTCCTGGGAACGGTGGTAGCCGCCAAGGACGCGAAACCCGACACTGATTTTATGCCGCTCCAGGTGGAGTATAAGGAGAAATATGCCGCTTGCGGTCGCTATCCCGGCGGTTTCATGAAGCGTGAGGGCAAGGCTAACGACAGCGAGATCCTCGTAGCCCGTCTGATCGACCGTGCGCTGCGTCCCCTGTTTCCGTCGGACTATCACGCCGAGGTATATGTGACCGTAAACCTGATTTCGGCGGACAAAGATATTCAGCCCGATGCTCTGGCCGGACTGGCCGCATCGGCTGCACTGGCCGTTTCGGACATCCCGTTCGGCGGTCCGATTTCGGAGGTGCGTGTGGCCCGTATCGGCGGTCAGTACGTTATCAACCCGGCCTTCTCGCAGATGCAGGACGCCGATCTGGACATCATGGTCGGCGGTACCATCGACAATATCCTGATGGTCGAGGGCGAGATGAAGGAGGTGTCCGAGGAGGTGATGCTCGGAGCTATCAAGTTCGCTCACGAAGAGATCAAGAAACATTGTGCCGTACAGATCGAGCTTTCGAAGGAGCTGGGCAAGGACGTGAAACGGACCTATTGCCACGAGGTGAATGACGAAGAGCTGCGTCAGACCATCATTCGGGAGCTTTACGACAAGGCTTACGCCATCGCCACCAGCGGTACGATGAAGCATGAGCGCGAAGATGCCTTCAATGCGCTGGAGGCCGAGTTCGCCGCCCGTTTCTCGGAAGAGGAGCTGGTCGAGAAGGCACCGCTGATTCACAAATATTTCCACGACGACGTACAGAAGAAGGCCATGCGCAACATGATCCTCGACGAGGGCAAGCGCTTGGACGGCCGCCGCACGGACGAAATCCGTCCCATCTGGTGCGAGGTGGGCTATCTGCCCGCCGCTCACGGTTCGGCGATCTTCACGCGCGGTGAAACGCAGTCGCTGACCACGGTGACCCTCGGTACGAAGATGGACGAGAAGGTCAAGGACGAAGTGCTGGTACAGGGTACCGAGCAATTCGTGCTGCACTATAATTTCCCGCCTTTCTCGACGGGCGAGGCCAAAGCCGCCCGCGGCCTGAGCCGCCGCGAGATCGGCCATGGCCACCTGGCATGGCGCGCGCTGAAGCCGATGGTTCCCGTCGGAGAGGAGAATCCTTATGCCGTGCGTGTGGTGTCGGATATTCTCGAGTCGAACGGCTCGTCGTCGATGGCGACGGTTTGTGCCGGTACGCTGGCGCTGATGGATGCCGGCGTGAAACTCAAGAAACCCGTTTCGGGTATCGCCATGGGTCTGATTTCGGATTCCGCTACCGGTCGTTGGGCGGTGCTTTCCGACATCCTGGGCGATGAGGACCACCTGGGCGACATGGACTTCAAGGTGACGGGTACCAAGGACGGTATCACGGCTACCCAGATGGATATCAAGGTCGATGGCCTTTCGTACGAAGTGCTGGCCAAGGCGCTGGAACAGGCTCGCGTGGGCCGTATGCACATTCTGGGTAAGCTGACGGAGTGTATCGCCGAGCCGCGTGCGGATTACCGTCCGTTCGTGCCGCGTATCGTACAGATCACCATCCCGCAGGATATGATCGGTGCCGTGATCGGTCCCGGCGGCAAGGTGATCCAGGATATTCAGAAGACGACGGGTACGACTATTACCATCACCGAAACCGACAACAAGGGCGTCGTGGACATCTTCGGGCTGGACAAGGAGGCGATGGATGCAGCCCTGTCCCGCATCAAGAGCATCGTGGCGCAGCCCGAGGTCGGCGATGTATATAACGGCAAGGTCCGTTCGATCATGCCGTTCGGTGCGTTCGTCGAGATCATGCCGGGCAAGGACGCCCTGCTGCACATCTCGGAGATCGACTACAAGCGTTTCGAAACGATGGAGGAGACCGGCCTGAAAGAGGGGGATATGATCGAGGTGAAAGTCATCGGCATCGATCCCAAGACCAACAAGCTCAAGCTGTCGCACCGCGTGCTGATTCCGCAGCCCGAAGGCTGGACGGAGCCGGAGCGCCGTCCCCGCGAGCGCGGCGATCGCCCGCGCCGCCGTCCTGAGCACAAGGAGTAGAACTCTGCGGGTCCGGATCGCTGCTACGGAGATAATTTCGGTTTTGTTCGGAAATTTTGGCCGGAATATTGTACAATGTTTGTAGATAATTTTTATATTTGCATTACTCCGTAGCTTTTGTGGGGCAGATAAAACAGGCATAAATAGAAAAAGAAAGGATTTAACATTTAATTTTTAAAAGATTAGTTTATGAAAAAGCTGATGAAATTGAGCTTGCTGCTCGTGGTCGTTGCTTTGACGTTTTCGAGCTGTAATTGCTTCAAGAAGATGGCAAAGAACAGCGATGATGTATCGCTGACGTGTGCACCTGAAGTGCTGGTACTGAATAACGGTGTGGTTGCCGCCGACATTACGGCACAGTTCCCCGTGAAGTACTTCAACCCCAAAGCTATCGTGAAGGTTACTCCGGTGATGGTATTCGAGGGCGGAGAAGTTGCCGGTACTCCGAAATTCTTCCAGGGTTCGAAAGTGAAAGAGAACTATACGGTCGTTGATAAGAAGACGGGCGGTGTGTTCACCATGCATGTCGAGTTCCCTTACGATGAGCGTATGCAGATTTCCGAACTCCAGTTGCGTGTCGAGGCTAAATGTCCGGGTAGCGACGAGTTTACGCTGGTTAATGCCAATACGGGCAAGGTCGTGAAGGCCAAGGAGCTCGAGGCTAACCCCGCAATCGTACGCGAGTGCGGTCTGGTCGTTGCCGAGGGTGTGAATACCCTGCAGCAGGATCTGGCTTACGCCGATGCGATGGCAGCTCTGCCGAGCGACTACAAACGCGTGACTACCAGCGTGGACAAGACCGAGATCCTCTATGCGATCAACAAGGCTAACGTAACCAAGAAAGCGCTGAAAGACGCCGATCTGGAGGCATTCCAGGCGAATGTGGATGAGAACCTGAAAAACGACCGTGCTACCCAGCATGTTGCCGTGAAGGGTTATGCTTCTCCCGACGGTCCCGTGAAGTTCAACGACACGCTGTCGAAGGAGCGTAGCGAATCGGGCGACAAAGTTCTTGCGAAACTGCTGAAAAATTCGGGTCTGGATATCGACGTTGCCGCTTACGGTGAGGACTGGGAAGGTTTCAAGGAGCTGGTTTCGAAGTCGAACATCAAAGACAAGGATCTGATTCTCCAAGTTTTGAGCATGTACTCCTCTTCGACGCAGCGCGAGGATGAGATCAAGAACATGTCTTCCGTATTCAACGAGCTGAAGAAAGACATTCTGCCGCAGCTCCGTCGTTCGGTGATCGTGAACACCATCGATCTGGAGGGCAAGACCGACGCCGAGATGATGGCGCTTGTCGAGGCTGGCAAGCTGGATCAGCTCAACCTGAATGAGCTGCTCTTCGTTGCGGAGTCGATCGCACAGGACAACGCTACCAAGAACATCGTATTGGCTTATGCTGCCGAGAAGTATAACGACGCCCGCGCTTACAACAACCTGGGTATCGTTCTTACGGAGGAAGGCCGCACGGCTGATGCTTTGAAATGCTTCCAGAAGGCCGCTCAGTTGGGCGAGGCTTCCGAGGCGCTGAACACCAACCTGGCTCTTGCCAACTTGGCGAACGGCAATATGGCAGAGGCTCAGAAGTATGCCAAGGGCGCTGATGCAAAGGCGAAGAGCCTGGTCAATGCAGCACAGGGTAACTACAACGACGCTGCCAAGCAGCTCGACGGTATGAATGCCGCTATCGCTAACACGATGAACAAGGACTATGCGGCTGCAAAGCGTGCTATCGCTAAGGATATGAGCGCAGAGGCCGATTACCTGCGTGCCGTGATCGCTTCGGAAGAGGGCGATATGAGAACGGCAGAGGCACAGTTGAAGAGCGCCGTGAAGAAGGATGAGAAGATGGCGAAGAAAGCCATGAAGGATATCCACTTCAAGAAACTCTTCGAAGAGGGTCTGAAGTTCTAATCCGTTCGGATTCGATGAAAAATATCCGCACCGGAAACGGTGCGGATATTTTTTGTCTTTCCATGTACCCCTTGTCCGACGGTTGAAGCATCGAACCCGGGGACGCTTGTTCGCAGTCCGTGGCTGCGTCTGTAATGCTGACCATCCCTGAATCCTTTTACCGGGAAGGGGATTTGGAAAACTACGCTCCCAAAAAGTATATAATTGCATTTTTTTGGAGTTTATACTTTCGTGTATCAAGATCGTTTTTCTTGTCGATTTCGGCGGCGGCTCACAGCTTTGCGGGCCGTTATTCAATGCTTGCCCCTACCTTGCGCCTTTCCCTTTGGGTGGTTTTGAGGAAGGTCGGTCGGCATCGGATCGGTAATTGTGATACATAATCGGATTTTGCGATGATAGATCGCTCGATCTTGCATGAGCGATGGTCGTCTTTTCCGGTTTGGGAAAGTTCGATTGCCTCCTCTCGAACAGGATTCTCGGAAGGGGCGGTTCGTAAACACGGCTTGCGACTTAAAGCGATGGTCGTCGGATTTCGGAGTCCGAAACGGGGAGTTCCTGAAGATGGGATGGCCATTTTCAGACGCGGATCGTCCGGGTAGGATCGGATGCGCACGAAATTTGCGGTATATTGGAAGAAATATGAAAAAGATCTAAATTTTTTATATTTTTGTCGAAAGCGAATCGGTGTCGGCTCTATTTGTTTGTCTTTGCAGCACTTTTGATCGTTTGGAAAACGGGCCTTTCTGGGTTGAAATGATATTTTACAACGGGTAACGGTCGTGTTTTTACCGATGGAAGGTTGCGTTTTGCACGAGGCTTGTTATGGATTTTATGTATGTGGGGACGGTTCGATATTGACTTTTTGTTTTGCGCTTTGAAGGCGAACCGTCTGTGTAAATAATAGGAAAGTTATGGAATACGCGAATCATTTGAAAGAATATGCGCCGGCAATGAGCGAGGCTCAGGTGGCCGAGGAAGTGGATCGTATCCGTAAAGCTGCGGTACGAAACCATACTCCGGAAGTTTACAAGCTCTGTTATTCGGCGGTGGATTTAACCACGCTGTCGTGTACGGACTCCGTGGAGTCGGTTACGGAATTTGCCGGCAAAGCCGTCAAGTTTTACCAACAGTTTCCCCATCTTCCCAACGTGGCGTCGATCTGCATCTATCCGCCGTTCGTCGAAACGGTCGGTGTGGTGGTCGATGGTACGGATATGCGTATCACGAGCGTTGCGGGCGGATTTCCTTCTTCGCAGACGTTTCTCGAGGTGAAGGTTCTCGAAGTAGCCATGGCTGTCGAGAACGGAGCCGACGAGATCGATATCGTCTTGAACGTGGGTAAGATGTTGGAGGGGCATTACGACGAGGTCGCTAACGAGGTCGAGGTGATTCGTACCGAGACGAGTCCCGAGGTCGTGTTAAAGGTCATTATCGAGTCCGGAGCTTTGAAAACTCCCGATCTGATCCGCAAGGCATCGTTGCTTTCGATGTTCGCCGGGGCCGATTTCGTCAAGACTTCGACCGGCAAGATCGATGTGTCCGCCACGCCCGAAGCGGCGGTGGTGATGTGCCAGGCGATCCGGGATTACTATCGGAAAACGGGACGTAAGGTGGGCTTCAAGCCGGCCGGCGGTGTCCGGAGTGCCGAAGATGCCGCTTTGTATTATACGATCGTCGAGGAGATTTTGGGCAAGGAGTGGCTTACGCCCGAATTGTTTCGTATCGGAGCTTCGTCGGCGGCCAACAATCTGCTTACGGCTATCGAAGGTCGGGAAGTCAAGTTTTTCTGATCCGAATGGGCGATGGATTAAAAAAGAGCGGCACGTGAGGCACACCCTTTTTTCGGACACAACTTTTGTGATTAGGGAAAATAGTTGATTGATAACGAGTTAGTAAATGACACAAGTACGGATTTATCCGTATAAACATTATTTCGCTAAGGAAACTACTCTTTTCATGTAGGTTTCTATGTAGGTTAATTAATACCAATTGATTCCTACTAATGCGAATTAATAATAAGTCATTAACTAACTCGTTATCAGTCTATGTACACGATTAACATCAGGGGTAAGCAGAACCCGAAAGACACCAAGATGGTCAAGCTGGAGATAATTTTCTTCAAGACCGGTTACGCCCGTGTGCCGAAGGTTATAAACATCACAGGGCTATTAAAAGACTGGGATGTCAAGTCTCAGAGTTTCCGTGTAGGGAGTGCGGAGGCCACTACCAAGAACAAACTGCTTTTCGATTTGCGAACCAAATATCTGCATGTCGCCGATACCTGGGAGATGGAAGGCAGGAACTGGTCGCCCGTCCAGCTATCACATTGCTTCGATGAAATCAAGGCGGCCAAACCCGAGGTCAAAGTAAAGAGTGTCCAGCAGATGATCGATTATCTTGAAGAGACATTCAAAAACAAGAAACGCATCAAGAACGGTCAGATTGTCGACAGCACGACCAATGCTAAACGGTATGTCTATCTCAAGCGTGAACTGCAGGCGTTTACAAAGGAAAAATATGAAAAAGCCTTTTCCTCTTATTTCTTTACGGATATTACAGAAGAGTTTCTTCTTGACTTTGCGTTTTGGCTTAAAGAAAGAGGTATCAGAAATGGCAACAAGGCCGGACTTACACACAAACTAAGGTTGCTCCGTGCCGTATGCAGGCAGGCAGAAAAGAAAGAGATGTACGGGGTGAATATGGATAACTTCCTCTGTCTCGGTGATGATATTAATTGGCCGGAAACCACTTCAAGAGCAGTTCCGGAAACAGTCATAGCTAAAATCGCAAATGTTGACCGTACCTTGTTTACGAAAAAAGAGCAGTTGCATCTTGATTTGTTCCTGTTCAGCTACTATACCGGAGGTATGGCGAATGTCGATGTATGTAACCTGACATGGGATTTGGTCCAGGAAGACCGCATCGTCTATGAACGTATCAAGTTTCCCAAAACAGCCAAACCGGAATTACTCAGTAAAGCAAAAGCCATCATGAATAAATACCGTGGGCAAAGTTATGGAAATTATGTATTTCCTGTTTTTACTCATAAACACACGACCACTTCCAAGAAGACTACACGTGTCAAGCAAATTTCCACACGCCTTTCACAAACCTTGACGAAAGCATGCAAGATGTTGCGCATTAAAGAAAACATCACATGGTATTCCGCCCGTGGCTCTTTCATATCGAAGATGGTAGATGCCGGTAATAATCCGTATGTGGTTGCAGAGATGGCTGGTAACAGCCCATTGACCATCTATAAGCATTACTACAAGAATACAAAGCGGGAAGAAATCAAGCGGCAGATGGAAGAAATGTTCTGACCAGACATATCCATAAAGTTGTAAACACCTTGACAATTTCTCTGATGGATAAATCATACGGTATAATGGCTGTTAAAAGTCATTGATTACCAATGTGATATTTATTATATTGACAGAATCGCTCTTATTCTTGATTATTTTCACTACCTTTGTAGTCAATAACTTAAATAATATTTATATGAAAGAGTTGGTTTCAAAGATACAGGAAGTATATGCTACATTCTCCACGGATGCGGCACTTCAGATTGAAAAAGGCAACAAGGCCGCAGGTACCCGTGCCCGCAAGACTTCGTTGGAATTGGAAAAACTGATGAAAGAGTTTCGTAAGGTTTCCTTGGAAGAATCCAAGAAATAGCCTTTACACGTCCGGTCGTTATCACATAATGCCGGTTCTTCTGCAGATGCGGCATAAAAACCATATTGGCAGAACGACATAATAAAATACGGAAAGCGTTAGCTTTTGTCATGCACCGAAATCTGGTAAATTTCACTTATCCGCAGGACAAACAGTTTTCGCCTATGCTTTTGCGTGGGCTTAACTTGTTTGCGGATAGGTTTACCAGAACCTCGGTGCTACGGGTTATGTCCCACGCTTTTTGGTCTTGGTACATTGAATGCTTGACGGGACTCAAGCCAAATACGGAGATATTATGAACGACATGAATCTGATGGATGAACTTTTGAAAATTCCTGCTGATGCAACTGCCGCCACCGTACAAGGCATAGAAATGCTTCTTATCGATGAAAACAAGGCGGGGGCTTTATTGGAGTCGGATCCTAATGACAACACCATCCACGAATGCCTTTTAAGCAACGGCCGTTTCCTGTTCCAATCGGACAATGCCAACCTCGTTGCCCTGTATAAAGTAACAGGATCATCTGAATAACGCTCCTGTTGCATATAATCACCTTATTTGTCTGATTTCATCCTTCCTGCAAAGGCTTTTGACGGCTTGAATGCCGGGATATTGTGGGCAGGCACTATCACCGTGGTATTCCTGCTTATGTTGCGTGCTGTCTTTTCCGCACGGTGCTTGATGATGAAACTGCCGAAGCCGCGAAGATAAACCTCCTCGCCGTTTATCATGGAAGACTTTACGCTATCCATGAATCCTTCGACAACTTGTAACACGACCTGCTTCTCCAGACCGGTCTGCGTTGCTATTTCCCTGACGATATCCGCTTTTGTCATATTAACTCTTGATTAAATACTGTCAATCCGTTCACAAAGATACATCATTTCCTGAAATATCCTCCTTTTACAAACACATATAATAAACATTAGCCGGCGTCCGTCTCTACTCTTTCGATACAAATAGTATCGAAGTATGAAGCTGACACTCAACCGCAAATTCAAAGGTCAGACCTATACCATAGGTGACCTGTCCATCGACGGCAAATTTTTCTGTAATACCATCGAAGATGCCGTGAGGGAACTTCCGGCAACCTGTCCGGATACTCCTCGCGGCCGTTCCTGTACCTGCAAGGAAAAGGTCTATGCCAAGACTGCCATTCCTGCCGGGACTTATAAAGTCACTCTTCAGTACAGTCCCAGGTACAAGAAGAAAATGCCATATCTGCATGATGTGCCGCATTTCCTCGGCATCCTGATCCATTCCGGCAATACCGAAGTCGATTCCGCCGGCTGTATCATCGTGGGAAAGAATACGGTCAAGGGAAAAGTTTTGGAATCCCGTACTACATTCCAAAAACTGTATGCTATACTCGAGTCCGAAAGGGACATAACCATTCAGATTGTATAAATCTAATGGCGGTCAACAGGCTCAAACCACCCAGAAACCTGCGCATCGAGTTCAAACCGTCCCCACGGCAGTATGAACTCTGGAAACTGTTGCAACCGAACTATTGTCCCCATTGTGGCGGGGAGATCGAGCAAATCCTTATCGGCTATGACCAGCAAGGCAACCCTCAGTACAGGCCCCAATGCAGGCATTGCAAGTCGCAGAACCTGCCGCAGCTGATACTGGGAGGCGGAGCGGCCGGCGGCGGAAAATCGTATATCGGCAGCGTTTGGCTGGTGTCTTCATGTATCCGGTTCGAGAATATCCGTGCGGTGGTGGCCCGTAAGACACTCAAGTCGTTGAAGGAATCGACATGGAATACCATCAAGTCGATTCTGAAGGATTGGGGACTGAAAGAGGATACAAACTACAAGATAAACAACCTCGAAGGCACGCTCACATTCTGGAATGACTCGGTCATCATCATGAAGGAGATGGCGGATATCCCCAGCGACCCCAACTTCGAGCGTTTCGGCTCTTCGGAATACACCATCGCCATGGTGGACGAGGTGTCGGAAATCTCGGAACGGGCCGTCGAAGTGCTGTTCTCCCGTCTCCGCTGGAGAACCCATGAGACATTCAAGACTCCGAGAATGCTGCTCACCACCAATCCGACGATTAACTGGGTGCGTTCCCGCTTCGTGCAGGACGAAAACGGAGACAAGGTCATCTGCCGCGAGGGTGAAGCGTATATACCTTTTTCCGTGTTTGACAACCCGAATATCGCTTTCCGTCAGGTGTACGAGGCGGCCCTGAACAAGATCCGGGATCAGGCGACAAAGGAACGCCTGCTCTATGGCAACTGGGATTTCGTGGAAGCCAACGATATGGCGATTTATAACAGTTTCGACGGCTCCCGGCATCTCGTTACCGGACTGAAAGAAAAAGCATACGATCCGACCAAGCCGCTCATCACGGTGTGGGACTTCAATGTTGCCCCCCAAATGTCGGTGCTCTCCGCACAAATAGACTATGAAAACAGGAAGGTCTATATACTGGAAGAGATACTCGGCAAGCCGGAGGAAAAGGAGAACAACACACCTGCGTTGGCACGGAAAGTACGCTTAAAACTTTACCGGGACAAGCATATCGGCGGAGTGGATGTGACCGGTGACCCTTCCGGGTTACAACGCTCCACCACCAACGAGGACGGCATCAACAACTATACCATCATCACGGACACTTTCGGCAGAGGAATCCTGCGACCGAAGGTAAAGCTATTACGCAAGCAGCCTCCGCAGGCTACACGGTGCGAGTTCGTCAACGAGGTATTCGGGGGCTATGAAGGCTGGGAGATACAAATCGATATCAAATGTCGCAAACTTACCCAGGATCTGATTTACCAGCTTCGTAACGAGGACGGTACCAAGAGCAAACAGAAGACCACCGACCCGAAAACCGGTGTCAAATATGAACGGTACGGGCACTTGTCCGACTGCCTTGACTACCTGCTCTGTTACTACCTGCGTGACAGCTGGTACAAGTTCAAGAGCGGAGGCGACGGGAACGGGTATGTGGTATCCACATCGGTAATTCAGGAAGGATTTTCATACTAATAACGGAACAAGGATATGTACAGACGGTTTCTCAATAATGACGACTATCTTGGGATAATTACTCCGGAAGCCCTGGCACAACTCACGCGGGGCAATGATGCACGATTCATCCAGGCGGAAGAATCGACGGAGATGAGTATCGTGGAATATTTGTCGGAGAACTACGAGATTGAAAAGGAACTTGCAAAAGGAAAATATATCGCCGAATACGACCGTCGGATTACCTATCCCGTGGGTGTGCATGTCTATTTCGAGGGACAAATCCATGAGGTGATACGCTCCGTCAGCGGCTATCGCAAGCCGGCAACGGTTGTCTATTGGGAAGAGAGTTCTGATATCCGTGTCGATGCGGGACAAGTTGTAAATTATTCCCAGTTCAACACCTATTATCCGGGAGATAAAGTGAATTATAACGGCATTGTTTATACTTGTCTTAATGAAAACGGGTACAAGTTCGATGATGTCCGTATCCCGTTGGTCGGCGGTTGGATCGAGGCGGAAGCCTCGTTATGGCAGCCTGTCGAGTATCCTCTGTGGGCAGTCGTCGAGTATGAAGGAGCATTCTATACTTTGATGACGCTTGAAGGTTTCGATTACAATCTTGACCCGATGGTTTCCGACTGCTGGGGAGCCATAGCCGATTACGATTCATCATACAATGCCTATGAGTTGTCGGAACACGAATATGTCGTTTATGACGGACGGGTATTTTACCCGGAAACGGATGTGAACGCGGACACACCGCAAGTCGGGCAGAACCTCTCGTTGCATGACCCCCGCAACTACAATCTCAAGAAGCACATGGTCCGGCTGGCCATCTACGAACTCACGAAACTCATTGCTCCGAATAATGTCAGTGTTGTCCGCATGCGCGATTACGAGGATAGCATGAAATGGCTCAATGATGCCGCCAAACTACGGCTTAATCCGCAGATTCCCCGCAAAGTCGATGACTCGAAGAAACCTGTCACCGACTGGCAACTGGCTACTTTCCAGACGGATTATGATCCGTATAAGAATCCGTGGATGGTGTAAATAGAAAAAGTATTAGGTATCAGAGAAATAATTGTTACATTTTTTCAACTGACTAAATAACAGAAGAATGTCGATGCCTTATACCTTACGAGCAACTAATCAAATCTAGCATCTCGTTACTTATCTAAATTTTTTAATTAGTAATATCTGGTAAATGCCGGAATTCCGGAATGAGGGATAGAAAAGTGAAAGAACTCTTTCGTACAAAAAAACAGATTTTCGGGCATTGAAAGAATAATTGATAATCAGTTATTTGTGCTGTTTTTTGACCAAAAACTTGTTTTTTGGACAGAGCAAAAATTGTCTTCTCAATTAAAAGATGGGAAACTCGCAGTCTTTATATAGCGAGTATTTCTTCCTACACCCTCTTTCTGTATAATCCCCATCTCTTCCATTTTTGAGATAAACACTCGAACCTGTCTGTCAGAACCTTGATATTATCTGATTACAGAATCAGCAGTCTATCAACTTTTCTATCCATTCATTGAAGTGACTGCACCGGGCACGAAGTTCATCCATGCCGACACTTTTGGTAACATCTTTGCCGGTAGCCGGCTTATTGTAGTTGTAATGCTGTTTTTTGTCTCCTTCTATCGCCTTGATAATACGTTTGCTCGGAGCCGTTTCCGGACTATTGTTTATCAGCTCGGGGTTGCTGGTTTTCTCCAGGTCTTTTTTCAGCTGTTCGCAGCGTTTCTCACAACCGGGGTAACGCTTTGCCAGATAGTCAATACCGCAAAAGAGCAGAGCTTCAAATTCATGCAGCTGAATATAGGGAATGAAACGACTATCGTTGATTGCTTCAGCAAACGCCGTTTCCAATGCTGCGACACGGGCGTAAGGCTCACCGATTGCTTTGGCTGCTTCATAACCGGGAAAATCATCCGGCAATGCGTAGAGGTCGAACATCGTTGTGAAAACATGACGTTCGTATTCGCCGTCCATCTTCATTTTCCGCAACAGTTCTAGGTCTGTCACCGCCTGAGCATAGCTCAGCATTCCACCACGGGCATTCTTTTTCTTGTTAGTGGTAATCAGGATGCTTTTTACACCTGCCACACCTTGCGCTTGCAGGTAGGGACGCAACACTTCCTCCACAAATCCCTGTTCCGTCTGTCCCTCACAAAGGACATGAATAATCTTCGCTTTCATACGGGACGTCCTCCTATGATGTTTTTGTCCCAAAGTTCGCTCACCGTATAGTTCTGAAGCCAAAGATGATATTCTTTGGCGTCAAGGTGAGTGACAGAGGTTGCCTGCGTTTCCTTGTTCATTTCCACCACAGAGATATCGCCGATGTCGAAATGATCGACCAAATCCTTGCTCTGCGTGGCAATAATGACCTGTGCGTGTATGGACGCATCCTTAATCATTTCTGCCAGCTGGCTGATGGCATAGGGATGCAAGCCAAGTTCCGGTTCATCCAAAATGATGACGTTGGGCATTGTCTGGGCAGGCTGCAGAAGCAAGGCGGCCAGGGCAATGAAACGGATAGATCCGTCGGAGAACTGGTAGGCATTGAAACGATAGTCCGTGGCAGAATTATCTATCCACCGGAGAGAAATGATACCACCCACGGGCTCCAGATAGAAGTCCTGGAACTGGGGAACTACGTCACGGACATAGTCAACAATCCGGTTGTAGGCATCCTTGTAGTTCTCCCGCAGGAACAGCAGGAAAGAAGGCAGATTGTTTCCGTGCGACTGGAGGTAATTGGCCGTCTCGACGGGACAAGCCTGACGTAGCGGCCCCTCTGTCGATGAATCGTGAAACTGATATACCTTGCAGTAAGAAAGCATCTGGAAAATAGTTTTGGCAACCGGATCCTCACACTCTGCGAGAGCGGACTCCTTGAAATTCGGTTCCAGTGCTATCTCATAGGGCTTTTTCTCCCCCTTGCGATGCCATGTAATCCGCTCTTCCGTGATAATCAGCCTGTCGGGAGTGGCATTGGCCAATGAAAAGCCATAAACATCCATGGAATTGCTGTCGGCAAACTTCAGTTCTCCGGACATGACCGGTGTCCGTTTAATGCCGTAATGCAGCAAGGCATGAGACGTGCCCGATATTTCCACATATCTCCCGAATGACTTGCTCATCATGTAGCTCAGCATCCGGAAAAAACTGATGATATTGCTCTTGCCTGCACCGTTGGCACCCAACAAGATGCTGACATCACCCAGCTTCAAGGTCACAGGTCTGTCATAGGCTATGGATTTATATCCTCTGATCGTGACTTCTTGTAATTTAGTCCTTTGGTATGTCTTTGCCATTATCGTCATATTATTGATTGAATTACAAAAATAACCATAAATCCCAATACGAACGAAGGAATGCTCAAAAAACTATAGAGTTAATTTGTCCGGAGTCTGAAGGCATAAATAAGAAATCTGTTTTTCTTTTTAGCTAGGTCGGATTTTCAGTTCTGCTATGTGTTTCTTCTTCTCCAAGCCCTTTGTGGTAAATCCTTCACATCGAAATGGGAAAAAGACGTGCAGAACAAGCGGAACACTCGGTAAATGCCGGGATTCCTGAATGAGGGATAAAAAGTGAAACGCCTGCCAATGATAACAAAACCAGCAGGCGTCATTTATTATATTTTGTCATTTTACGAATGTGACATCTCCTTCCACAACTTCCCAGTCGTCGATTTCAGCTCCTATTCCCGGTGTGCGAAGCCCGTCCGTACCGAGTATAAGCGAGATTTGACATTCCTGTCCCGCTTTGAAATTCGGAATGGACAGGTAATCATAGACCATTTCATTCAAGTGAACTTGGATGAAAGGCTCTACCGGGCTGTAGTCTAACGGCAAGGTGGCAATGTAATGTCCGTCGCCGGTATGGTCTTCCGCAGCCACAGACAAGAAGTTACCGTTGCCGTCCATACAATTGAGCCAAATGTCTGCCTCTGTTATGCTGCCGATGTCTTTGTCCGCCTGCAATACGACATTCACCTTCGGTACTAACATATTTCTTCTGGTGAATGTGTCAAGAAAATACAAAAGTTACAACCGAACATTAAGTGTTTGCGTTATACGCATACACGCTTTTCCGTCACCGTAAGGATTAATGGCTTTACTCATTTGCTCATAAGCAGATGCATCATCCAATAAAATCGATACCTCGGAGACAATTTTGTTATAATCGGTTCCTACCAATTTTACCGTTCCTGCATCCAACGCCTCCGGACGTTCGGTGGTGTCACGCATCACCAGTACCGGTTTGCCTAACCCCGGAGCCTCTTCCTGAATACCACCGCTGTCGGTAAGGACAAGGGTCACTTTTTCCATCAGGAACACGAAACTCAGATATTCCAATGGTTCGATAAAGAACATATTTCCCAAACTATTCAAATTCTCCCCGAATACTTCATGGATAGGTTTGCGGACATTGGGGTTCAAGTGCATCGGATAGACAAAGTCCACATATGGATATTTTGCCGTCAGATCCTTAATGGCTGTGCACATGCTGATGAATCCGTCTCCGAAATTTTCACGTCGGTGTCCGGTTATCAAAACGAGTTTCTTGCCATCAGCAAGCCGTGAGGTATCGTAACCCGCTTTTTCCAGCACCCCGGCAAGTTCTTGTTGTAGAGCTCCGTCAGTCTTTATTTTATCAACAACGATATGAAGGGCATCGATGACCGTATTCCCTGTTACGGTTATCTTGTCCTCCTGCACACCTTCCGTCAACAGATTTTTCTTGCTTAAAGCGGTCGGAGAAAAGTGATAGGTGGCAATGCGCCCTGTTATTTGTCTGTTCATCTCCTCCGGCCAAGGGCTGTATATGTTGTGGGTACGCAGGCCCGCTTCTACATGACCTACAGGGATCTGCTGATAGAAAGCTGCGAGTGCGGCGGCAGTAGAAGTGGTTGTGTCACCGTGCACCAATACCACATCAGGTTTCGCCTTGTTCAACACATCACGCATCCCGGTCAGCACACGGGCGGTTACATCATACAGATCTTGCCCCTGCTTCATGATGTTCAAGTCATAATTCGGCTTGATATCGAATATCTGCAACACCTGATCGAGCATTTCACGATGCTGCCCCGTCACGCAGACGATTGTTTCAAAGTCTGCTGATTTTTTTTGGAACTCCTTCACCAACGGAGCCATCTTAATGGCCTCCGGACGAGTCCCGAAGACCAGCATTACCTTCTTCATTGTTCTATAATTTTTTAGTTATCAGCCACCAGGCATACTTTATCAAGTGAATTTGCCGTTTTATTCTTTTCGGTTCTTTGAGCAACCGATAGGCAAATTCAAGATTGTGGTTCACCCACCATTTAGGAGCCCTTTCCACATGGCCAGTATATACATCGAAGCTGCCGCCTAATCCTTGAAAGATGGCTTTGTGTCTATGCTGTATTTCTTCCATCAGTAATTCCTGTTTAGGAGACCCCATAGCCACAAATACCACATCAGGTCTTTTTTCGGTTATGTCTTTTATAAGTCTTTCCCGTTCCTCGTTTGCCTTGATATATCCATCCCGATAACCGATAATGTGAATCCCTGCATATTCTTTACGCAGTTTAGACACAGTTTCTTCTATGATTTGAGGTTTACCACCTATCAAATAAAAAGTCTTTTCTCTATAAAATTGAGCTACAATTTTGAGCCACAACTCACAACCGGGAATTTTACACGCATTTTCAAAACCTTTTTGTTTGAGAGCCATTTGTGCGCCGGCTCCATCGCAATACCCTATGTTCCGATTGATAATTCCTCGTGTCTGATCTGTAGCATGTAAAATTTTCTCAGCATTTATGGCTACTAATATGCCCTTATTATCGTTTACAAAAGACAACAAAGACTGTTCGGAATCGAACGGATATATTTCGACTCCGTTTAAAGAAACTTTATTCATTTATGTTGGAAATTTTATATTGCGAGTAAATAATGCGACATTGCATTAAACATAAATGCATTACTCCATCGCATATACGAGATTTTAGAACTGATGCCAGGTTTTAATTGGTAGTAGAAATACCCCTTTTTATCTTGCATATTTCGGATTGTCCATTGCAATACTTTTTTGGCAAGTTCCTCATATTTTTTCATCTTATGTAGGCGGGTCAATGTTATCAATAGCTGCCCTGGACAATGGATGTCAATAGGATACATTCGGTTATCATAATATTTAGGAGTTCCGTCCGCTTCGAAAAAATGATTGACATAGTAGTCGAAACCTTTTTCGATGTAACCATTGAAAGCATGATCCTCTGTCAACTCTTGATAAGCGATCAGCGCATCTAAATTATATCCTGTATGAAAGCTGTCTACCCAATTCTGTACGGGGAGCATTCCATATACCCAAGCCCCGTCTTCCCGTTGCCCGGAACAACAGGCTTTAATGGATAGCTCCGCTAGTCTTTTGTATTCCTCCTGTTGTGTATAATAAAAACAATAACTCAACAATCGAGAACCGAGCAGCGAAGCATTGAACACAGTGTCATTACCCTCTAACGGACTATAAGAAAAGAGAAAGCCACCATTATACGGCGTGCGATGCAAATCTTTTATTACAAAATCCGCTGCACTTAATGCAATCTCCAAATAGTGTTTGTTCCTAGTTATTTCATATGCCTGCATCAGTGCCGTGGCACAGAAATTTGTAGCAACTACTGTGGGCGTGAATTTGGGAAAAAGAAACAGACGGCGTGCCTGCCAATCGAAGTTATACCCCCAGCAAGCACCGCTGTAGCCTTTAGATTGTAAGGATATAAGCAACTCTGCCAATTCTTCAATCCGAGCCTTTATCATCTCCAACGTTCCCATTTTTTCGGATAATTGCGGATGATTTTCCACAACTTTATACAGATTGCAATATCCGGACAAGAACAGCCCGATACCTTTTGCGTTATACTCTTTCGGAACGAAAGCCATCCGTCTCATATTGAAAGGGCAACGCTTGAAACCTTGTATGACCATCAATCTGCACAATACAGACTTTTTCAGCAGCGGAATTGCCTGAAAAATTTTAGAGTTGAGACCATCATACGGATCCCAACCCTTGAAATGTTCAGTCTCACAATAAATTTTTAGCTTATAAAAAGCATCTGCAATATCATTCATTGGTGTTATTCATTTTGTCAAGAATGGCATACGGCCATCTTTATACTTTGGGTTTGTCTCAATCGCATAATCAAGATTCTTTCTCCAGCCAATAATCTTTGCCGGACATCCTGCTACAATAGCACCTTTGGGAACACTTCGGTTGACAAATGAATTTCCAGCGATTACCACATCATCTTCTATTACAACAGGGCCAGCAATAATAACATTAGGTCCCACCCAAACATTATTCTTTAGACAAGGAACTTCTTTATATGGAAACTGCCGTACAGTAGAAAATCGCAATCCTAATACGCAATTTTCTCCGATTTCTGTTCCCGGTATTAAGACAGTGCTAATCCCTTTGCACACACAGTATGACCCTTTTCCTATTTTTGAATCAGCGGTTATTTTTGAATTGAAAATGAGAAAAATCAATAGTTGTACGATTTTGGGCAAAACCGGAATATGGCGTTCAAATAGCCAACGTTCTACCCTATAGAATGATATAATGTCCATATGAATTAATCCTACCGTTTTCTTATAAATTTTGCGGGATTTCCTGCCCAAACTTCATTGGCTGGTATATCTTTGGTCACAACAGAACCTGCTCCAATTATAGCTCGCTCTCCAATTGTTACAGGTTTTACCACCAAAGTATTCATTCCGAGATAGGCGCCTTTGCAGATATGAACCTTCCCCCTGTCGTAACTTCCAGTATTAGGATTCATGAAATGTGTTACTATTTTCACCCCCGATGTCAAACGAACACCTTCTTCGATAAAAATATCTTGTGGATAATTTGTGTCAAATATGACGCCCTCACCGATAAACGTTCTTTTGGGGCTGATTATCTGCACTCCACCCCATTTGCAAACTAATGGTCTCCATGCCCTTGATTTCATGGGTAGATGTTGGAGGTGTAAAAATATTAGCTTCTTGATTCTCAGAATATTCATAGCTCAATATATTTCTTTAGTGTATTTTCAAATTTTCGGACAACAACGGATGCAACAAAATGGGTTTTCGCATATTCGGAATTATATATTGATACACTCCTCATTTTAGCAGGATTCTCGATATATGGTTTCATTGCTTCTGCAAAAACTGCCGGATCTAACGAACTTGATATATATCCCATCTTTCCATTTTCAAAGAAATCTATTAGGCCACCCACTTTTCTGGTAAAAATAGGGAGTCCGAAAATCATTGCTTCCAAAACCACAGTTGGCATACCTTCCGTATAACTTAGAAACAAATACATATCGGCGTTAATGTATTCCTTTTTAAAATCTTCCCCACGTAACTCTCCAGTAAAACGGACATCCTTTATTTTCTTATTCTCAACATATTGTTTCAACATAGGAAGTTCTGAGCCATCACCGACAAAGGTCAATGTCAGATCCTTGTATTGTGACTTAAGTATTGAAAATGTATCGACTGTTTCATATACACCCTTGGCCTTTTCTATTCGCCCGCTATACATAATGTTTTCGGCTTTTCCTTGTCTCATCGAAAGGTCAAAACCTGAAATAAAATAATCGGGTACTTTTGTCGAAGTTAGATGTATATCAGATTTTATCCCCCTCCTTATCAATTCATTCTTGAAATCTTGGGATAACACAAAAATACACAAGGCCTTATTCAAATTGGCACTTATCCATTTCCAATCTGCATTTTTAGCATACTCGAAATTGAAACCATGAATAAATACGGATGTTTTCTTTCTGAAAAATCGGCAAATGTTTAAATATATAAAATCTCGTTTTAAGGCTTTATCTCCAAGCGATGGGTTAAGTAGTACTATATCAGGTTTAAAGCAAATCAATCGGATTATAAAACGGATAATTAAAAATGGATAAAATATATTACGCCAAGGCTTACGACCGAAATAAAAATATTCAATATTTTCTTTCCAATACTCTTTAATCCCTAAATAATAATTAGTTACTCCTCCATATCCGGATTTAGTGGGAACAGTTATTAATACCCTCATTGTTAGTGTTTCAATTGATATGATTAAAATAATTAAGAACATTGAACATCAACGGTTAATCTATTTTCGTTTTCTGATGTTATGCCTTTTTGGTTGTTCGTATTGGTAGCTATCCATAGACCATACATCAGCACGATGAGAAATTCAGATTACAAAATTTTTCATCATGAACATAGATTACTAAACCATAAGTTTAGTTGGAACAACATGTGCCTCTGTTCAACTAATGGTGTAACAATGAAATACAATACCGGTATAATTGTAACCATAGTTATTAGTAGCTGGGACTTAAAACTCAATTTGGATTGAATATCCATAACCCACATATATGTAAAAACATATAAGAATAGCACGGCAAGTTTGAAGAATCTATCATAAAAAGTCAAACTGACATATCCGAAATTGGCAAAAGACAATAGGAGAATACAGAACCCCCAGAATTTGACATTCTGCTCCCAAAATTCTTTCCCTATTTTTTTATATAGTATATAGATCACAGCCAAGACACCGAAAACGGCAATTGTTTCACGAAGCAAATAGAACTGATTACCATACTCGCGTATTTCCTCTGCATACTTTCCAACAGACTGTATGATATTTTGATTCCTAACGCTCTCTTTGACGTAGTTTTCAAATATGCCAAATTGTGCGATATTAGTGACAAACGCGATTTTCGCAAAGCGAACGATGAATGATACGATAAGAATTAAATAGTACACTTTAAACCTATATCGCAAGAGTAGGTTTAATACAGCCGCGACACATAAGGCGAGTAGTGAATAGTGAAAACAAATACATAACGCAGATAACCAAAGGTACTTAACGGCTCCTGAATTAAGGTATCTCAAATAGAAGCCAGTAAAAACAAATGCTCCGCTCCAAAAGCGAAAACCGAGAAACCAATAGTATTCTACAGTAAAAATCACTCCCAGGAAGAGTAGCCATGCAGGAATTGACATTTTCTGCATATATAATGGCTGGAGTGGTTTTACGACTCCAAATATAAATAGAGAAGTATATACCACACACGCACAAGCAGAGAAAAAATTCCGGTTATCAGCAATTAAACCAATGAAATATTTAAATAATACAGGATATATTTCTTTGCCATATTTTGATGTTCCAGAGTCCATCCATTGCTCAACCAATGATTTGTCGGCAATACGATGAAAATGCTCATAATGAACCAACAAATCCATTTGTGGCTCATAAAACCAACCAAAATAGAAAGAAAAGATAATAAATAGAATGGGGGCAAACCTTTGTCTGAAAAACATTAATGACAAACACAGTCCTACAAAAGGAATAAATGTCATTATTACAGACAAGATTACAATTAAGGCTAAAGAAATAGCCCAATGTCGAGAATTAGTATCTATATTGTATATCCTATTGTTTATCAACATTACCAACTCTTACTTTATTGGCTAAATATAGGCGCAAAACCAAACATCCCACGTTCGCTATAATCAAAGCCCAAATAACACTTCCTATGCTAATACTGTGAGTAAGAATCAAGACAAGGACAACAATGATGTATATGATTGCAGAATAAATGGTTGTCATATTTACCTCATTGATTTTTCCAAGTACGCCCAAATAAGGGAAACCGAACATGTCAGCTGGCACACTAATCGCCAATAAAAGCAAGAATAGGTTGAAATACGTGGTTATACTTGCTGTTTCAGTCTTAATAAAAATCGGTATAAGATACGGTGATAAGAAATATATACAAGCTAAAGCGATTGTATTGGCAATACATAAAAGCAATACCATCTTAGTCGCTCTACCCATATTTTTTATCCTTGTGAAATATGGGTAAAATATCTGAGATAAAAGCGGAGAAACAAATGATGAATACGCATTATGAAGTTTTTCCGCAGCTGTATATAATCCGACTGCAAAATCTCCAAGAATAAAGCCAAGCACTAAGGTATTCATTGTTTTATAGGCTCTCATCAAAAAAGTTGATGAGAAAAACGGAATACTATCCTTAAGATAAAATTTCACTTCTTGTGCCGAGACTATTTGAAGTTTGATCCCGTATCTTTTTTGGGCAATGAATAAAGCGACAATACCTGAAACAAATGTTTCAAGAGCATAGCACAACATCACCAATGCATAATCATCAGTAGACTTAACGATTAAAAAAATAGGCAATATACATAATAGCTTTATTGGCACGCTGATACGTGTTATATATTTAATGTCCTCCATTGAACGGAAAAGCCAATAGGGAGCAATGACAACCCCTATCAAACGAATAAAGGCTAATATATAAAGCGTGAGTTCATTCCTTAGTGAAGGAATCAACCCTACAACTAAAATATAAACAAATAGAGAACAGAGTATGAGAAAAAACTTACATTGCAGAATAGAAGAAACTATCCTTCCCAATTTTTCTTGATTGTCTCTATTATTGACGACATGCCTGACATTAGATAAATCGAAACCGAACTCATTGAATATCTGAAAGTAAAAGCTAAATATAATGGCAAAATTTACAAGACCGTATTTTTCTACTCCTATAACGTTCAACAAATATGGAATTAGTAGAATTGGTATAATGCTACTGAAACCATAAAGGAGAAACTGATTCCAAATATTTGACAACAATCTTGATTTGAAAACTTGGCTTAATGTCATCTTCTTAAAGCAATAGATTTTCTGTAAATCTGCAATCAGTATATGTGTACGTTTATTGGGAGGGTAAGTCTTGGTAAACTTAATGATTGTCTACCTCTATTGCTTAAATATTCCACAGAAATCAAGTATCACTTTATCATCTTTCCACGGTAGTTCTTTGAAAGGTGTATGGGCTGTAAGGAACACAACAATATCGGCTTTGTCATAAGCCTCTTTATAGTCTGTCAACTTGAACACGTTATGTTCTTTCACATTTGGCTCTACCACTAAAATGTTGGCATTATTACATCCTTGCATTACTTTAGTTGTGATATATTTTGCTGGAGATTCACGCAAATCGTCAATGTCCGGTTTGAATGCCAACCCCATCATTGCTACCACAGGCTTACAGTGATTTTTCAGTTCAAATTCAAACATGGCGTTCTTTACTTTTTCAGCACAATAGAACGATTTATAATTGTTGATTTCGCGTGCTGTAGAAATTATGCGACTTTCAACCGGAAAATCCGCTGTAATGAAATATGGATCGATAGCAATACAATGACCTCCGACTCCACAGCCAGGTTGCAGGATATTTACGCGCGGATGTTTGTTGGCAAGCCTGATAAGTTCCCAAACATTAATCCCTGCCTTGTCGCAAATCAATGAAAGTTCATTGGCAAAAGCTATCTGCACGTCACGACTGCTGTTCTCAGTCAGTTTGCACATTTCAGCGGTCTTGCAATTAGTCCGATGCAGCGTCCCCTGTACGAACTGCGAGTAGAACTCGATTGCTTTTGTTGTACTTTCTTCGTTCATACCGCCAATGACACGGTCGTTATGTACCAACTCATAAATCACATTGCCCGGAAGTACACGCTCGGGGCAATAGGCGATATAAATTTTACCTTCCAATTCAGGACGCTCAGCGAAAATTAAGTCACGCATTTTATCAGTCGTACCAACGGGTGATGTGCTTTCAATTACATATAAGTCACCTTCCTTGAGAAAAGGAAGTACAGCACGAGTTGCCGCCTCTACATACGAAATATCAGGCTCATGATTACCTTTGAACGGGGTGGGAACAACCATAAAGTAAGCGTCACTTGTCTCCGGCTTCGTGCTTGCGTGCAATGTCCCGTTTTTCACAACTTCTTGCAGCATTTCTTCCATCCCCGGTTCAATGATGTGGAGCTTACCTTGATTGGTCAGCTCTACAACTTTGGGGTTGATGTCAACACCCGTTACCTGTACTCCGTGCTTTGCTGCGATAATGGCTGTAGGCAATCCGATATAGCCCAAGCCCATAAAACATGCTTTCATAAAATTGAGTTTAATTGAAATTCTTTTGATTGGTCATTCATACTTTTGAACAGTTCATCCAGCTTTTTCACAAAATTGTCTTTTTGGCTATCGGAAAGTTCCTTATCTTTTAACTGCTCTATAATGGAATGATAAAGAGCCTTTTCTCCGCTTGTCATCTTGTTGTTTATTAATAGGAATTTTTGTTATAGCTTGGCTATCCATAGCCGCAATAATCTTGACTATAAATCAAGCAGTTTTTGTACGTTTCTTGTAACGCTTGTACAAATGAACTTTTGAAATATACTGTAACTGTGAATATCTGTCCCTATATAAGCAATAGCCTGTTCTCTCATAAGAAACATGGCCTTTTTCTTAATCCGGTTGCCATACATACCCGCTATTGATGGAAGATTAATCTGGAATTTCACACCCATGTCTTTTAGCTGTCGGTAATCCGATTCATCCATATAAGCATAACGCTCCGGATGGGCGAGAACAGGGTGGTATCCTTTAGATTTGATGCGAAGCAGGATATTTTTCAAGCCCATCGGAGGACTGAAATAAGAGGTTTCCACCAGCAGGTGGTCGCCATTCTCGCCTAAAGGTAGCAGGTCATTCTTTCCCAGCCGTTCCTCAAAGAGATTGTCAAGCATGTTTTCCGCTGCAAGGTGCAGTTGTACGCCACCTGTGTAAGCAGCCTGCAATTCTGCAAAACGGTCGCGAAGATGGGCAGTCGTATTGGGAATGTCTTCCATGATGTGCGGTGTGAGCCATACGGATTTGATCCCTTGCTCCTCATACAAACGTAGAATTTCCAAAGATTCGTCCATCGTTTGTACACCGTCATCCACGCCCGGAAGAATATGCGAATGATAGTCTGTAAAACCGATTAGCTTTATTATATTTTGTTTTTCCCTTTTTTTAAAAAACCACATATAATGACATAAAACTTTTTAATCATTCCCGATTCCACATGACATATATGCGGAATCCGGGAATGAATTGATTGTCCCGGTGATAAACTTCACCACCAGTTTCGCTTGCCGAAATGATTTATCAACCCGGCCCCAACACAAGCTAAACCGATACAGATAGCCGCAGGAGGACAGATAAATCCACCAGCCAATACTCCGGCTTTTGTTGCGGCAACCACTCCGACTCCTTTGGTAATCAATGCTGTTTTACCAAATACACCTACAGTAACCATACCCGCACCGAATAAGGTCGCTTTGTCTTCTGTAAAATCGTTCTGTGCCATAGTTGTGATTTCCTGTTACAATCCAAATAAAATTGGATCAAAGTTTTCGGTTAAATTTGTTTT
>OLFY01000392.1_pt1 | contig 68120 bp, 57 predicted proteins | sample 1605611 | NCBI WGS metagenome assembly OLFY01 (sample SAMEA3888923, study PRJEB22519) | human gut metagenome | biome: human gut; feature: human-associated habitat; material: faeces | place: Denmark | collected 2011 | reverse complement strand
CGAACGGGGCCATGGGTCAAAATCTCGTGTCCATTTTCTTGGGTACAGTTTATTCTGCTCGTGGGTCACGGCGTGGGTCAATGTCAATTATACTTGCTGTTCACCACAAACATCCCTTATACTTTCATAACATCCGTTCAAATAGTCAATTGCAATTGCCGAAAATGCTTCAGCGCCTTTTTGCATCACATGCTCATCCACATCGAAATGTGGGTTATGAAGCGGATATTCTGTTTCTGGCATGCCATCAGAGCTGCCAACGATCATAAATACAGACGGAACTTCTTTGCTTATAAAGCAAAAGTCTTCTCCCCCAATTTTCATAGTTTCGTCAGTATAGAAGCCTTTTTCAAAAATATTACGAACACTGTTCCTCACTTTGGGGACCATTTCCTCGTTATTGTAAACGGGACAGCACCTACCGCGATAATTCAGTTCCCCTTTGACCTGATAAATATCAGAAACCGCTTCAACAATTCTTTTTAGCTCCGTCCGTATCTTTTCCCTATTGTGCGCATGCAAAGTCCGTACAGTACCCATCGCCTTCGCTTCATCCGGAATCACCGCCTCAGCAGTACCGGCTTGAAGTGAACACACTTGAATTACAGCAGGCTCCAATGGAGAAATTCGCTTTTGAATATTTTGAATCATTTGATAAGTTGCTACTAAGGGTAAAATCGGATCATTCGCCTTGCTGGGGCAGGATCCATGCCCGCCTTTGCCTCGAAATGTGATGGAGAAAAAATCCGGGTATGCTGTAATGGGACCCGGTTCAATTGCCGCATATCCAACCGGCTTTGCGGGAGAGACATGCATTCCGATTGCAAAGTCAACCTTCGGATCTTGTAAAACACCGTCATGGACCATTGCCTCAGCTCCGCCATCGGAAGCTTCCTCTGCAGGCTGAAAGCAAAACTTTACCGTACCGAAAAACTCATCCTGCAGATGAGACAAAATATATGCTGCGCCAAGAAGTGTAGCTGTATGTGCGTCATGCCCACAGGTATGCGCAATTCCATCATTTTGTGAGCGATACGGGCAATCGAGCAAGTCCACCATGGGCAGGGCATCCATATCAGCCCGGATCAAAATTGTATTTCCACTTCCTTTTTTACCATGAATCAAACCTACCAGGCCAGTCTTGGCATATCCCCGCCGCACTTCGACTCCCATGGATCGCAGTTCATTTTCAATAAGCGCCCCGGTTTCAAATTCCTGCCCCCCCAGCTCCGGATGCGTATGAATCTGCCGCCTAAGTTCGATTTGTCGCAAAGCGTACTGCTCGGAGAGTTCTCTTATTTTCTTCATATTATTCATACTCATTTCCTCTTCTATGCCGCTTTCTTTTCCTCTTCTGTCCGCATCAAGCCAAGTTGAATTGTGATAATTGCTGCAATTCCGAGCAATAAGGGGTAAATGGAATAAATGAAATTAAACCGTATTTTTTTCCGTTGATTACCTTTTCTGTCGAGTTCATTTATACTACCTCCTAAAAATGTGAATTGGTATGGGCTTAGTAGTTATATACGGCAGCTTCCAGCTGGGTCAGCGCCTTTTGGATCACACTGCGGGGACAGGCTGCGTTCAGACGCAGGAAGCCGCTGCCGCCGAGACCGAACTCATTGCCTTCGCCGAAGGCCACGCCGGCCTTTTCCACACAGAACTTTTTCAGCGCCGCGTCGTCCATGCCCAGAGCGCTGGCGTCGATCCAGCAGAGATAGGTGGCCTCCGGGGTATTGGGCTTCAGCTCGGGGAGGTGCTCGGCGCAGAATTCGCGAATGAAGCGCATATTGCCGCTCAGATAGACCAGCAGCTGATCCAGCCACTCCTCACCCTGCTCGTAGGCGGCCATGGTAGCCACCAGAGAGAAGCAGTTGTTCCGAGCGATGTCCATCCGCTTCAGCTCCGCCACGTAGGCGTCCTTGTGCTCCACGGTGTCATAGACGATGGTGGAGGACTGGAGGCCCGCCAGATTGAAGGTCTTGCTGGGGGCGATGCAGGTGGTGGTGATGGCGGCGATCTCAGAGGACACGGAAGCCATGGGAATGTGCTTGTGGCCATCCAGCATCAGGTCGGAGTGAATCTCATCGGAGATGATCCGCACACCGTGCTTTACGCAAATGTCACCCACCGCCTTCAGCTCCTCATGGGTCCAGACCCGGCCCACAGGGTTGTGGGGGTTGCAGAGGATGAAATACTTCACGCCGTCGGCGGCCTTCTCCGCGAAGTCCTCCAGATCCATGGTGTAGCGGCCGTTTTCATCCCGCTTCAGGGGGCTGACCACCAGCTGACGGCCGGTGTTGTTCACCACGTCGGCAAAGGGATGGTACACGGGTTGCTGAATGAGGATCTTGTCGCCGGGCTGGGTGAACATGGTCAGCATCATCCGCATACCGGGAACCACGCCGGGAGCGAAGGCCATGTGCTCTGTGTCAGGCAGCCAGCCGTTGCGTTTCTGCTGCCATGCGGCGATGGCCTCGAAATACTTGGGCGTCCGCCAGGTGTAGCCGAAGATCCCCTGATCGGCGCGGACCTTGATGGCATCCACGATGCAGGGGGCGGTCTTGAAATCCATATCTGCGATCCACAGGGGGATCACATCATTGGTGCCGTAGTGCAGGATGGCTTCCTCCACCTTGGCGGCGTAGTTTTGTGAGCGGTCGACCACTGCGTCAAAATCGTACTGCATAATGCTCTCCTTCTTTCCGGCTGTGCGCCGGGATCTCTGATGATAAAGAGCTTAGCAATCAGCGTGCCAACTGCGAAAAAGGGCACAACTGCAAAAAAACAGGCGGTTCATCCCCGTAATTTCAGAGAAAATTGATGGATCTGTCAAAGAACTATCGGAGAGAACCAGCATAATTGGCGAAATAATAGGGTGAAGTTGTGAAACTTCACCCTATTATAAAAAGTACCTATTTCGAAAAGGCTTCCGCAAGCCGACGGCCTCGCAGCGTCAGGCGGCTGCCGCCCCGTCCTCTGGATACGGAGATCAGGCCCAGTCGGTTCAGAGCCTGCAAAGCGTCCCGGGCCGCCTGATCCGTCAGCAAAAGCCCTTCCTGCTCTGCCAGACGGCACAGCTGTCCCCGACCGATGCCGCCTTCTGCGGCGGACAGCGCCCGCAGCAGGAAGCGGTACAGCTCCTCCTGTCCCGCCGCAGTCTGGGCCGCGAAGTCCGAAAAGTCATCGGGGAGGGAGGGGGCTGCCGGAGACAGGGAACGGGTTGCCCGCAGATAGGGCGGCAGATCCTCCGAGGTGATCTCCGGCTTGTCTACCACCGCCAGATATTCGATCAGGTTGGACAGCTCCCGCACATTTCCCTCCCAGCAGTACCTCCGCAGGACCTCCCGGGCGTCCGGGGCCAGGATATATGCGTAGCCGAAGCGTTTCTTGATCTCGGCGGCGATCAGGAACAGGTCCTCGCCCCGCTCCCGCAGGGGCGGGATCTCCAGCGGCAGGGTGTTCAGGCGGTAAAACAGATCCTTGCGGAAGCGGCCCTGCCGCACCAGCTCGTGGATATCCTCGTTGGAGGAGGCAACGATCCGCACATCCACCGGGATCACCCGGTCGCCGCCTACCCGGATCAGCTCCTTTTCCTGCAAGACCCGCAGCAGCTTGGCCTGTAGCATGGGGCTCATAGCCTCCACCTCATCTAAAAACAGGGTGCCCAGATGGGCATATTCAAATAATCCTGCCTTGCCGCCCTTTTTGGCGCCGGTGAAGGCCCCCTCCTCGTAGCCGAACAGCTCACTTTCCAGCAGGGTCTCCGTCAGCGCGGCGCAGTTGATCGCCACAAAGGGCATTTCTCTCCGGCGGGAGGCGTTGTGGATGGCGTGTCCGAACAGCTCCTTGCCGGTGCCGCTCTCTCCGGTCAGCAGAATGGCGGAATCGGTCTGGGCCATTTTCTCCGCCAGCGCCTTCACCTGACGGATGGCCTCGCTCTCACCGATGATGTCATCCATGGTGTACTTGGCGCGGTAGCCCCAGTCCTGAAGCTGGGCCCGGAACTTGTGCTGCCGCTTTTCTTCCTCTGTAAAGCGCTGGAGCAGCAGAAAACTGCCGATCCGGGTGCCCTGCCAGTCCACCGGCACCACAGATACGTTGACAAACACATCCTGGATCTTCATCAGCCGCACCTGCTTATAAGAGGAACCCGCGTCGCCGAGATCCGGCAGCAGGGTGCCGATCTCTCCGCCGATGTCTACGCCGCCGGTGATGCCGGACGCCGTGGCGTTGGCCGCAAAGACCCGGCCCTGTACATCCACGCCGATGATGCCCATTTTCAGAGCACCCATCAGCATGTCCAGATAGGTTTCCGTCTGCAAGCTGGCGTTCCACAGGGCGGCCAGACTCCGACCGGGGTCCGCCAGATTCTGTATGTACGTTCGGAAATGCTCGCTGGCTGGCAGCCAGGAAAAGCCCAGATGGAGGCCGATCTCCAGAATGGTCTCCGCGGAAAATACCCGGGAACCCAGATTCAGCACGGAGGTGAACTCCGGCGGTACGCACTGGGGTTCTCCCGGCGTGATGGCCATTTCGATCCGCGGCGGCACCGCCATGCCGGGGCAGTAAGGGAACAGCTGGATCTGGGTGATGCCCAGCCGGTGCAGCTCCGCAATGGACTCAATGGCCATCTGCATACTGAAGTTCACCAGAATGGCTCGGGTCCCTGCCGGCAGCTGCTGCAGCGCCTCGATGTCCCGCTTCAGATAGGTGATCTTGGCGGGCACCGTGGGCTTGTCCGCCGGAAGATACGCCGAGACCTCCTTGTAAGCATCGGAGGAGGTGCAAGAGATGAGATAGAGATCCGCATCCTTGGGCATGGAGGGGTAATCGTGATTTCGCACGCTGAAGCTCCGAATCTGGATCTCCTGCCCGAACAGCTGCAAAAGGGTACGCTCGTAGGGTGTGGAGTTGGACAGTTCCTCCGTGATCAGGACGATGCGCTTCATCGAATCTACCTCCTGCCGAATTTTTTCAATCATACCATAAACGGTGTCGTTCCGCAACGCAATGGGCCATAATATCCCGCTACCTTTTCAAAGCGCATCCTGACCGAGGAACCAGAATTCGTGCAAAAGCGGAAAGATATAGAAAAATAACTCTGTGCTGTGTCTACTTTTGATTTTGTCTCTCTACTCTATCCAAGACCGCTATCCCTTGCAAACACGGACCATGCAGGGCATCGAATCATCATGTCCACTTTTGAAAAAGAATTTTGGCAAAAATTATTGTCAGTGTCCACTTTTGAAAAAACAACTTCCGCAAAAATATTCCTCATGTCTACTTTTGAAAAAGCTAATCAAAAATAAATATTTTTCGTGTCTACTTTTCTTGACTGCTACAAAGCTACAACAGCATTGTAGAATTATGTCGCAAACCGCCGACTTAATTTAAAGAAAAATGTCACGATCCGATTGATAACTGTGGAGAATTATGTTACAATAACGGCAAACGAACCGGAATGAGGTGCTGAGAATGCTGCGCAGAAAGGCTTATCAAAAGCTTCTGGATTGGAAAAATGACCGCAATCACAAGGCTCTCTGTATTTTTGGCGCAAGGCAGATCGGCAAGACGACGCTGATTCGGAAATTCGGAAAAGAGAATTACAAATGCTTTGTGGAGATCAACTTCGTCTCTGACGCAAATGCATCTGACATCTTTTCGGGCGATCTGGATATCGACACGATCCTCACAAATCTGACCGCCTATACCCGGCAACCCATGGAGCCGGGGCAGACGCTGGTGTTCTTCGATGAAATTCAGGAGTGCCCCAATGCCCGCACAGCGATCAAATTTCTGGTGGAGGACGGGCGGTTTGATTATATCGAATCCGGTTCTCTGCTGGGAACGAAGTACAAAACGGTAAAATCCCTCCCTGTGGGATTTGAGGAGATCTACCGGATGTACCCTATGGATTTTGAAGAATTTCTCTGGGCAAACGGCGTTCAGGATGCGACGGTGCAATACCTGAAAACCTGTATGTCCACCAAGATGAAGGTCTTGCAGACGGTGCATGAGACCATGCTGAAACTGTTTTACAGCTATATCGTGGTGGGCGGTATGCCGGATGTGGTCCAGACTTATGTGGATACCCACGATATCGGCAAGGTCATCGAAGCGCAGACGGCGCTGCTGGGGCTGTACCGGCAGGACATTTCCCAATATGCTGAGGGGAACGAGCGAGTGAAGATCCAGGCGATTTTTGACGCGATCCCTTCTCAGCTGAACGACAAGAACCGGCGGTTTCTGGTGAATTCGTTGGCGCCGACCGCGCGGCTCGCCCGGTACGAAGACAGCTTCCAGTGGCTCAGTGACGCAGGCGTGGCGCTGCCGTGCTACAATGTTACCGAGCCGCAGACACCGCTGAAGCTGAACGAAAAGCACAGCCTGTTCAAGCTGTTTATGAACGATGTTGGTTTGCTGTGTGCAGCCTGCATGGAAAATGTACAGTTTGCCTTGCTCAAGGGCGATCTGGACGTAAACCTTGGTAGTATTCTGGAGAACATTGTTGCCCAGCAGCTGAAAGCCAACGGCTATGATCTCTTTTACTTTGATGCAAAGAAATATGGAGAAGTCGATTTTGTCGTTTCGGGCGGAGTCCACACCAGACTGGTCGAGGTGAAATCCGGCAACGACTATAAAAAGCACAATGCGCTCGATAAGATACGCCGCGTGAAGGAATGGACGTTCCGAGACAGCATCGTTCTGTGCAAAGGGAATCTGGAAGAGGAGGACGATGTGCTCTACCTTCCGTGGTACATGATGATTTTTGTGTGCCCCGATACGCCTCCGCAGGGATTGATCTATGATGTGGATCTGTCGGCGCTGGACGGAATATAAGCGGCGCACCTCCGGTTGGATCCATGTATTCTATCAAGCAAAAACCCTTGTGAGGATGCGGACAAGCGCTTTTGCCAAGTGGGGCTACGGGAGGTTCCGCTGGCAGCAGTCAAGCTCTATGTAAAATACGATCACAGAGCTGGTGCAATCATCTGAGAATTGGAATATCCAAACCGCCATATGCCTGTCAAGTGGTCTGGGGTATACGAATCTACGGGGGATTTACAGCAAACAGCTTGCGAAGCGAAAAAACGCAGGTTTCATTTTTAAATAAAAAGTTCTTTTGCTAAATCGGAAAAAAATATTGACTCTGAGATGGTCTTGTGGTATTATAATTACTGTAAAGTCTCTCTTTTCCGTGACGCAAGTCCGGTCGTCTCTCATCACGCTGTGGCGTAGTGCGCCTGCGTGTCGTATCTTAATCTAATCTATTTTCCCACTGTCCTATTCATAGGTACAGTGGGTTTTTATATTGCCAGATAGAAATATCCAAGGCGCCAGGAGGAAATGATCGGCCTCCCGGCGCCTTTTTATAATATAGATGCATTTTTAACCACTTTCCTTGTTTTTGGCGTGTGTCCACAGCGGTCTCCGGGGACCGAGGATGACAGGCCGCCCCTTCCCCCCGCACCGTGCCGCCTAAAGCGACCCGCCCGCGCTCCCGGAAACGAGCGCCTCACCGTCTGGCAAACGGTCCGTATTGTCTGGAGTAACATCCCCCTGTCGTGCGTTGTGACGGACAGCTCAGCGCTCAGCACCCCGGCAGCCAACCGGAGTGCGCGGATACTCGATATCCGTTTTCCAACGTGACGCGCAAGCGTCAAAACCCGTCCCTCCCCTTTGCGGCAGCTGTTGGAGGCCGGCCCTTGGCCGGCAGGCAGCTGTCCGCAGCAGGAGGCGACTCGGAACAGGTTATTTTCACCGCGTGCGGGAAAATAACCTGTGATAAGCCCCAAGTTGACCGTCTCCCCTGCTGGTAATGCGGGGGATCCGGTGGGTCGTTAGGCGCCCGCTGTGCAGGACACAGAAAATGCCTGGTTTAGATGTTAACACCGGAAGCATCCGGAGGGGGCAGCGAGAGCCCACAATCTCGCAGCAAAAAAACAAGGAAAGAAGGATCACTATTATGGGAAGCGTCAAATATGAGGTTTTACACAACTGTCCGGGATTCAGGGGTGATGTGCAAAATCCACCCAGCACCAACACGATCGAGCAGTACAAGACCCACGCCATCCGCTTTGGCCAATGGTGTAAGGCGGCGTATGGTTGCCGCCGTGTGGAGCAAATGGCCGCGCACATACAGGACTACGCGGACGAGCTCGTCCGCGCCGGGAAGTCCGCGGCCACCATCCACACCTACATCGCCGCCTGCTGCTATGCATGGCAGGTGCCGCTCTCTTCCATCCGCAAGCCACGGCGCCACTGCTACGCCGCAACCCGCAGCCGCGGGGAAAAGGCGGTGGACCGTCGCGCCGACGCGGGACGGGATGCATCGCCGCGCCTGCACGATTTGGCGGAAATGGTCGGCATCCGGCGAAGGGAGTACCTTGGACTACGGTGTGGGAACTTGAAGCTGGACGAGTCTGGTTATCCTTGTGTTGAGGTCATCAAGGGGAAGGGGGGCAAGTATCAGCTCCAGCGCATTCTGCCGGACGATGTAGCGGCTGTGCAGTCCTACTTCGCCGATGGTGCAGACAGAGATTTTGTTTTCAGCAAGGCAGAAATGGAGAACAAAATCGACCTGCACGCTATCCGGGCCGAGGTAGCCAAGCGGACCTACGCCTACTATATGCGCCGATTGGAGACGGAGCCGGGATACCGGGACAAACTGACCTCCGAGATCCGGGCGCGTTGGGAAAAGTACCGCGGCGCTCCGCCGAAAAACGCGAAAAGGAAACATGACTGGCTCTGGCGGGACTCGCTGGTACAGGGAACCTACTGGATCCGGGGCGCCAACCGGCGTAAGGCGCAGGAAAACGGACTGGCGGTCGGGTATGACCGTCTGGCGGTCATGGCGGTGTCCGTATTCCACCTGTCGCACTGGAGATGCGACGTGACGATAGACCACTACCTGCTGGCAGTGTGATCATCCAGAAAAGCAGGAATGTCCACCGCGGACATTCCTGCCTGTTAAATGCCAAATTAAAAACTTTTCCCAACACACCCGCGATGGGCCCAATGCGGGTTGCACGGCCTGTAAACAAGTGGTATAATGACAATAGAAAACAGAATAGCACGGCAGCGGCAGGGAGCGCCAACTCCCCACCGCCTGCAACAGGCGACCTATCCGCCCGATGCAACAGAATTTTCTGCACCGCAGGGATATTATACCCATTTCGCCCCCCTATGGCAAGAGAATTTTCCGCACTGCACGGGACTACTATAGCCTGTGCAGTGCTTTTTTGTTTCCACATATCTTTTATTATAAGGAGACAAAATCATGGAAAAGCGAAATCAGGATCTTTCTCATCTCACCGTGCACCGTATGGAACTTTGGTGGGCAGCCCTGCCGACTGTACCCGGCCATGTCCAGCACGGCACCCGCCCAGTTGTCATCGTCAGCAATGATCTGGGCAACGCCTACAGTCCTGTCGTGTCGGTAGTGCCCTGCACCACTCAACGCCGCAAGCCCACTCTGCCCACCCATGTGTACCTCCAGGGCTATGGCCTGTCCAGCGGCAGTATCGCCATGTGCGAGCAGGTGATGCCGCTGGACAAGTCCTGTCTGCTCCAGCGCATCGGCACAGTACATGGCTGGTATGATCGGCTGGCTATGCAGCACGCTCTGGCCATACAGCTGGGTATCGACCTCTGCATTAACTTGGCAGTGTAAGGAGGGTGTATGGGATGGTGAAGCGTAACGAAAAATCCTTGCCGTACATTCTGGCCGCCATAGAGCAGTTGGAAAAAAACGGTGATACCTTCTTTAATGACAAACAGCTTTTTGATGCGTACCGTCAAGAAAACACGCAACTCACCTCTGAACAATATCAGTGGGACAAAAGCACCTTGATCCGGAAGAAACTGCTGCATCTGGAGGGCGGCAGAATTTACCTGGAGCGTACATGGAACTATGAGGTCGCTGTGACAAATTATCTTGCCGACATCCTCTCCAACAATGTGACGAAGGGCGTCGCCCTCCCTGATCCCCTTACATGCGGAGATGTGACACTCAGTTCGCAACAGCGGGGAGCGATTGCAACGGCCCTTAGCAGCCGGCTCTCGATGATCCTCGGCAGTGCCGGAAGCGGCAAGACCACGTTGATCCAGGCAATGGTCAAAAAGGCCCCGTTTCCCGCCTATACGGTGGTAACGGCGGCTCCCACCGGAAAGGCAGCACGCAACTTGACAGAGCGCACCGGTATTCAGGCCAGAACGATCCATTCCGCACTGGGCAAGATCCCGGACGAGAATTTTCTGGACCCCGTCTGCTGGGAATATGTTCATTTGGTCGTAATTGACGAGGCCTCTATGGTGAGCCTTGAAATGCTGGCCGGGATACTGAACCGGGTATCGACGGATTGCCGCGTTGTCCTGCTGGGCGACCCCAATCAGCTGCTTGCGGTGGGAGCCGGGAATATTCTTTCAGACCTGCGGGAGTTGGGCGTCCCCATTACCTATCTGGAACAGCAGTACCGTCAGAGCGAGAGTGCGGAGGCTCTGCGCTATAATGTGGTAGAATTCCCGAATCTCCACGATATCAGTGAGTTTCGCTGGGACGACAGCTTTCGTTTGATTCCTGCCAGTGATGCGGAAATCGCCAAAATAGTCTGTCGCGAAGCGGCGAAACGGTATCTGGCTGGTGAGCGTGTGCAGGTGCTGTCCATGACGAATCATAAGACTGCTTTCTCAGCCGCCGATTTGAATCGCGGTATTCAGGATCTGGTCAATCCGCTGGCAAAAGGCGCCCTTACCTGGGGAAATTTTCGCAACGGGGATCGTATTATTGTTCTCAAAAACAACTCCGAGCAGGACCTCAGCAACGGAGATGTTGGACTCTTGCAGCTTTGGGAAAACACGGCGATTTTGCCGCTGGGCCATCGGGCCGGAATATGGAACACGGAGTATCCGCCAAAGGATCTGGCACTGGCCTATGCTTTGACCGTCCACAAATCCCAAGGCTCCCAGTATGACACGGTGATCCTGCCGGTCAGCACAGCCACCTCTAAAATGCTCTACCGCAACCTGCTGTACACGGCAATCTCTCGGGCAAAAAAGCAGGTCATTCTGGTGGGCAGTAAGGAAGCGCTCCATGTGGCCATGCAGGTCACACCACGTCCCCGGCGATCCATGCTGGTCCCCAGAACCCGGATGCTGCTTTTTCGGCGCTCGGCATAAAGGGGTAAGCTCATGCGAAGCATCAACATGACCTATCCGACCATTGACCTTGCAGCTACCGGCGCACACATCCGCCAGCTGCGGTTGGAGCAGGGATATTCCGTACAGGACTTACAGACCTATTTGGGGCTTGAACATCCGCAGGCGATCTACCACTGGCAGCATGGGCGTAATCTGCCCAGCGTGGATAACCTGTATGCCCTGAGCAAGCTTTGGGGCGTCCCCATGGACAAGATCATTGTGGAACAGGTGGCATAGCATAACGGGTATCCAGCTTTCGCTGGATACCTGTTATTTCGTTGCCAACCCTGTCTGACAGATGCCATAATCGTATTTTTTAGAATTACCGTCATATGAGCACCCTTGTAAGTCCGAGGACTGTTCTTCATGTCTTTACAATTGTCTTATTTATCATAGTGATCATTAGATAGCCGAGTGCAATTGCAGAAAATAAAATGCTAAGGCCCCTGCAAAATCGCGGAGTTGCAATGATATGACGATGCCGACACATGAAAGAACTTTCATGTGTCGGCATCCTTTTTAGAACATCATGGTGTCTTAGATGATTGCATCCGGTCCGCTCCTAAAAAGCTCCGGTCTCATCCTCCGCGGGCGATTCCAGCAACTGCTGGCAGCGGCGATAGCCGGCGGCTGTCAGGTGTGTACCGCCCCTTCCCCGGCTAATAGAAGCCCAGCCGTGCTCCTGGAAGATCTGAAGAGCCTGACGCACTTCATGCTCTGAAATGGCGAAGCCTCGCTCTACGCAGGCCCGGACCAGGCCCTGCCGTCCCACGCCCTGGTGCTGGCGGTAAAGTTCTCCTAAGATCTGAAGCAGTCTCCGTTCCTGATAGGTCAGCCCGCCACTCTCACTGGAGACCAAAGCGGCAGCAGGACGGCCCTGGATGGTTTCTGGCAAGTCCTCTACATCCACCATATGACGTCCCATATGCATCAGGTATTCCATGCAGTTTCGCAGTTCCCGGACGTTCCCTGGCCAGTTGTGCTGGATGAGTGCCACCTTTACCCGGTCACTGAGGACCAGATCCGCACCCAGTTGACGGAGGAAAGTCTCTGCCAGCTGTAGGATGTCCTCCCGCCGTTCCCGCAGGGGGGGCAGCCGCAAGGGAATCACGCTGAGCCGGTAATAGAGGTCCTGACGGAACCGTCCCTGTCGGACCTTGCGCAGCAGGTCCTCGTTGGTAGCGGAGAGGATCCGCACGTCCACAGGGATTACGTCTACGGAGCCGATCCGCACTACCTCCCGCTCCTGAAGGACACGCAGAAGTTTCACCTGAAGTGCGGAACTCATGGTCTCTATTTCATCCAGGAACAGGGTACCTTGGTGGGCGCACTCGAAGAGACCCGGCTTGCCACCCTTTTTAGCTCCCGTAAAGGCCCCTTCCACATAGCCAAAGAGTTCGCTTTCCAGCAGTGTTTCCGTCAGGGCAGCGCAGTTGACGGCGATAAAAGGACCGTCCCGACGGAGCGATGCGCTGTGAATAGCCTGGGCAAATAGCTCCTTGCCGGTGCCGCTCTCCCCTTGGAGCATGACGGAGGCGTCATTGCCCGCCATGCGGCCGGCAATCTCCTTGGCCTTGGTGATGGCGGGGCTGCTGCCTGCGATGTCATCGAAAGTGTACCGGGCCCGATGATTCTTGGTTGCCTTTTGAAGCCGAAGGGTAGTCTGGCGGCTTTCCTCATTCGCGAAGTGCCGCAGCACGGCAAAGGCGCCTACCGGCCTGTCCCCGATGCGCAGAGATGTGATGGTGACACCGGTTTCTACGCCCCGGACATTCAGCAGCCGGGGCTGACCGGATGCCCCGGTGTCAAAGGGCAGTTCCGGGAACACCTCTGCTGCGGGGCACCCCAAGGCATCCATCCGCCGGACTCCCAGCAGCCGTTGAGCGGTCTTGTTAATCAGGTTCACCTGACCGTTCTCGTTTGTGCAGACGATGCCCTCATCCAAGGTGTTCAGGATCATCTCCAGCTTATTCTCCATGGTGAGGTTATCGGAAGAAATTCTTTGCAGAGAGTAATCCACATCCGCCAAGGACAAGGTATAACGGGCAAATTTTTTGCTTTCCAGAAAGAAAGCGTTCCCCAGCTTCAGGGCAATCTCACAGACAGTATTGGCAGTGGGGAACCTGGGACCCAGGTCCACCGCCTGAATACCCGGAGGCACCAGATCTACCTCGCCGGGGGCAAAAGCCAGCTCCGCCTCTGGCACGGTTTCCATTTCTGGGGCATAGGGCAGCAGTTGGATGCCCTTGAGCCCAATGTGATAGAGCTGGGAGATGCTCTCCATGGCCATGTGTCGGTTCTGATTCACCAGTAGGGCAGTGGTCCCTGGCGGATAGGCGCATACCCTTTCCGCCGCGCGGCGGGAGAAGGTCAGATCCATATAGACCGTCCGTTCCTCCGGCGGGAAGTATGGCTCCGCCCAGCTGTAATGGATTAGGTCGTAGCTGGTGACGGCCCGCACATATAGGTCACACTCCTTCAGTTCCCGCAAGGTGCCGTTATCGAGACTGTAAGTGAAAATTTCCGCAATATCATCAAAAAGCTCCTCTAAAATACCGCGATAAAAATCCGCAATGAGACAGCTTTGTGTGATGATACCGATGGTCTTCTTCATACAATCTCCTTCTTCGACAGTGTATTTTTCAGTTCAGACTGATGCCGGCCCGCGCCAAAGGCATCTCATCTTTCCAAGCCATCTGGCCATTGACGAACACCAGATCCATCCCAGTAGACAGCTGTTTGGCATCATCAAACGTAGCATGGTCCCCGATCTTGTCCAGATCAAATACCAGCAGGTCCGCGAAAGCACCAGATTTCACTACGCCACGATCCCGGTAGTGCATCCGCTGAGCGGGCATTTGGGTCATCTTATGAATGGCTTCCTGCAGAGTCAGGACATGGGTCTCCCGAACATAGTAAGCCAGAATATGGCTGAAAGAACCATAGATCCGAGGGTGGGGCGTGTCCGTAATATTATACAGAGAGTCGGATATTACCATGGAGTAGGGGAGTTTGGCGATCCGGATAATATCCTCCGGGCTGATATTCAGTCCTACCATGCTGACACTGCCATTCTCCGATGCCAGTAGCTCCGCAATGAAGGGATACTCATCCTCGTAACCTGCCAGTTCTGTGCACTCGTGAATCGTCTTACCTAGGAACCGTTTGTTTTCTGGCCGCTGTACGCCGCTGATCATAGCATGACTCCAGCGAAACTCCGGGGCAATCAGCTCATCCTGGGGACCGGGATTCTGGTAGCAATACCGCAGACGGTCGATGGTCTCCGGCTTTGTAAGCCGGGCTAAGATCTTGGAAAAGTCCTCAGTCAAAAACGATGCGGGCAAAATGCCTGCCAAGGTGGTGGCAGTACCGTGATAGGGATAGAAGTCCACTGTTATGTCCATGCCTTCGCTTTGGGCAACCTCAATTTTTTCGATGGCCCGCTCCAGAGTTCCGTGCCAGTTATCCGGTCCAAGGGCTTTGAAGTGGCTGATACCCAAGGCCATCTCATTGGCTCTGGCGATCTGAATACTCTCCTCCACAGCCTCTGCTAGGCGGGATGCCTCGTCCCGCATATGAGGCATATAAATGAGATTCCGGCCCTTACAGGGCCGCAGTAGCTCAATCAGCTCCTGGGTCTTCGTGTAGACCTCCGGCAGATAGACAAGGCCCGTGGAGAAACCCTTCAGTCCGCAATCGATAGCCTGCTGGACATAAGCCCGTCCCTGGGCCAGTTCCTCTTCCGTGAAAGGGTCAGGAGCATAGCCCTTGATCGCCAGGCGGATCGCCGCCAGCCCCTGAAGCGTGGACACATTCACTGGCAAGCTGGTGTGTCGCAGAGCCTGAAGGTAGTCCTCCATGGTGGGATACCTTGCACCATCCACAGAGGGGCCGTGGGTAGACACTGTGTAGGGATAAAGGCCGTTGGAATTATCTGTGTAGGGTGCGAAAGAGAAGCCGCACACGCCCATGCCGATAGAGGTCAAGCCCTGGGCTAATTCCACTGCGCCGAAATCCGCCGAATCCTGACGAAATACCGCCAAATCGGCGTGACGATGGACATCGATGAAGCCAGGGCAGACCACTCGCCCGGCGGCATTTATAATCTGGGCATCTTCGCATTCAATGCGGGGCGCCACAGCCTCAATGCGATCTCCGGACACTAACACATCGCCGAAAAAGGGAACGTTCTCTAATGTGCCATCGTGGATCCACCCGTTCTTAATCAGAGTTTTCATGCCTTACATCTCCATTACATGAACGCAGTCCTTTTCTTCATTTGCCCAGAACTTTTCCTGCATACTGTCCAGATGCTCCTTGGTCCACAGGCCCGGCGCACCACCGGTATGGACCATGATGGCACCCTCACCATCTGGGATGATACCTTTTCGCACTAGGTCCACAAAGCCGTGGAACACCTTGCCGGTGTAGCAGGGATCCAGGAAGATGGCCTCGGTGCGGGCCATCAGCTCGATGTAGTCCTGGGTGATATGGTCCGGCTCGTTATAGCCAACGCCGCCGTAGAAGTTCTCGCCCTCTCCGTACTCGATGTGCAGATCCTCCTCCTTACAGGTGATGCCCAACTCGAAAGTCCGACTCAGCTCGTTAATGAAGTCCACTGTCTCCGCCACAGGCCGGTAATCCGGCTCAATAGGGATACCGATGACTTCGAAGGGGGCGTTATAATACTTGGCTCCGGCCCACAGGCCAGCAAAGGTGCCGGTGGAGCCATAACCTACCACCAGATACTTGGCATCGATGCCCTGTGCCTCCATCTGCCGCATAATCTCCGGCACTGCCTGGACATAGCCGGCGGAGCCGACTACGGTCTGGCCGCCTACAGGCACGGAGAGGACCTTCTCGCCACGGGCCGCATACTCTGCAATCACCTTTTCAGCACACGCGTCCACGAACTTCTTCTTTGCCGCATTCCGCTCCGCCTCCGGCAAGGCGTCTGCTGCAGAGGTATCCACGAAGTAGATGTCCGCTCCCATAAGCCGGTCCAGCAGTACATTGCCGGACATATACTCCGGCTTGCTGCCCTTTAAGATAAGGATGGGCTTCAGGCCATAGCGGATGGCGGCAGCCACCGTCAGGCGGCCGTGATTAGTCTGGTTACCGCCAAAGGTCATCAGGGCGGTGTAGCCGTTATCCAGAGCATACTTAACGATGTAGTCCAGCTTTCGGGCTTTGTTGCCGCCCAAGGCCAGACCTGTCATGTCGTCCCGTTTGATATACAGCTTGCCCTTGCCCAGCTTCTTCGTCAGAGCGGGCATATACTCCAGGGGCGTGTTCACATAACCTACAGGGACGTGCTTCAATTCATTGATCTTCATACATATTGCCCTTTCATTATCGCAATGCGGTGAAATAAAAGAGCGCAGGGCCGTACAAGTCATGTTTATTATGGAATCAAGAAACGCTCCTGTCAAGGGCAGCGATATCTTGTTTTTTAGCCGGAATTGTATATTTTCTGGTTTGTATCCTATTTTTTCCAATTTAGTCCATTTTTAAAAGTGCTTTCAACTTTTTCTCATGTTGTTTCCTTTTGCTTGAAAGCAGCGGGAAAATTTCACGCAGCCGCTGAAATATCCGCGTTACAGGCTCGGAATGTGATTTTTTGCATACCTTCAAAATTTTACGTTTTATACAATTGCTGCTGAAATGATTTATATAAAGCAGAAAATTTGAAAAAAAGTTCTTGTATTGGCACGGTATTTGCTGTATTTTTTGCAGAGGCACAGAGCGTACAAGTCAGCGCGAGGTCCTTGACCCGGCACTTCCTCCAACAGGCAAGTGCCGAACTGTATCAGCAAGTGTATTTCGTGAAAACGGAGGAGAAAAGAATGTCAAATGAAGTGAAACAACCTAAAAAGTATGGATTTAAGGCCTTTATCCCGATGTTTGTGTTTCTGGGGCTCTATCTGGGCGGCGGTATCTATTTTACCCTCGCCGGAACCGTTGAGCAGCCCTGGAATCAATTCCCCCGCCACGCTGCGATCTTAATTGGTATTGTGGTCGCGTTCCTGATGAACCGCTATATGCCTCTGCCTGAGAAAATATCTAAATTCTGCAAGGCTGCCGGTGATGAGGGCTGCATGCTCATGTGTATGATCTTCCTGGTAGCCGGCGCTTTCTCTGGCGTATGCAAGAGTATGGGCGGTGTTACCAGCGTTGTGAACCTGGGCCTGAGCGTTCTCCCCGTTCATTTCGTTCTCCCTGGCATCTTTATCATTACCGCTTTGGTCGCCACTGCCATTGGCACATCCTCCGGTGCTTTGGTTGCCATCGCGCCTATTGCGTTGGCCATCGCGGAGGAGACCGGAGCCAGTATTCCTCTGTACTTTGCCGCTGTATACGGCGGTGCTCTCTTCGGCGATAACCTCTCCATCATCTCCGATACTACCATTGCCGCCACAGCTGCCGTTGGTGCTGAGATGAAAGATAAGTTCCGCATGAATTTCCTGATCGCACTGCCCGCCGCACTGCTCAGCATAGTGGTTTACTTTTTCCTGGGCAAGGGGGCCGCTCCTATCAGCGGCGATATGAGCTATAATCTGCTTCATCTCATTCCCTACATCTATGTTCTGATTACTGCCCTGTGCGGCATGGATGTGTTTGTGGTCCTCTTCAGCGGCACGTTCATTGCCGGCATTGTGGGCATCGTTACCGGCAGCATGACCATTGCCGGCTTCGTTCAGGCCATCGGCACCGGTATGGCCGGTATGATGTCTACCGCTATCGTTGCTATTCTCCTCCGGGGTCTCATTGGCATCATCAGTGAATACGGCGGTGTGGATTGGCTCATCACTGCCATGCGCAAGCGGGTCCACTCCCGTAAAGGCGCTGAATATTGCATCTCCGCTATGTCCGGTCTGTTGGACTTTGCTCTGATTAACAATACGATTGCCATCATGATTGCCGGCCCTCTGGCCAAGGACATTGCTGACGAGCACCATATTGCTCCCAAGCGGGTGGCCTCTCTGCTGGACATCTTCGCTTGCGCTGTTCACGGCATGGCCCCTCACGGCGGCGGTATGCTGACCCTCAGCGGTTTCTATGCCGCCTTGAACCCCCTGCTGGTAGTAAAGTATAATGTGTACTGCATATTTTTGATGATCGCAGCCATCGTTACCATCCAGTTCGGCCTTATGCGTACCAAGGAGGAGAAGGAATATATTCAGCAGCAGAAGCAGGCTGCTGTGAAGTGAGCTCGCATCCTCCGCAGACAAAGGGCCCCGACTGTGGGACTTCCTGCCTGATTTTTCCTATCTAAAAATACAGCTGTCTCTGGTGTTTTCAGATGAAAATTTTTTGGGGGAACGATGCCTTTCACTCTGTGCGTGCAGGTATTTTAAGGGAGCCATGACCTGCATGCCCGCAGCAACCCCATGCTATGAAAGCAGGTGCATGCCATAAGGCGTGCACCTGCTTTGCTTATCAAAGAACCCCCTGTTCTCAATAAGCGCGGACATGGGAGGCTTGGGATCGCGAAAAATAGGATAATATGAATCGAAAAACGGGTACTATCTATTGTTCCCGGCCTTCGTTTTATACCACAGCTTTAATGTTTGCACGCGTCCTCCGTGGTATGCTGAACTCACATAAGGAGGCTGAAACCATGGGTATTGAGAGTCAATATTTAGGAGAGATCAACATCCCGGAGGAACACCGGGCGGAATACGCACAGCAGGCTCTAAAGCTCCTGCGGGCAGGCGGTATGGTGACAGTGGAACCGGTACAGCTATACGGACACAAGCTGTATCTGCTTTCTCCGCCGGAACTGGACGAGGACGGAGAGGCCGTCGGCCACTACAATTATCTGGATGCAAATAGCGGTGAGCAGTGGTGTCTCAACGCAAAAGACGGCTGGTTCGGCTGCGGCAAGATCATTGGAAGCTGCTACTATTCAGTGATCGCCGCCGTGCACATTTTAACAACGCTCTGGAGCACCTCCTATGCCGCAACGCTCATCAACGGCTGTCTGGTGCGGGAAAAGACCTATATCAGATGGATCAACTATGTGCTGGGCACACAGTATACGAACCAGCGGGCAACACAGCTGTGGGAGATCGGCAAGCTGCTCCAACTGGACGATGGTTACTGGGCACGTTGCAACCCGGACCTCGGCTATCTGCTGGAGGACTATCCACCAGAGTGCGCGGACCGGGATCAAACGCTGTCGTATCTGGCTGCCTACCATTTTGACGAGCTGTGCAGCATCCTCCCGCCCCTCACAGATGAAGATTGGGAGGAGCTTAAACAAAGCAAAATGCTCACCATTCAAGCGATCTATGCTCAATTGCAGTCCGCTTTACGGGAGTATCATCAAAACGGCGGGACATTGGAAGGAGTTAAGAAATTCCTGATCATGCCCACAGAAGAAAAGCGGCAGACGATCCATCAGCAAACAGACACGGATCAGCAGTATCTTCTATTCGCATTTTTTACGATGCCGCCTGCCGTTTCCGTTGCCTGTATTGCCAAGGAGTTTGGCGCTGCGTTCTGGGAGCTTTGGAACGAGATCGGCGGGCAGATCCCGGAAAGCCCCCATCTTTATACGCTGGAGCCATGCCCGCCCGTCGAACCATTTCCCACACACAGATTTCTGGACGTAAATCCGGATGACATGGCCTATTACTGGATGCCGGACAGCGGCCTTCCGTTCTCTGACGAGTTTAAGGAGCAGGCAGCGGAATGGCGCTCCGAACTGGATGCGATCACGGAACGCATTGCGCCGCAGGACTTTTTGAAGACCTTGGCGGACAATATTTCCATCAGCGGGAGCATTTTCTTCCGGGAGGCCTTTTACGAGTTCATCTCCCGCCAGTCGGAGCCGAAGATACAATCGGCAGTGCTCCTGAGGGAACGCTTAGCCCAGCGGGAGGACAAAAATCTCAAGAGATTCCATGCGATCCTTGCCAATCCGCTCCTGCGGAAAGATGTATTTGGGTTCTAAAAATACTTCTTATCTGGTGTGTTCGTCTCTCCACAGGCAGGTTCGTCAATCGTCTCAACGAAACGCCGTGTCAAAATGACCGGCGTTTTTTCTCCGCTGCATCGGGAGCCGCCCGAGATACCCGCAATGCGTTCCTTCACGCATCTCGCGTAAATCCGCCCGCGTCCTCCGCCTCAAAGGGGCGAAGGGCGTGGTAAAGCTTCTGTCGCTCTCCGGCGCTGCGGTACGCGGCAAGGGGGCGAAACGGCGGACGTTTTCCCGTCTTTCTCTGCCTGCGGTAGCGCAGCACCAACACGGCAGGCGCGACAGGTAGCAGGAGGGGATGCTCCTTGCAGGCGGGCCAGTGGGTATGGCAGGTCTCAACGCCCGTGCGGAGGAAGCTGACCAGTCGATTTTCCGCCCGCCCATCGGTAAAGAGCCGCTGCCCGTAGCGTTCTTCCTTGCAGCCGAAGTTCCCGGTACGCAGGATATCCTCCAGCAGGGCGCGGCATAGTCCTTCGTTGGCAGTCATGCACCACGGAGCGTCCTCCGGCGGCAGGGCAAGGTTCTCCACGCAGATGCGGGTAATGACCCGTGCGAAGTGAAGCAGTCCGAATCGGGACAGCTTTGGCAGCAAGTCCTCCCACCGCTCCGGCGTCATATCACGGTGGACAAACACCGCCCAATCGCAGAGCTGCCGCAGCCCCAGTCCGCTGCTTGTGATATGCTCCAGCTTGTGGAGCAACAGCAAAACAGCCTGACGTTCCGGCGGCAGGACGGGGAGACCGCCGCGAAGCACTCCTTCTCCCGCGGCATTTCGGAAATACTCGCGCAGGGGCGCGCCGCTGGCGCCCAAAGGGATACCGGGCGGCTCAAAGTGCAGCTCCACGAGAAATTGCTCCCGATGCATGGAGCGATGGAACGGATGGTTGTTCTCCGGCGGACAATAGCCTCTGGCGCAGAGGATCGCCTCCGCTTTTTTTACATCGGCGGGGAAGAGCAACAGGTCAATGTCTCCGGCGCAGCGCAGCTCCGGCCGTGGATAGCACGCGGCAGAGGAACTGCCCTTCAAGATCACGCAGGGGAGCCCTGAAAGTGCCTTCAGCACCTCCTGCTGCTCGCCGAGGAGCTGCTCGTTATACCACATGGCAGAGAGGACCTCCTGCCGCCAGGGGACGGCTGTCTCCTTGGGGATGGCAGCTCGCTCCTGTTCCGTCAGGCAGTCATAAACCAGCAAATGAACGCTGTGGCTGACGGCTTCCTCAAAAACACGCTGCCAGTCCACATCCGATGGCAGCGGCAGTTCACATCCAAAGAGGGCGCGGCGCAAAAGGGTCAATAAGCTCTGTTCCGTATCCGTCATAGGGCTGACACCTCCACACCGCAAAAAGTTGGATATAGTATAGCAGAAAACAACAGATACAACAAGCATCTGATTTTCCGCGTCTCCGACCATGGGCGTTCTATAGGATCGCGCGGATGGGAACGCGGTCGAATAATTGAACAAAATCAAATTTTTGTTCAATATAGGGGAGGGCGCATAGCGCATAGCGCGCCAAGCGCCCCTTTTCCTATCCGTTCCACTCCGACAAGCTGTGCAGCGTGATGTTCTCCGGCTTTTCCACCGCTTTCATCGCTTCAATGGCGGCAGTGCAGTCTGTGTAAACGTTCAGCTTCTCGCTGCGGTTGAACTGCGGGTCGACCGCAAAGCCTGCGTCCGAGGGCCGCAGCAGCACCAGCGCCGAAGCACCGGGGATCACGCACTCCTTCAGCAGACGGGAAACGTTCGCGCCGAGGATCACCGTATGATACAGCCCGCTGCCAAGCTGCTCGTCCTTCGCCGCTCCCGCGTAGGCCCCGTCGCCGGAAACGGTCACCGTTTTCGTGCCCGCGTTGTAGCTCCAATATGTCCCGGGGCCAGCGATCTTCGGGTTTCCCAGTTCCTCCGGCACGTCCATCCCCTGCATATTGTAGGCAGGCGCCGACGCTGCGGCATATTGGTACTCCGTGCCCGCCCTTGCGTTGATGTAGAAATAGTTGAAGCCCGCACTGTTTCCCGGCGAGACCGTGTAGACCATGACCGCGCCATTCGGTTTTGTGAAGGTCGCCGTCCCCTCCTCGATCGAGGGAAAGCCGATCTTCAGCGTGACGCCGATCTCCGCGAACGCCTTTGTGAGCAAAAGCCCATGCTCTTTTATGTCTTTTTGCGGAATGCTGTTGCAGGTATACCAGCCCTTTTCCGCGCAGAGCGCGAGCTCGTCGTCCATCAGGCGGCAGAAGTTCTGATAGGCCTCCTCCGTAACGGTCACGGAATCGTCGAACAGCTCCCAGAAAAAGCTCTGTGTATACGCCCTGTCGTAGGCGTTGCCCATGGAAAAATGCCGCTGGAGCCGCTTCAGCAGCAGATACTTGTACTGATTGGATGTGTAGCTCATACCCCGCCCCGCTTTCTTCTGATGCCGCCGTACCGCTTAACCGCGTGGCGGAACTCTCCAAGGGAAAAGTCCGGGAAGAGCGTTTCGGTGAAGTAAAGCTCTGAATAGGCGGACTGCCACAGCAGGAAGTTGGAAAGCCGCTGAAAGCCGCCCGTGCGGATGATGAGGTCAGGCTCGGGAAGATCCTGATACAGCGCCGCCGTGATCTCTTCCTCCGTCCGCGCGCCCTTGGCAACGGCGTCCACGATCTCCATTCGACCGGAGTAGTTGCAGCAGAGGTTCAGCGTCAGCCCGTCACAGTGGGCGGTCTCGCGCTGGATGCGCTCCATTTTTTCGATGCTCTCAGGCGGAACGCGCTTGTTCGTCCCGGAGATGAGCACGCGGATGTTGTTTGCCGCAAATTCCCGATACCGTTCAAAATACCGGTTCGCCATGGAAAAGAGCGCGTCCACTTCCTCTTTGGGCCGGTTCCAGTTCTCCCACGAAAAGCAGTAGACAGACAGGGCCGGAATGCCCATGTCCACGCACCAGTGCATCATGTCCTCCACCTTGTTCAAGCCCTGCTCGTGCCCCAAGGAGCGCTCCAGACCGCGCTGCTCCGCCCAGCGTCCGTTTCCGTCGGCGATGACCGCAACATGGTTCAGCCGGTTCACGATTTCGCCCCCTTCTCGGCGGTCGCCGGATAAACGGCGGTCACAACGCCGCTGTTCGCAGCATTGCTGACGCTCGCCACGCCCGCTGCCGTGAAGAAGTTCTCCGCCACGCCGTCAAATGTATATCCGACCTTTGCCTTCAGCGTGATGGTCGCCGTGTAGACCGTAGCGTAGTTAAATGCCACAGCGCTCGGCGACCACGCGACCGTGCCGGTGAACTGTCTGCCCTCCTGGACGACCTTCTTGGGATATTTGCGCGCAACCGGCGCGGGGATGCCCTCGATGACGGGCTCCGTCACCGTGACACGTTCCGCCTCTTCAAGCCCGAAGATGGCGACGGTCAGTTCCCGGCTCGGCGCGTTCACAGCGGAAATGGTGATGGTGGTGAAGCCCACCGTGTTTGTATTCTTGTTCGGAGCGGTAACAGCGGTGTTCACAATGGTCAGCGCCGCCGCCACCACCGCCTGCGTGTTGACGGTGGAGGAATCGGACGGCAGACCGAGCTGCACGCCGTTTTCGCCGATCTTGTAGCCCTCGGCGGTCAAGGTGTAGGTCGTCCCCTGCTCGGCGGTGTCCCAGCCGGTGAGCGTGAACAATACCGGCGCGCCGACCACATAAGCGGGGCTGCCGCCCCCGCTCTCTTCGAGCGTGCCGGTCAGCTTCTGCCCCTTGGCGTAGGCGGTCTTGCCCTTGCGCACATCGCCCGCCTCCGCCGTCGCGTCGCCCGTGTCCGTCCCGGTCTGGATATTTGCGATCTTCTCCGGCATCTGCGCGAGCGTCAGCTTGTCCGTGCCGCCGTTTTTCGCGCGGATCGCGTCCGCGATCGCCGTCAGCTTGTCAGTAAGTGCCATGTTCGACCACCCCCAGCCGTCCGTCGATGTATTCCCGCATGGCGCTTACATCGTCCTCGGTCCAGTAGTCCACGCCGCGAATCGGCGTTTTGCCGTCCATGCCGTCCTTGCCGTCTGTCCCATTTCTTCCGTCTGTCCCGTCCTTGCCGTTTACGCCGTCCTTGCCGTTTACGCCGTCCTTGCCGTTTACGCCATCCTTGCCGTTTACGCCATCCAGTCCCTTCGGCAGTGGGAAAGCACTCTCCTTGTAGCTGTGGCTATCCAGTTCCCACAGCATCCAAAAGCCGTTTTCACCGGGGATGGGTGGATGACCATTCATCTCCCGAACATTGGACTCCAACCGGGTGAACTCGCTGGGCGAGGCCGGCCAATCCCCGTCTGTCAGACTTTCCGCCACAAAAACGCTGATCACATTGCTGTGCTGTACGGTCACGCCGTCGGTGCGGAGCGTTCCCACCAGCTGCAAGCTGTACCAGCCCCACAGCGCCAGATGCTTTTCCGTCAGCACACAGCCCACGTCCCCCTCCATGGGGCTCAGGGGGATGACCTCGTACCAGTCCCCCTTCCGTACCCGCATCTCCCAGTCATAGCCCTGCGGCGTGCCGCGCACCAGCAGCACGCGGGAAAGATGGTCGTACTGGCGTGCCAGAATACTGCCGTCGTGTGAGATCTCCCAATCTTTGAAATAAATCATATTTGCTCCCCCCTATTCTTCTATTATTCATCAAATTTTGGAAGAACGCTTCCGACCTAACTCTCAGAATCACGACACGCCATCAATATGCAGTAAAAATTTTTTCGTTATGACATCATTTCGACCATTCTCCTCTTGACGGCATGACATTATAATGTCATAATGTTGGCAACGAGCGGTTGCTGCGGGCCAGCCCGCAGCCGTGCAAAACGATTTCATCTGGAATTTTCAAGGAACGACATCAAACGACGCACAAACGGAGGTTTCGTCGATGGAACAGGAAAAGAAGGTCAAGCTGCTGGTCTACGCCACTGAGGACGAGCGGGCACGCATCAAGATGGCTGCCGCCAAGCTGCACATGAGCATGAGCCAGCTGATCCTGGACAGCGTGCTGGAGCAGGTCGCCAGCATCGAGGAGCTGGAAAAGAACGGAGGGAGCCAGTTATGAAAACGATCGCTGTCATGAACCAGAAGGGCGGCACCGGCAAGACCACCAGCGCCATCAATCTGGCGGGCGAGCTGGTTCGCCGCGGCAAGAAGGTTCTCATCGTGGACATGGACACTCAGGGCAACGCCACCAGCAACCTCCAACTGACGGACGTGCCCCCCTTCACCCTGACCGACGTGATCGTATCCAAAAGCGCCGTCCTGGCGGACACCATCTGCCACACCAGCATCGAAAACCTCGATCTCATCCGTGGCGGCGGTCTGCTGGCGCCGGCTCTGGCAGCCATGCAGGAAATGCCCTTCGGCAGGGACACCACCCTGCGCCGCCTCCTGCCGCAGCTTCCCGATACATACGATTTTGTATTCTTCGACTGCTCCCCTTCTCTCGAAAGCCTGTTTAACATCAACGTGCTGGTCGCCGTTGAGTATGTTCTCATCCCCATCAAGGTGGACAAGAACTCCATCGAGGGCTATGACGTGATGCTGGAAACCATCCAGTCCGTCCGCGAGATCGCCAACCCCGACATTCGCGTGCTGGGCATCTTTATGACGGCGGTGGAGGTCTGCTCCAGTCTCGATAAGGAAATGATCTCCCACTTCCCTGCCATGCTGCCCGATCTTGCGTTCAAAACCTTCATCCGCAAGAATATTGACGTCAAAAAAGCGCCTCTGGCGCTCCAGCCCCTCTGCTTCTTCTCTCCCCGCTGCGCCGCGACTGTCGACTATGCCGCTTTGTGCGACGAAATGCTTGAAAGAATGGGGGGCTGATGAATGGCGAGCAAGAAGAATCCCTCCATTTTCTCCACGCTGCAAAAGACCACTGCCAATGCCAGCGCCGTGAACGGTGAATTCACCCACCAGATCCCGCTGGACGCGCTGGAGGATAACCCCCTGAACCGTTTTTCCATGGCGGAGGATGAGGAATTCCTCTCCACCATGCACTCCATGGAGAAGGACGGCTTGCTGGAGGATATCATCGTCACCCCGTCGGACACGGAAGGCCACTACCGCATCATCAGCGGTCACCGGCGCGTCCACGCCTCCCGAAAGCTGGGCCGCGCCACCGTGCCCTGCAAGATCCGCCATTACGACAGTAAGCTTTCCGAGCTGCGGGCGCTGATGGGCGCCAACATCCACCGCCGGAATATCTCCGCCTTCGACATGGCGCGCCAGTTGGAGACCCTGCGCAGCACGCTGGTGGAAGAGGGCGGGCTCCCCGATAATGTGAAGGAGCAGTCGGAGCTGATGGCATCTCAGGTCGATCTGAGCCGCGCCACCGTGGAACGGTATCTGGATCTTCTGAATCTGGATGAAACCGTTACCGCATGGGCGGAGCATGGGCAGATGACCATGACCGACGCCTATGAGCTGGCGCGTCAGAAAAACATCCATCTTCAGCCCGTCGTAGAGGAGTATGTTGCCCGGAACGACGCCAAGGGCGACCTGCCCGCGCTGGTGCACCGCGCCATCGCATGGGCAAAGGCAGCCGAACTCCCCCCTCCCCCGGCAAAGCCCGCCCAGAGCGCCAACCCCCTGCGGACGGTCGACTCCTTCGGAAGATCGGTCCGGCGCAGCATCGCCCAACTGAAGGAGCTGGATCTCAGCACGGACGTGGACAAGGACACCGCCAGGAAAAAGCTTGACACCTGCCTTGAAAATCTGGAGGAGCTGCGCCGCACCGTGGAGACGCTCAAAATGGTTTTGGACGACTGACTTACGGAAAACAAAAACCGCCCAAAACGGGTCCTATACAAAAAAATCCGACGCATTCGCGTCGGATTTTTTTCTTCTCTGGACAACGCCGCTTTTGCAGCACGATACGCCGAATTTCAGAAAATGCCTTGGAATTATGACCTTTGCGCGGAAAAACGTGTGCTGCTCCTGCCCCTGAACAGGCTTGACCGGCAGCACTGTGCAAGTCGTGCTGCCGGTCAAAAGAGACTTCTCTATTGCCTTTTGAGGTGTCTGTACCTTTATCCGTACTGGTAGAAGAGAGAGGCGAAGCCGCCCGAATGGACCAGGCACGCACCGTCGCTTTTTACCTCGCCGCGGCGGAGCAGATCGCACATACCCCAAGCCGTCTTGGCCGTGTAGATGCGCTCAAGGAGCACGCCCTCCAACTGCGCCATCTGCTCGATCATCGCGTCCGACTGTTCGGTGGGAATTCCCCAGCCGTCGCCGCGGTACTGCCCGTGAACGGTCATGACGGACGAGATGGGAACAGGAGGCGTAAGGCCGGTGTAGCGCTCCAATCCGCGGAAAAGATCGTCGAGTATGCTCTCAAGCTCCTCCTTCGTGTTCTCCACGGAGACGACGTGCACATGGAATGGTGCACCCAGAAGGGCTGTGCCGTACACGATGCCCGCTGCCATTCCGCCGTTCCCGCCGGGGACGAACAGATCGTGGATCTGCGCGCCGGCGGGAGAATTCACCAGCTCGATCGGCAGGTGGAAATAGCCGACGGCAGCATGAACGGAGGTCGCGCCATTTTCCACGACAAAGGGCTTTTTCCCCTCCTGCCGCAAGCGCTCAGTCAGCTCCTCCACATAGACATTGCGTTCCGTTTCCGGGATAGTCCCCACATAGTGCTCCTCCACGCCGGAGAGCTTGTTGAGCAGGATGTTGCCCGCAAGATGCGTGGGCTGATCGTTGTTGTGCACCAGAATACACTTGATCCCCAGCCGGCAGCAGGCGGACGCGGCGATAGAGCACAAGTTGGAGTTCTCCTGCCCGGAGGCGATCACCACATCGCAGCCCTGCGCCTGTGCCTCGCCCAGCAGGTATTCAAGCGGACGGACCTTGTTGCCGCCGGAGCCGACGCCGTTGAGGTCATCGCGCTTGATGTAGAGCGGGCAGGTATTCAGCTTCCGCTCCAGACGCGGCAGACGGTGCACAGGGGTAGCAAAATCGCACAGCCTGCTGCGCGGAAAGGCTGTCAGGGCAGCTTCCAGTTCGATTCCTGTCATATGCGCACTCCTTAGAGGGGCTTGCCGGTCTGCTTGTCGTACTTCTTGCACTTGAGCGTGAAATGCACCGTCTCATTGCTCTTGAACACGCCGAAGCCGATAAACGCCGTGACGACCGCGAGAATGGGAGAGAGCAGCGCGATCAGGTTGAAGGGCAGATACTGGGCGACAGACACGCCGAACAGACCCGTATACAGGATGGCAGAGGCGTCCCAGGGCACGATGGAGCCGAGCACGGTTCCCGTGCACTCAAGCGTGCGGGACATGACGCAGGGATTGACGTCCATATCGTCGAACGCGTTTCTGAACGCGATGGCGGGAAGGCTGAGGGTGCAGGACTGACCCGCGCCGCCAAACATCAGCACAATGCCGGTCACGGTCAGGGAAAGCACCAGACCGCCGACAGACTTGACGACCTTGCACAGGCTGTCCATCAGGCGATGGAGCACGCCGGTGCGCTCGAAAATACCGGAGAACATACCCGCGCCGATGCACAGGAAGATCGTTTCCGCCATACTGAGGGCGCCGCCGCGGGAGAGGAGCTTGTCCACATCCGCATTGCCGGTTGCGCTCACAAAGCCGTTGATGGCGGCGGAGATCACATCGTTCAGGGAAGCACCCTGGAAGACCATCGCCCAGATGCAGCCGATGACCAGACCTCCGGCAAAGACGGGGATGGTGGGCTTGCGCATGGCGGAGAGCACCAGAACGAACAGGAGCGGCACCAGCATCAGCACGCTGACATGGCAGGAGCCGAGCAGGCTGTCGGAGAGGACCTTCACGGCAGAGAGGTCAACATCGCCCGAGGCGTAGCGCATCCCCAGCAGCCCATACACCACGATGGAGATGAGCGAGGCGGGAACGGTCACGTAAAGCAGGGACGTGATGTGGTCGAACAGCTTGACGCCGGAGGTCGCGGAGGCCAGCAGCGTGGTATCGGACAGCGGTGAGAGCTTATCGCCGACCAGCGCGCCGGAGATGATAGCGCCTGCCGCCATCTCAACAGGAACGCCGAGGCCCTGCGCGATACCGATCAGTGCGATGCCCATCGTGCCCGCGGTGCCCCAGGAGGTACCGGTGACGATGGAGGTAATGATGCAGATGATGAAAGCGATCGGCAGGAAAATTTTCGGGTTGATGAGGTTCACGCCGTAGTAGAGCATGGTCTGCACGCTGCCGGCGGAAATCCACACGCCGATGAGCATACCGATGAGGATCATCACGATCACGGTCTGGTTGACGCGGCCGATGCCCTTCATGGCGGACTCTTCCAGCTCATCCCAGGAGTAACCGAGGTAGATGCCGAAGAGTCCCTCCACGCAGATCGCCGCCGTCAGGCCGAGCATGATGCTCACGCCCTGGAAAATGAGGGTCAGCAATACCGCAAGCGGCAGCAGGAAGCCGAGCAACGCCAGCCCCGTGGACAGTTCTTTCTTTGCTTTCACTGTAATTTCCTCCTTCAAATATAATATGGTTTATCAGGTCATTTTCAGGTGTCGATCTCTGCGATCGCTTCGATCTCGCACAGCACGCCCTTGGGGAGCGCACGCGCCGCCAGGCAGGAGCGCGCGGGCTTCTGGGTGAAGTATTGCTCATAAACGGCGTTGAAGGTGGCGAAGTCTGCCATATCCGCCAGGAAGCAAGTCGTCTTGACGACCTTTTCCATGCTGCTGCCCGCAGCGGTCAGAATGGCTGCCACGTTTTTGCAGGACTGGTGCGCCTGCGCCTCAATGCCCTCAGGTACAGCGCCGGTCTCGGGAACAGCAGGGATCTGACCGGAGGTGAACACTACCCTGCCCATGCAAACCGCCTGAGAGTAGGGGCCGATCGCGGCCGGCGCCTGAGAAGTTTCGACTTTTGTCATAGAATGATCTCCCATCCTGCCGCTGGTGCGGCATAGTATTTCTTGCCCTGGCAGCCCCGCACACACATATGGAATAGGCTGCCGGTCAGGTTAACTTTAGATTAGCAATGAATTATAATTTAGTCAATAGTTTTTTTCTCATCCGCATTAATTTATCTCATTTGCATTAATTTTTTCAATGTTTTTGTTGCACTTTGCTATTTTTTGAGTTATAATCAAAGAAAATTTGTTCAAGAAAGGATAAATCCTGTGGCACCGAAAAAATTTGAGCTGACAGAAGTGGATCGTGAGATCCTTCGGTCCTACCAATACATGCTGGACGGTCTCGCGCTCTACCTTGGCGACAGCTATGAGATCGTGCTCCACAGTCTGGATGAGCTGAGCCACTCCGTAATCAAGATCATCAACGGTCATTACACCAAGCGTGAGGTGGGCGCGCCGATCACCGACCTGGCACTCTCCATGCTGCACGATATTCAGAAAAGCCAGACCCCGCACTCCATGGTCTACTTCAACAGGAGAGAGGGGCACACTCTTAAATCTGTGACGATCCCGGTGATCGGCGAGAGGGAGCGCATCATCGGACTCGTCTGTATGAACTTCCAGTGCGATGTGCCGTTTTCGCAGTTCATCTCCACATTTCTCCCCACCACCTCCGACCTGACCATATCCCGAGAGACCGAGAGCTTTAATGCCGACATTGATGAGGTCATCTCCACCGCGATGGCAAAGGCGAGAGAGAGCGTTTCTGCATCGCCGAATATTCCCTCCACCAACCGCAATAAGGAGATCATCCGCCAGCTCTACCAACAGGGCATCTTCAACATCAAGGACGCAGTCGTGTATGTCTCCGCCAGTTTGGGGATCTCAAAGAACACGGTCTATCTGCATCTTCGCAACCTCAAGCACGAACTTCCGTCGTAACGCGCGCGGGAGCGCATCGCAATACTGAAAAAGCAAAAAAGCAGCCGACCTCCCTCCCCTCCCCCGGTAAAGCCCGCCAAGTCCATAAATACAAAAGGATCCCCGAACCGTTCATTGTCAGACCGGTTCGGGGATCGCTCTTATCCTTGCGCTCTGCCGTTTACTGCGTCATTTCGCAGTCAACGGTCTTGAAGATCTGAATTGTCCTTACCGTAGTCCTCTTCAGAAATTCCCAGATGGAACACCCGACGAACGCGGGTCTCGTCCAAGCTCTGAATCGCCTCGGCAAGCTTCTCCGCTCGGCGGTTATCCTCGTTCAAAAGGAGAATGTTGTGCCGCAGCGCATAGATCGCGGGGGCAGCGGCAACGCCGCCCTGGCGCAGATCTCCGCCGAGCAGGCGGCGCGTCTGGCGAAGCTCATAAATGAATTCTTTGCTCCCGCAGACCAGTGAGCCGATCGGCGCGCCAAAATCCTCGGACACACAGAACATACATCTGTCGGCATACTGCGCGATCTCTTTTGCCTCCACACCGAGCGCGTGCGCAGCATTGAAAATTCGTGCACCATGTCAACCAGGCGATAGAACGCACCGACCATCGCAACGATCTCAATTTGAGGTAAATGGTCATCTTCTGCGCGAAGGGCTTTACGCCGCACCGGGAAAAAAAGGCCTCCCCCTCCCCTGCCCCGATCAGCGGTGATCGCTCCGGTGAAATCCGATTTGATTTCGTGCAGCGCCTTTCCCCCGCTTTCGCCGAATTCCGACTCGGTTTCGTGCAGCGCCTTTCCCCTGCTTTCGCCGAATTCCGACTCGGTTTCGTGCGGCATCTCCTCCATCTTCTCGACGAATTCCGACTTGGTTTCGTGCGCCCGCTTTCCCCTTTCCCCGACGAATTCCGACATGATTTCGTGCAGCGCTCTCCCCTGCCTTCGACGAATTCCGACTTGGTTTCGTGCACCCACGCTTCCCTGTTCCAGCTGATTTCCGACTTGGTTTCGTGCAGACTTCTTTCGATTTCTTGCCGAAATCGGAACGCCTTCCCACAAAAACTCACGTGAGACTTGTCCAAATTCACTACATCTGGTGTTTTAATCACGCGCCGATATCCAATCTCTTGGAACTGATTTTCTTCTCATCTGCACGTTTTCAAGTCGTACTTTCCCAAACATCTGCCTAAAACATCATGCACGAGAGCACGTCGGAATTCCGAAAATTACACACAGCGAACTGCACGTTTCCAAGTCGGTCTTCCGCCCTTTTTCTCATCACTCCGGAAAAGCTCAGAACGGCAGCGGCGACACTTGGACAATTTTCTCTTTGTTTTTACAAGCGATATTCTCTCGCGAAAAGGAATAAATTTTCCGCTCTGTTCGACCGAAGGATACAACGCCTCCCTCGGCGGCGCTGAATGGTAGAAACAGTTCTTTGGACAAAGCCGGACAAGTCACACGTGAGACTTAGGAACTCGTCCTGTTTCACACCTGATTTCAGAGAGGAGAAAAATGTTATGTCTACCACTTGCATCCCCCCTGCCCGCCACATCCGCACGGACGATATCCCGGAGGAGTACCGAGACATCGTGGACGCCATCGGTATGGAGGCGTTCGTCCACCTGACGCTGCTGTGCGGCGGACAAACGCTGTACGTTCCCAAGCGGGAATCGCTGGAGCGCGGCGCCCGCGATCGGGACATTCGCGCCCTGTTTAATGGCTCTAACTACCGAAGTCTTGCGGCCCAATTCCGCCTTAGCGAGCGCCAGATCCGAAAGATCATCAACGGCAGCCGCTGCTGACGGACAAATAACGCGCCGCTCGGACAGGTCTCACGTGAGACCTGTCCGAGCGATGAGAATATTTTCCTCGCGATTTGCGAAAAAAAACTTTTTCTTTCCCTTTTTTTCAACTTATGCTATACTAAGCTTCTAAAAAAGCAATCTTTTCCCAAAAGGAGGGTCGCACCATGTCCCAGTTCCCCGAACCGGCAGAGCAATTGAAGGACACCCCCCTGCGTTTTCTGGAGACCGAACAGTTTCAGGAGATGCTGGATACATACAACAAGCTGAAGCCGCTGGAAAAAGAGCACCCCAGAAAGTTCAAAAATCAGATGAACGTCTTTGACTTCAGCGACATTTACCCCCTGATGGACAGTTATCTTCAGACACACGATCTGTCTTCGCCGGAGGCGGTGGCAGACGCGGTGACCATCGGCGCGTCGGAGACCGTCACGTTCGCTGCCACGCTGCTGGATATTTTTGATAAGACCGTCACCGCGAGGGTGCAGGAATACGATGTGCTGGGCAACAGCCCCGCCACCTATTTCATCTGCGGCGTCTGGGCGAATATGAAGCGCGGCAGGGAATTTCATCCCTCCTCCAACGGCATCACCGTGACCTATTCCGAGCCTGACGCCTACGGCAACCAGAACATCCGCTACCGCAACAAGGATTACGAAATGACCATCATCTTTGAAGCCGTCGCGGAATACACGAAAAATCTCTCCTGGACGGCACACCGCCTGCTGATCTACACCCTGATGCGCGGCAACGCTGACAACTGGCGAAACAACACCGCGACCTTCTCCATTGAAGAGTACATGGACTGGGCGGGTCTGCGATCCAGAGACGCCGCCTACCGCCAGATCAAGAAGGATATGCAGTCCATCACGGGCATGAAGATCACCGCGGAATCCTTCAAAAAGTATTTTGAATCCTTTTATATCACCCATCTGGCGACCGAGGCATCCATCAAAAAGTACACCGGCGAGGTGCGCATTTCCTTCGCCGAGAACGTGCGCCACTTCCTGACCCAGTATTACCAGCTGATCCCCGACTGGATGGGTCATCTGAGCGAAAATGCCTACCGCATGGCGTTTTATCTCTTCTACCGCGCGCGGAAAGCGCCCGTCGATGACGACGGCAGCTTCCGCGTAAAAATTCAGGACATCATCCACTACATCGGCCTGCCGACCAAGGAGGACGTCAAAAACCGCAACTATGACGAGGCGATCATCCGCCCGTTCAATAAGGCGGTGGAGGAGATCGAGGACGTCTCGGGCGGCTCGATCCACATGGATTTCGACTATGACGACATCAATACCTTCCTCGGCGGCAAGATGAACGTCGGCATTGACGCCACCATGCAGAGCTACATCCAGCAGATCGAAAAAAACAAGACGGTCAAGCAGATCGAGGCGAAGAAAAAGCCCGCTAAAAAGCCGCCCCAGAGCACGCAGTGACCCCTCAGCAACTGCACGAAACCACGTCTGAATTCTTCGAATTACTTCCAAAATACAGATCGAAGATCAAAGCATCCGTGGAAAAGATATCCACAAAAAACGGAAATTTGACGACAAAAGTCCGTTTTTCCCACCAAAACGCTTACTTTTCACGGAAGTTATCCACCGTCTGTGCCCATCCTGTGGACAAAACGAGGGTCACAGCCTGTCCAATTCCGACTTCGAGCCGTGCTAAGACGACTTCATTTCGTGCAAAGCCGACCTCAAGTCGTGCAGGAGACCCAAAATCACCCAAGCCATTTTTCCATGTTTTTCAAACTTTTATACAGATATTTTCTGTCGAATCATACTTTTATATTTGTTTCATCTAATTTTTTTCGGATTTTCTTTTTTTACCGAAAATCCCCTTATTGATATCTTAAGATATCTTACAGACCTCGCGGGAAGCGCTCCTCCGCGGGGTCTTATGCTATAATAACGACAAGAAAAGGAGGCGATCCCATGCCGGACACCTTTAACGACCTGCGCCCCCGCATCGTTGACTATCTCTACGACCGGGGCATTGACCCGCAAAAACGCTTTCGCTGCCTGAATCCAAAGCATCTCGACCGCGATCCCTCCATGGGATACGACGCAAAGCGGCAGAAAGTACACTGCTTTGCCTGCGGCGCGGACTATGATCTCTTCGATCTGCTGGCAATCGACGAAAACCTCACCTCGCCGCACGACGCTCTGGCGCTTGCCAGCAAGCGCTACGGGCACGGCGACGCGGGAGAGGCACGCCCCGCTGACCGCCTGAGCAGGGAAACGCTGCCCGCTTCCTACCCCGAAAGCTGCTTTTCTCACCGCCGAAAAACCGATTATTTTGCCAAACGCGGGCTTTCCGACGCCACGGTGACGAGATTCCGCCTTGGCTACGACCCTGAGCATGACTGCGTGGTGCTGCCATGCGAAAACGGGCGCTGCGTGCGCCGCGCCGTCGCGGAAAAGCGCTATCTCAACGAGAAGGGGCAGCCTTCGCCGCTCTTTCAGCCGGAGCTGCTGACTGCGGGCGGGGAAGAGCCGGTCTTCCTTTTGGAAGGCGCCTTTGACGCGCTCTCGGCAGAGGAGCTGGGCTATCGGGCCGCCGCGCTGAACGGCGCAGGCAATCGCGAAAAAGCGGCGGCTCTGCTGCGCGGACTGGATCGACCCGCCCCCATCCTGCTGCTGACGGACAACGACGCGGCAGGGGAAACATGGGCAGCCGCACTCGCCGAGGAATTTCCGTGGCTGTACCGCTGCCCGGGCGTTCCCACCGGCAAGGATCTGAATGAATTTCTCTGCGCCGACCGCGAGGGCGCGGCGCGATTTCTGGCGCAGGCGGTCGAGGATCGGCAGGCGCAGCAGCCGCCCCCTTATGCCGAGACCTCCGCCGCGGGGCAGATGGAGGCATTCCGCGCTTATATCGAGGCGCAGGCAAAGCGCCCCGCGCTCAAAACCGGCTTTGAGGGGCTGGATCAGACGCTGGATGGCGGACTTTACGACGGACTTTATGTGATCGGCGCGGTCAGCTCGCTGGGCAAGACCGCCTTTTGTATGCAGATCGCCGATCAGCTTGCCATGCAGGGGCGCGACGTTCTCATTTTCTCCCTTGAAATGATGACATGGGAGCTGATGGCTCGTTCCGTTTCCCGCGAATCCTTCCTGCTCGACACCTCCGCGCGCCGCCGACTTGCCAAGACCGCGCGCGGTGTTTTAGACGGCAGGCGCTGGGCGGGCTACAGTGCGCAGGATCTCGCGCATCTGGAGCTGGCGCAGACGCGCTACGCCTCCTATGCAAAGCACCTCTATTTCCGCGAGGGCGACCACGAAACGGGGCTGGACTACATCCGCGCGGAGGTCGCGCGCCACATAGCCGAGACCGGACAAAAGCCCGTGGTGCTCATCGACTATCTCCAGATCATCGCCCCGGTGGACGTCCATTTCACGGACAAGCAGAACCTTGACCGCATCGTCTGCGCGCTGAAAAAGCTCTCGCGCCAGCACGGGCTGACCATCCTCGCCATTTCCTCCTTCAACCGCGAGAATTATAATCTGGAAGTCTCCATGAACGCCTTCAAGGAATCCGGCGGCATCGACTACTCCGCCGACGTGCTGATGGGACTTCAGGCGCGCGGGGCGGGGCGGCCCGGCTTCAACATCGACGAGGAAAAGCGCAAGGACCCCCGCGAGCTGGAGCTCAAGATCCTCAAGAATCGCTCCGCCGCGCTCGGACAGCCCATCCCGCTGCGCTACTATCCGGCGTTCTCCTGTTTTGAAGAAGGATAGGGCGGTCTCACGTGAGACTTGTCCGAGCAGTTCGCGGCGATTAATTTTCGAATGTAAGACCCCTGGAAGGATATAGAAAAAAAAGCAAGAACTGCTTGCAAAAAGAGAAAATATCTGATAGACTTTATGTAGACTGTATTACTGTCAGTACGTGCGCCTATCCGCACGCCCGGACAGGGACAGGTTTTGGATGCTGCGAGCAGCGCTTGGGGCGGAAACGCTGACACCCTTTTGCGGTACTCGAAGATCATCAGTAAAAAAAAGGAGTGGTTAAGAAGATGAAAAAGCAGCGTATCTTGAGTGCTCTGCTGGCATTGTGCATCGTCTTTTCCCTGGTGCCCACAGCGCTGGCGGAAAAAGCTGACGATTTCACGGACGTCAGCAGATCCGACTGGTACTACCAGTTCGTAGACTATGTGACGTCGAAGGGTTACTTCAACGGCGTCGCGGACAAGACCTTCGCCCCCGCGGACAACATGACCCGTGCGATGTTCGTCACGGTCCTGTTCCGTTTCGACGGTGCAAAGGGTGATCGCAGCCAGAGCGCATTCACCGATGTGGCTCCCGGCGAGTGGTACACCGATGCCATCAACTGGGCGGCTGCCAACAGGATCGTGGATGGTGTGGGCAACGGCAAGTTTGCCCCTAACGATCCCATCACCCGTGCGCAGATGTGCACCATGATCGAGCGTTACCTCGCCCTCTATAAGAAGGCATGGAAGGTGACTCTGCCCGAGACCGGTTCCGTCTCCGTCATGGTCGATGAGAACGCGATCCCCGCGTATGCGCTCGCCGCGGTCAAGCAGTGCCAGCGTCACGGCTTGGTCAACGGCTTTGAGGACGGCACGTTCCGTCCCAACGAACTGTCCACCCGTGCGCAGGTGGCAGCGGTGATCTACCGTATGTCTTACCTCGTGCAGGGCGCGAAGCCGGATAACACCCCGAGCGTTAATCCCGGCGGCACGGTGAACCCCCCGGTGAATCCCCCGGTGACTGCCTACACCTATGCCCTGTATTTTGACGCCAACGGCGGCACGCTGATCGGTGCGTCTCCCGTCTCCACGACGACGACGAGCACCACTTACAGCTTCCCCGTGAGCGCTACCGCCACCCGCGACGGCTACAACTTCCTGGGCTGGGCGACGGAAAAGACCGCCACGGCTGCGACGTACCCCGCGAACAGCACCATCACGCTGACCGCTAACTATCCCATTATCACCCTGTACGCGGTCTGGCAGGCTAAGGCGCCCGTGGTCGTTTCCGATGACCTGATCGGCAATGCCGTTCTCAAGTCCGTCAAGCAGGCCAACGACAGATTCAGCGACATGAAGAGCGCCGTTGTCAGCGCCATTGAAACGGACAACAGCACCCACCATTACCTGACGGACGCGCAGCTCCAGCAGGTCAAGAACATTGTCAACGATATGGTCAAGGTCGAAGACGTGAAGGCGAACTTCCCCAGTGACCCCAAGGCTGAGCGCGAGGTCACCTGGAACGTCGCTCTCGAGGTGAAGGACGGCCAGGTCGTCTCCGCCATCGAGCTTGCCAAGGCGATCATCACCGGCAAAACGAGCACGCCCACTCCCGAGCAGATCGACGGTTTCCTGACCAGCGTTAAGGACGCCGTCAAGACCGAGACCGGCATCGATCTCACCAGCGAGTCCCTGCAGGCGATCAAGACGCAGGTCGTCGACCTTCTCAAGAAGGAAGGCAAGAACCTGTGGGCGAACTTCCACGACGGCAAGGGCAACTATGTCTGCGGCGATGTGGAAGTCGTGTTCAACGGTAAGACCTACGCCACCATCAATGTCGGCGACGGCAACACCACCCTCAAGGGCAGCAAGTCCCAGATCGTCAAGGAGCTCGGCACTGCCATCTCCAAGGAGATCTACAAGCAGATGAAGGAGCAGGGTACTGCCTACACCGACAAGTTCGAGTTCAATATCGACCTGAAGGTCAACTTTGATCACTCTGCCAACGCGGACATCAAGGCGAAGACCGACGCTTACACCTACAACTATAAGCTCGTCGTGACGCCGAAGCTCAACAGCAACGGTCTGCTCGAGTACAAGTACGAGGGCGATGAGAACTATCTGCGTCTCAACATCAGCAAGGACGTCCAGAAGGCTTATAACGACGGCCTCGACCAGATCGCCGCGCAGTTCGCCTATACCGACGGCACCAAGGATAAGGTCGTCGCCAAGGTCAAGGAGGAAATGGAGACGCGTCTCCCCGAGATCTATGCGGAGATCGAGACGTCTCTGAAGAAATACGATATCACCCTGACTAACGCCACCGAGGACGCGCTCAAGGCAGCTCTTCTTGCAGAGGCAGACAAGTGGGTCGAGACCAACTGGACGACGTTCGTTAACTCTGCCACCGGCGGCGGCACCCTCAAGGGTCTTGACAACACCGCCCTCATCAACGCCGTGTGGCCGCTGATCGAGAAGGACATCGACGCGCTCGATGTGAACGCTCTGATCGAGAACCAGATCAGCGAGAAGCTGACGGAGAAGAAGATCAACGAGGCGTGGATCGTCGATAAGGCGAACAACAGCGGTACGCTGAAAGATGCGAAGGATCTTGTTAATGGGTTTGATGCGGTCACCTTCGAGCCTGCCGGCGTAACGCTGGATATCCAGTCGGTCGCTGACATCAACTTCCTGCTTGCTCAACCCGAGATTAAGGCTCATGTTACCAAGGGAGGCTTTGGCGCCACGATTACGCTCTCCGGTAAGGGCGGGAAGCCCTTCAGCGATGCCCTCAAGCAGGAGATCGTTGACACTGCGACCAAGGAGCTTGACACTGCGCTGAATTCCTCCGCCACGCTGAAGGATCTGCTGGCGAAGAACCCCGGTCTGAAGAATTACCTGATCTACAGCGCGCTCGTGCAGATGGGTCTCACCTTCGATACTGAGAAGGCCGCCAATGCTTCTGCGCTGGATAACCTGAAGCCCACCATCAAGGACGAGGGCAAGGCAAAGCTTGCCGAAAAGCTGAATAATAAGCTTGCCGCGATCGATGTGTCTTCGATCCTGAATGACGGCTCTGCTGAAAAGGCGGAGTATCAGAAGAAGATCGATCTGCTCAACAGCCTGAAGTTCGATGCCGCCAATGGCATCCAGACCAAGACTGCGACCCAGCTTGCTGATGCGCTCAAGAGCCAGACCATGAAGGACATCGTCGGCAGCAAGGGCGACACTTATGTTGCGCAGTACCTCGGCAAGATCGTTGCCAAGGCGCAGAACCTGCTGCCCGACAGCGCGAGCATCACCCTCAACGGTGTGACGCTGACGGAGAACGACCTTACTGCGCTTGGCAATGCCAAGACCTCTCTCGAGGCTGTGACCGAGCTTGCGAACCTCATCGCGAAGTTCGGCGATCTGAGCATCAACAGCTTCGCTGACCCTGCCGGTCAGAAGGTGACGGTCAACTACAACACCCGCAGCGCCAGCGCGAACCTCATCATCAACGTCAAGTAATTTGACAGCGTAAGACAAATCCATCATTCGGACCACCTCTTCCCGGCGGGGCAATTCCGCCCCGCCGGGGGAGGGGGAGCATAAAAAAGAGACGTTAGGCGCGTCAGCGGCTCATTCGCGTTTGAGAGCCTGGCGGGTCTGTCGTCTCACACTTTTGAAAAGCACTGATTCAAAAATAATTTCTGCCCCGAAAAACAAGAGAAAGGAGGGCGCGCATGAACGAAAAGCTCCTGCGATACCTGCTGGAACAGCAGCTTTTGACCGCGGAACAGGCGGACGAGCTGCGTCGTGCTCAGGAGGAAACGAACAAGTCCATCCGCGAGCTGATCTTGGAGCGCGCCATCCTGCCCGAGGAACAGGTCATTGAAGCCCTGTCCTCGCTGACCCGTACCCCCGTGGTGCACCTTTACGAAATGACTATCCCCATGGATGTCCGACAGGCGGTTCGCCCGGATATCCTGCGTACATATACAATGATGCCCTTCCAGTTTGATCCGGAGGACAGCGGCACGCTGTATGTCGCCATGAACGAGCCCATGAACATGAAGGGGCGCGACATGGTCGCGATCGCCAGCAAGTGTCGCATTAAGCCATTTTTAGCGACAACATCCGACATTCTCGTGACCATCGACCGCTGCTACGGCAGCGAGGAGATGCAGGAGGCTGCCGAGCTTTACACCCAGACCAACGAGCGGGAGAGCGCCTCTCTGGAAGATCAGGTCTTTCAGGAGGATGTCAACGCCTCCCCCGTGGTGGTGCTGGTGAACTCCCTTGTGGAGCAGGCGGTGCGCCAACGCGCTTCCGATATCCACGTGGAGTCCGGACCGGACAAGGTCCGGGTCCGCTGCCGAGTGGACGGCGTGCTGTACACCACCGCCACTTACGACCTGCAGCTGCTGCCCGCCATCATCGCGCGCATTAAGATCCTCAGCAATCTGGACATTTCCGAAAAGCGCAGACCGCAGGACGGCCGCTTTTCCATCCTGGTGGACCGCCGGGAATACGATGTGCGTGTTTCCACGCTCCCCACGGTCTATGGCGAAAAGTGCGTGATGCGACTGACGCAGAAAAAGGCGCTGCGCCGCAGCAAGCGCGCCCTTGGCCTGACGGGGTCGGAACTGGAAAAATTCGACGAGATCCTGCGCCATCCCAACGGGATCGTGCTGGTCACCGGACCTACCGGTTCCGGTAAATCCACCACGCTTTACACCGCATTGAACGAGCTTAACAGCGACATGGTGAACATCGTCACGGTGGAGGACCCCGTGGAGGCGAACGTGGACGGCGTGAATCAGGTGCAGGTGAATCCCAAGGCGAACCTGACCTTTGGCAACGCCCTGCGTTCCATTTTGCGTCAGGACCCCGACATTATCATGATCGGCGAGATCCGCGACCGGGAAACGGCGTCCATCGCGGTGCAGGCGTCCATCACGGGTCACCTCGTGGTGAGTACGCTGCATACCAACGACACCGCCAGCAGCGTCACGCGCCTGCTGGACATGGGCGTGGAAAGCTACCTCATCGCCGACGCGCTGACCGGCATCATCGCCCAGCGCCTTGTGCGCCGTCTTTGCCCCAACTGCAAGCGGCGGCACGTTCTTTTAGAGCATGAGTTGGAATATCTGGGACTGACGCCGGAGGAGAAGGACAGCGCCGAGGTTTACGAGCCGGTGGGCTGCCAGCGCTGCGCCGGTACCGGATATTTCGACCGGATCGGCATTTACGAGATCATGGAGATCACGCCCCGTATGCGCACGATGATCTCCCACCGCTGCGACACGGGCGCGCTGCGGGAGACTGCCATCGCCGAGGGGATGCACACCCTCCGCGAAAGCGCCCGCCGCCTTGTGCTGGAGGGAACGACCTCCATCAGCGAGATGCAGCGCATCAGCGTTGAAAATGTGGCGGAAGAAACTCATCCTTTGGAGGACGGCGCATGATCGACCTGGGAACACTCATTCATGACGCGCTGGAGCGCAACGCCTCCGACATTCACCTCACGGTGGGGGAGCCCCCCGTTTTTCGACTGGACGGCGAGCTGACCAACTTTGGGGAGGTCCCGCTGACCGAGGCGGATACCACCGCCTATGTGCAGGAGCTGATCACGCCCGGACTTCTCAAGGAATTTCATGAAATGGGCGAGGCGGACTTCGCCGTGACCTATCACGATTTGGTGCGTATGCGCTGTAACGTGTTCCGTCAGCGGGGCATGACGTCGCTGGCGCTTCGCCTGTTGCCGCTGCGCATTGCCACCGCCGAGGAATTGGGCCTTCCGCCCGTGGTGGTGGCGCAGGCGGATAAACCCCGCGGACTGGTGCTCGTCACCGGCCCCACCGGCTCGGGCAAAAGCTCCACGCTGGCGGCGCTGCTCGACCACATCAACCACACCGAGCGCCGCCACATCATCACGCTGGAGGAGCCCATCGAATACCTGCACACGAGCGATCAATGTATCATCAACCAGCGCGAGGTGGGCGCTGATACCAGCAGCTTTGCCGCGGGACTTCGCGCTGCGCTGCGTCAGGACCCCGACGTGATCTTAGTCGGCGAGATGCGCGATCTGGAGACCATCTCCACCGCCATCACAGCCGCCGAAACGGGCCATCTGGTGTTCGGCACGCTGCACACCAAGGGCGCCGCCAACACCATCGACCGTATCATCGACTCTTTCCCCGCCGAGCAGCAGAACCAGATCCGCATCCAGTTGGCGGACGTGCTGGAGTGTGCCGTGGGACAGACCCTCCTGCCGAAGATCGGCGGCGGCCGCACGGCGGTATTCGAGATCATGATCGTCACCCCCGCCATTCGCAGCATGATCCTGCAAAGCAAGACCTTCCAGATCGTCAGCGCCATCCAGACCGGCAAGCGGTACGGGATGCAGCTTTTGGACGATGCGCTGGAAGATCTGGTCGACCGTCACGTGATTTCGCTGGAGACTGCCCTCGCCGCCGCCAACGAGCCTGATAAATTCAAGACAGGGCGGCAGACCTGAGAAAGGAGGGCGGCTCCATGCCCGGATTCAACTATACGGCGATCGACCGAAACGGAAAGCGCGTCCGCTCCTCTCTGGATGCGTCGTCCATCGAGACCGCGAAAAGCTCCCTTCGCGGCGCCGGTTATACGATTTTAGACATTAAGGAGCAGACCACCCTCAACCGCGATATCGAGATCCCGTTCCTCGGCAACCCCAAGGCGAAGGACATGGCGGTGTTCTGCCGTCAGTTCGTCTCCATCCTGCGCGCGGGCGTTTCCGTTGCCTCCGTGCTCGCCATGCTGGGGCAGCAGACCAGCAATAAAAAGCTCCGCGCCGCCATCCGCGAAATGCAGGCGGACGTGGAAAAGGGCGAAGCGCTTGCTACTTCCATGCGCCGCCATCCCAAGATCTTCCCCGCCATTCTGGTGAACATGGTGTCAGCGGGCGAGGCCTCCGGCAATCTGGAGGAATCCTTCCGCCAGATGGAGCTTTATTTCGAACGCAGCAAGCGCACCAAGGGCAAGGTGACCAGCGCCATGATCTACCCCTGCGTGCTGATCGTGGTCATGATCATCGTGCTGATCGTGATGATGACGAAGATCATCCCCAACTTCCTCAAAACCTTTGAGGATATGGACGCGGAGCTGCCAAAGATTACGCTCGGCGTGATGGCGGTCTGCGAATGGTTCAAGTCCTGGTGGTGGGTGCCGCTGCTGGTGCTGGCAGCGCTGATCGTGGGCGGCGTCCTGTTTCACAGGACCAACAAGGGCAAGCACTTTTTCGGCTGGCTCGCCCGCAAGACCCCCGTGGTGGGCAACCTGACGGTCAAGACCGCCTGCGCGACCTTCTGCCGCACGATGGAGGTGCTGATCGGCTCCGGCCTGACGCTGACGGACAGCATGGACCTCGCCGCCAGCAACATGGGCAACATCTACTATCTGGAGGCCATCCGCGACGCGCGCGCCCTGGTCGCCGAGGGTACCCCCCTGCGGGAGAGCCTCGTGCGGACGGGTATTTTTCCGCCCATGGTGTCGAATCTTGTCGGTGTGGGGGAGGAGACCGGCGACCTGCAAAGCATGATGGGCAAAGTGGCCGACTACTACGATGAAGAAGTAGATGAGGCCACCAAAAAGCTCCTGAACCTGATGGAGCCCGCCATCATCATCGTCATGGCGGTCTTTGTGGTCATCATCGTGCTGGCCATCTACCTGCCGATGATCAACATGACCAAGGCCTTCGACAAATACCTGTAGATCCGTATATCCAAGCCATGTCCCCTGGTGTGGGAGATAGGGGCCCGTGCCGCATGGCGATGATATAAAATCCGACGCAAAACAAAGAAAGGAAGAAAACTCATATGAAAAAGTTTGGTTCCAAGTCCGGTTTTACTCTCGTTGAGCTGATCGTCGTCATCGCGATCCTGGGCATCCTCGCCGGCATCGCCGTCCCCGCCTACTCCGGCTACATCAAGAAGGCCAATCAGGCTGCCGACTACACCCAGCTCGACGCCATCAAGACCGCTGTTGTCTTCGCTTCTACCGATGCGCAGCTTAAGACCAGCGATGAGTATAAGGACATCACGCAGATTACTGTTACCCCTGCGGCTAGCGGTTCTGGCGATGCTACCGTTGCGCTTGAGCCCTCTGGACTTTCTATTACGGCTGACGATATTAGACCTTATTACGATCTGAAGGATTTCAAGTTCAAGAGCGATACTTCTAAGGCAACGTGGTACGCAACGGAGGTTTCCGGCGAGGGTGGTCATCCTGCCGGTTGGGTGCTGACCCCGAAGTCCTAACCTTCCCCCCCCCCCCCCCCGCATCATTCCCAGGCAATTTATATTGTCTCGTCCTCCCGTCCGGTATCCCTATCACCCGGACGGGCGGGGGAGACCCCTGAGCGAAAAGGAGATTTTTCCCATGACCTGTCTTTTGCTGCTGCTCTGGACGGCGCTGGGTCTGTGCGTCGGCAGCTTCTGCAACGTGCTGATCTTCCGCCTGCCGCGCGGAGAGGAGTTCGTGAAAACGCCGTCGCACTGCATGGCCTGCGGCCACCGCCTGCGCTGGTACGAGCTGATTCCCGTGGCAAGCTGGCTGGCGCAGGGGGGCAGGTGCCGCGCCTGCGGGGAGAAGATCTCCGCCCAGTACCCCGTGGTGGAGGCGCTGAACGGCGGGGCATGGCTGCTGGCGGCGTGGCTGTATCAGGCCGAGCCGCTGCGCGCGGTGCTGTATTCGCTGCTGTTCTCCCTGCTGACGGTCGTGGCGCTCATCGACTGGCGCACCTTCGAGATCCCCAACGGGGTGAACCTTGCGATCTTCCTGCTGGGCGCGGTGCAGCTTGCAGGCGATACCGCGCACTGGAAAACGTATCTCATCGGCATGTTCTCGGTGAGCCTTCTTTTCCTCCTGCTGTGGTTCGTGACGAAGGGCAGCGGCCTTGGCATGGGGGACGTCAAGCTGATGGCAGGGGCGGGACTGCTGCTGGGCTGGCAGCGTATCCTTCTTGCGATGATCCTCGGCAGCGTTTCCGGTGCGATCATCCATTCGGTCCGCATGAAACGCGGCGCGCCCCGCAAGCTGGCGTTCGGGCCGTATCTTGCCGCCGGGATCTGGGTCGCGGCGCTATGGGGCGACCGGCTCATCGGGGCGTACCTCGGTCTTTTTGGGCTGTAACACGGGAGAGAAACAGGGCAGGCGCAGACCTGTCCGCGAGAGAAAAACAAGAGCCTGTGGGAGGGGCAGAACCGTTCTTCGGGACGGCTGTGCCATTCCCACAGTCCGGGAGGGAACACTTATGAGCATGCAAAGGCTGAGCGGCAGGGCGCTGGTGGTGCAGATCACCGAGCGAGAGATCCGCATCGCCCAGATGACGCTGGGCAGCGACGCCATTTCCGAGCAGGTCATCCTGCCTACGCCGCCGAACGCGGTCGAGGACGGTCAGCTCGTGGGGCTGGACGCCCTGCGGGACGCGATGGAGCCGGTTCTGCGGCAGGGGCTGTTCCGCCGCTGCCGTAAGGTGGTCTTTTCGCTCTGCTCCACGCAGGTCATCAGCGAGAGCGTCACCGTCCCCGCGGTGAAAAAGCAGCAGCGCCTCGGTCAGATGCTGCTGGCGAACATGGACGAGTATTTCCCCATCGACCCGGGCGAGTATCAGCTCTCGTGGGAGAGCGTGGGCGTCGAGCAGCGCGAGGACGCGCGTCTTCTGCGCGTGCAGCTCTGGGCGGTGCCGCGCGCGATGCTGCAGCGCTACTATGCCCTTGCCAACAGCATGGGGCTGAGCGTTGCCGCCGTCGATTTCTGCGGTCACAGCCACGCCACCGCCGTGGACGCGGACTTTGCCCTGCCAAAGCACGCGAAGTCCTCCGCGGATACGGACGACGGCGTCTGCCTCTATATCAACGCCGAGAGCGAGCTGTTGCTGCTGACCTTCGTCTACAACGGGCAGGTGAAGCTGCAGCGCCTGCTGCAGCGGGGCTATTCCCAGCAGGACGACCTCAATGAGGCGGGCATCGTGCTCGACTACTTCTCCGCCATGCCCGGCCGCGCCCGCCTGACGAGCGCCGTGCTTTCCGGCGGTCAGGGGAAGGAGGCGGGGCTTGCCCCGGCGCTCGCGTCGCTGCTGAATGTCCCCGTCGAAATGGCGGAGACCGACTACGGCGCGCAGTGGCTGCTCTGTCAGGGCGCGGCGCTCACCGCCCTTGACTTCGGCGACCCGGAGCTGAACCACATCACCGGCGCGCGCGCACCCATCAACCGCGCGTGGCAGTACGGTCTTGTGTTCCTTGGCGGCGCGGCGCTGACGGCGTCCGTACTGCTGCTGCTGACCTCCAAGCTGTCGTGGAGCACGGAGCTGGACGGTCTGCGCGCACAGCAGGACCGCCTGACGGCGCTTGCCCAGCAGAACGCGGGCTGCGCGGAGAACTACCACAACTATTCGAGTATGTACGACGCTTACAGCGCCGACTGGGACACCGTATTCGACTCCGTTCGGACATATAACGACAACCTTGAACTGGTGCTGGACGAGCTGGAGGCAAAGCTCCCCAAGAAGTCAACGGTGACCGCTCTGAGCACGACCGAGTTGTGTCTTGCGGCGCAGGTCGCCTTCCAGAGCAAGGAGGACGCCGCTTATTTCCTCGTGGCGCTGCGCGACGTGCCCTTCATGACCCTCAGCACCGTTTCCAGCCTGACCATCGGCCCGCGGGAAGCCTACTCCCCGGACAAAATGATCGCTGCGCTGTACGAGGAAGCGGAGAAGGAGTCCCCCGTGCCGAGCACGGAGGAAAGCGCAACGGATGGTACTGCGGAAAGCACAACGGATAGTACCGAGGAAAGCAGTACGGAAGAACCTCCCACCGAGGGCGGCTATTCCCTCGATGAGCTGTTCTCCAACGCTTCCAGCGGCAGCGTTGCCATCGACGGAAAAACGCTTCGGAATATGATCCCGCTGCTGAAAGCGGCGGGTGCCGATGACAGCACCATTGCAAAGATGGAGAATTATGCGGATGTGATGGAGCGTTTCGGCGTGACCATTACCCCGGATAACCTCGGCATCCTCTCCGGGATCCAGGGGCTGCTCCCCGGCGGCGGCACGACCAGCACGCCGGGCAGTTCCGGCAGCACAACGGTCGCGCCTACCACGCCCAGCACGCCGGGCAGTTCCGGCAGTACAACAGTCACGCCTGCCACGCCCAGCAGCGGCAGCACGTCCTCTGCTTCTGGCATTGAGTCTGTCGATATTGCAAAGCTGCGTCTCAGCCTGCAATACCTGAACTCCAACCAGCTGGATGCTCTGCAAGCCGTCTACGGGCCGGTGCAGGAAAAGACCTTCTCGCTGGATGACCTGCGCAAGCGCTCCAATACCACCCAGGAGAAGAACGCGATCCGGTCCCTGCTGCAAAACGATCCTGCCGCCATGTATCAGTTTTTCCTGCTGATGCGCGAGGATATCGCCCGTGAGGAAAAGGACCAGATCCTGTACGACAAGATCTTTGACGACATTTGGAAAAACGCCGATCAGCACCGCATGTTCTATGAGAGCGACGATGTGATGCTGAACAAATATCTGCCGAACCTGCTGAATATCCTGACTGACAACAAGACGAATGTCAACGCAACGATCGCGCTCATTCGGCAGAATCAGACGCTGAGTGGCAAGCTTGCGCTCCATCTTGCCAAGGAAATGGGCGAGATCAAAGAGGCCAATACCGCTCTGGATCTCGTGGCGCTCCAAAAGGAGATCAACAGCGGCGCGGCGTTCCAGCGGGATGCCGCCACTGTGGCCGCGGTCAACGCGCTGCTGCGGAAGAATCAGCAGACCTCCGGTACATCCGGCACCTCCGGCAACACGGGCATGGATGAAAACGATCTGCTGATGTGGATCCTGATGAATCAACTCAAAAATCAAACCGGCGGCTCAGGCATCCCGGATATCTTCAACACCGGCTCTTCTCAGACGCAGAAGCCTGCCGACAACCGCTATTACCTGACGGTCGTGCTGGCCTATGACGAGTCCTTGATCCAGGCGGAGCAGACGCGCAAGGGTCTGGACCGCGACGCCAAGGTTGAGAAAGTGGAGGTGGGCCAGTGAAAGTGATCGGTAGAAACTGGAAGGCTGTCCTGTCAGTCCTGCTCTTGTTGGTCGCCGTTCTGGTGTATGTTCTGGGCTACCGCCCCCGCAGTGAAGCTTACGTCATGGAGCGGGATCAGTTAAATGCTCAGATCACCGCGCTGCAAACCACCATCGTCGAAAACGAGAAGTACAAGGACGTGCAGGATCAGCTTGAGCCGGCAGAGGCCGCGATCGAGGAAAGCCGCGCCGCGCTTTATGAGAACTTCCCCGCGGATATGAAGGAAGAAGATCAGATCCTCTATCTGCTGTATCTGGAAAAAACGCTGGGGACCGGCAGTAAGGAGCTGGGCTACACCCAGAAACTGCACGATATTTTCCTTCAGCGCTTCGGAAGCGGCGGCGACATCGAGTTTTCTTTCGGTGAGATCACGCCGATGCAGGCCTTGAGCGATGGCGCACTCCTTGAGGGCTTGAACCTGACGGTGTACTATCACGCCTCCTATCAGGAGTTCAAGAACATGGTGCACGCGCTGGCAACGGATGAGCGCATTACCTCCATCCGGTATGCCACCTTCAACTACGACAGCGAAAAGAAGCTGCTGGACGGGCAGATGACCCTGACGCTGTATCTGATGCCGTCCGCTCAGAACACCTATGAGGAACCGGGCGTAACGCCGCCCGCGACCGGTAAGACAGACATTTTCAACTGACCCATTGGGAGAGACAAGGCATGAAAAAGATCGGGAAAGAGAGAACAGCGGGCTTTTCGCTGCTGGAGGTCGTCGTGGCGATCGCCATCATCGGCCTGATCTCCGCGCCCATCTGTTCCAGCCTGATTCTGGCAGGACGGATCAACGCCCACAGCCAGGCCGTGATGGAAGCCCATCTGAACGTCCGTACCGCCGTGGAGACCCTGATGAAGGACGGCGTTACGGAGGCAAGCGATAACTACCACGCGGATGAGTTCCCCAATGTGACGATCAAAACAAAGAAAGAAGACAGCAGCGACCCCTATTATCGTGTCACGGTATCGGATAAGCCCACGGAGCCGCTCGTTACGGTGAAAACGTATGTCCGCGCCGTGTCGCCGGAAGGCGGTGGCACATGAAGAAACTCTGGAAAGACAACGGCGGTTACGCGCTGGCGTATGTGCTCATCGTCGTTCTGGTGCTGTGCGCCGTCGCCGTGTCCGTCTGCACCGCGGCGCTGAAAAATTATCAGGCGCAGGAGCGCTCCATCCGCCAGACGCAGCAGCTCTATCAGGCGGAGGGCGAGATCGAAAAATTCGTGGCGCTGGCGGAGGACGTACATCTTTTAACGGATTCCGCTGAATATGACTCGCAAGACGAGGCGAAGAAAGCTGCAAAAACGGCTTACCTTACATATCTCCAAGGTTTGCATAGCAAGGTCAGCGACTGCACGTACGCCCTTGATGACACCGATACCGGCAGCAATTCCTGCACCTTTAAGCTCACCTGCGAGAACGCCGCCGTTCGCATCGAGACAAAGATCAAAATGAAACTTGAATACGATGTAAAATCGGTTGAGAAGCCGGAAGACCCGCAGCCCGACGGAAAACCAAAAATAAAGTACACCGCTAAGGTCAGCAAGGCGACGCACCACTACAACACCTACACCATCACCCACTTGACAGCGGAAAAGGGGGGGACGAGCGAATGAAACGAAACAACAGCGGCTTTACCATGGTCGAGCTGCTGGTGACCGTCGCTGTCAGCTCCATCGTGCTGGCAGCCGCAGCGTCGCTGATGCTGCTCGGACTGCGGGTGCATCAAACGACGCAGAAAGAGGCGGGCGAGCAGCAGACCGTGCGCATCGTGCTCTCCGCGCTGGAGGATCTCTCCGCCAGCGGCAAGATCTCCCGCGTGGAGCCGTTCTCCGACGGTTGGCGGCTGCTGGGAAAGACCGCCGACGGCAAGTCCGGAGCGGTGCTGCTGCGATACAACAACGGTAAGCTCCGCAGCGGCACGAGCGGCGATCAGGTGCTGCTGGACAACCTGCGCGGTGCGCAGGTCATTCTGGACGGCAGCCTCGTGACCTTCACCTTCGCGACCGCGGCGCACAGCTACAGCACCTCCGTCTTCTGCCGCACCGGGATCGAGGGCGACAGCGTTGGCAAAGCGGAGGCGGAAGATATCCTAAAAAAAACTCCGACCCTGCCGGCCGCCGCCGATCTGACTGAGGCGGAAAAGAAAGCGCGCTTCGCGTTTTTGCAGACGCTCGCCGGACAGTACGACAGCAAGGGAGAGATTCTCCCGGAGAATACAAGCCCATACAAATACTTTTCCGAATGGTACATCGGCGACTACGCGAAAAACCCCGGCTGGAACCAATACACCCCCTGGTGCGCCTGCTTCCTCTCGTGGGCAGCCGATCAGATGAAGAACTCCATCGACGGCGATCCGCCCAGATTCGCAAACGTGGATACGGGCATGGAGGGATTCCAGAAAAGCGGCAAGTGGCGCAACCCCAATGACGCCAACAATAAGCCCATCCCCGGCGACTACGTCTTTTTTGACTGGGACGGGGACAGCAACCCCGACCACGTCGGCGCGGTGCTGTTCGTGGATGGAACCCAGCTTTACACCATCGAGGGCAACAGCGGCGGCAAGGTCGCCGTCAACTGCTACCCGCTGTCGAATCCGAGCGTGGATCCGCGCATCGTGGGCTACGGCGTGCTGAACTGGAAAACGCAAGGGGAAACCACAGAGTAATCATCTGTTCATATAATTCTCAAAAAGAAATCAAATATATTGAGGAGGATACAACATGAAAAAGCAAGTGGGAAACAAGCTGCGCGGCAGCGCAGGCTTTACGCTGGTAGAGCTTATTGTGGTCATCGCGATCATCGGCATTTTAGCCGGCATCGGCACGGTGGGCTACGGCGGCTACATTAAGCGCACCAACGAGGGTCTGGACGAGACTCTGTATCGCGACATCATCTACGCCGGCGAGATCGGTCAGTATGCAAACCCCGGCGTGACAGGCAGCGTGAAAGTCAGCAAGACGGACGCTCCCGTTATTTCTGCCAGTAGTGAAAGCGATAAGGCTGTCGTTGAGCAGTGGTTGAAAAACGCCTTCGGCGAGGGCTGGGAAAATACGGTGAAGTACCGCACGGACAAGTACGCGGGCAAAACCAAATACAACAATATCTCCCTGCCTATCACGGTGGTCAAACTGAGTGAGGCAAATCAGGAAAATCTCGAAAAATTCACGCAGTCCAATCTGAGCGGACACGAGGAGGAATTGGCAAATACCGCCAACAACCTTTCTAACTTGTTTAACACCGAGTTTCTCAAAGATGTCAAAGGGAAAGCCGCGGTGGATAAGCTGAAAGGATATATGAGCGAAAGCGATTTTACGCAGTTCGAGGAGCTTCTGAAGACAAAGACAGGAAAAAAGAACCTCAATGATCTCACAAACACGGAGATCGCCAATGCTACCGTCCTTTATGTCGCCTCCAAGGCGAAGGATATGAATGCGGCAGACGTTCTGGAGACGTTAAACAGCGGAAGTGGTAATAATGTCCAAGGCGTTATTACCAAGTACGGCATGCTGCCCACGGCTGCCCTGATGTACGGTACGATGGTCGGCTACGCAAAGTCTAACGATGTTAAAGACCCCGAATTCAAGACCGCAATGCAAACGCCTCCCAAGGGAATCAATGATGTTATGAAACTGCTCGATCAGATGACAAAAGATAAAGGCTTCACCGACTATATGAAATCCGATACAAAGGGTGCCGCCGCGGATATGGACGGCTTCCTCGGCGCGATGAAGATCATCAGTGATTATGATGTCCGATTCGACATTGCCGAAAACGATGCATTCAATAACAAGGATACGCTTACCCTGCTGCAGGCAGTTTTGAATTCCAAGAAGTAAAGATGGGTCTGGTCACATGGCTGTCTGACCACAGCCTTGCCGTGCTCCTCACGGTCAGCGCCGCGTTCACCTATTGGTGGCTGTGGCGCTGCCGCGAGCGGCTGCGGTTGGAGCACCGCCTTGCGGCGCTTGCGCTTGCGGCGGGGCATATCTTCATCGGGCTATTCAGCGTCAAGGCCTTTGCGGTGCTTGAGGCGTTTGATATGGGCGCGATGGGTAATATGAGCCTGTTCGGCGCGGTGTTCTTCATGCCCCTCGTCTACTGGGCGTTCGCAAAGCTCAGCGGGCGCAGCGCGGCGGATGTATTCGATGTGTTCACCGTTTGCCTTGTATTCACGCTGATGTGCGCCCCCAGACAGCAGCCTGAACTGCATTTTTTCAGGCTGCTGTCTGGGGGCGCACATCCCCATCGAGGGGCTGACGCATCTGCGCTTCCCCACGCGCGAGATGGAGCTGCTCTTCTATGTCATCCTGCTCTCGCGCCTGTGGCGCAAGGTGCTCTCCGGCAGCGCGCGGGGCATGATCTACCCCATCTATATGATTACCTACGGCATTTTCCGCTTCGTGACCGAGACGCTCCGCGTCTCGAATCGAACGGACAGCATCCTGCACATCTCCCACCTCTGGGCACTGCTGTCGCTGGGGATCGGCATGAGCATTTACGGCGAATTACAAAAGAAAGAGAAAAAAACTGGAGGACGACGGAATGGTTAAACGAATCAGCAGGCGCTTTGTGTCGCTGCTCCTGACGTTTGTCACAATACTCACGCTGCTGCCGACGATGACGCTGCCGGCGCTGGCGGCGACCAGCGGAGACGTGACCGGTTTAACCGATTCGAATATCGGTTTGAGCTTTAGCGGTGACGCAGACGACGCGTGGATCGCCAACGGCACGACGATCATAGGCTCCGCTACCAGCACAGGTGGATGTAGCGGTAAGGACTACGACTCCACGCTGGAAATTAAAAATAAGAAGTCGACAACAGCAACCCTTTCCTTTGACTACTCTATTGAGCAGAACAGCGGAACAATTCGGGTGGCTGGTACAGAGGTTTCTTCGGGTGCCAGTTTTACCAAGGAACTGGCGGCAAACGCGAGCGTTAAAGTATACATCAAGTCTGGCAGCACGACAGCTACAAAAATTACCATGACCAATGTAACGCTGGTCTCTGATGTAACGGCGACTGCTACCTTTGTGCCTGCCGAAAATGGTATCTACACCGTGGACGGCAAGGCAGTTACCGAGGAGTACAGCAATACTCAGAGTTCTATGACTGCTTATCAGGTAGCGGCGACCCCGGCAGATGGTTATCAGTTCCTTGGCTGGTACAATCTGACCACCGGCAAGTGCATAGCAACTGCCGTAAGCACAGCGCTGAATATTGAAAGCGACTGCACCATTACAGCAAAATTTGCAAGCGAAGCCGCAGCACTCTTTGAGACCGGCGGCCAGCGGTTTGCAGACCTGAACGAGGCGGTTTCCTATGCGCAGAAAAACCGTCAGTCCAAGATTACCTTGGCGACCGATGGTTCTATCAGCGGTACCTATACCATTCCGGCTGGAATCACGCTGTTGATCCCCTTCGACGCGGCAGGGACACTGTATACGGATGCTCCTGCGGCAATTCGGACGACTCCGGCGTCTAAGGCATTCCGGACACTGACGATGAGCGAAGGCACGTCCATTACCGTCAATGGCGCCATCAGCCTAGGCGGCAGGTATTTTGCCGCTGGCGGCGGTCAGCAGGGACGTCCCGTTGGCGATTACGGCTATATCAAAATGGCTGACAACAGCTCCATCACGGTCAAGAACGGTGGTAATCTGTACGCTTGGGGCTTTATCTCCGGCAGCGGCTCTGTTCTGGCGGAATCCGGCGCTACGGTGTACGAATTCTATCAGATTGCAGACTTCCGCGGCGGCGGCGCATCTTCCAATATGCACCACGAGGTGTTCCCATTTTCGCAGTACTTCGTACAAAACATCGAAGTTCCCTTGACGTTGAATGCCGGCGCCAACGAACAGGTTTATAGCGGCGTTTATGCAATGAGCACCACATATACCACCCCCATCAATTTCATTGGTAACAATGGTATGTTCAAAGTGGAATCCGGTAGCTTTACTAAGGATTACGATGAAAAGACGGATCGTCTTGTATTCACAGTAAACGGCGAAGCGGCATTGAACACGTTGTCGCTAAAGCTTGCAGGCATGAGCGTTAACTCTGCAAGCTACGTATTGCCAATCACCAACAACATTACTATCAATATCCAGACCGGAAATGTGACGATCAATCAGGATGCGGCTCTGTTGGCGGGCGTTGAGGTCAATATTGCCGAGGGCGCTGGCCTGACGGTTGCAGACGGGAAGAATATCTATTTCTATGACAGCGATGAGTGGAACTCCGACAACTTCGTCTGGGGCCCCTGCAAGTTTAAGTCGGTGGCATATGCGCCTGGCAAGGCATATAACCGTTCTAACAACGATTTGGTCGATGCCAAGATGGATGTAAACGGCAGTGTAACGGCTATTGGCGCCATCTACACTACCAAAGGCGGCGCTGACATTTGCAGCAGCAACAAAACCGGTAAATATGTGCAGCAGAGAACGCCCGGTGGGGAAACCGCAACCTATCAATATAATGCGAACGGCAATAATGCGGTGACTATCCCCATCACCGCCGCCAAGCTGAAAAACGCCGACGGCAAATACACCGAAACCGCAAAAGCCAGCGCCGGCCAAACCATCCCCTACTGCACCTGCCCGACCTGCGGCAAAGGCAAATGGTTGAAGGATTTCGCGGAGATCGTCAAGAATGACGGCACGCGGACGGACTATCCAACCCTGCAAAAAGCCGTGACTGAATTCCCGCAAGACAGCAACGGCAACACTTACATCAAAATGCTGCACAGCACCACCGAGGATATCCCCACCGAGAATATCACCACTGACAAGGATCTCTATCTCGACCTGAACGGCCGCACGGTGAAGGGCACTATCACGGTAACGAACGGCCATAAGCTTTACGGCATGGACAGCCCTGCGAAGGTGGACTATACTACCGCCCCGAGCGGCAAGATCGTCGGCACGGTGAAGGGCTGCGCCCCGACCTACCAGACGCCGACGGAGAATGAGGAATACGATCGCTATGTTGCCATTCAGGGGACGGAGGCAGATGGTAACACCCCGAATCTGTCCTTCCACCATTTCAACATCTCTGTCAGCGGCTACCGCTTCGAGTTGGCCACCGGCGGCACGCCGCAGTGCGCGCTGTTCTTCATCGGCAAGTTCCAGGGCGACAAAGCCGCAAAGGATTACCTGACGTCTCTGGGCTTTACCCTGAAGGATGAAAATGGCAATCAGCTCGGCGAAGACAATTATAAGTTTACTGCCGGTACGGTCTTTCCCCCTATGCCCAAGGAGGGAGAGGCGAGCGATAGCGAAGTCGTTTGCAGTGGTGACGCCTATCTCTTCGAGGCATACCTGAAGCGTTCCTTCGACAAGGCGAAACCCGATGGCTACACTAAGAATATCTCCGCAACCGCGCAGGCAACGTTCCAAAACGACGGAACGCAGCAGAGTGATCCGCGAAATCTGAGCTTCGAGGACGCTTGGAAGAACGCCGAGGGACTCGATGAGACGCAGCAGGCGATTCTCGACAAATTCCTGAAAGAGCTGGGCATCACCAAACAAGCGGAGTAAACTAAGCATGATGAATAACGTAAAAAAAACTTATATCGCTCCGGCTGCCGAGTTGATCCTGCTTGCGCCGCTGGAAGCGCTGGCCGCTCCGAGCATATCGACTGAGGACGAGGTTGCCTTGAAGAATTGGGGCTACAAGGGCGTCGTTAAAAACGCCAGCGTCACGAGCAAGCGCACCTACTGGGGTGAGAACGGAAAGATCTCCAAAAAGTGATGCGTTACCGAATCGCTGATCTGATCGTTGAAATGTCCCCCAAGGGACGCACGGCTGCCCAGGCGGAGGTCTATCGGACCTCCGCCCGGGGCGGCGCGGCGGATATCACCATCCGCGTGGGCGGCGCGGAGGCGCTGTCGCTCTGTCCCGAGCTGGAAACGGAGGACCTTGCGGAGTACATCGCCACAGGCGACTGCTTTGCCGTGGGGCTTCTGTCCCACGAGGGGATGATGCTCCACGCCTCGGCGGTGGAATACGGCGGACAGGCCGTGTGCTTTTCCGCGCCGCCGGGCACGGGGAAATCCACCCACACGGAAAAATGGGTGCGCCTGTTCGGCGCGTCCATTCTGAATGACGACAAGCCCGCCCTGCGCCGTTACGACGGCGTATGGCAGGTCTATGGCACGCCATGGTGCGGCAAGGAGGCGCTGCATCAGAACCGCAGCGCGCCCCTGCGCGCGATCTGCTTCCTCTTTCAGGGGGAGGAAAACGCTTTACAGCCGCTCACTCCGGCGGAGGCTTTACCTCTGCTGCTGAGTCAGACCCCCTTCCGTCTGCATCGGGAGGATATGGATCGGCTGCTTGTCGCGGCAGACCGTCTTCTGCGGGAGACGAACGTGTTCCGACTGATTTGCCGGAATGACGACAGCGCCGCCTATTTTGTCCGGGAGAAACTGTTCCCGGATCAAGCCAAAGCCATCGATTGACAGGAGGCAGCACACAAACGCCGTGCTGCCCGCTGCCAGTGGACGGAAGCGGCACAAAGAGTACCGACTGATCTGCGGCTTTTTGTGCCGCCTTTAGACTATTCAGGCGGTTTTTCGCCAAAAGGGGCGAAAGCGCCCCGCTCAAGATCTGTCCAAACGCAGACAGAAAGGGAAATACAACCATGAACGAATCCAACATCAACCGCTCCAGCGACATTCTGGAGATCGACCTCTGGAAGCTGCTGCTGCTTTACCTCAGGCGGTGGCGGCTGATCCTGCTGTGCGCACTTGCCGCCGCGGCGATCTCCCTGATCTACACCGCCAATTTCATTACGCCGCTGTATCGCGCCAACGTCACCATCTACGTCAACAACGTGAAGGCGAATCAGCAGGTAGATTATATCAGCGCAGCCAACCTTGCGACCTCCCAGCAGCTCGTCAACACCTATGTCAACATCATCCGCAGCGATACCGTGCTGGAAAAGGTCGTCAAGAGCGCGAGGCTCGATTGCTCGGCAGCGGAGATCCGCGACATGATGACGACGGCGCAGGTGGATGAGACCGAGCTGTTCTCAGTATACATCTCCCACCCCGATCCGGAGATGGCGGCGAAGATCGCCAACGCGGTGGCGACCGTCGCCCCCGGCGAGATCGAGGAATTCGTCGAAGGCAGCTCCACCAAGATCATCGACCATGCCAAGGTGCCCACGAGCCGCTACACCCCAAGCTATCAGAAAAATACCCTTTTGGGCTGCGCGGTGGGTCTGCTTCTCGCGGTCATCTATGTGACGCTGTTGTATCTGATGGACGTTCGCATCAAGAACGAGGAAGACCTGACGCAGCTTTTCGATCTTCCCATGCTGGGGCAGATCCCCTCCTTTGCGGAGAATGAGCGGAAAAAGGCAGGTCTCAGCGCACAAAAAGCCGATGAGCACGGCGGAGAGAGGTAAGGCGACATGAAAAAGAAGCATTTTTCTCTTCTGCGGAGATCCCGGCGGCACGACGCGCCGGATACTGCCGCGATCATGGAAGTGGAGCGGAAAAACATCCTCTCGGAAAAGAGCGATTTTTTCATCCGCGAGTCCTATAAGACCCTGCGGACCAATGTGACTTTTTCCCTGGCGGACGAGACGGCGTGCAAGGTCCTGATCGTGACCTCCGCCATGCAATCCGAAGGAAAGAGCATCACCGCACTCAACCTTGCCATCTCCTATGCGGAGATGAAGCAGCGCGTCCTTCTGATCGACTGTGACCTGCGCCGTCCCAAGCTGGCGCGTCTGCTGTCCGCGAAGGAAAAGGTAGGACTGAGCAACCTGCTTATCCAGCCGGAGCTGCTTGGAAAGGCCATCCATGATTCCGGCATTGAGGATCTTGACGTCATTTTTGCCGGCGACGTGCCGCCCAACCCGTCGGAACTGCTCGGCTCTGCCCGCATGAAAACGCTGCTTGACAGCTTGCAGAAAAACTACGATTACATCATTCTCGATACGTCTCCCGTCAATCTGGTGACGGATGCCTGCGTTCTGGTGCCGGAGAGCAGCGGCGTGCTGTTCGTGGTACGCGCGGGTCTTTCCGAGCGAGGGAGCGTCCTGCGCGCGGTGGAGCAGTTAGAGCGCTCCCACGCGAAGATCCTCGGCTTTGTTCTCAACGAGGTGACGAGGGAGAACGGATACTACGGATATCGGAAATACGGCTATCGACGCCACCGCTACGGCTACGGACGCGGCTACGGCTATGGGCACGGCTACGGTTACGGATACGGACAGGAGAAGCCGGACAGCGGGGAACGGAGCATCCCATGACCGATCTTCACACCCATATTCTGCCCCGCATGGACGACGGCGCGCCGGACACGGCAGCCAGTCTTGCAATGCTCCGCATGGAGGCAGCGCAGGGCGTTACGGGTGTAGCGCTCACCCCCCATTTTCATCGGGACAGGGAGAGCATAGAGCAGTTTCTCGCGCGACGTCAAGCCGCTTGGGAGCATCTTTCCGCAGCGATGGAGAAAACCGCCGAACCTTTTCCTGACCTTGTGTTGGGTGCAGAGGTGGCATGGGTGCCCAATATGCACGGCTGGGACGAGCTTGAGGCGCTGTGTCTCGGTTCGAGCCGTTATTTGCTGCTGGAACTGCCCTTCACCCCTTGGAGCGGCAGCATGATCGACCAGCTTTACTCGCTGACGGCGCAGACCGGCGTTACGCCGGTGCTGGCGCATCTGGAGCGGTATCTGGGGCAGCAGAAGAAAGAGCACATACAGGAATTGTATCGCCTGAACGTCCCCATCCAGCTCAGCGCCGGATGCCTGCTGCATCCCATGGCGCGGTGGAAACTCCTTCGGCTGCTGGGGGAGGGGCAAGCATTTTTCCTTGCGTCCGACTGTCACGGCACGCAGCAGCGCGCGCCCGATCTCGGCCCTGCCGCGGACGCTGCCAAAAAACGCCTGACGGAGGATGCGCTCAAAGCGCTCCTTTGCCGCAGCGACGCGATCTTCACCGCAGCGCGCGCAGAATAGGAGAGGGAATATGCGAAGAAATGAGAATTTCATCCTGCGCCGGGTCGCAGATATGTCGGTCATCGTCCCCCTGGGGGCGGCTGCCGAAGCGTTTCCGGGAATGATCTCCGTAAACGAGACCGGCGCATTTTTATGGGACCTTTTGGAACAGGAACAGACGCTCCAAAGCCTTGGAGACGCCTTGTGCGGCGCGTACTCGGTCGAACGGGAGCAGGCGGAGGCAGACGCAGCCGCCTTTCTTGACAAGCTGAGCCCCGTCGGCGCGGTGGACGGTCTGTAAGATGCAGGTCCGACAGATCCCCATGGCGCAGCTGCGCGAACTGCTCGATGAGCAGCTCGCGCACGGAGAAGCGCTCCTTCCGGTAACAGGAAACAGTATGTGGCCGCTTCTTGCCGGCGGGCGGGACATGGTGCGTCTCACGCGGCTCGATCTCCGCGTGCAACCGGGCGATATCGCCCTCTATCAGAAGGCGGACGGCAGCTATATCCTGCACCGGGTCATCCGCCTGTGTGCGCCAGAGACCTGCATTTGCTGCGGCGACGCGCAGTGGGAAGGGGAGCAGGTCGATGAGGCGCAGATCATTGCGTACGTCACCGCCTTTCGCCGCAAGGGACGCTGGCGGGAAACCGCCCTGTCCCGCCCCTATCGGCTTTATGAGCACTTCTGGGTCCATACCTTTCCCGCCCGTCGCCCCTTGCTGAGGCTGCTGCGATTCCTTCAGCGGGCACGGAGGGGACTGATACGCGGGAGAAGATGAGATGAGTCAGTCGAAGAAAAAGGCGGCGGGCGCGTACAAAGCGCCGCTCACGCTGCTGTATGCAGGCATCGCCGCGCAGGCGTTCGGCATCGCGGCGCTTGCCTTGGTGAGCCGGCGGGTGCTGGATGAGGGCGGCAGGACATGGGGGGGCGCGCTGCTCTTTCTGGCGCTGGCGCTCCCGCTGCTCGACGGCGGGCTTGACCTGCTTTCCGGCAGGACGGTCGACCGCGCGGCGGTATCGCTGCGGCGCGACACGCTTGATACGCTTTTGAGCAGGGATGCGGAGGCATACAGCCGCTACCACAGCGGGCAGGTCTTCAGCCGCCTGACGCAGGACGCTTACACCGTCTGCGAATGGCGGGTCGTCGGCCGCCCCCAGGTGGCGGGGCAGCTCATCCGACTGCTTTGCGCCGCATCCGCGTTGTTTTTCGTCAATATCCCCCTTGCCCTTGCGGTCGTAGGCGCGGGCGCGCTGGCGATCGCCGGCGGGCGGCTGCTGCGAAAGTATCTGACGCGGCGGCATCTGCGCGTGCGTCAGGCGGAAGAAGGTCTGACGGGCTGCACGCAGGAGATCCTGGAGCATACGGAGCTTCTGCGCAGCATGACGGCGGGGGAGGAGGCTGTCCGCCGCTTTGAAGGACGGCAGAAGGAGTGGCTGCGCGAGCGCAAGCGCCTGCGCGTCTTCTCAACGGGGGTCGGAACCGGGTTTTCCGCCGTATTGCAGCTTGGATACGCCGTTCTTCTTGTCTGGGGCGGCATCGCCATTCGGGAAGGAAGGCTCTCCTTCGGCGACCTTGCGGCACTCTTACAGCTCCTCGCGATGTTCCAAAGCCCGCTCACGGGCTTGTCGGGCGTTCAGTCCCGGCTGGCAGCCGTCCACGCGGCGGAGGCGCGGCTGGATGAGCTGTATTCCCTGCCTGGGGAGGCGCCGGGACAAGCGGCGGAGGAGGACGACGTCTTTCGCGCCATCGTATTTGAAAATGTCACCTTTTCCTATGAGGGCGAAGATCAGCCTGTCCTGCGGAATTTTTCCGCGCGGCTGCCGCTCGATCGCTGGACCTGCCTCACGGGAATATCCGGGAGCGGAAAAAGCACGCTTTTCCGCCTTATTCTGGGGCTGTACCACCCGCAGCAGGGCCGGGTATACCTTGAAACCGAGCGGGGGGAGCTCCCTTGCTCCGCTGCCGTGCGGGGACTGTTCGGCTATGTCCCACAGACGCCCTGGCTCTTTTCCGGCAGTATTCGCGAAAATCTGCTGCTGGCAAAGCCCGAGGTGGATGACGCCGCCCTTTGGGAGGTGTTGGAGCGAGCGCAATGCGGCTTTGTCCGTGACCTGCCCGACCGCCTTGAAACCGTCCTGAGCGAAGAGGGGGGCGGTCTTTCCGCGGGACAGCGCCAGCGCCTTGCCATCGCCCGCGCGATGCTTTCCGCCCCGCGCTTTTTGCTGCTTGACGAGATCACCTCGGCGCTGGACGAGGATACGGAGGCACGGCTGCTGACAGAGCTGACGGGCGCGTATCCGGCGGCGGTATTCGCCACCCATCACAGCGCCCTGCCGGGAAAACTGCACAGCGAGACGCTGCATCTTGAGGGCATTGTCTGAAAAAGTAGAAACGTGATTCTTACAACTTATTATACAATGGAGGATGAAAATGAACATGAAACGGAACATTGCGAGAACGCTGGCACTGATGCTGGTGCTGTGCACGCTGCTGTCGCAGACCGCGCTGGCAGCCACGACCTATTATGTCGATGTGACCATCACCGGTCCCGATGCCGACGGCGTGGAGCGGACGCTCAGCGCCTCCTCCAGCCGGTATGGCACGATGAGCACGCCCCTTGCATCGGAGCTTGCCTCCGTCGTCGACAGCAAATACGGCGAATTGGAGACTGTTTTTGCCGGGACCGGCCTCAGAACCATCGTGGATACGGGCTCCGAGGCGTTCCGGCAGGGCGAGAGCGCGTGGAATGCGTACGTTGAGAAGTATTATGACAGCGTGGACAGCTCCTTCAAGGATACGCTCAAGAGCCTTTCCTCCACCTTCGCAAACCTCACGGTCGACCGCGTCAACCGCGTGACCTACCGGGACAACGGCCGCCTCTATACCGTGACCGTGACGCTCAAGGGCTACACCACCGGCTCCAGCAGCAGCGGCAATACGCCCGTCGCTCCCGACGGCCACAAGATCGTTATGGAGCCTGTGCCGAACAACACGCTGCGCGCGGACAAGAATACCCTGCCCAAGGGTGAGACCGCCGTCATCCGGGACAGCGCCGCGTCGAACGGCTATGTCCTCTCCGATCTGGCGGTCAAGGATGTGAGCGGCAACGACATTCCCGTGAGCAAGCAGTCTGACGGCGTCTACGCCTTCACCATGCCCGAAAGCAGCGTGTCCGTTCGCGCCATGATGGTCGCCGACCCCGATATGACCGGCATCTCCAAGCAGCTGAACACCGATCAGAATATCTCCTATATGCAGGGCATGGCGGACGGCAGGTTCTATCCCGCAAGCTCCGTTACCCGCGGACAGGTGGCGCAGATCTTCTACCGCCTGCTGAAGGAGCAGAAGGTTTCCTCCAAATCCACCTTTACGGACGTCCCCGACACGCTCTGGTGCGCCGAGGCGGTGAATGCCCTTGCCTCTCTTGGCATCGTGGAGGGCGTCGGCAACGGCAAGTTTGCCCCGAATCAGTCCATCACCCGCGCCGAGTTTGTCACCATCTGCGCCCGCTTCACCCAGGTCTCCGCGAGCGGAGAGACCTTTACCGACGTGCCCGCCAGCCACTGGGCGTTTGACGCCATTTCTACGGCGGCGTCCTTCGGCTGGGTCAACGGCGTCGGCAACGGGCAGTTTGCCCCCAATCAGCACATCACCCGCGCGCAGGCAGCCGTTCTGCTGAACCGTCTGCTGGGCCGCTGCATGGCAGGTCAGTCTTACGAGAATGCCCGCCAGTACCCGGATGTCCCCCAGACCCATTGGGCGTGGAAGAACATCTGCGAGGCGTCTGACGGCGTCGCCCTCCGCTGAGCGGAGAATTCAAAAGAGTACGGTAAAAGGCAGTGGAGGGACTGCCTTTTACCATAGATCCATGGGGGCATAGTATGAAAACGATTCAAAAAAGCGTACCCGTCCAGACGGTGCTCTTCCTCCTGATGGACGCCATTTTCATCATTGTGGCGGGCGGTCTTGCGCTGCTGGTGCGCTTCGACTTCGACTTTGAGCAGGTGCCTTCCGGATATCTTGAGCCGTGGTTTCGTGCTCTGCCCGTTCAGTTTCTGGTCACGGCGGCGGTCTTCTGGCCGCGCCGGATGTACCGCTACCTCTGGCGCTACGTCAGCGCCCATGATGTCGCCGAGATGGTGATATCCGTCGTCCTCGCCTATTGCGCGTTCCATGTGCCAGCGGCGCTTTTCGGCTATCACCAGCCGAGGAGCGTGCTCTTCATGGAGCTTTTGTTCCAGCTGTTCCTGCTGGTGGGCGGGCGCTGCACCTTCCGCTTTCTGCGGATGTTCGCAAGCTCCGCCCGTCAGGCAAGGCAGGAGGAGGGCGAGCGCGTCATGCTCATCGGCGCGGGCGAGGCGGGGCGAATGCTCCTGCGGGAGATCTCCGTCACGCCGCAGCTAAAAAGCCATGTCTGCTGCATCATCGACGACGACAAGAGCAAGCAGGGCAAGTACATCGGGAACGTGCCCATCGTCGGCGGGCGGGAGAAGATCCCCGAGATGGTCAAAAAGGAGCGGATCACACAGATCGTCCTTGCCATCCCCGCAGCGTCTGCCAAGGATAAGAAAGAGATCCTGAACATCTGCCAGAAAACGAGCTGCCGTGTACGGAGCCTGCCGGGAATTTACCAGCTGGTAAACGGCGAGGTGAGCATGGCGGCGGTGAAGGATGTGCAGGTGGAAGATCTCCTTGGCAGAGAGCCGGTCAAGCTGGATACGACGGCCCTGCTGAATTTCCTGCAAGGGCAAACCGTGCTGGTGACCGGCGGCGGCGGTTCCATCGGCAGCGAGCTTTGCCGTCAGATCGCCAAATATCAACCCAAGCAGCTCATCATTCTGGATATTTACGAGAACAACGCTTATGATATCCAGCAGGAGCTGCGGCGTGTATGGGGCGATCGGCTGAACCTGCGGGTGGAGATCGCCTCCGTGCGAGATAAGGAAAAAGTTTACAGTCTGTTTCGGATATATCGCCCCGACATCGTGCTCCATGCGGCGGCCCACAAGCATGTCCCGCTGATGGAGGAATGCCCAGAGGAGGCCATCAAGAATAACATTTTCGGCACATATCATGTGGTGCGGGCGGCGGAGAAGTTCGGCGTCAAAAAGTTTGTCATGATCTCCACGGATAAGGCTGTGAATCCCACCAACTTCATGGGCGCGACCAAGCGCTTCTGCGAGATGATCCTGCAAAGCAGGACGGACAGCCCCACGGAATTCTGCGCAGTGCGGTTTGGCAATGTGCTTGGTTCCAATGGCTCTGTTGTGCCCCTTTTCAAAAAGCAGATCCAGGAGGGCGGCCCCGTCACCATCACGGATAGGCGCATCATCCGCTACTTTATGACCATTCCTGAGGCTGCCCAGCTGGTGCTCGAGGCGGGCGCTATGGCAAAGCGGAACGAGATCTTCGTTCTGGACATGGGCGAGCCGGTGAAGATCCTGGAACTGGTGGAAAACCTCATCCGCCTGTCCGGACTGGAGCTGGATAAGGATATCACCATTCAGGAGATCGGCCTGCGCCCCGGCGAAAAGCTCTATGAGGAGCTGCTGATGCGCAGCGAAACGCTCTCCAAAACAAGCAATGAGAAGATCTTCATTGAGCAGCAGCAAGAGATTTCAAAGGCCGTCATCATGGACGACCTGCTGCGGCTGGATGAAGCCGTCACCCGCGACATACCGCCTCAGGATCTGATCACCATGCTGCGGGAGATGGTCCCGACATATACTTCCCCGGAGGAGATCAACGGTCGAGCAACGGCAGAAGTCTCATAACAGGCGTTGGAACTGGTGGATGAGGAAAATGGACCTCAAAAAAGTGGAGGAAACGGCTTGAAACGGCGTAAAACCATTCTCTGCACCATTCTTGTACTGCTGGCGGTATCGCTGGCGGGGCTTTTCTGGTGGCAGCGCGATAACTTAAAAGCGATCCATGCCGCGACGCAGCAAACATCGGCCGAGCTGGAGGAAAAGCTGGAGGAGAACCAGCAGATGATCCAAGAGGCAGTGAAAGCGGCAGGCGAGGTCACGGTAGGGGAGATCTCGGAAGAAGATCGTCAGGCTTTCCGGGACGGCTCCATGACCCAGGAGGAGCTTGTGGAGCGCCTGACGAACGGCGGGGAAGGGGAGCCGCGCGAGGAACCCGCCAGCACGAGCCGTCCGGAAAGCGGCGGAAAGACGGACGCGCCGGTCGCGAAGACCGACACGCCGGCTGTGAGCGAGAAGAGCGAACAAAGCGCGGAAAGCGCCTATCAAAAAGAGCTGTCGGCGCTCATCGCCAAGGTCTATGTCCTGCGTGAGGAGTACACGCTGGCGCTGGACACGATGTATGCCGACGCAAAGGCGGAGTATTTGGCACTCCCGGCGGAAAAGCGGACAAAGACACACCTCCTGAAAATGGCGAGGGGCTATCTTTCCAGAGCATCCGCTCTCGAAAAAGAGTGCGACGGGAAGATGGATGAGATCGTCCGCGCCATGGAGAAATTGCTCAGGGAAAACGACGGTGATCTTGGGCTTGTAGACACCGTTGTCTATACCTATGCCAACGAAAAGAGTCTGAAAAAGTCCTGGTATATGTCAAAGTTAGAGCAGAAGGGATTGCTTTGAGCAAAAAACGCGAAATCGGCAAGAAACAAACGGAAAAGAGAGGAACATGAGCCATGACGATATTGGTGACGGGCGGTACGGGTTTTATTGGGAGCCACACGGTGGTGGAACTTCTGAATGCCGGCTATGACGTTGTCATTGCCGACAATCTGTGCAATTCTAAGATTGAAGTGATCGACCGCATCCAGAAGATAACGAACAAACGGCCTGCTTTCTATCAGATCGACCTGTTGGACAGCGCCGCGCTTGAAAAGGTCTTTGCGGAGAACCGTCTGGACGCCGTGATCCACTTTGCGGGCTTAAAATCCGTCGCGGAGTCCGTTGAAGACCCCGGAAGATATCTCGACACCAACCTGACGTCTACCTTCCATCTTCTCAACGCAATGGAAAAGCATCAGGTGTACAAGCTGGTGTTCTCCTCCTCGGCAACGGTGTACGGCACGCCCGAGACCATGCCGAACCGCGAGAGCGATGTTGTCGGCAAGGTCTGCTGCCCGTATGGGTTCAGCAAGTATCTCAACGAGCTGCTCCTGCATGATTTCGCGCGGCAGCGCGACAACTTCCGCTTTGCCTCTCTGCGCTACTTCAACCCCGTCGGCGCACATCCCTCCGGGCTCATCGGCGAGGACTGCGGTCAGAAGGCCCCCAACAACCTTGCCCCCTACATCACCCGCACCCTGCTCGGGCAGTTCCCGTATCTGAGCGTTTACGGCGATCAATACGATACCGCGGACGGAACGGGGGTCCGCGACTACATCCACGTTGTCGATCTGGCAAAGGGGCACATTGCGGCGCTGAACTATCTTGAAAAAACGGACAGCAAATATGACGTTTTCAATCTGGGGACGGGCAAGGGAACGACCGTGCTGCAGCTGGTGTCCGCGTTTGAAGAGGCATCGGGCAGGAAGGTGCCTTACCGCATCGTCGGCCCGCGCGCGGGCGACGTGCCCCTGAGCTTTGCCGCCGTCGAAAAGGCAAAGAACATCCTTGGCTGGACGGCGGAATATGACTATAAGGACTGTGCCAGAGACTCCTGGAACTGGCAGGTGCAAAATCCAAACGGCTACATAGAGGAGGGCTAAGCGTTCCGCGCGGCGCTCTTCCCGCATCAGCGCAAAAAATGCCCCCGTAAGCGATTCATTTGAATCGCTTACGGGGGCATTTTTACCATGCGCCTGTCCAGTGTGGGGGGACGGTTTATTTCTATTGGGTGAACAGCTGGTCTAAGATCGGGGAAATGTTTCCGCCGTCCGCGCCGTCTTCGAGGATGCCGGCGGCGACCAGACCGTCCTGATTCTGACTGAGCGCCTGCATCGCGTTGATATAGCCGTCCAGATCCTTGTTGATCTGCGCGTTTTCATCCAGCTGTTCCGTGCCGTCGATATAATCCATGAATTGTAGCGTCATGCCGTCCTCGTCCTGAACAAACGACCCAAACTGCCCAAGCGCGGCAAGGATATCACTTAGTTTTTCTCCGCCATCTTTTCCGCTATTGGCGGCAGCGGCGATCTGCTGATTGACATAGTCATAATACCCGATTGCATCGTATGTTTCGCCATCTACAGTCGTTGTCCAGGTCTTCGCCTGCTCGGAATGAGCAAAGGCGGTCATAATGGCATAGATTGCCCCAACATCGCTCATTGTTCCGCCCATATCAGCAGGGTTAATAAGGCTCATTGCCTTCACATCCAGCGGTTCCTCTTCCCCCTCATCCGCAGCATTGGTCGTAAACACCGCAAGTAGTCTTTCTGCGGTAGCTTTGTTTGTTTTGCTCGCCGTCAGCAGCAGCGCTGCATTTGCCAGTCTCTGCTTATCAAGCTCGCTGTAGTTTCCGTTTTCATCCGGTTTTATCCCCAAGGTTTCGAGATTCATATCGGCAGTTTGAAGAACATTCGCAAGGAAAGTGCCCCCACCAAGGGCAGAATTCAGCGCATTGATCATTCCGCCCACATTGC
>OLFY01000391.1_pt1 | contig 68242 bp, 68 predicted proteins | sample 1605611 | NCBI WGS metagenome assembly OLFY01 (sample SAMEA3888923, study PRJEB22519) | human gut metagenome | biome: human gut; feature: human-associated habitat; material: faeces | place: Denmark | collected 2011 | reverse complement strand
GTGCGTTTTTTGAACCGCTGTTCGCGTCGATCCATGCGAGAAACTTATCCTTTGGAACAACGATCCGGCTGCCGATTTTGAGCGCGGGGAATTCGTTGCCATGCACCAACTCATAGGCACCGGCACGGGAGATCCCAAGCACTGCGGCAACTTCTGTCACGGAGAGCATCAGCGGAAGCTCGTCATAGCTTGTGTAGATGGAATGCTTCATTCTGTCCTTCCTTTCCTTATGCACCGGGCAACAAATTCACCGCGGACAGCTTGCGATGAATTTGCCGCCGCTCTGTTGTTCGTTCAACCGCAGACAGTTGACGCGTGTGAAAAATTTCAACGGCCTCATGGATCGGCCTGATGGTATAGCACAGATTGCCGTTCTTTTTGATCCTGGATTTTGTCAGGACAGAGGTTGGCTCTGTGGAGATGAGTCCTTTCTCCGAGAGCGCATCGACATACTGCATGACCGTATTTTTAGTACGGCCAATAGCTTTTCCGATCGTGGCGTAGCTGGGCCAGCACTGGTAGGTACTGGGGTTCTCAAGACAGCGGAGGTAGGCGTAGACCGCGATCTCACCTGCGCTCAGCCCCAGTGAAAAAATTTCGTTCGGCAGTGTAAAATGGTGTTCTCCCGCTCAAGGCGCACCGCCTTGGCGTAAAACGTCCCCTCGGGCATGGCGCACCGCTCCGCCGCCTGACGGAGCGTGACCTTTTTCGCCCGCCAGTCCCGGTGGACGTCGCGGAAATTCTCCGGCAGAGGGCCGGGCGGCCTGCCGAATTTCACGCCACGGGCTTTCGCTGCGGCGATGCCCTCCGCCTGCCGCTTTTTGATGCTCTCCCGCTCGCTCTGGGCCACAAAGGACAGGATCTGCAAAACCAGATCGGCGATGAAGGTGTCCATCAGGTCTTTGCCCTGCCGCGTGTCCAGCAGGGGCATATCCAAAACCCGGATGTCCACCCGCTTTTCCTTGGTCAGCACCCGCCACTGCTCCCGCACTTCCTCGTAGTTCCGGCCCAACCGGTCGATGCTCTGCACGCAGAGCAGGTCGCCGGGGCGGAGCCGCCTCACCAGCCACTGATGCTGCGGGCGGTCAAAGTCCTTGCCCGATTGCTTGTCCATGTAGATGTGGTTTCCGTCCTGTCCCGCCTCGCGCATGGCGATGACCTGCCGGGCCTCGTTCTGTTCCGCGCTGGATACCCGGATGTAGCCGTATTGCGCTGCCATAGCTCACTCGCCGCCTTTCTTCTTATTGACGGAAACGGTATCACAAAAGCGGACAAAACCATACCCCCGGCGGCGATTTCCGGCGAAATGCGCGGCTATTTCCGCGTCATCGAAAACCACCCCGCACCGACGGTGCCCATGGCTCTGACCCACACCGTGACCCACACAACGAAACGAATGGATGGAAACAGTGGAGAGGATAGGGCGTACCTCCCGCAATATACCGAGTGGAAAGCCTCAAAGAGCCTTAAAAAGCAGCAGGCGGAGTGCCCGGATACACTTCGTAATCAGTAGGTCGCCGGTTCAAATCCGGCCATCAGCTCCAAAAAGTATCTGTTATTTTGAAATAACAGGCACTTTTTGCGATATTTGCAGCAAAAAGTTGCAAAAATAGCGACCGACGTTCTGTGCAAAAGCTGCCGAATAAACTTTGTCACCGGACGTGAATTTTCAAATAATGAGCAACAAAAATCTTTTCAAAAAGCAGTAGCTTTGTGTAGCGAGTTATGGTATGTGTTGTGGCTACCAAAAAGGAGGTGCCGCAATGTATGACTACATGAAGGCTTTGCAAAAACGCTTCGACCGTCAAGAGTATCCAGAGCTGGCCGAGCAGGTCGAACGCGCCCAGGAGGAACTGCGACGGGACATGGACGCCGTGGGGCGCAGAAAGATGCTGCGATTGCTGGACGCACAGAACGCATTGCTGGCTGAATCCAAGCTGATGAGCTTCACGGCGGGCTTCAAGCTGGCGTGGGGCATGGCGAAAGAGCTGGAGGCAGATGGGCTCTACTCCTTCGAGCAAGAGGAAGAAGAACACATCTGCCATCCGGCGGAACAGGAGGACTAAATGGCAAAACGAAGACCGTCCGGTGACGGCATGGTGCGCAAGCGGGAGGATGGACGCTGGGAGGACCGTATCGTGGTGGGACACAAAAGCAACGGTGACTCCATCTTCCGGTACATCTCCGCGCCCACGCAAAAGGAACTGTCCGCCAAACTGCGGCAGCTCACCGAAGCCTATAAAGGCGTAGACCTGACTGAAGAAAGCAATATGGCCCTCTCCGTCTGGCTGGACAAATGGCTGGACGAGTACATGGCCGCTACGCTTCGTCCCACCACCCTGAACGGCTATCGCCGCTCTCTGGAACTCCATGTCAAACCCTATCTCGGAAACAAAACTCTCTCAAAAATCACTGCCGTCGACCTGCGGTCGCTCTACCGCTCCTTACAGGAAACCGGGCGGGTACATCCCAAAGATGGACAATCCCCCGGCCTTTCCGCCAGAACGGTCCACGGCATCCACACCACCCTGCACCACGCCCTGAAAACGGCTATGGAGCAGAACCTGATCCCCAGCAATCCCGCGGCAGAAGTTGACCCGCCCAAGTTTGACGGTGCGCCCATGAAAGTCTTGACCGAAGCACAGTTGGACACTTTCATGACGGCCATCGAAAAGGATGAATTCTGGCATGATTTCTTCTATACCGCAGTTACCACAGGTCTGCGCCGGGGTGAGATCTGCGCACTGCGGTGGGAGGATTTTGACGCAAAACAGGAAACGCTCCATGTGCGGCGCACCCTCCACAAAGAAAAAGGCAAACCGCTTACCACAGGCGATACCAAGACTTATGCAGGAACACGGAAGATCGTCCTGCCGCCCAGCACGGCACAACTCCTGCGGGAGCGAAAGAAAACAGCGCCGACCGAATGGATATTCCCTAATCCCTTTGATCCAGAGCAGCCTATCGCCCCCGGCACAGCATACAACCGCCTGAAAGCACTACTGAAAGAAACTGGACTGCCGGACATCCGCTTCCACGATCTGCGGCACACCTTCGCCACGCATGCCCTGTCCTCCGGTGTGGATGCCAAGACACTGGCCGGTATCCTTGGCCACACGAAGGCCAGCTTCACGCTGGACACCTACACGCACACCACCGGAGATATGCAGAAGCGGGCCGCTGAGATCGTGGGCGGTTTCCTGACCGACTACCTTGGAGAGGAGATGAATCCTTGGCAAAGCAGAGAAAACACGGCAGCGGCACCGTCCGTCTGAGAAGCGATGGCCGCTGGGAGGGCCGCGTTGTCATCGGCTACGATGACAGCGGACTGCCCAAAACTAAAAATGTGCTGGCAAAAACAAAGGCCGAATGTGAGAAAAAACTCAAAAGTTTGATTGCCGCACAAAAAGGATCTGAGCCGCAACCACCCCGGCAGACCATGACAGTCGCCCAATGGCTGGACTTTTGGTATCAGACCTACAAAAAGCCAAATCTTCGCCCCAACACCCAGATGTCCTATGAACGGCGGATCTATCAGCACATCATCCCAAACTTGGGCCCCATTCCACTGAACAAACTTACCACCGGAGATATCCAGCAGTTCTATACCGGGCTTAAACAAAATGGCCGTCTGCTCCGGCAGGAACAGTATGGCGAAGGACTTTCCGGCCAAACTGTCCGCGGCATCCACACCACCTTCCACGCGGCGCTGGACAAGGCAGTCTCTGAGAAGATCATCCCCAAAAATCCATCCGACTTCTGCCGTCTCCCCTCTGCCAAGGCCAGAGAGATGCAGGTTCTCTCCCCAGAGGAGATCCAACGGCTGCTTATCCAGGCCAAAGAGGACGGCTACTTTGAACTGCTCCTGCTGGAACTGTCCACCGGCCTGCGCCGTGGTGAGATCTGCGCCCTCCAATGGGATGACCTAAACTTCAACACCGGAGAACTTCAGGTAAAGCGGCAGGTACACCGGGTCAAGGGAGAATTGGTAGTGTCCGAGCCGAAAACAAAGGCGTCCAACCGGAGCGTCATCCTCCCGCCCCCTGTTCTGATGGTGCTGAGTGACTACAAAACCGAAATAAACTCTGTATGGCTGTTCCCCTCCCCGCTGAACAATGACTCGCCCAGAGATCCCGCTGCTGTCCGCAAGCGGCTGACCACCATACTGGAGCGGGCAGACTGTAAGCGTGTCAGATTTCATGATCTGCGACACACTTTCGCCACCGCATCTCTGGAACACGGCATGGACATCAAGACTCTCTCCACCATTATCGGTCATGTCTCTACCGCAACAACTCTGAATGTTTACGCTCATGTCACAGACGAGATGAGGAAAATCGCTGCGGCGAAAATCGACCGAGGGATCGCCAAATCAGAATCCCTCCAAGATATAGACACAGCGCCAAGAAAACCGGCTCCATCTACCTTCCTGCCCCACAAAGGGCAGCGCCGCAAACCCGGCACTGGCTGCGTCAGCCAGATCAACGAAAAGCTGTGGGAAGGACGGTATTCTCCCAAACTTCCCAACGGCGCCCGCCTCGTGCGAAATGTCTACGCCCACAGCGAGAAAGAATGCGAACAGAAACTGGCAGAACTGATCGTCCAAACGAAAGCAGAAATTGCCGCCCAGCGGCAGCACCCCCAAGCCCCGGCATGAATCACGCGAAGAAGAAACGCGGAGTTCCCGATGCCATGTCGGGAACTCCGCTTCGTTCTGTCTGTGGTATTTTATGTGGTCAATGAAAATCCGCAAAGCCGCATTGGTTCCAAAAGTTGCAAAAAGCAAAAGAAAACACCCGAAATCCGAAGATTTCAGGTGTTGTTCTGGAGCTGCTGGGCGGATTCGAACCGCCGACCTCATCCTTACCAAGGATGCGCTCTACCGACTGAGCTACAGCAGCATATGGCGACCAAGATGGGGCTCGAACCCACGACCTCCAGCGTGACAGGCTGGCGTTCTAACCAACTGAACTACTTGGCCATGAAATTTGGTGGGAACAACTGGACTCGAACCAGTGACCCCCTGCTTGTAAGGCAGGTGCTCTAACCAGCTGAGCTATGCTCCCAGGTTTCCGTCATCCGTCATCGTCAGACGGCAAAAGCTATTATATGTGAAAGCAGGTCAAATGTCAACCCAATTTTTCAAATTTTTTATTTTTATTTTTTTCAGACCGTCTGTCCCCTGCTGCACAGGGGGCAGAAGGTCTGTTTGGTCAGGCTTCGGAGGCCTTTTCCAGCAGCTCCCGGATCTCCTCCGGGGTGAACCGCTGACGGCTGTCACAGAACTGACAGGTCAGCTCGATGCCGTTGGGGTCCTCCGCCAGCTCCGTAAGCTGCTTGCGGCCCAGACTCATCAGCGCCGCGGCCATTCGCTCCCGGCTGCAATAGCAGCGGTACTCCACGGGGACCGTTTCCAGGATCTCCAGCTCAAAATCCTTCATGACTCGCCGCAGCAGGCTCTCCGGGTCATCGTTCTCCATCAGCAGATTGGTGACGGGTCCCGCCGCCATGATCCCCTTTTCCAGACGGTCGATCACGCCATCCGGCGCACCGGGCAAAAGCTGGATGAGATAGCCGCCGGCGCGGAGCACGCTCCGGTCCCGGTCCACCAGCACACCCAGGCCGCAGGCCGTGGGGATCTGCTCGGACTCCACGAAGTAGCTTGCCAGATCCTCCGCGATCTCGCCGCCCAGCAGTTCCACGCTGCCCACATAGGGCTCCTTCAGATTCAGGTCCTTGATGACCGTCAGCGTCCCGCCGTGGCCCACAGCGCCGCCCACATCCAGCTTGCCGTCCTCCCGGATGGGCAGGTCGATCTGGGGATTCTGAACGCTGCCCCGGACGTTGCCCTCGTTGTCCGCCACCACCAGCAGCGTCCCCAGAGGGCCATTACCCTTGATGCGAAGGGTCACGCTGGAACCGTCTCCCTTTAGCTCATTGCCCATCATGGAACCAGCCGCCAGCAGGCGGCCCAAGGCTGCCGTTGCCACCGGAGAGGTCTGGTGGATCTGCCGGGCACGCTCCGTCAGTGCCCGGGTGGACACCGCCGCCGCCTTTACAAAGCCATCCTTGGAGATGGCTCGAACCAGTTGATCGCTCATTGTTTCCATTACTCCTTTGTCAGTTCACGGGCTTCCGGCAGCGGACGATCCACCGGTCCTCCGTATCCTTGGGTGCTCGGATCGTCAGATCACCGGTGATCTTGATGGCCTCAAAGCCCGCGTCCGTCAAAAACGCCGTCAGTTCCGCCGCGCTCCACGCCCGCTCCCTGTGCTCCTCGTAGTCCCGGTCCCATGTACCGTCTGCCCGCAGGCGGAACAGATCCACCTGATAGGTGCAGATATTTGTCTTTTCCGAGAAAAACGTCCGCCAGACGCAGTAGCTTTCCTCGGTCTCGTCCGTATAGAGCTGTCCGTCCATCCGCCGCAGCTTGTATGGTGTGTTGACATCAAAGAAAAAGCTGCCGCCGGGCTTCAACGCGCGGAATACCCGCCGGAAGGTCTCCCGGATATCCTTTTCCCGGGTCAGATAGTTCAGGGAATCCAGCGTGGACACCACGGCATCCACCGGCTCCGGCAGACGAAGCCGGGGCATGGACTGCTGCACAAACAGCGGCGGCTGTTCCAAAGCCGCCGCCTTGCTCATGGCCTGAGTCAGCATTTCCTCCGACAGGTCCGTAGCCGTGACCGCATAGCCCTTGGCCGCCAGCAGACAGGCAATGGTCCCGGTGCCGCAGGCCAAGTCCAAAACGGTATGCACCGGGATCCTACTTTTCTGAAACAGCTTTTCCAGATAGTCCGCACGGCGGCGGTACACACCATCCGCCATCAGGCCGTCATAGCTGGCGGCCAGTGCGTCATAGCTGCTCATTTCGCCTCTTCCTCGGCCTTTTCCGCCTTCAGACGGGCAAAGACCCGCTCATACGCGCCGGTACCGTAGCTCAAAGACCGGTTCACCCGGCTGATGGTAGCGGAGGACGCGCCGGTCTGCTCCAGAATGTCGCTGTAGATCATACCGTCATTCAGCAGAGAGGCCACTTCAAACCGCTGCTCCATGGAGCGCAGCTCGGAAACCGTACAGAGGTCCTGAAAAAAATCATAGCACTCCTGGGGATCCTTCAACTGCAAAATCGCCTGATACAGCTTATCACTTTTTTCCTTTTTTCCAATTCTGATCATAAAGGAGGCACCTTTCTTCCATAATTTCATATTTTCCGCACAAATTGCAGGATTCACTTTCAGCATTTACATTTTAACACAGTAGTTTGAGAAAAGAAAGCCCTCCAAATGTTAAATTTTATTTTGCCCGCCGAACCCTTCCCAGCCGGGCCGCATAGGATGCGACAGTGTCAGGAAAGGAGGCAGCGCTGTGGATGCAGTCACATCAGGACTGAACACCGAAATTTTTTCCGCTGAACGGGAATGGACTGTGGAGGGACTTCCGGTGCTTACCGCGCAGGTGTCCCTCCCTGAGCCTGTGGGCTCGGAGAACCGGACCGCCCGGCGTATCCGGCGGTACTACCGCGCCCAGTGCCGGGCCTTTCTCCGGTACTGTGACCGCTGGCTGTTTCCCATGGCAGCGCGAGCCTGCCGGGAGGCGCTGGCAGACAGCCGCCCCCTTCCCCAGCTCCAAGCGGAGCTGTCCTTTCGGGTCACCTACAACGAGGGCGGCTTCTGGAGTCTGTATACCCAAATCCGGGAGCCAGCCGCCGATGGACACATTCTGCTGCGACGCTGGGGCGATACCTGGGACCTGCGGCGGGGCTATCCGGTTTCGCTTCCGAGCTTTTTTCCGCACCGACGGGGCTGGAAGCGGCGCCTGCTGACTTTGGCCGCTCAGGAAATCCAGCGTCAGGAGACTGCCGGGTATGCCCGGTATCTGGACGGCTGGCGAAGGCGGCTGCGGCAACAGTTCAACCCCATGCGGTTTTACCTCACCCCAGAAGGCCTTGCCTTCTTCTACCCCATGTACGCCATCGCCCCGGCGGCGGAGGGTATCCCTGTCTTTACCGTCCCCTACGAAGCGGTGGGGCCATACGTGCCCGTTTCAGAAGCAGAGCCGTCCTCGTCTGCTCCGCAGACATAACAAACAGCGTCCCCGCTTCCGCAGGGACGCTGTTTATTATCTTATTGTTCGCTTATTCGCCGAAGTTGTCCTTCACCAGGTCCACCAGTGCGCCGACAGCTTCCTTCTCGTCTGCGCCGTCCGCGATCAGGGTAATGGTAGTACCCTTCACGATGCCCAGGGACAGAACGCCCAGCAGGCTCTTGGCGTTAACGCGCCGATCATCCTTTTCCACCCAGATACCGCTCTTAAACTCATTGGCCTTCTGAATAAAGAAGGTTGCGGGTCTGGCGTGCAGACCTACCTCGTTATTAACGGTGATTTCCTGTGTATACATGATACAGCTCTCCTTTTCTATACCAAGTAATTCCTCATCTTAAATCAAAGAGGTGTGCTCCACCAGTTTTCTGATTGTTATTTTACCTGTTTTTTCACGTTCCGTCAACGGCGTTTTTCACAAACATTTGAATTGAAATGTGGAACGCCCCCCAACAATACAGGCAGGATTCCCAAAAGCGATCCTCCGTCCGAAAAAGCGTGGTATGCTCTTTTCATCATATTCCGCCAGAGTGGAAAGCGTGACCAGGGTGCACAAAGCGCCGGGTCTGCGGAGCATCTTCCATACGTTCGGACGCCGCCAAGGCGCTTTTCCAGAAAATACAAACGGAATTTTGCGTGAAAACCAGACCTTTGCGGCATACTACGCCATGGGTATCGCAAACTCCCAGCAAAGGAGGAACGCACATGAAATCTCGCGCTTCCCTGTTTTTGACGGTCTTGCTGCTGGCACTGTCCCTCACCGCCTGCGGCAAGGAGCCGGCCAAGAACGATCGAAATGACGCCGGGTCCGGTCAGAACAGCGCCTACGACGCCGTTTCGGACCCAAACCTGGACAATGTTCCCAACAATGACGCCATCATTGGGCGGGATGACCACACCGTCACCGCCCCGGACACCAATCCCGCCCCCAACCCCGCCAACGAGCCTGCCGGAGACCTTCCCGGCGCGTCTACGGACCGGATGCTCCGCAACGGCCGTGTCCATGACCGGGACGGCGACCTGCTGGACGGCGAAAATTCCGTCACCCCCGGCGCAGACCGTTGGTAAAGCCGTTATTCCACTCCCGCCCTGACATGCGGCGTACCGCCCGAACCGCCGGTACGCCGCTTTCCGTCATTCTGTCCATCAGGCGGCACGGGGCTTTTCACCAGGACAGACTTCTGCTATAATAAGATAAAAGTTCCGCTCCGTCCTGACTGGGGGAGCGATCGCAGGAGGTCCCGCCATGTCCCAGAAATTTTCCATGACGCCCATTGCCCATATCCACAGTGATTTCGCCGAAAAATTCGGCGTGCCCCGGCAGAGCGGGCTGGTGGAGGAGCTGGAGGCTGACATTGTTTTCGAACCGGCCTATCAGAACCCGGACGCCCTCCGGGGCTTGGAGGACTTCTCCCACATCTGGCTCATCTGGGTCTTTGACCGGGCCATCCGGGATACCTGGTCCCCCACGGTCCGCCCGCCCCGGCTGGGGGGCAACACCCGGCTGGGTGTCTTTGCCACCCGCTCCCCCTTCCGGCCCAACCCCATTGCTCTGTCCTGCGTGAAGCTGGCGGGCATCCGGCAGACAGCGGAAGGCCCCGTGCTCCGGGTCCGGGGTGCGGATCTGGTAAACGGCACTCCCATTCTGGACATCAAGCCTTACATCCCCTACGCCGACAGCCATCCCGACGCACTGGGAGGCTTCGCCGCCGTACCGGCAGGGGAAACCCTGTCTGTTTCCATCCCCCCGGCCCTGTTAGCGCAGGTGCCCGCAGGGCGGCAGGAGGCTTTGCGGGGCGTTCTGGCTCAGGACCCCCGGCCCCACTACCAGAAGGACCCGGAGCGGGTCTACGGCTTCTCCTTTGCCGGTTTTGAAGTCCGTTTCACCGTGGACGGGAACCAGCTCACCGTCCGGGATATCCGTCCGGCTGAATAAAATATCTGCTGAAGCTCCGGCGGTCCGCATTGCTGCGGACCGTTGCTTTTTTGGAGGTCCGTTTCCCTATGCGCGCAAAACAAAACGGGACTGCGCAAAGGTTCAACGAGTGGTTTTTTATTTTTCGTGTAAAAACCCATTGACAAAGTAGGTTTGTTGGTATATGGTTAAACCACACTAAGTTTGTAGGTGATTACATGACTGCGTTCACTCACACTCCTGATATCCGATGTTGATGGTCCCCTTCCCCGCCGACCCATCAAACAAAATCATGTTCAAGGAGTGCTTTTTTATGATCTATCCTTCCATATCCGGTATTGCCTCCTCTTCGCCGTCATCTGCGAAACAGGAGGTACCGGCCCATGATTAACTACGCCCATCTGAAATCCCAGATGATCCAGCTTTTGGATCTTCTGCGGTCCATTCTCTACCCCAATGTGTTCGACGCCATGGAGGAAGCCCACTCCAAAGAAGAACTGGAAGCGGCCGCCCGGCGTCAGCTTCGGGAGATCCTGGAGCGAATCTATCGGGAACCCCCTCAATATGACGATGTGATCGACACTCTGTTTTCCAAACTCCCCGCCATCCGGGACACGCTGGACACCGACGTGCAGGCTGCCTACGAGGGCGATCCCGCCGCCACCTGCCGGGAGGAAGTCATGCTGGCCTACCCAGCCTTTGAAGCCATCAGCATTTTCCGCATCGCCCATGAGCTGTATCTCATGAAGGTCCCCATGCTGCCCCGGATGATGACGGAATATGCCCATTCCCTCACCGGCATCGACATTCACCCCGGCGCCACCGTGGGACCCTATTTCTTCATTGACCACGGCACCGGCGTGGTCATTGGCGAGACCACCGTCATCGGCGAGCACGTCAAGCTGTACCAAGGCGTGACCCTGGGTGCCAAGAGCTTTGCCGTCCAGTCTGACGGCACGCTGGTAAAGGGCAACAAGCGTCATCCCAACATCGGCAGCAACGTGGTCATCTACGCCGGAGCCACGATCTTAGGCGGCGACACCTATATTGGTGATAACTGCGTCATCGGCGGCAATGTGTGGCTGACCCACTCCGTGGAACCCGGCAAACGGGTCCTTACCGCCCGGGAGCAGACGGAATTTGTGACCACAGATATCTGATAATTTTTACATATTATACACAGCACCACAAAGGAGGAACCCGCTATGGTATACGCAGATAATGCTGCAACAACAAAAATGAGCCGCACGGCCATTGACGCCATGCTGCCCTATATGGAGACCCACTACGGTAACCCCTCCAGCCTGTACCGGCTGGGGCAGGAGGCCGCCGAAGCCTTACAGAGCGCCCGGGAGACCGTGGCCGCCTGTCTGGGCTGCACACCCCGGGAGATCACCTTTACCTCCGGCGGCAGCGAGGCCGACAATCAGGCTTTGATCTCCGCCGCCCGCATCGGTGAGCGCAAGGGCAAGAAGCACATCATCTCCACCGCCTTTGAGCATCACGCCATTCTCCACACCCTGAAAAAGCTGGAAAAGGAAGGCTTTGAGGTCGAGCTGCTGCCGGTGGGCCCCATCGGCACCGTCACCGCCCAGCAGGTAGCGGACGCCATCCGCCCCGACACCTGCCTGGTCACCACCATGTACGCCAACAACGAGATCGGCTCCATCCTGCCCATTGCGGAGATCGGCGCGGTCTGCCGGGAAAAAGGCGTCCTGTTCCATACCGATGCTGTGCAGGCCGCCGGTCATCTCCACATCAATGTCAACGAGCAGAACATCGATATGCTGTCCCTCTCCGGCCATAAATTCCATGGTCCCAAGGGTACCGGCGTGCTGTATGCCCGGCAGGGCATCCCCCTGACCAACATCATCGAGGGCGGCGCACAGGAGCGGGGCAAGCGGGCCGGTACGGAAAACGTCCCCGGCATTATGGGTCTGGCCGCCGCGCTGAAGGAGGCCTGCGATCACATCGATGAAAACGCCGCCAAGGTCTCCAACCTGCGGGATCAGCTGATCGCCGGTCTTTCTCAGATTCCCCACAGCGCCCTGAACGGCGATCCCGTCCACCGGCTCCCCGGCAACGTGAACTTCTGCTTTGAGGGCATTGAGGGCGAAAGCCTGCTGTTGCTGTTGGATCAGGCCGGGATCTGTGCGTCCTCCGGCAGCGCCTGCACCTCCGGTTCTCTGGACCCCAGCCATGTGCTGCTGGCCATCGGCCGCCCCCACGAGGTTGCCCACGGCTCCCTGCGGCTGAGCCTGTGCGAATGGAACACTCAGGAGGATGTGGATCACATTCTCCAGGAGGTTCCCCGGATCGTGGCGTACCTGCGGAGCATTTCTCCCGTGTGGAAGGATCTTGCCAGCGGCAAGAAGCAGTTCATGCTGTAATGTTTCCGTTCTTCTCAACAACGCGAATATTTACTTTTTATAACCCAAGGAGGCTTTCAATATGGCACTTTATACAGAAACCGTCATGGACCATTTCACCCATCCCCGGAATGTGGGCGAGATCCCCGACGCCGACGGCGTAGGCGAGGTAGGCAACGCCAAGTGCGGCGATATTATGAAAATGTACCTGAAGATCAAGGATGACCGCATCGAGGACGTGAAGTTCGAGACCTTCGGCTGCGGCAGCGCCATCGCGTCCTCCTCCATGGCCACGGAGCTCATCAAGGGCAAGACCATTGAGGAGGCCATGGCCGTCACCAACAAGCAGGTGGTGGATGCGCTGGGCGGTCTGCCCGCTTATAAGCTGCACTGCTCCGTGCTGGCGGAGGAATCCATCAAGGCAGCCGTGAAGGATTATTACGACCGCAACAACATCCCTTACGATCACAGCAAGTTCCCCGACTGTGAGCACTGCGAGGGCGGCTGTCCCATGGTTTGATGAAAAAAGCATTGATCGCAATGAGCGGCGTCGTTGATTCCAGCGTCGCCGCTTCCCTCATGCAGCAGCAGGGCTGGGACTGCATGGGCGCCACCATGACCCTCTACCGCAACGAGGACATCGGCCTCTCCCGCAGCCGCACCTGCTGCTCCCTGGACGATGTGGAGGACGCCCGCAGCGTGGCCTGCAAGCTGAACATGCCCTACTACGTTTTCAACTTTTCCGACGAGTTCCGCTGCCAGGTGATGGACCGCTTTGCTGACGCCTACGAGCAGGGCCGGACCCCCAATCCCTGCATCGACTGCAACCGCTATCTGAAATTCCGGCGGCTCTATGACCGGGCGGCCCTCATGGGCTGCGACGCCATTGCCACCGGCCACTATGCCCGCATCAAACAGGAAAACGGCCGCTTTCTCCTGAAAAAGGCCCTGGACGCCAGCAAGGACCAGAGCTACGTGCTCTATATGCTGACTCAGGACCAGCTGGTCCACACCTGCTTCCCCATGGGGACCCTGCGCAAAACGGAGGCCCGGGAAATTGCCGATCGCCAGGGCTTTTTCAACGCCCGGAAGCCAGACAGCCAAGACATCTGCTTCGTCCCTGACGGAGATTATGCCGCCTTCATCCGGCGGCACACCGGAAAAGAGGATACCCCCGGCGACTTCGTGGATGAAGACGGTCATATCCTGGGCCGCCACAAGGGCATTACCCACTACACCGTGGGCCAGCGGAAAGGCCTTGGGGTCCCCTCCAACCACCCGCTGTATGTGAAGGCCATTGACCCAGCGCATAACCGGGTGGTCCTCAGCGAAAATGACGCTCTATTCTCCCAGCAGCTCACCGGTGAGAATTTCAACTGGATCGCCTGGGAAGCGCCGCCCCGCCAGTTCCGGTGCAGTGCCAAGATCCGCTACCGCCAGACGGAGCAGCCCTGTGAGGTGACGGTGGAGGAGAACGGCTCCGTGCAGGTGCTGTTCGACCGTCCCCAGCGGGCCATCACTCCGGGACAGGCGGTGGTACTCTATGACGGAGACACCGTTCTGGGCGGCGGTACGATTTTATAGCCCATGGCCGCAGCACAAAAAACCAGCGGAAAGGCTTGTCCTTTCCGCTGGTTTTTCAGTTTCTATCAGGTTTCCGCTGTTTCATCGGCGGAGGCCATACGCTTCCAGGCATGGTCACAGATGGCCTTGAAGGTCTGGTCGCTGATGTCATGCTCCATTTTGCAGGCATCCTCCTCCGCGGTCTCCGGATCCACGCCCAAGCTCACCAGAAAACGAGTCAAAGTCTGATGGCGCTGGAGCATTTTGGATGCGATCTGCATACCGGCATCCGTCAATGTGATGAGGCCGTCCTTATCCATCTCAATATATCCGTTTTCCCTCAGACGCTTGGTGGCGTAAGTCACGCTGGGCTTCGTCACCCCCAAGTGCTCCGCTACGTCCACAGAGCGCACATATCCATGCTTGGTCTGCATCATCAGCATGGTTTCCAGATAATCCTCAGATGCTTTCAGGATCTGCACGGCCATCACCGGTCCTTTCTTCCTATCACGATCCAGGGCATCGCCGTCCACCCAAAAGCCTTGGCGAAAGCGACAGCCCTCATGAAGCTCTTTTGGGCATTTTACCATATTTTCTTCACAAATGCAAGGTGTCTTCTCTCTTGAGATTTTGACAATATTTTTAAAAATCCCGGTTGACAGAAGAGATTAGAGATGTTAAACTAAGCTGTAGTTAGAGAAGGCTAACGCCTTACAAAGCGTGACGGCTGCACTCCGACTATTCTTTTTCCATAATAGTTAGTTCAATTTAACTAACAGATTCGGAGGGATCGTTATGATGCCGCTTGCACTGGCAAATATCGGTGAAGAATACATGATCCGCAGGGTCAGCGGAAATCCCGAGGTAAAAAAGCACTTGGAGGACCTGGGGTTCACCGCCGGCGGGTCCATCACGGTGGTGTCCGCTCTGGGAGGCAACATCATCGTCAAGGTGAAGGAGTCCCGGGTGGCCATCAGTGAGGAGATGGCCCGCAAGATCATGATCTGATCCATTTGAATTTGAAATCTGATAGAAACAGTAGGAGGAAACAAGTATGAAAACGCTGCGTGACGTCAAAATCGGTGAGACCGTAAAGGTCGTCAAGCTCCACGGAGAGGGACCCATCAAGCGCCGCATTATGGACATGGGCATCACCAAGGGCGTGGAGATCTATGTCCGCAAGGTTGCCCCTCTGGGCGATCCCATGGAGGTCACCGTCCGGGGCTATGAGCTGAGCCTGCGGAAGGCCGACACCGAAATGATCGAGGTTGAGTAAAAACAAAAAATTTTCGAATACGGTTTGAGCACTCAAACCAAAAGGAGCATGTATGGAAAAGCAGATCAAAATTGCCCTGGCGGGCAACCCGAACTGCGGCAAGACGACCCTGTTCAACGCCCTGACCGGTTCCAACCAGTTCGTGGGCAACTGGCCCGGCGTCACCGTGGAGAAAAAGGAAGGCAAGCTGAAGAAGCATGACAATGTAGTCATCATGGACCTTCCCGGCATCTATTCCCTGTCCCCCTACACCCTGGAAGAGGTAGTGGCCCGTAACTATCTGGTGGGAGAACGGCCCGACGCCATTCTGAACATCATCGACGGCACCAACCTGGAGCGCAACCTCTACCTCACCACCCAGCTTACCGAGTTGGGTATCCCGGTGGTCATCGCCATCAACATGATGGATGTGGTCCGCAAAAACGGCGACCAGATCAACGTAGCGGAGCTGTCCCGGGAGCTGGGCGTGCGGATCATTGAGATCTCCGCTCTGAAGGGGGACGGCGTTATGGAAGCCGCTGAAGCCGCCGTGAAGGCCGCCGAGGGCACCAAAACCGTTCCCATGCACACCTTCTCCGGCCCTGTGGAGCACGCCATTGCCCACATCGAGGAGGCCGCGGTGCACAACCTGCCGGAGGAGCAGCAGCGCTGGTACGCCATCAAGATCTTCGAGCGGGATGACAAGGTGCTGGAAAAGCTCAGCATCCCCGCCGATGTCATGTCCCACATCGAGACTGATATTCAGGCCGCCGAAAAGGAGCTGGACGATGATGCCGAGAGCATCATCACCAATGAGCGGTACGTCTACATTGCAGAGCTCATCAAGAGCTGCTACAAGAAGCACAATCAGGGGCAGCTCTCCGCCTCCGACAAGATCGACCGGATCGTCACCAACCGCTGGCTGGGCCTGCCTATTTTCGCCGTGGTCATGTATCTGGTGTACTACATCGCCATGGTGACCGTGGGCTCCGCCGCTACCGACTGGGCCAATGACGGCCTGTTCGGTGACGGCTGGCATCTGTTCGGCATCGGCACCAGCGAATATACCGAGGTCGCTGACAATTACACCGCCGCCTCCGAGGCCATCAGTGCCTACTATGAGCTGGATACCGAGGCCGATGACTTCGACCCCGACGCCGCTCTGGCCGACATGAAGGCGGTTCAGCCCGACTCCGCATCCACCACCATCGAAGTGGAGGACGAAGAGACCCTGGCCATGAATGACATGACCGTTTACTATGACGCCATCCCCGCTGACGCTGACGAGGAAACCACCGTCGGCATGAGCTATCTGGACGCTGTCACCTACTTCGAGGAGAACGGCTTTGACGAGCCCGATCCCGCCGACTATGGCGTGTGGGTCCCCGGCGTGCCTGTACTGATTGGCAATGCTCTGGAAGCCGCCGGTGCTGCCGAGTGGCTCAATGGCTTGATTCTGGACGGTATCGTGGCCGGCGTCGGCGCGGTGCTGGGCTTCGTGCCCCAGATGCTGGTGCTGTTCCTGATGCTGGCGTTTCTGGAGGCCTGCGGCTATATGGCCCGTATCGCCTTCGTTCTGGACCGTATTTTCCGCAAGTTCGGCCTGTCCGGTAAGTCCTTCATCCCCATGCTCATCGGTACCGGCTGCGGCATCCCCGGCATCATGGCCTCCCGTACCATTGAAAATGAGCGTGACCGCCGTATGACGATCATGACCACCACCTTCATCCCCTGCGGCGCTAAGGTGCCCTTTATCGCCATGGTGGCAGGCGCTATCTTCGGCGGCGCTGCTTGGGTGGCTACCTCCGCCTACTTCGTGGGCATGGCTGCCATCATCATCTCCGGCATCATGCTGAAGAAAACCAAGATGTTTGCCGGCGATCCCGCTCCCTTTGTCATGGAGCTGCCCGCCTACCACTGGCCCACCGTGGGCAACGTGCTGCGCAGCATGTGGGAGCGGGGTTGGTCCTTCATCAAGAAGGCAGGCACCATCATTCTGCTGTCCACCATCGCCGTGTGGTTCACCACCTACTTCGGCTGGGCTGAGGACGGCTTCCGGATGCTCTCCGAGGAAGAGATCGACTGCTCCATCCTCGCCCACATCGGCAGCCTGATCGCCTGGATCTTCGCACCTCTCGGCTGGGGCAACTGGAAGGCCGCTGTGGCCTCCATCACCGGTCTGGTGGCCAAGGAAAACATCGTTGGTACGCTGGGTATTCTCTACGGCGGCGGTGATGAGACTGTCTATCAGGCTCTGGGAGCTGTCTTTACCCAGATCAGCGGCTACTCCTTCCTGGTGTTCAACCTGCTGTGCGCCCCCTGCTTTGCCGCCATCGGCGCCATCAAGCGGGAGATGAACAACGCCAAGTGGACCTGGTTCGCCATCGGCTATCAGTGCGGCTTCGCCTATCTGTGCGCCCTGATGGTCAACCAGTTCGGCAAGGCCTTCACCGGCGATCTGAGCGTCCTCGGCCTCGTTGCCGCTCTGGCCGCTCTGGCCTTTATCATCTACATGCTGGTTCGTCCTTACAAGGAAGCTACCATGCTTTCCACTAAGGTCTGATTTTCCCCTCACCCTCCATTCTATATCTTCCATCTTCTATTTCTTTCAAAGGAGTGATTTTCCATGCTGACCTGGCTGAGTGCCAATCTCTCTACCCTCCTCATTTCTCTTGTCTTATTTGCCGTTGTCATTTCCATTGTCCGGTATCTCATCCGGCAGAAAAAGCAGGGCAAGCACACCTGCGGATGCAGCGGCGGCTGCGCTGGTTGTTCCGGCGGCTGCCACTGCGGGCGGTAAACACTCCCAAAAAGAACCGGCGCACGGGACATCCTGTGCGCCGGTTCTTTTCATCGCCGACTTGTTCGCAGGTTGGATCTCTGCTCCGCAAAAGGATCAGATTTTGACGATCTTCCCGATTTTCCACGCCTCCGTGGTGGCGTAGCCCACCCGTGTGGCATAGATGCCATCCTCCACGCCGGTATCCGGCTTCCGCCCCTCCCGGACGCAGCGGACAAATTCCTCCATTTCCGTGAGGTACGCCTCTGCAAACCGCTCCGGGAAGGATTCCACACATTCGGTTCGGGCGCCATTCACATCGTAGACCATAGCCCGGTTCTTCTCCGGCACAGCAGAAATGCGGATCGTGCCCTCCGTGCCTACGATCTCCGTTTCGATATGGTAGCCGTAGGGGGCGGTGCGGCCCACATGGACCATGCCCATAGCGCCGTTTTTGAATTTGTAGACGGCGACGCCGGTCTCATCGTCCCCGGCAGCCTTGAAGTCCGGATGCTTAAAGGTACAGCCCATGGCATAGACCTCCGCAGCCTCGCTCCCCAGGAACCAGCGCATCAGATCCATATCGTGAATGGCGGAATCCAGAAAGATCCCGCCGGAGGTCCCGCTGTACCGGATGGCCCCCTCCACCACGGCTTCCGGGTCGATCCCGGTGGATTTCACCAGATAGGGCGTACCGATAGCCCCCGCAGTGATTTTTTCCTTGGCATAGGCGTAGGACTTGTCATAGCGCCGCATAAAGCCCAGCATACACACCAATTCCGGGTGCCGGGCCACGGCAGCCTCCGCCTGAAGGCATTGTTCCATCGTAACGCCCAGAGGCTTTTCGGAAAACACGTGCTTCCCCGCGTCCAGCGCCGCCTCGATCTGCCAGCAGTGCTCCCCGGAGGGGGACACGATGGCCACCGCGTCCAGTTCCGGATCAGCGACCATCTCCCTGAAATCGCCGTACACCTTTTCAAGTCCCAATTCCTGACGGGCATACGCCTGACTGTCCGCGCCGGGCACGCAGGCCGCCGTCAGGATCGCGCCGGGAATCTTGTGGGCAAGGTTGGCAGCATGGACCCGGCCCAGCCGCCCCAGACCGGCAATGCCAACACGCAGTTCCTTCATAAGCAGTCTCCTTCCATTCAACTTGATCGGTTCAAAATAAAATTACGCCGCCGCTTTCGCGGCGGCGTAATTCAACTCAACAGTGCGTCCGGGGGACGATTTACTGTGCAGCCATCTTACGGGCCTTGGCCTCCATCTTATTACGGAAGACGTCGATGGTAACGGCCAGGATGATAACAGAGCCGATGACGATGTACTGGACATCGTTCTTGGCACCGGCCAGGTTCAGGCCGTTGCGGATAACAGCCATCAGCAGAGCGCCGATCAGGGTGCCCCAGATGGTGCCCTTGCCGCCGGTGAAGGAAGCGCCGCCCACGATGCAGGCTGCGATAGCATCGTTATCATGGGTGGAACCGGCGTTGCCGTTAGCGGAAGCCAGACGGCCAACAGACACGATACCAGCCATACCGGCCATGAAGCCGGACAGGGTGTAAACGAAGGTCAGCACGTTCTTGGAGGGGATACCGGACAGACGGGCTGCCTCGGGGTTGCCGCCCACGCAGTAGATCTGGCGGCCCAGAGCCGTCTTGCGCAGGAAGATATCAAAGATGATGAACACAATGATGACCAGAACGAAGCTGAAGGGGATGCCGGGGAACTTCACCTTGGTGGTGCCCTCATAATAGGTGGTGAACAGAGAGCCGCCGCCGATCCACATGAGGCCGTCAATGCCGGTGTTGGTGAAGGCGATGGACTTGGAGCCGGTAATGACCAGTGCCAGGCCCCACAGCACGTTCTTCATGCCCATGGTGGACACGAAGGGATGGGGCAGATCCAGACGGGTCAGCAGCGTGCCGTTGATGAAGCCGGCCAGGGTGCTGACGGCCAGGCCGCAGAGCACCAGCAGGAAGGGGTTCGTGATGCCGGACTGGACCATAACGCCGATGGTGCAGGTGCACAACACGCAGTTGGAACCAACGGACAGGTCGATACCGGCGGTAATCAGGGCGCACAGCATACCGGAAGCGATCAGGCAGTTGATGGATGCCTGCTTCAGGATATTCATGAAGTTACCGACCTTCATGAACTTGTCCGGCATGGTGATGCAGAAAATCAAAACCAGGATGGCAAGGGCCATCAGTGTACCGAGCTTTTGCAGAAGCTCTTTCATTTTCGTGTTTTTCATATCAGTCTAACTCTCCTCCCCAGGCCGCTTTCATGATGTCTTCGGAATTGAAGTGCGGCGTGTCCCGGTCAATATCAGCCATCACACGGCCGCCGCGCATAACTACCACATGGTCGCTCATAGCCAGAATCTCCGGCAGTTCGGAGGAGACCATGATGACGCACTTGCCGGCCTTCACCAGATCGTTCATGACCCGGTAAACCTCGATCTTGGCGCCCACGTCGATACCACGGGTGGGCTCATCGAAAATAAAGATGTCGGCGTCGGTATTGACCCACTTGCCGATAACCACCTTCTGCTGGTTGCCGCCGGACAGCTGACCGACGACCTCATTCAGGGAGGGGGTCTTGATCTTCAGGGCGCTGACATTGTCATTGCCCGCCTGCTCAATGCGGTCCTTGTCCAAGAAGGGACCGTTGGAGAAGCCCTTCATATTGGCCAGGACCAGATTGGTCCGCACATCCAGGTTGAGCACCAGGCCCTGGCCCTTACGATCCTCTGTCAGGAAAGCGATCTTTCTCTTGATAGCATCCTTCGGCGTTCTGATATGTACCTTCTCGCCCTTGACGTAGATCTCGCCGCTGTCCAGCTTGTCAGCGCCGAACACCGCCCGCATGGTCTCCGTGCGGCCTGCGCCGACGAGGCCCGCAAAGCCGGTGATCTGGCCCGCATGGGCCTTAAAGCTGACATCGTGCAGGACGCCGGCCTCGTTGAGGCCCTTGGCCTCCAGCCACACCTCGCCCTTGGTGCCGAATTCCTTGGGATACAGGTTATCCAGAGTACGGCCCACCATGGCGTTGATGAGGGAGTCCTCCGTGAGGTTCACGGTATCCTCGGTGATGATGTGTTCGCCGTCACGCATGACGGTCACACGGTCGCAGAGCTCAAAGAGCTCTTCCAGTTTATGTGACACGAACAGGATGGCCACGCCCTTGGCCTTCAGGCCCCGGACGGTCTCCATCAACTGCTCGATCTCTTCCTTACCCAAAGAAGAAGTGGGCTCATCCATAATAATGAGCTTGGCATCCAGGGACACAGCCTTGGCGATCTCCACCATCTGCTGCTGACCCACGCCCAGCTTACCGCACTCCAGGTGGACGTTGATCTCCGGATGTCCCAGTGTTTTCAGCGCTTCTTCCGCCTCGGCGTGCATCCGGGGATAATCCAGCAGCAATCCCTTCTTAACGGCACGCCCCATAAAAACGTTATCCGTGACAGGCAGCTGCTTGACGATGTTCAGCTCCTGATACACACAGGCGATGCCTGCCTCGCGGGACTGAACAGGGTTTTTGAAAACGACCTTCTGGCCGTCCACAAAGATTTCCCCTTCTTCCGGAGTGTGAACGCCGGTGAGCACCTTGATCAAGGTGGATTTACCTGCGCCGTTTTCTCCGATCAGACCGTGGATCTCACCGGGTCTGATGCCGATAGACATGTCTTTTAACGCGACAACACCAGGAAAACGTTTGGTAATATGTTTCAGTTCGACGACATACTCGCTCATGGAATTACCTCGTTTCTGTTTTTCCTGATTTCCGAACCGCTCCCGCCGCAGCGGAAGCGCTCTCTCGATCCCGATTCCCGGGGTTATTTTCGTTGAAATGTGCTTGCTGTTTAATCGTTTTCTTCTGTGCGTATTGTAACCGGGATCAGACAGAGAATGGTTCCTGCCAGATCCCGGCGTGCCGAAAATTCTCCGTTCCGCCGTGGGAACCCATCAGGTTTCCGCTTGCAGGCACGCGCATGATCGGCTTTTCGGAATACAGCGGCAGAAAACCTGCCGCTGTATTCCGGCTTTTTCGCTTTTCAGCTATGGATAGCAGTCAGGCTGAATTAGCCCTTCATGGCCTCCAGGTTGTCCAGGTAAGCCTGGCCGTTCTCAGCGGTAACGACCTGAACGGGAGCGTTGATGACTTCGTCAACGGACTCGCCCTTGACAGCCTTCACGGCAGCCTCGACCACCTGATAGCCCATCTCATAGGGCTGCTGAGCGACGGTGGCCTTCACCAGCTCGCCGTCCAGGATCAGCTTCACGGCGGAAGCGTTGCCGTCGAAACCAACGATGGTGATGTCAGACACGCCGGCGGACTTGCAGGCGTTCATAGCGCCGATAGCGGTATCGTCATTGTGGCAGAGCACGATGTCGATCTGATCGGGATAAGCGCTCAGCAGGTCTTCCATGGCCTTGGTAGCGCCGTCGGTCAGGTTGTTGCCGGACAGCTTGGCCAGAACTTCCACGCCAGCCTCGGTGCAGGCCTTCTCATAGCCTTCCATACGCATGTTGGAGGTGTTGTCGCCTTCCTGACCGTAGATGATAACGGCCTTGGCGTCGGTACCGGCCTGCTCGATGGCCCACTTGCCGCCCTCATAAGCAGCGTCCACGTTGGAGGTGCCCACGAAAGAGGTCTGGCCAGCGATGCCAACGTTGGTGTCAACAGCCAGCACGGGGATGCCAGCGTCGATGGCAGCCTGCAGAGCGCCCTGAGCGGCACCAGCATCGTTGGGAGCGCAGACGATGGCGTCGCAGCCAGCGCCGATCTGCTGCTCGATCATGGAAACCTGACCCTCGATATCGCTCTCAGCGCCGGGGCCAACCACGACCACGTCAACATCTCTCAGATCATCAGCGGCGGCCTTGCAGCCGGCCTCCACATAGCCCCAGTACTCAGAGGCCAGGGTCTTCAGGACAACAGCGACCTTGACATCGCCGGTAGTGGGGGTCTCGGTCTCGGTCTCGGTCTCGGTCTTGTTCTCAGTGTCGGCAGGGGCCTCGGTCTTCTTGCCGCCGCAGGCAGCCAGAGACAAAGTCATTACCAGTGCGAGAGACAGTGCAAACAACTTCTTCATTCTTCATTTGCTCCTTTTCATTTTTTTCAGGATGTTTCCGGCAAAAAGCCGAATTCCTGACAGTATTAATTTAGCACAAACATGGCAAACATTCAATCTTAAACTTTGCTCAAAGTGTAAAACTGTTATCGTGCACAGGGAAAATCGTTTTCGTTTGGCACTTTTCACAGTTCATTTCAGAGATCAGCCGCCGCAGGCATTAACCGTACTTATGAATATACCATCACAATTTATGGCTGGTTTCAGGCTGCAGCGCATCGTATGTCTGCCGCGGACATTCTTTGGTCAGTTTGCGCACACAGTATGTCTTGCCGTTGGATTTCTCCGTTTTTTTGTCCGCTTTGTCAATAGGCACATCCCCGCTTTACCACTTATAATCAGGAATAGAGTGTCATACTATAAATGAGATGCATACCTGGTCCGATGGATACTTCGGGCAGAAAGGGATCTGATATGAACATTTTCTCTCTCTTTACCCTGTGCGGAGGGCTGGCCTTCTTCTTATACGGCATGACGGTCATGTCCAAAAGTCTGGAAAAAATGGCCGGCGGCAAGCTGGAGCGGCTGCTCAAGCGCATGACTTCCAACCCCATCAAAAGTCTGCTGCTGGGCGCCGGCATCACCATCGCCATCCAGTCCTCCTCCGCTATGACGGTCATGCTGGTAGGTCTGGTGAACTCCGGTGTCATGGAGATCGGACAGACCATCGGCATCATCATGGGTTCCAATATCGGCACCACCCTGACAGCGTGGCTGCTGTCCCTCACCGGCATCGAAAGCGAGAACTTCTTTGTCAACTTCCTCAAGCCCAAGAATTTCTCCCCCCTGCTGGCTCTCATCGGTATTCTGCTCATTATGGGCTCCAAGCGGCAGCGCCGCCGGGACGTGGGCCGGGTGATGATGGGCTTCTCTATTTTAATGTACGGCATGGAGCTGATGAGCGGTGCGGTGTCTCCTCTGGCAGATATGCCGGGCTTTACCCACTTCATGACCGCCTTCACCAATCCCTTCCTGGGTGTGCTGGTAGGCGCCGCCTTCACCGGCATCATCCAGTCCTCCGCCGCCTCCGTTGGCATTTTGCAGGCACTGGCCATGACCGGCTCCGTCACCTACGGCATCGCTATCCCCATCATCATGGGCCAGAACATCGGCACCTGCGTTACGGCTCTGATCTCCTCTATCGGCGTCAGCCGCAATGCCAAGCGGGTGTCCGTCATCCACATCTCCTTCAACCTCATCGGCACCGCTCTGGGTCTGCTGGCCCTGTTTGGCGGTGAGATGTTCCTGAATCTGCCCTTCCTGACAGAACCCATCGGCGCTGTTGGCATCGCATTCTGCCACACGATCTTCAACGTCTGCACCACCCTTGTGCTGCTGCCCTTCAGCCGGCAGCTGGAGCGCCTTGCCAATAAGGTAATCTCCACGGAGGACAAGCCCTCTGACTTCGCCTTCCTGGACCCCCGGCTGATGCGGACCCCCGGCGTGGCTGTCAGCGAATGCGCCGTCATGACCAACCGCATGGGCGCTCTGGCGCTGGAAAGCATGCAGCTGGCTCTGGCCCAGTTCATCCAGTATGACGGCAGCCGGGAGGAACAGATCCTGGCCAACGAGGACAAGCTGGACACCTACGAGGACCGTCTGGGCGGCTATCTGGTCCAGATCTCTCAGCACGGCACCTCCTCCGCCGATATGCGCACCGTCTCCCGCCTGCTTCACGCCATCGGAGACTTTGAGCGCATCGGTGACCACGCTCTGAACCTGCAGGAATCCGCCAAGGAGCTTCATGAAAAGCAGTTGACCTTCTCCACCATTGCCCGGGAAGAGGTGGATGTGCTGACCGCCCTGCTGGAGGATCTGCTGAACAGCGCCCTGCGCAGCTTCCAGTCGGACGATCCCCAGATGGCCCGGCAGGTGGAACCTCTGGAGGAGACTATGGACCTCCTTACGGAGGAGATCCGCAGCCGTCACATCCGGCGGCTCCAAAGCGGCCAGTGCACCATCCAGCTCGGCTTCATCCTCAACGATCTGCTGAACAATGCCGAGCGTGTGGGCGATCATTGCTCCAACATCGCGGTCAGCGTCATTGAGGAGCAGGAAAAACAGGCCGCCTCCCACGCCTATCTCCACAGTCTGAAGAAGAATGACGAGTTCTCCTTCCAGCTTCAGCAGAACCTGAGCCGGTACGTCCTGCCTGCGGAAACCGCAGAGGACCAGCCTGCCGAATAAGAAACCTTGCCAGCGTTCCCTTACGGGAGCGCTGGCTTTTTGCGTTTCCGGCCGCATATTCGGTTGAAGATGGCCCGTTCTGTCCGGGAAATCGAAAAATCAGCAGTCTCAGCCGCCGAAACAGTCCCTTTCTGTATAAATATGTGCTTTACCTTCCGGTGTTTTTCTGCTATACTGTATGTTTGTTAATGTGGAACATTGTTTGTTCCGCCTGATTTGAGAATGGGGGTGTCCGAATGAAGTATCAGAAATGGCATATCGGTACGGCATCAGAACAGGACACTGCCCTTTTGAAGGAAGCCGGCTACCCCAGTCTGCTGGCCACGGTGCTGGCCGCCCGGGGCATCACCACCTCCGAGGCCGCTGCTGAGGCGCTGGAGCGGGAGACCTCTCTGACGATCTCCCCCATGCTCATGCAGGACATGGACAAGGCGGTGGCCCGGATCCAGAAGGCGCTGGCCAACGATGAAATCATCGCCGTTTTCGGCGATTACGATGTGGACGGCATCACCTCCACGGTGCTGCTTCTGGACTATCTGAAAAACTGCGGTGCCAAGTGCCTGCGCTATATCCCCCGGCGGATCGAGGACGGCTACGGCCTTTCCAAAGACGCCATCCAGGGCCTGCGGGACAAGGGCGTCACCCTGATGATCACCGTGGACTGCGGGATCACCGGCAACGAGGAGATCGACTTTGCCGCATCCATCGGCATGGACGTGGTGGTGACAGATCACCATGAATGTAAGGAAAACCTCCCCCGGGCCGTAGCGGTAGTGGACCCCCACCGTCCGGATGACGCCTATCCCTTCAAATATCTGGCTGGCGTGGGCGTGGCGCTGAAGCTGGTGCTGGCTCTGGGCGGACCGGACCGGGAAAACGCCCTGTTCGCCCGGTACTGCACTCTGGCCGCCATCGGCACCATTGCCGACGTCATGCGGATGGAGGGAGAAAACCGCACCATTGTCTCCTGTGGCCTTGCCGCCCTGAACCACACGGATTTTGTGGGCATCCATGCCCTTTTGAAAGAGGCGGGGCTGCTGGGCAAGCCCATCACCTCCATCCAGATTGGCTTCGTTCTCTCCCCCCGGATCAACGCCGCCGGGCGCATGGGGGCTGCGGATCTGGCCGCGGACCTTTTGCAGGAGACCGATCCCGCCAAAGCAGAGGAGCTGGCCAAGCAGCTATGCGACCTGAACCGGGAGCGGCAGGCGGTGGAGCAGTCCATCTGCGCCGATGCCATCGCCCAGATCGAGCGGCTGCGGCCGGAGGAACGGAACGCGCTGGTGCTTTCCAGCGAGGAATGGCATCAGGGCGTGGTGGGCATCGTAGCCTCCCGTCTCAGTGAAAAATACGCCGCCCCCAGCTTCATGATCCATCTGAAGGACGGCTCCGGCAAGGGCTCCTGCCGCTCCTACGGCGGGTTCAACCTGTTTTCCGCGCTGGAATCCTGCTCTGACCTGCTGGACGGCTTCGGCGGTCACGAGCTGGCAGCCGGTTTTACCATCCCGGAGGAAAACATTGATACCTTCCGCCAGCGGATGAACCGCTTCGTAAAGGCCGCCTCCGGCGGTGAGCGGGCGGTGAGCTGTCTGGAGGTAGACGCCGCCATTTCCAACCCGGCGGATATGACGCTGGAGCAGGTGGACCATCTGGCCCAGTTGGAGCCTTACGGCTCCGGGAATCCCCGCCCGGTGTTCGCCCTGCTGGGCGCCACGGTGGACAGCGTTCAGGCCGTGGGCCAGGGCAAGCACCTGAAACTGCGGCTCAGCAAGGGCCCCAGCCGGTTTGACGCCATTTTCTTCTCCATGCCGGAGGCCGCCGCTCAGTTGGAGCCCGGCTGCCGGGTGGATGCAGCCTTCTATTTGCAGGCCAACACCTTCCGGGGCACCACCACTCTGCAATTGCAGCTGGTGGACCTGCGTCCCTCTTTGACTCCCAGCCGCCACGAGGCGGAATCCATGGACCTGCTGCACCGCCTGACGGGGGAGCAGCCCCTCACAGCCCAGGAGACCGCCCGGCTCATGATCTCCCGGGACCAGTTTGCCGCCTTCTGGCGGATTCTGGACCGGCACCTGAAGCAGGGCAAGCTGGAAACAGATCTGCTGCCCTATCTCCGTTCTCTGGCGGCGCAGGTAGGCGGCTGCGACAGTTTTCTCCGGGCTGCGCTGGCCCTGACGGTCTTTCAGGAGCGGGGACTCATCTCCCTGTCCCGGCAGGAGGACCGGGTTACGCTATGTCTCAATCCCATTCAGGGAAAGGTGGATCTTTACGCCTCTCCCTGCCTGCGCCGCCTCCGGGGCGGTGCGGAGGTTAAACGAGGTGATTCGCAGTGACGATTGACGAACAGTTTGAGAAATTGGAGAACACCGTCCGGGAATACAATCCCGGCGCGGATTTCAAGCGCATCCGGGAATCCTATGAATTCGCCAAGCAGCATCACGGCGAGCAGCGCCGCAAAAGCGGTGAGCTTTATATCACCCACCCCTTAGCCGTGGCGCAGATCGTGGCGGAGGAACTGCACCTGGACTCCGAGTCTATCGAGGCGGCCCTGCTTCACGATGTCATTGAGGATACGGACGCCACGTATGATGACGTGGCCAAGCTCACCTCCCCCACGGTGGCGGATCTGGTGGAGGGCGTCAGCAAGCTGACCCGGATCCAGTACGCCACCAAGGAAGACGAGCAGATGGAGAACCTCCGGAAAATGCTCATCGCCATGAGTAAGGACATCCGGGTCATCCTCATCAAGATCTCCGACCGGCTCCACAATATGCGGACCATGGAGTATCAGACTCCCGCCAAGCAGAAGCAGAAATCTCTGGAGACCATGGAGATCTACGCCCCCATCGCACACCGGCTGGGTATGCAGCGGATGAAGTGGGAGCTGGAGGATCTCTCCTTAAAATATCTGGACCCCATCGGCTACGATGAGATCGTCTCCAAGCTGGACGCCAAGCGCCCGGAGTATGACGCTCTCATGAGCCGCACCCAGGCTCAGATCGATCAGCGGCTCAATGAAATGGGCATCAAGCACATTGTCTACGGCCGCATGAAGCACCCTTATTCCATCTACCGGAAAATGTTCAGCCAGAACAAATCTCTGGATGAGATTTTCGACCTCTTTGCGTTCCGGGTGGTGGTAGACACCGTCAGCGACTGCTACAACGTGCTGGGCGTGATCCATGACCTCTACAAGCCCATTCTGGGACGCTTCAAGGACTATATCGGCACCCCCAAGCCCAACGGCTACCAGAGCCTTCACACCACCGTCATGGGCAATGAGGGCATCCCCTTTGAGGTGCAGATCCGCACCACGGAGATGCACGAGATCGCCGAGTACGGCGTGGCCGCCCACTGGAAGTATAAGCAGAACGGTCAGGGCGCCGGCACCGAGGGCAAGTACGAGTGGGTACGCCGTCTGCTGGAAAATCAGGAAGGTGCCGATGCTGAGGAGTTTATCCACTCCCTGAAGGTGGATATGTTCGCCGACGAGGTGTTCGTGTTCACCCCCAACGGCGACGTGCAGAACCTCCCCGCCGGAGCCACCCCCATCGACTTTGCCTATGCCATCCATTCCGCCGTGGGCAACCGCATGATCGGCGCCAAGGTGAATAACCGCATCGTCACGCTGGACCATGTGCTGAAAAGCGGCGACATCGTGGAGATTTTGACCTCCAAAAACGCCAAGGGCCCCAGCCGGGACTGGATGAAGATTGCCAAGAGCAACGAGGCCCGCTCCAAGATCCGCCAGTGGTTCAAAAAGGAAAAGCGGGACGAGAACATCGCCAACGGCCGCTCCGCCTTCGACGCGGAGCTGCGTCACTGCGGCATCGCCATGAAAGACGTACTGGACCCGGAATTCCTGCCGGTGCTGCTGAAAAAGGTAGCTTATCCCACGCTGGACGATCTCTACGCTGCCATCGGCTATGGCGGCTTCACCGCTCAGAAGGCGGTGAGCCGGATCCAGGGCGAGCTGCAGCGCCGCCAGCAGCAGCGGCAGCAGGAGCAGATGCTGGCAGAGGCTGTGGCGGAGCCCAAGGAGGACCCCAAGCCTGCGGACACTCCCAAGCAGCCCAAGGCCGTCAAGAGCGAGCAGGGCATTATCGTGGAAGGTCTGGACAACTGTTTGGTGAAGTTCTCCAAATGCTGCACCCCCGTCCCCGGAGACGACATCGTGGGCTTCATCACCCGTGGCTACGGCGTGTCCGTCCACCGGGCGGACTGTCCCAACGCCTCGGAGGAAAAGCGGAAGGAGCAGCCCGACCGCTGGATCCATGTCTCCTGGGGCACTGATACCAATGACAGCTATCCCACCACCATCGAGGCGGTCTGCAAGGACCGGCTGAACCTGCTGCTGGACATCTCCTCCGCCCTCTCCACCACCAAAACCTTTGTGCTGGGTCTGAACACCCGCAGCACGGAGGACGGCTTCGCCATCATCCGCATCGAGATCCAGATCAAGGATGGCGCGCAGTTGTCCACCCTCATGAACAAGCTCCATCAGATCTCCGGCGTTCTGCAGGTCAACCGGCCTGTGGGCTGATTTTTCGCGGCATTGGGAACGGATTTTCTCCGCTGCCGCAAAGATCCTTTCTTGATAAAATACAGAATGCACGGCTCTGCCCGGTTTGCGGGCAAGACCCATTACGAAGCATACCCTTTCGGGTATTAAACAAGGAGTTGCAACCATGCGCGCTGTTGTTACACGAGTCAAAAACGCCTCTGTTGTCATCAATGAACAGGTCAACGGTCAGATCGGCACCGGTTTTCTGGTGCTGCTGGGCGTAGGCCCCAACGATACGGAGGTCACCGCCGACAAGCTGGCGGACAAGATCTGCAATCTGCGGGTCTTTGAGGATGAAAACGAAAAGATGAACCTGAATCTGGAGCAGGTGGGCGGCAGCCTGCTGGTGGTGTCCCAGTTCACCCTGTACGCCGATACCTCCTCCCGCCGCCCCGGCTTCTCCGGCGCGGCCAAGCCCGATCTGGCCATCCCCCTCTATGAGCGGTTCATGGCCCACTGCCGGGAGCGGGGCTTCGACGTGCAGCACGGCGAATTCGGCGCCGATATGCAGGTCTATTCCCAGAACGACGGTCCGGTCACCATCCTGTTCGACACGGAAGAGTAAACTGATTTCAACGAGGTGTGTCTTATGAAGATCCAAGCCTTGCAGGTGGGGTCCATCGGTACCAACTGCTACATTCTCTGCGATGAAGCGGCTAAGGTCTGCGCCGTGATCGATCCCGGTGCGGAGCCGGAACTGATCCTCTCCGCCGCCGAAAAGCTGGACTGCACCGTGGATAAGATCCTGCTGACCCACGGCCACTATGACCACACCGGTGCGGTGGCGGCTTTGATGGAGACGCTGCCGCCGACGGCGGTCTATATCCATCAGGCGGATTTTGACAGTCCGCAGACCCAGCTGTTCCCTCTGAAAAGCGAACTGGCCCGGATCCCCTTCGGCGGCGTGAATTTCTACGGCGAGGGAGACCGCATCACGGTGGGCACGCTGGAGCTTCAGGTGCTTCACACCCCCGGCCACTCCGAGGGCAGCGTCACGCTGCTGTGCGGAGATACCCTGTTCTGCGGGGACACCCTGTTTGCTGGTTCCTGCGGCCGGACAGACTTTCCCGGTGGCAGCATGAAGCAGATGATGGCCTCTCTGGCCCGGCTGGCCGCCCTTCCCGGGGACTACCGGGTCCTGCCGGGACACATGGAGCCCAGCACTCTGGACCGGGAGCGGCGCTTCAACCCCTATATGCAGATGGCACTGCGGGAGCAAGGCTGATATGAAGCTGGACTTTTTAGGTCATGACGAGCGCTATATCGTCGAACAGAGCCTGATGACCCTCTTTCCGCTGGAAAAACCGACCTATGACGCGGTACAGCCGGAAGATGAGGCGTGGTGCCGCCTTGCCGCCGGGGAAACGGCGGCGGACTGCCAGGTCACAGCGGAGCTGCACTATCACGGATACACCGCCGCCGGGACCTTTGCATCCCCCCTCACCGGCACGGACTTTAAAAAAGAAGGCCAGCGGCGCTACGCCGTGGCGGCCTGCTTCTATCTGGCATTTCTGGATCTGTATCCCAAGCTGCCGGAAGCGCTCCGCGCCGCGGAAAAGCTGACGCTGCCCCCTTGGGGGATGCTCACCGGCGTCCGGCCCGACAAGCCCATCACACGGGCGCTGATGGAGGGCAAGACCCCGGAGGAGGCCAAGCGGGAGCTGAAGACGCGCTATTTCGTCCCTGAGGAGCGGGCGGCGCTGGCTTTGGAGACTGGTGCCGTGGGCTATCAGGCGTTGAAGCGGCTGGAAAAGCGGGATATCGACCTGTATGTGGGTATTCCCTTCTGTCCCACCCGTTGCGCCTACTGTTCCTTTGTCAGTCAGAGCGTGGAGCGAAGTTTTTCTCTGGTGGAGCCCTATGTAAAGGCCCTGATCGCGGAGATCCGCTCCGGCGGGGATATGGTGCGCAGCAATCGTCTGCGCCCCCGCGCCTTTTACATGGGCGGCGGCACCCCCGGCATCCTGACGCCGGATCAGATGGATGCCATCCTGACGGCTCTGGAAGAATCCTTCGACCTCTCCGCCTGTCCGGAGATCACGGTAGAGATCGGCCGTCCGGATACCATCACCGCCGAAAAACTGGCCGTTCTGAAAAGTCACGGCGTCACACGGGTCTGCGTGAATCCTCAGACCATGGAGGACCACGTTCTCGCCGCCATCGGCCGCCGCCACGCCTCTGCGGATACGGTGCGGGCCATGGAGCTGGTGCGGGCCTACCGGTTCCCCCACGTCAACATGGACCTCATCGCAGGTCTGCCGGCGGATACGCCGGAGGGCTTCCGCCGTTCTCTGGACAAATGTCTGGAACTGGGGGCCGATGACATCACCATCCACACGCTGGCGCTGAAAAGGGGCAGCCGCATTCTCATGGAGGGTCTCTCCATTCCCGACGGAGCGGCCGTGCAGGCCATGCTGGACTATGCCGCCCCTACCCTGCGGGCCGCAGGCTTCGTCCCCTACTACCTCTACCGGCAGAAGTATATGTCCGGCAGCTTTGAGAACGTGGGTTGGAGCCGCCCCGGCGGGGAGTGCTGGTACAACGTGGACATCATGTCGGAGCTGTGCTCCATCCTGTCCTTCGGTGCGGGCGGTTCCACTAAAATGGTGGAGCCCGGCACCAACCACATCGAGCGGGTCTTTAACCTGAAGTATCCCAAGGAATACACGGAGCGGCCGGAGAAAATCCAGCAAAACCAGGCTGCTTTCGCGGAGTTTTATCAAAAATACGTTCCCGAAACTTAAACGGACGGCCACGGCCGTAAGGAGGGTCATTCATGGAACATAGCTGTGAAGCGTATTGGACCAAGGCGGAAGGACTGGCGCGGGACGCCATCTGCACCATGGGTTTGGGGGCCAAACGGCTGACGGACGCCGCCAAGCGGCAGTTAGAGATCGCGGATCTCCGCGCCGGCGTCAACGTCGGTCTCCGGGAACTGGGCGAGCTGCTGTATGCCACCCACACCGGCACTCCTACGGATTCCGAGCTGCTGCTGGAAAAAATGCGGGAGATCGATGAGCTCAAGGCCCGGCTCCGGGAGTTGGAGGGAGAACCCATCATCCACCTGATTTGCCCCCGCTGCGGACATGCGGTCCAGCCGGAGGACGTATACTGCCGGGACTGCGGCGAAAAGCTGTAATGAACGGGTATGTTCCGCTCCTGCGGCGCATACCTAACCAATAGCGGCGGTACGCCGCCGAAAGACTGTCGATAAAGCGATAAATTCTCCGCAACGGTAAGGTAGGGCAGCCGTTAGCGGCTCCGCCGCTCTACGGATGCCGCATACCCCTTGCGGGTAAAGGGTGTGTGCGGGAAACCTAAGAGGGGTTTCCTGCGCCATTGAAATCCTAAGTTTTCAGAACTTTTATAAAGTTCTGAAAACCTGCTCAGCGGGGCGAAAAGATTTTTTCGCCCGCTGAGCGGGGATACGCCCCGCCCTCTCAATCTGAAAATTCGAGGTAACATCCATGGCAACTCCTGCGAAAAAGCAATCCTTCTTAGGCGGCGCCGCCATTCTGGCGGCGGCTGTGGTCATCGTCAAGCTCATCGGCGCGGCCTATAAGATTCCCCTGAGCAACATTCTGGGCAGCGCCGGGCAGACCTATTTCGACACGGCCTACCAGATCTACAACTTTTTGCTGACCTTTTCCACGGCGGGCCTGCCCCTGGCCATCTCCCGGATGACCAGTCAGGCCCACGCCAAGGGGCTGGAAAACGAGAAGCGGCGGATCTTCTCCACCGCCATCTGGCTGTTCTTCGGTCTGGGTCTGGTCTGCTCCGTGCTGATGTTCTTCCGTGCGGACGCCCTGGCCCGGTTCCTGAACAACTCTCTGGCCGCCACTGCCGTACAGGCGCTGGCCCCAGCGGTGTTCTGCGTGTGCCTGCTGGCCTGTATGCGGGGCTACACGCAGGGTCAGGGCAACATGACTCCCACTGCCGTCAGTCAGGTGCTGGAGGCCCTTTTGAAGCTTGGCATCGGCCTGCCTTTAGCGTGGTACGTGCTCCACATCGGCAAAACCGCCGAGCTCAGCGCGGCGGGGGCCATCGTGGGCGTCACGGCGGGCACAGCGGTATCCATGCTGTTCCTGTGCGCCTATCTCGTCACCCACCGGAACCGGAAGGAATCCTTGGACGTTCCCTCCTCCAGCGGGCAGATCATTAAGCAGATCCTGCTCATCGGCGTTCCCATCACCCTGAGCAACTCCGCCATGAGCATCATCAACATCATTGATACCAAGATCGTCATGGGCCGCCTGCAAAACGGACTGGGCCTTTCAGAAACGGCGGCGGCTGTGCTGAACGGCCAGTACCGCATCGCCATGAATATGCCCAACATGGTGGCCTCCTTTGTTTATCCCGTCACCATGAGCCTGATTCCCTTCGCGGCGGCGGCGCTGGCCCGGAAGGACCACGCCGAGGCGGACCGCATCATTTCCTCCGCCTTCCGACTCATCGCCATTCTGGCGCTGCCCGCGGGCGTGGGTCTCTCCGTGCTGTCCACCCCCATTGAGCGGCTCATGCTGCCCATGCAGCCGGAGGACGCGCTGGCAGCGGGTCCCCATTTGCAGATTTTAGGCATTGCCCTGATCTTCATCTGCCTGATGATTTTGACCAATGCCATTTTGCAGACCTATGGTAAGGAGAAGCTTCCTATTTTCACCGTCATCGCCGGCGGCGTGGTGAAGGTGGTCATGAACTACATTCTGGTGGGCAACCCGGACATCAGCATCCACGGCGCGCCCATTTCTACCCTGTGCTGCTATCTGACCATCTGCGGACTGAACCTCTTCTTCGTGTGGAAATATTCCCCGGAGAAGCCCCGGTACACGCGGCTGTTCGGAAAGCCCATCGTAGCCTCCGCCGTGATGGGCGCCGCCGCCTGGGCAGTGTGCGGCCTTGTTGCCAGAGTCCTCAGCGGCCACAGCGCTTACGGTGCCAATGCCCTCGCTACCTTCTGCGGCATTCTGGCCGGTGTAGTGGTATACGGCGTTCTGGTCATTGCCCTGCGAATCTTACGGGCAGAGGACGTAAAAGCTCTGCCTAAAGGCGAAAAAATAGCCAAACTTTTGCGCTTGAAGTGAACGATTTATAAAAAATCCTGTTATATCAACGTTTTCAGGATAAAATAGCTTGCAAAGGCAGTGGAGATATGGTAAATTTTCAAAGGAAACAACGCTATGGGTGGGAGGATCTTCTCACCATCATGCACCTGCTGCGTGCCCCCGAGGGCTGTCCTTGGGACCGCGAGCAGACCCATCAGTCCATCCGCCGGAATTTTCTGGAAGAGACCTACGAGGCGCTGGACGCCATTGACCGGAATGACACCCCCGGTATGTGCGAGGAATTGGGGGATGTTCTGCTTCAGGTGGTGTTCCATTCCGTGATGGAAGAGGAGCAGGGCCGTTTCACCGCAGATGACGTGGTAGACGGCGTGGCTCAGAAGCTGGTGTTCCGCCACACCCATGTATTCGGTGCTGCCGAGGCCGCCGACAGCGCACAGGCGCTGGAGGGCTGGGAGGCTCAGAAAAAGAAAGAAAAGGGGTTCACCTCCCCGGCGGACGCTGTGGAAGCCGTACCCCATACGCTGCCGGCGCTGTGGAGAGCGGAAAAGATCGTCTCCCGCTCCGTAAAGGCCGGGTTCAACTGGGACTCCGCTGCCGGTGCGCTGGACAAGCTGGATGAGGAAACCGCCGAGCTGCGGCAGGCCGTGGAGGCCGGACAGCCTGTGGACAGTCCTCACGGCATCCGGGAGGAGTTGGGCGACGCTCTGTTCATTCTCTGCAAGATCGCCCAGATGTCCGGTGTGGACCCGGAGGACGCTCTGCACCGGGCCTGCGACAAATACCAAGGTCGGTTCCGCCGGGTGGCGGATGCCGCCGACCGCCCGCTGAACGCTTATACGGAAGCGGAAAAAATCGCTCTTTGGGAGCATGCCAAAGAAAACTAAGATCTTCATTGCGGAAACGCGATAAAAGATAAATGGAATTTTAATTATTTTACAGGAGGATATACTCATGAACAAAGCTGAACTGATCGCCGCCGTGGCCGCTGCCGCTGAAATTTCCAAGAAGGACGCTGAGACTGCTGTCTCCGCTACCCTGGACGCCATTACCGCCGCTCTGAAGGAAGGCGACAAGGTCCAGCTGGTTGGCTTCGGTTCTTTCGAGGTCAAGTCCCGCGCTGCCCGCACCGGCCGTAACCCCCGTACCAAGGAAGTTGTCGAGATCCCCGCTTCCAAGGTGCCCGTGTTCAAGGCCGGCAAGGCTCTGAAGGACGCTGTGGCTGAATAAATTCACACCGTAAAGGGGGCGTTACGCCCCCTTTTTCATTTTTCAAGAAAGGAAGCATCATGCGCTTAGACAAATATCTCAAGGTCTCCCGGCTCATCAAGCGGCGGACCGTGGCCAACGAAGCCTGCGACAATGGATTGGTCACCGTCAACGGTAAGCCCGCCCGGGCCTCCTACGAGGTGAAGGAGGGAGATCAGATCACCCTTCGCTTCGGCGTACGGACCGTCACCGTGGAGGTGCTGTCCGTTCAGGAGACCGTGCGGCAGAGCGATGCCGCCGCCCTGTACCGGCAGATCCAATAAGTTCTTCTATCTCCCTCCCTGTCCGCATACACTGAGGGCAGGGAGGGATCTTATGACCAATGACTTCAATATGCCCGTCACCCCCCACCGGCTGGAGCTGATGGACCGGGCGCATCTCACCGTTTCCGGCGTGGAGGATGTGGAGCGCTTCGACGAGAGCGGCGTCATTATGACCACCTCCGCCGGGACCCTGATCGTCACCGGGGAGGACCTGCACATCGGCAAGCTGTCCTTAGAGGGGGGCGAGTTGTATGTGGATGGCCGCATCACCTCCATCTCCTATGAGGACACTCCGAACCGTCAGGGCGGCTTTTTCAGCCGTCTGTTCGGATAGGCCATGGCCATCCATGTCACGGAGCAGCTCCGCACGTTCCTCCTGTCGATTCTGCTGGGTCTGGGCGCCGGGGTCCTGTACGACCTGCTGCGGGCGGTGCGGCTGCGGCACCCCCGACTGACGGCGCCGCTGGACCTGCTCTACTGTCAGGCCGTAGGTCTGGCGGTCTTTCTGTTCGTCCTGCGGCAGTCGGATGGCCAGCTCCGGGGGTTCATCCTGCTGGGAGGTCTGGGCGGCGGCGTTCTGTATTTTTCCCTGCTTTCCCGGCCCCTGCGGCCGGTTTGGGACTTCTGGATGGACCGGTGGATGGAATTGTTCCAATTTCTGAGTCTACCGGGACGGTTTTGCGCCGCAGTTTGTAAAAAATTTGCATTTCAGGCAAAAACCCTCTTTTATTTTCTCAGGAAATACGCTACAATACATATTGAAGGAGTATGGAAGCCCCTTCGCAAAGGAGGGATGTCCCATGGCAAAGCCTGTCAAACCCGCAAAAAAGAGAAAATCAGGTAATCTGCTGGTCCATGTGGTGATCCTGCTGCTTCTGGCCACAGTGGGCTGGCGGCTTTATGCCCTTCAGGGGCAGGTCCGGGCCGCGCAGGCGGAACGGGATCAGTATGCCCGGCAGGTGGAGAATGTCCAGCAGGAAAATGAGACGCTGCGGAGCGACATCGCAGAAGGTCCCACCGAGGAGAAAATGAAAGAACTGGCCCGGGAAGAACTGGGCATGATCGACAGCAACAGCTATCTGTTTTTAGATCGATCCAACTGAGCATTACCGGCACAGCCGGTCACTATTATTTTAACAAGAATAAGAATAGGAGTAACACAGCACTTATGGAGTACGAGGTCGGAACAGTCTTAGAAGGCAAGGTCACCAGTATTACAAAATTCGGCGCTTTTGTGGCCTTGGAGGGCGGCAAGTCCGGCCTGGTACATATTTCGGAGATCGCCAACAGCTATGTCAACGATGTACATGACTTTTTGCAGGAGGGGCAGGACGTTAAGGTAAAGCTCCTTGCCATCAAGGACGGAAAGCTGGATCTTTCCATCAAAAAGGCGCTGCCCGCACCGGAGCGCCCCGCCCAGCGGAGCTTCCAGCCCCGTCCGGCAGCAGCCCCCCGTCCCGCGGCGGCTCCCCGGCGGCCCGCCGTTCAGGCAGCGGACACCACCCCCTCCGGCGATCTGGCCTTTGAGGACAAGCTCAAGCAGTTTCTCTCCTCCTCGGAGCGGAAAATGGCGGACCTGAACCGGAACATCTCCGGCAAGCAGGGCGGCCGCAGAAGAAGATAAATCCATTTCAGACTGATAACAACGCAGCCGTCTCCGGGAGAGCATCCCAGAGACGGCTGCGTCAACTTATATGTGTGAAAAATCACGCAGAAAAAGCGTCCACGCCCGCAAGGGCACATTTGATAGGGCCGATTTTCCGCGCCCCTTTTACGCCAGTCTGCGGAAGCATTTATTCTGGGTGTTGCTCCAGAAGTGGGTATCGTCGATGCCGGACACGTAGTAAAGAAGCGGAGCGGAAAAGTCATTTTGCAGATAGTCGATGTCCAACGCCGGACAGTATCCCACGCTGCTGCGGTCCCGGACGCGGAAGGCATAGGCGGTTTCGCCAAGCAACTCCAGTGCCGGATACACGATGCGGCAGCCGTCCTCGGAAAACAACAGAACAGTGGTACCCGCATCGTCCACCCAGATACCCGCAAGGGCTTCCTCCGTCACGGCGCTGCAATCCCCCGGCGCTTCGTAGCGGTACTCCGTGCGTTCCGTGCGGTCTAAAATCTGCGTAAACAGGGGGAGCAGCTTCCACGCCGCCCACTTCACCCGGCCCGTGCTGCGGTACGGCTGTTCCATGGTATAGCCCGCGTCATCCAGTGCGTCATAGGCCGTCTCATCGCCCCGCATGAGGGCCTCCGCCTCCGTCAGCACCGCCGCCCATGCCCGGGCCAGCTCCGCAGAGTTTTCCATGGGCACGTTTTCATCTATCCACCTGAATACGTCCTCCTGCTCCACCGAGTTCACATCGATCCAGTCCAGCAGCTCTCCGGCGGCATAGGTGGCCTGCAGAGAGCTGCCCGCCGTGCCGGGCGCCACGGTGTAGATGTCCGTCAGCAGGTTTTCCAGAGTCAGCGGTTCTTTTTCCTCCGGCTTTGCAGGTTCAGGTTCCGGCGTTTCATCGGGAGGTTCCGCTGCCTCCTCCCCCGGTGCCGACGGCTTCGCATCCGGCGGATTCTCCGGCTCCCTGTTCTGCCCGCCGCAGGCGGTCAGCAGCAGCGCCAGCAGCAAACATACCGTCAAGATTCTGCGTTTCATCCCATTCACCTCTCGATCTTTGATCCCGCGGCCATGCCAACACACGCAAAATACAAAACCTCCACTGGTTCCGGCCATGGCCGAAGCCGAACGCCGCACATGGATACATTGGAGCAGGCTTTCAAAGGAGACCTCAATGCCATAAGCAAGCACATCTGTATATGCTTATTATATCAATACCATGCGGAAATTCAAGCGGGCCCCACAGATCCCCGGCTTCAAGGCGGCAAAGGGGGCACGGGAAATTCAGAATCACGGCTCCCCCGCCACTTGCAGTCATTCGTTCTATCGACCTAAAAAACCACGCGGTCAGTCTCTCGGCTGACCGCGTGGTTCCACAAGTATTCTGTTTTTACTGTACGGAATTTTTCATTCTCCACACGATGGCAGAGACCTGACCGCGTGTCAGGGTGTTGTTGGGCTTATAGGTGCTGGTGCCGTTGGAGAAGTACCCCTCAATGATACCGGCGGCATTCAGCGCCTGCACATAGACGTCATTGGTGTCGGTAAAGGGTTTCTTGCTGGGCAGACCGGTGGTAGAAAGCTTCAACGCCTTGGCGGCGATCTGCGCGATCTGCAGACGGGTGATAGGCCCGTTCAGCTTGGGATTGCCGGACACCAGTCCGGCAGCCTTGGCCTTCGCCAGATAGCCGCTGAAGGGGCTGCCCTTCACCGTGGGGGCCTGCTCGCCGTAGCCCGCCGCCAGCATGATGAGCTTCAGGGCCGCGCTGTAAGTAATGGTATTCTTCTCCTGAAACGTTCCGTTGCTGTAGCCGGAGATAACATTGGCGCTGGCAAGTTCCGTAACATACTTATAGCACCAGGTGGAGGTGGAGATATCCGTAAACTTCTTCACGCTGTCCACCACGCCGATGGAGACCACGCCGGCCCCCAAAGCGGTGCCGCTGCTGCTCAATGCCACATAGGGAATAGAGACAGAACCGGTGAACCCACTGTTGGGAATGAAGCGCAGTTGGCTCATGGAATCAGTGTCGCTGCCATAGCTGTAAGCGCTGGTGGTATCCGCCGCATAGGAACCAACGTACAGAACACCGGCAGTGGAGGCAGGCAGCTCCAGCAGCTGGATGCTGCTAAGGCCGAAGCCAGTGGCGGATGCCACTGCGGAATACACAGAGTTTGCCGGGAAGTTCACGGAGGTACCCTTGGTGGTCACGCTGTAAACCTCAGACACCGGAGAAGCCGTCACACTGATCAGAATGGTTGCAGAAACAGCCGTTCCGCTGCTGCTGTATCCGGTAAAGGTGAGGGCTGTGCAGTAATTGCTGCCGCTGGGGATGTAGGTCAGCTCGGAGAGGTCATATTCCGATGCAGAGGCGGGACTGTAGGAGAAAATCATACTGCCCGCCATAGAAGCGGTGAGCTGCGTCCGCGTCGCGCCGTACTTGCTGGCATTGTAATAGTTGTAGTATAGACTGCCGGTAGCGGGTACACTGGTCAGCGTCAGATATTGCAAAGACCCGCCGGAGGTGTACTTACGGAAAAGGCGGGCAATGTCATTGGCGTTGATCTGCAGGGCGGTGTTGGGCGTGGTATTGTAGCGGATGTTGCCCACATATCGGGATGTTACCGCAGATGTACCGGTGGTGATGACCAGTGTACCGGTGGCGTTCTGGTTGGTCCGGGTACCGGTGCCGCCATAAACAGTGAAGTTCAGCTCCACACTGCCGGAGAAGGTCCGATCCGCCACAAAGCTCAAATCGTCCAGGCTGTAGTCCGCATCTTCGTAGCTGTCATAACCAAATGTGGTTCCGGACAGGCTGGAACGGGTAAAGGCTGTCTCATTCCGCTTGCCGTACCGGGAATAGAGGGTACCGGCATTGTTGAACGCACTGTCAGGCCGGCTGAATTCCACATACTTGAAGCTGCCGGTGCAGTTGCTGCTATCGTAGACCTTTTTAAAGTCATTCTCGTCAAAGGCAACTTCGTCACCGGCCTTCACCGTGTAGGTGACATCGCCCTTGGCCGTGGAGGAACCGGTCTTATCGGTGGTGATGACCAGTGTACCGGTGGTCGACTGATCGCATTTGCTGTTTTTTCCGCCGTAAAGGGTGAAGCTCAGCGTAATGCTGCCGGAGAAGGACTTGTCCGCCACAAAGCTCAGCTCGTCCAGATCGTAGTCACCATAGTCGCTGTCACCGTAGTAGAACTTGTTGCTGCTGAGGCTGGAACGGGTGAAGGCAGTCTCATTCCGCTTGCCATACCGGGAGTAGAGGGTACCGGCATTGTTGAACGCGCTGTCGGGCCGGCTGAATTCCACATACTTGAAGCTGCCGGTGCAGCTGCTGTTCTCATAGATCTTCTCAAAATCGTCATCGTCAAAGGCAACTTCCTCACCGGCTTTCACCGTGTAAGTAATGTCACCCTTGCTGGAGGATGCAGATTTAGAAGATGTGATTTTCAGGGTTCCGCTGACAGAATCATTCTCCTTGCTGCCTCTCCCGCCGTAAGCTGTAAATGCAATCTCAATACTATCGGAAAAAGACTTATCCGCCACAAAGCTCAGTTCGTCCAGATCATAGTCACCGTAGTCGCTGTCACCGTAGTAGAACTTGTAATCGTCCAGTTCAGAGCGGGTAAAAGAGGTTGCATTCCGCTTGCCGTACCGGGAATAAACGGTACCGGCATTACTGTAATCAGAGGAAGGCTTTTCAAATACCACATACTTCATCGTGCCGGAGCCGCCAGCATTGTCATAGGCATTAACAAAATCTTCATCGTCAAAGGCAACTTCCTCGCCGGCTTTCACCGTATAGGTGATGTCACCCTTGGAGGAACCGGAAGTCTTTCCGATTACAATTCTCAGTATACCAGTAAGCTTACCGCCATTGTCACCGCGCATTTGGAAAGCCAGATCGACCGTTTCTCCACTAGAGCGCTTCCCCGCAAGGAAGTTCATGCCGTTTAAGCGGTAATCATCACGGCTCATATCACTTCTGGACACATAAAAGTATGCCGATTCCAAATCATCTTCGTCTAAGCCCACTTCTTCTCGGCTGTAATTGTAGGCATACAACCGCCCACAGCTATCTAGGCCAGTCACATCTGTAAATCGCAGATAAGAAAGGTTGTCATCCTTGTTTTCATCATAATAATCTGTAAACTTTGAAAGGTCAAAGCTCACCGTCTCCCCGGCCTCCACTTTGTACTCAATATCCGCCGAGGAACGGGCGGACACGGCCGGGGCCATCGTCATGACCATGACCAGCGTCAGCAGAAAGGCCGGAAGCCGTTTTCTGAAAAACCGTCTCATAAAAAACCTCCTAAATTCAGTTTAACATCCATGCATACTTCTATAAACCTACCATAGCGGAAAGTCACTTTGCAATCATGAACAAATTGTGAACAAGATGCTACAATCCGGTTAAAATTTATCGCTGCGAACAGCCGGAATTTTTCACACCACAGCGGGCATTTCCTTCTCGTGAAACAGTCCTCCAAGCCGGACCCGCTTTTCATGCCGCGCCGCCCTTCTCCAGCCGCGGAAAAGGGATTTGTATTTTGAGGAAATATCTGCTATAATAAAGGTCAACCTTAGAAAACTTGGTGGCCGGACGCTGCTGCGGGCCGTGTGCCCCGGCGAACACGCCCGGAGAAATTCCGGGCCGCAGCTTGGGACGATAGGAAGTAATGCGATGATCGATCAATTTGGCCGTACAATTGATTATCTGCGGCTGTCGGTAACGGACCTTTGCAATTACCGATGCCAATACTGTATGCCGGCGGACGGCGTGGAAAAAGGCCCTCACGGGGCCGTCCTCTCCGTAGAGGAATACGGCGAGATCGCCCGGGCGGCGGTGAAACTGGGGATTCGGAAGATCCGTTTGACCGGCGGGGAGCCGCTGGTGCGGCGTGGGATCCTGGATATTTGTCGAAACCTGCGAGCCATCCCGGAATTAAAGGAGCTTTGCCTCACCACCAACGGCAGCCTGCTGCCGGAATTGGCCCGTCCCCTGCGGGAGACCGGAGTGGACCGGCTGAACATCAGTCTGGATACCCTGCAGCCGGAGCGATTCCGGGAAATCACCCGTCTGGGAGATCTGGATGACGCCTTTGCGGGTATCCGGGCAGCGGAGGACGCCGGATTTCAGAATTTGAAGCTGGACACCGTGCTGATGGGCGGCGTGAACGATGACGAGATCGAGGATTTTCTGAACCTGACGAAAGAGCACCCCTGGGAGGTGCGGTTCATCGAACTGATGCCTATGGGGCCCTGTGCGGCATGGCCAAAGGAACGCTTTCTGCCGGTAACTGAGATTCTGAACCGATTCCCGGCGCTGGAAGAAATCGAACCCAATGGCGTAGCCCGGCGGTACCGTCTGCCGGGAGCCATGGGTGCTGTGGGGCTGATCACCCCCATGAGCCACGAGTTCTGCGGAGCGTGCCGCCGCATTCGGGTGACGGCGGACGGCAAGCTGAAGGGCTGTCTCCACAGCCGGGAGGAAATCTCCCTCCGGGGACTTCACGGCAGGGAATTGGAGGACGCCATCCTACGGGGCATCCTGCATAAGCCCAAGGGGCACCACCTGACAGAGCATGCCAGCGACACGCCCCGGACCATGAATGAGATCGGAGGCTGAACCATGGGAGAACTGACCCATTTCAACGAGCAGGGCCGCGCCCGGATGGTGGATGTGACAGAAAAGGCCGTGACCCACCGGCGGGCGGTGGCGGCGGGGGAGATCCACGTTTCCCCGGAAACTATGGTCCATATCAAAAACGGTACCCTGAAAAAGGGAGACGTGCTGGCGGTGGCCCAGGTGGCGGGTATTCAGGCCGCTAAGCACAACTGGGAGCTGATCCCCATGTGCCACCCCCTGCCCTTGACGGGCATCGACATCACGTTCCGCCTGTCTGATGAACCGTGCATGGTGGAAATTCGGGCCGCCGTCACCTGCACCGGCGTCACCGGCGTGGAGATGGAGGCCCTGACCGCCGTTTCCGTGGCGGCCCTCACCGTTTACGATATGTGCAAGGCGGTGCAGAAGGATATGGAGATCACCAACATCCACCTGCTGGAAAAATCCGGCGGCAAGAGCGGAGACTATAAGCGAGAGGACTGATAGAACCATGGCAAAGGTCGTATCCGTCAATATCAGCGAGAAAAAGGGAACGCTGAAAAAGCCCGTTCCGGAAATTAAATTGAAGCTGCGCCACGGCATCGTGGGAGACGCCCACGCCGGAGACTGGCATCGGCAGATCTCTCTGCTGGCGGAGGAAAGCATCGACACCATGCGCCCCCGCTCCCCCATCGCTCTGGACCCCGGCGTATTCGCTGAGAACATCAATACGGAAGGCATCGACCTCAAACACCTGCCCGTGGGGACCCACCTGCGGATCGGTGAGACGGAGGTGGAGGTGACGCAGATTGGCAAGGAGTGCCACAATGACTGCGCCATCAAAAAGGCGGTCGGCAAGTGCGTCATGCCCACGGAGGGCATCTTCGCCGTGGTGGTAAAAGAGGGCGTTGTCAGGCCCGGAGACGAAATCGAGGTGCTGAAGTGAAGCTGATCCGAACAGAGGAGGCCGTGGGCCACGTGCTGTGCCACGATATGACCCAGATCATCAAGGATCAATATAAGGACGCCCGGTTCCGCAAGGGCCACATCGTCACGGAGGACGATATTCCCGTGCTGCTCTCCATGGGCAAGGAGCATCTCTACGTCTGGGAAATGAACGAGAACATGGTTCATGAAAACGATGCGGCGGAGCGGCTGCTGGCCCTGTGCGGTCAGGAGAACATGGTCCGCAGTGAGACGAAAGAGGGCAAGATCGAGCTGCGAGCCGCCTGCGACGGCCTGTTCCGGGTGGACAGCCGCCGGCTGGTGGCAGTCAATTCGCTGGAGGAGATCATGATCGCCACCCGGAAGGGCAATACCGCCGTGAAAAAGGGGGACAAGCTGGCGGGGATGCGGGTCATCCCCCTCATCATCAAGGAGGAAACACTGCAAGCCGCCGAGCAGGCGGCGGGCGCCGGCCCTCTGTTGGAGCTGCTGCCCTATGTGAAGAAAACCGCCGCCATCGTGGCCACCGGCAGTGAGGTGAAGAAGGGGCTCATTCAAGATACCTTCACCCCGGTGGTAAAGGAGAAGCTGGCGGCCTACGGTATCGAGACCATCTCCACCGCCTATTCCGGCGACGGCGTGGACAACGTGGCGGGCGCCATTTCGGAAGCCCGGAACACCGGTGCGGACATGATCCTCTGCACTGGGGGCATGAGCGTGGACCCGGACGACAACACCCCCGGCGGCATCCGGGCAAGCGGCGCACGGATCGTCACTTACGGTGCGCCGGTGCTGCCGGGCGCCATGTTTCTGCTGGGCTATTTTGAGGACGGCACCCCCATCTGCGGTCTGCCCGGCTGTGTGATGTATGCCGGGGCCACCATTTTCGACCTGGCGCTTCCCCGGATCGCCGCTGGCGTAGAGCTGACCCGCAGAGACTTCACCGTGATGGGCGAGGGCGGGCTGTGCCTTGGCTGCAAGCCCTGTCACTGGCCCAACTGCCCCTTCGGAAAATAAAAGTGAGAGCGCCCAAGCGCGCTCCTGCTTTTCCGAACCGTTCATCTTGATTGAGTATCACGCTTTACTCTGTAAAGTCGAGATAGATTTTTCATCGAATCAGAAAGGAAGAACCAACATGAAAAAGTACTTGTCCCTGCTGCTGGCCCTGTGCCTGACCCTGTCCCTCGCCGCCTGCGGCTCCAAGACCGACACCAGTGCCAACGCCGCCGACGGTTCCCAGACGCAGGACAACGCCCCCACGGAAGCCCCCGCCGGTGAGCCGGTGGAGCTGATTGTGTTCGCAGCCGCCTCTATGACGGAGACCATGAACCAGCTCAAGGAAATGTACGAGCAGAATAATCCCAACGTCACCATTACATACAACTTCGATTCCTCCGGCAAGCTGCTGACCCAGATCACCGAGGGCGCTGACTGCGACCTGTTCATCTCTGCCGCTCCCGAGCAGATGAACGCCATGGACGGCAGCCTGAAGGAGGACGTCGACAAGAATCCCAACGGCCTGGACCTGATCGTCACCGACAGCCGCGTGGACCTGCTGGAAAACAAGGTCACCCTGGCCGTTCCCGAGGGCAATCCCAAGGGCATTGAGAGCTTTGACCAGCTTGCCGAGCTGCTGAAGGGCGGCGATGTGATGCTGGCCATCGGCAACAGCGACGTGCCCGTGGGCCAGTACACCCTGAAGATCTTCAACTACTACGGCATCGACGAGACCGCCGTCGCAAATAAGCTGACCTACGGCAACAACGTGAAGGAGGTGGCCGCTCAGGTCAGCGAGGGTGCCGTGGACTGCGGCATCATCTATGCCACCGATGCCCACTCCGCCGGTCTGACGGTGGTGGACAGCGCCACTGCCGAGATGTGCGGTCAGGTCATCTACCCCGCCGCCGTGCTCAAGGGAGACAAGGAGGATGCCGCCCAGGACTTCCTGGCCTATCTCCAGACCGACGCAGCCATGACCGTGTTTGAGTCCGTGGGCTTCTCCGCCGCTTGACCGAGAACTATTTCTGAAAAGGCCGACGATAAATCGCTTGCCCGCCGCTGATACGGCGGCGGGCCGTCGGTCCTCCATCCCTTCCCCCTCAGGAGGTAACTTATGGACCTGTTTCCCCTATGGAACTCGCTGCGTGTTGCGGCTATTTCCACGGTGATCGTCTTTTTCGCCGGGATCTTCGCGGCGTACTATATCGCCCGCCTGCCCCGGCTGGTGAAGGGCGTTCTGGACGTGGTGCTGACGCTGCCGCTAGTACTGCCCCCCACCGTCATCGGTTATCTGCTGCTGCGGCTGCTGGGGCCAAAGCGGATCCTCGGCGCGTGGCTGCTGCGTCATTTCGGTGTAAAGGTGGTGATGACCTGGTGGTCCGCTATTTTTGCCACCGCCGTGGTGATCTTCCCCCTGATGTACCGCACCGCCCGGGGGGCCTTTGAAGCCTTCGATGAAACGCTGGCCTACTCCGGCCAGACCCTGGGCCTTTCCAACGCCTATATTTTCTGGCACATCCGGATGCCCTGCTGCCGACAGGGCATCTTAGCGGGAACGGTGCTGGCCTTTGCCCGGGCCCTGGGTGAATACGGCGCTACCGGCATGATCGCCGGGTACACCCCCGGCAAGACCGCCACCATCTCCACCACGGTCTACCAGCTTTGGCAGACCAGCAATGACGCGTTGGCTATGAAATGGGTAATGGTCAACCTAAGCATCTCCGCCGTGGTGCTGCTGACGGTGAATATGCTGGAACGCCGGGACTTTCTGGTATCCGGCGGGAAAAGGAGGGGGACGGCTTGAGCCTGCTTGTAGAAATTGAAAAGCAGCTGGGAAATTTCCATCTGGACGTCCGCTTTCAGGCGGAGACGGAAACGCTGGCCCTGCTGGGGGCCTCCGGCTGTGGCAAGAGTATGACCCTCAAATGCATCGCGGGGATCATGACCCCGGATCGGGGGCGGATCGTGCTAAACGGCCGGGTGCTGTTTGACAGCGAGGCCAGGATCGACCTGCCGCCCCAGCAGCGGCGGGTGGGGTACTTATTCCAGAATTACGCCCTGTTCCCCACCATGACGGTGGAGAAAAACATCCTCTGCGGCATCCGCTCCGGCTCCAAGGCGGAAAAAGCTGCCGCGCTGTCGGCGACCCTCCACCGCTTTCGGCTGGAGGATCTAGAAAAGCGGTATCCCGCCCAGCTTTCCGGCGGACAGCAGCAGCGGGTGGCGCTGGCGAGGATTCTCTGCTCCCAGCCGGAGGTCATTTTGCTGGACGAGCCGTTTTCCGCGCTGGACAGCTATCTGAAATGGGACTTGGAGCTGAAGCTGTCCGATTTTCTGGAGAATTTCTCCGGGCCGATTTTGTGGGTGTCCCATGACCGGGGCGAGGTGTTCCGCAACTGCAAGCGGGTGTGCGTACTGGATCAGGGGACTTCGCAAGGGACCTTCACTCTGCGGCAGCTGTTTCACGAGCCAGAAACGGAGGCTGCCGCCCGACTCTCCGGGTGTAAAAACATCGTGGAGGCCGTACCGGCAGGCAGCGCCGTGACGCTGCCTGCGTGGAGCCTGACGCTGAACTGCGGTAAACCGGTCCCGGCGGACATCTGTCAGGCAGGCATCCGGGCAAGACACGTGATGACGGTGCCGGAGGGCACCCCGGACGCCTTCTACTGCACGGTGGAGCGGGTCATTCAGGATGTATTCACCACCATCGTCCTGCTGCGGCCGGAGGGGGCCGCGTCCGGTGCCCCCCTCCTGCGGATGGAACTGGAACGGGATGATTGGCGGCGGCTGAACCGCCCGGAGGGGCTTTGGATCGCCGTCCAGCCAAGGGATATTCTACTGTTGAAATGAGGAGATGAGCGTATGTATCATGCTGCTGTATTGACGGTCAGCGACCGTGTTTCCCGGGGCGAGCGCCCTGACGAGGGTGGTCCGCTGGTGGCGGAGCTGCTGAAAAACGCAGGCTATGAGGTGGTTCGGACCGATGTGGTGCCGGACGAACAGGTGCAGATCGAAGCGGCGCTGCGGCAGATGGCCGACGGCGGTAACATTCAACTGCTTGTGACCACCGGCGGCACCGGCTTCGCCCCACGGGACGTGACCCCGGAGGCTACCCTTGCCGTGTGTGACCGGCTGACTCCCGGCATCCCGGAGGCCATGCGCTATGCCTCCATGCAGATCACCAGCCGGGCCATGCTGTCCCGGGCGCAGGCGGGCATCCGGAAGGGGACCTTGATTCTGAACCTCCCCGGCTCCCCCAAGGCGGCTCAGGAGAATCTGGAGGCGGTGCTGCCCGCCATCAGTCACGGTCTGGAAATGCTCTCCGGCCGCCCCGCCGACTGCGCCAAGCTGACGGATTGACGCGGAAATTTCTTTCGTAATCGGCTGTCCTTCCCCCGCAAGCAAAAAATCGGCACCTGCCTCAAAAGCAGGTGCCGATTTCTGTTACCCTATAATGCGCTTGAATTTTTGGCGTAAGTGGCGTAAGTTTGGCGTAAATCCGCTTTTGCCCACTCAAAAAATCAAGCGATTTCAAGGCTTTGCGGCGTCTCTTAGTACATGCCGCCCATGCCGGGGTCAGCGGGAGCAGCAGGTGCGGGGGGTTCGGGCTTGTCGGCCACCAGGGACTCGGTGGTCAGTACCATTGCGGAGACGGAAGCGGCGTTCTCCAGAGCGGAGCGGGTCACCTTGGCGGGATCGATGATACCGGCGGCGACCATGTCGCAGTACTCCTCCTTGTAAGCGTCGAAGCCGTAGCCCAGCTTGCCGGAATTGCGGACCTTCTCCAGGATCACGGAGCCGTCCAGGCCGGCGTTGGCAGCGATCTGGCGGATAGGAGCTTCCAGAGCCTTGGCGATGATGCGGACACCGGTCTTCTCGTCGCCGTCCACGCTGTCCAGCAGAGCTTCCACAGCGGGGATGATGTTTACGAAGATGGTGCCGCCGCCGGCGACCACGCCCTCTTCCACAGCGGCGCGGGTAGCGTTCAGAGCGTCCTCGATGCGGAGCTTCTTCTCCTTCATCTCGGTCTCGGTAGCAGCGCCCACCTTGATGACAGCCACGCCGCCGGCCATCTTGGCCAGACGCTCCTGCAGCTTCTCCTTATCGTAGTCGCTGGTGGTGTTGGCGATCTGGCTGCGGATCTGAGCCACGCGGTCCTTGATGGCGGTGGCATCACCGGCGCCGTCCACGATGGTGGTGTTCTCCTTGGTGACCTTCACCTGACGGGCACGGCCCAGCATGTCGATGGTAGCGGTCTTCAGTTCCAGGCCCACTTCCTCGCTGACAACGGTACCGCCGGTGAGGACAGCGATGTCCTGCAGCATCTCCTTGCGGCGGTCGCCGAAGCCGGGAGCCTTGACGCAGACAACGTTCAGGGTACCGCGCAGACGGTTCACGATCAGGGTGTTCAGAGCCTCGCCCTCAACGTCCTCAGCGATGATGACCAGCTTCTTGCCGGACTGGACCAGCTGCTCCAGAATGGGCAGAATGTCAGAAATCACAGAGATCTTCTTATCGGTGATGAGGATATAGGCGTCATCAATGACAGCCTCCATCTTCTCGGTATCGGTGACCATATAGGGGGTGATATAGCCCCGGTCGAACTGCATGCCTTCCACGACCTCGCTGTAGGTCTCGGCGGTCTTGGACTCCTCAATGGTGATCACGCCGTCGGCGGAAACCTTCTCCATCGCGTCGGCGATCAGTTTGCCGATCTCCTCGTCACCGCTGGAAACAGCACCGACACGGGCGATATCGTTGGAGCCGTCCACCTTCTTGGCCTGCTTCTTCACCTCGGCCACAGCGGCTTCCACAGCCTTGGCCATGCCCTTTTTCACCACAATGGGATTGGCGCCTGCGGCCAGGTTCTTCAGACCCTCGTGGATCATGGCCTGGGCCAGCAGAGTAGCGGTGGTGGTGCCGTCACCGGCAACATCGTTGGTCTTGGTGGAAACTTCCTTCACCAGCTGAGCGCCCATGTTCTCGAAGGGATCGGGCAGCTCCACTTCCTTGGCGATGCTGACGCCGTCGTTGGTGATGAGGGGAGCGCCGTACTTCTTATCCAGAACCACGTTGCGGCCCTTGGGGCCCAGGGTGATCTTAACAGTATCGGCCAACTGATCAACACCGGCCTGCAGAGCCTTGCGGGCTTCATCGCCGCGCATAATGAGCTTAGACATAATTCATACCTCCGAATTTTTCTTAAAGTGGGGGACTGCGTCCCCCCTTTAGATTCCCCCTCGCCAGTTTGCGAACTGGCGGCGCCGTCCAGGACGGCTGGGGTCAAGGAATTTTTGCCACGCACATGCCGCGGCAAAAATCAATTCAAGCATTTTGTCAGGACACATGCCCCACCGTTCCTTCGTCCCCTTCCGGCGCAAACCAGCGAAGCGTTTGTGCCGGAAAAACGAGGAGCAGCGGAACGAGCAAACTTTGGCCGCAAGGCCGAAGCGAGGGATGTGCAGCTTGTGACGAGTTACTCGACGATGGCCAGGATATCGTTCTGACGGACAACTACGTACTCCACGTCCTCCAGGGTCACCTTGGTGCCGGCATACTGGCTGGTGATGACCTTATCGCCAGGCTTCACGGTCATGGTGACTTCCTTGCCGTCTACCATGCCGCCGGGGCCCACGGAAATGACCTCAGCCACGGAGGGCTTCTCCTTTGCGGAGCCGGTGAGGATGATGCCGCCCTTGGTGGTCTCCTCGGTCTCTACCATTTTCAGGATCACACGATCAGCTAACGGGGTAAGTTTCATGTTGGGTTCCTCCTTGTATATTTTCATATGATAAACAATTTCAGCGTTAGCACTCAGTCTCCTTGAGTGCTAACGCTGTTATCATAGTACAACTGTCCCGGTTTGTAAAGGGGTAATTTGTAAATAAGTTATGAAGTTTCCATTGGGGAAAATCGTCGGTTCCCGCCCTCACTTGGGACCGGCACCGTAATTGGGATCACAGCCCTTGGGTCCGAAGAAATTCAACCTTTTTTCCGACAAAGTCAGACGCACATCCCGGCTGTGGATGGTCTCCCCGTCCAGACAGGTCACAATGTCACTCTCCGACTGGATCCGGACGTTTTTGGCAGTCACCACCCGGATCACATCCGGCGGCAGCGAGCGGTACCGGCCGGCGGAATAGGCGCTGAACAGCCCCGCGAATTTCACGCGGCTGATGTTTTTCACCAGCACCGTATGTAAAACGCCATCGTCCATCCGGGCCTCCGGCACCGGCGTGGAGCCGCCGCCGTAATACCGTCCGTTGCACATGGACACCAGAGCAAAGTCATCCTCGATGACCTCGTCATCCAGCGTTACCCGCCAGTGCTGGCCAATGCCCCGGAACAGGAAATTCACCGCCACGGCGGCCAGATAGCTGCCCCGTCCGCTGAGGAGGGGGGAATCCCCCAGCTCGTGAACGCTCTCCGCCACCCGGGCGTCAATGCCGCTGCAGGCAATGGTCAGACATTGGCGGCCGTTGCAGTCGATAAGGTCCAGAGGATGGACCTCCCCGTCCCAGAGGTTTTCCGCGTCCGTAAACTTGGCGGCGTCCGGACCGAAGTTTTTCAGAAAATCGTTGCCGGTCCCGATGGGGATGCAGGTCACAGCCGCATTGTCAAAGCCTGCCGCACCGTTGACCACCTCGTTCAGAGTGCCGTCCCCGCCGCAGGCGTAAAGCCGGACCTCCTCCCCGGAGGACACCAGCCGTCGGGCGATCTCCTCCGCGCCGCCGGACCGCTGGGTCAGCAGACATTGGCAAGTCAGGCCATGCTGCCGCAGACGGTCCGCCATTTCATAAATGCGGCCCGTCTGGTCCTTTTTCCCGGCATGGGGGTTAATGATGAAGATATGCTGCACGGGTGACCGCTCCCCTTTCAACTGAAACCGTCAAATTCTGATTACAAATTGTCATTTTTGCCCGTATGATTGCTCTTTGTATAAAATTCTCCGGTCATCTTCCGTACATGAAGGCGTCGCACTTGATCATGTTCCCCACAAAATCTTTGCTTTTGCGGGGCCCCGGATCTTACCTGATCGGTCAGGCAAAGCCCGCCCGGTCCAAGGTTTTGCCTGCGGCAAAACGCTTGCGCGCCGTTGACGCGGCGTCGGCGCGCTGCGCCGTTACGGCATGATCTCCGGTCATCTTCCGTACATGAAGGCGTCGCATTTGATCATGCCGTTGTAGAGCTTCCGCTTTTTGTCGGCGGTCCGGCCGAAGCACCGCTCAAACTCCGTGTGGGAACTGAGCACCAGCACCCGCCACTTGGGGGGCAGGTCCCGGAGGGCTGCGCCGAATACCCGGTACAGCTCCTCGGCTTCCTTCTTTTCCAGCAGGCGTTCGCCGTAGGGCGGGTTGGTCACCAGCTGGCCGTATTCGCTGTCCCGGTGGAATTTTCCCGCGTCCGCCACTTCAAAGTGAATGCAGTCCTCCACACCGGCCAGCTCCGCGTTGTGCCGCGCCAGCTCCACAGCGGCGGGGTCAATATCGCCGCCCCAGATGTCATAATGGCCGTGGAATTCCTTATCCATGGCCTCGTCACCGGCCTCCAGCCACAGCTTGGAGTCCATGTTTTTCCACTTCTGAGCGGCAAAGCTGCGGTCCAGGCCCGGTGCCCGGTTCTTGGCGATAAGGGCTGCCTCGATGGGGATGGTGCCGCTGCCGCAGAAGGGGTCGCAGAAGGGATCCTTTCCCCGGTAACGGGAGAGGGTCACCAGCGCTGCCGCCAGCGTTTCCCGCAGGGGCGCACCCATGTTTTTAGCCCGGTAGCCCCGCTTGTAAAGGCCCTCACCAGAGGTGTCCAGATACAAGGTCGCTACATCCTTGATGATGGAAAACTGGATCTGATACCGGCTGCCGGACTCCGGCAGGGTCTCCACGCCGTACTTCTCCCCCAGCCGCTTAGCGGACGCCTTTTTCACGATGGACTGGCAGGCGGGGACCGAATGAAGCTGAGAGTTCAGGGAATAGCCCTTTACAGGGAATTCGCCGTCCCGTGGGATATAGTCCTCCCAGGGCAGGGCGTAGACCCCCTGAAACAGCGCCTCAAAATCACGGGCCGGGAAGGAGCCAAGCTCCATCAGCACCCGCGCACCGCAGCGGAGGTTGATGTTCAGCCGGGCAATGTCAGCCAAAGTCCCTTCACAGTGGACCCGGCCGTTTTCCGCCCGGACATTTTTTAAGTCCAGACGGCGCATCTCGTCCGCCACCAGACTTTCCAAACCAAACAGACAGGGAACCGTCAGTGTCATGGTCCATGTCTCCTTTCAACTTTCAAAACTATATTAGGGTCAGTATAACAGACTGTCCGCCGATCCGCAACCGGGAACCGTGCTCCCACCGCAAATTGGAAGTGGTTTTTCGCCAAAAACTGTGCTATACTGCAAGCAGAAATGGATTTTGCAAAAAAGGAGGGTTCTTTGATGATGAACTGGATCTGGCTGGGGGCTGTGGTGGCCTTCGGCGTTTTGGAGGCCGCTACCGCGGCATTGGTATCCATTTGGTTTGTAGGCGGTGCGGCGGTGGCTCTGTTGGCGTCCTTTTTAGGTGCGGCGCTGTGGCTTCAGATTGCCCTGTTTCTGGCGGTCTCCGTGGGTATTCTGGCGGCGGTCCGGCCCCTGATGAAGCGAGCCAACGCAAAAACCGTCCCCACGAATCTGGACCGGGTCATCGGCTGTACCGCCCGGGTAACAGAGGAGATCGACAACGAGGCCGGCACCGGGGCCGTGTATGTAGAGGGCAAGACCTGGACCGCCCGCAGCAGCGACGGCACGGTGCTGCCCATCGGGACCCGCGTGATCGCGGAGCGAATGGAGGGCGTCAAGCTCTATGTGAAGCCGGAGCCGGTAAGCTCCACGCGGCAGAGCTGACCGCTTAACTGAATAAAACCCCCTGCGAGGAAGCGGCTATGCCGTTTCCCGCAGGGGGTTTTTATCTTCTATCTTCGGATGGATGCCCCATCGCGCACTCGGAAGATTTTTGTTTTGATCCGCCCCAGTACAAGAGGTTCCATTCAATTTCGATTTGACAGAGTCCCTGTAAGCACCCGGCCAAAGCAGATCAGCGTCCCGGCCTCCGCTGCAGGCAAGGTCACATCCCCATCCGCACGGCGGCGATTCAGGGAAAACAAATATATCGTACCGGAATCGTCCCGGTCATACTGCCGGCAAAGGACCTTGCCGTTCACGCTGAAAATACCCACATCTCCCTCCCGCAGAGGCGTGCGGCTCACATACGCCACCGCGCCGTCCTCCAGATAGGGGGCCATAGCGTCCCCGCTGATGCGGACGGCAAATTCCGCCGTCTGCGGCACTTGCTCTGTGACGGAGATCTCATCAAAATCCTCTCCCGGCACTGCGGAAACACAGCCTACCGCCGCCAGCGTGTGGTACAGGGGGATGATCCTGCCCTCGGGCCGCTCCGCCGGGAGCGGGGACGTCTCCTGTCGGCAGGCCCACAGCGCTTCGGTCACAGACTGCACCGTTTCACGTCCCAATGGGGAAAGTTCCCTGAATTTCCGCAGCAAAGTCTGTTCTTCTGAACTCAGCGCCTGCCCGCCTCCCCGGAAGCTGTCCCGAAACAGTTGATTGGGATCTGTCTCCAAACTGTCAAACAGCCGCAGCATCACATCTTCCTTTGGAAAGCTCAGACCGTTTTCATAGTTGCTCACTGCCGAGGGGGACACTCCCAGCCGCCCCGCCAGTTCCCCACGGGACAGCTTCAGCTCCCCACGCCGGAATTTAATTCGTTCGCCAAAACTCATGGAAAAAACTCCTTTCGTTCTGTTCCTCGACAACTCTCGACACAGGTGTCTTAATCATAACGAAAAAAAGTGTTGCTGTCAATCCATTTTAACAAGTTTCTTGTAAAATTATTCTTGACTTAGCAAAATTCTTGTGATAATGTTACCTCGTTGACAGGGAACTTGTCCTGGCGATAAGCAAAAGCCACATGGAAAGGATGGCAGCAAGCAGACGGGCCGCAGGCTGTTCCATGCAAGTCATCCGGTTCCGCTTTCTCCGGTTCACCCGCTGAAACCGTGCGGCGAATACTGCGGACATAAAAAAAAATCGAACGCAGACTTTGTCTGCGTTCGATTGGTGGGGGAAGGTGGATTCGAACCACCGAAGTCAGTGACAACAGATTTACAGTCTGCCCCATTTGGCCGCTCTGGAATTCCCCCATATGAAATTGTGGAGCTGGTGGACGGATTCGAACCCCCGACCTGCTGATTACAAATCAGCTGCTCTACCAGCTGAGCTACACCAGCAGTTCCAACAGCAAGGATTATCTTAGCAGAACATAACCAATTTGTCAACAACTTTTTTTATTTTCGTATTTCTTTTTAGGAGGGATCTGTTTGAGCACAAAAAAGCGCTCCGTTTCCGCCGTGGTACGCTGTTCCATTTGTGGGCGGGAAATCGCGTCAGGAGAGGAATACTGGGTCTGCAACGGCACCTTGGCCTGCACTGACTGTCTACCTGACCTGGCCCGGCAAGAGCTCCTGCCCTGCCGGGTGCTCCGGGGAAAGGAGGACAGACTATGACGCTGTTGGAAATGTCTGTTGTTTACGCGGAGCACGCCGCCGTGATCCGAAGTCGGATCGTGGAGCTTCGCGGTCTGACCCGGCAGGAAACGGACCCGGAAGCCGTCCAGGCCCTCAAACGCCGGGTGGCGGCGCTGCTGCCCTTATGGCAGGAGGCCCGGGATCTGGCCAGACTCACCGCTCATTATTACGACTATGATAAGGAGGCTCACCGATGAATCAGATCAGTCTGGACGCCAAGGGCGGTCAATTTCTGGCAGATCTGGCCAACTGGCAGCGGGAAAGCGCCCCGGATAACTCTGCGGACCTGGAGCGGCTGCGCCGGAATCTGCGCTTTGCCCGCCAGCAGGTGCTCACGAAGCGGCAGCAGCAGATGCTGGAGCTTTACTACGATCAGGGACTCACCATGGGTCAGATCGCCGCCAAGCTCCATCTGAACCGCTCCACCGTCTGCCGCACACTTCAGCGGGCCAGAGAACGGCTTTATGCGTGTCTGCGTTATACCTTATAAGGACAGTTCAGTTAATCTTATAGGCGGTCCGTCTTGCGGTCCGGGAGAAAAGCCCGTATAATAGGGTCAGAATCGTTGATTTTACATCATACGCGCCCGCGCTTATAAAATCTGGTTGAAAAGGAGACCGCGATGGATATGAAACCGATCATTGTCATGGCCGGAACACCGGTAGATACCCAGATGGGCATGGACTGCCTCAGCACACAGGGATTGCCCGGTGTCTTTTGCCCGATATCAGAGGACCCCAACCAGCAGACGGCTTTTCAGATCTCTTCCACGGAGGAAAAGATCGACACCGTAGTCTCCCTTCTGTGCGCGGCGCAGCGGGAGCATGGCTGCGAAAAAGCCTTCATTTACTGCAATTCTCTTTCCGGCGCGCTGGATTTTCAGTTCGTTGCCCGGGAAACCGGCTTGAAGATCGTCACGCCGCTGGACGTTTACCGGCTGCTGGCGCCCAAATATCACTCTCTGGCCGTGATTGCCGCCAACGCTCAGGGCACCGCCGGAATCGAGCGGACCCTGCTCAGTGCCAACCCGGACCTGACCCTGCGCTCTACCGGACTTCTGCCTGTGGTGTTGGGGATCGAGGCCGGAGAGGCCCCCGATACGCTGGTGAAACAGAACCGTCTGCCGGAGCTTGTGAACTGGTATCAGGCGTTGGGTGCAGAGGCGCTGGTGCTGGGCTGCACTCACTTCCCTTATTTCAAAGAAGCCCTCCTCCGACAGATCACCCTGCCGGTCATTGACCCCGCAGAGGAAATGCTCCGCCTGCTGAATACCTGAACGAAGAAAACACCCCGTCAGCCGCAATGCGGCTGACGGGGTTCACTTTACTTTCAGCAGGGGTTGCTGAACAGCTCCCGGCAGTGTTCTGCCAGCAGCGCCGCCGTGCGGTCAATCCCCAACCGTGCGCTGTTGATGCAGATGTCGTAATTCTCCGGCAGGCCCCAGGGGCGGCCGGTATAATGCGTATAATACTTCTCCCGCTGGGCGTCGGTCTTTTCCACCAGTGCCCGGGCGGCCTTTTCGTCCAGATTTTCCAGTTCCATCCGGTGATGGACCCGCCACTCAAAGGGAGCGCAGATAAACAGGCTCAGGCAATCCACATCCTGCCCCGTCAGCACAAGATCCGCGCAGCGGCCCACGATGATGCAGTCCTCCTTCTCCGCCAGTTCCCGGATGATCTCGCTCTGCATCTGAAAGAGCACATCCTCCGCCGACTGCCCCTGCTTGACCTTGGGGCCGCCCTGATAGAAGGCCTTGAACAGCCAGGGGTTGCCGGCCTTTTCATCCTTATCGGCGAACAGTTCCTCCCCTACCTCGGCCCGCTCCGCCGCCAGCTTCAGCAGTTCCCGGTCATAATAGGCAAAACCCAGAGACTTGCTGAGCTTCCGTCCGATCTCGCGGCCGCCGCTGCCAAACTGTCGGCCCAATGCGATCACATGCTTTTTCATAGGAACACACCCTCCTCGTTTTCTATGCGTATACAGCGGCAGGAGCCTTCAGCCGAAGGGCCACGCCGCGAATATAGTCCTGAAACATCATATCGATCCGCCGGGTCAGCTCCTCCGGTGTCTGGGTCAACTCTCCCCGGAGCCAGCTCTCCACCGCCCCTGCCATCATGATGGTCACCAGGCAGATCACCACTTCCACCTCCGGCGAATGGGCTGGCAGGCCATTTTCCACCGCCGTCTGCCGGACGGCCCGGTCTACGATGCTGCTGACATCCGCCTCCAGCAGCTGTTTCAAAGATTCCTTGCCCAGAGAGTCCAGCGCGCAGAGGCAGACCGCCCGATTCTGATTGATATATTGGAACAGATGCAGAAAGCCGTTCTGCCAGGGGGACACGCCCTGTTGCTGCTGCAAAAGCTCCAGCGCTTCCTTCTCAAAGGTCCAGCGCAGCAGATCGTAAATGTCCGTAAAATAATAGTAGAAATGCTGCCGCCGCATCCCACAGGTATCCATGATCTCCGCCACGGTGATCCGTTCCAGCGGCTTTTGGGTCATGAGCTGCTTCAGCGCACCGCTGATGGCCTGACAAGTGGTCTCGGAGGTTTTATACCTTTTTCCCATCTTACAGCCCCATTCCGTTAAGTTCTGTTAAGAGTATAGCACAGGTCAAGGGGGCTGTCATTGTTCATTTACAGGCGGTTTGCATAGATTTTAAAAGTTTTTTCAGGATCTGTCCAGTCAAAAACTGGAAAATCGCAGAATTCTGACAAATGACCGAATTTGACTGTTGCAATTCCAAATGTCTGCGGATATGATACAAGTGATTTCATGTGAATGTGCTGTTGAAACGCGCCATAGAAAGGGGACTCCCATGAGCGACCAGCCGAAAAAAAGCAATTTTTTTGAAAAATTAGCCACGTTTATCGTGGATAAACGAAACCTGATCTTTTTTCTGTACGCCATTGCCATCATCGCCAGCCTGATCACCCAGAGCTGGGTAAAGGTCTGCGACGATCTGACCCAATATCTGCCGGAGACCACGGAAACCCGCCGGGGCCTGACGCTGATGGAGGATGAGATGAAGACCTATGGCACCGCCCGGATCATCGTGTCTCATGTGACGTATGAGATCGCACGGGATCTGGCGGATCAGATCGAAGATCTGAACAACATCTCCTCCGTGGACTTCTGGGACGCAGACAAGTCGGCAGATGATACCACCCTGCCCTCCGCTGCCAACAAGACCTATGAGGATTACATGCAGGGTGCCGACGCCCTCATCACCGTCACCTTCCGGGGTGAAAACGATGACCAGTCCGCCAAGGACGGTCTGGCCGCCGTGAAGGAGCTGCTGGCCCCCTATGACACTTACATCTCTACCGATGTGGGCTACTCCAAATCCGAAACATTGAATGAGGAAATGGGCATTATCTTAGTGGTGGCCGCACTGGTCATCGTGCTGGTGCTGCTGCTGACCTCCCGTTCCTACGCCGAGGTGCCGGTGCTGTTGCTGACCTTTGTGGCGGCGGCGCTGCTGAACAAGGGCACCAACTTCATCTTCGGCGAAATCTCCTTCGTGTCCGACTCTGTGACAGTGGTGCTCCAGCTTGCGTTGGCCATCGACTACTCCATCATCCTGCTTCACCGCTTTCTGGAAGAGCGGGAACACGCCCCGGATGACCGGACGGCCTGCATCATCGCTGTCAGCGCCGCCATTCCCTCTATCTCCGCCAGCAGCCTGACTACCATTTCCGGCCTGGCCGCCATGATGTTCATGCAGTTCCGCATCGGCTTTGACCTGGGTCTGGTGCTCATCAAGGCCATCCTGCTGAGTATGCTGGCCGTGTTCACCCTGATGCCCGGACTGCTGATGCTCTTCTCCAAGGCGATGGAGCGGACCCGCCACAAGAACTTCATCCCCCAGATCGACCGCTGGGGCAAGCTGGTCTATGCCCTGCGTCATGTGGGCGTGCCCGTATTCATCGTGTGCGTGGTGGGAGGCTTCTTCCTCTCCAACCAGTGCCCCTATGTGTATGGCGACAACGCCGTCATGACCGTTCGCCGCAATGAGCATCAGGCAGCGACAGACCGGGTGGAAAAGGAATTCGGCACCCAGAATATCATGGCACTGGTGGTCCCCAAGGGGGACACCGCCAGTGAAAAGGCCGTTTTGAAGGAGCTGAGCGGACTGGATGAGGTGGATTATGCCATGGGTCTTTCCAATGTGGAGGCCAAGCCCGGCTACTTCCTCACCGACAAGCTGACGCCCCGGCAGTTCTCGGAGATGATGGGTCTTTCCTACGAGGAAGCCTGCATCCTCTACGCCGCCTATACAGCGGATCAGGAGGATAACTACGGCCCCATCGTGGGCGGCATCGACAGCTATACCGTATCCGCCATGGATATGATCCTCTTTATCTATCAGGAGAAGGAAAAGGGCTATGTGACGCTGGATGACGAGGATGAGCGGGAGATCAATGACGCCTATACGCAGATCACCGACGCCCAGGCCCAGATGCTGGGCCCCAACTACACCCGCATGGTCATGAACCTGAATCTGCCGGAGGAGGGGACCGACACCTTCGCCTTCCTGAAAACCGTTCACAGCATCGTGGAGAAATACTACGATGCCGACGATGTGTACTTAGTAGGCAACTCCACCAGCGACTATGACCAGTCCGTTTCCTTCGCCAGAGACAATGTGATGATCAGCGTCCTGTCCGTGGTATTCGTGGTTCTGGTGCTGGTGTTCACCTTTATGTCCGTGGGCCTGCCCATTCTGCTGATCTTGGTCATTCAGGGCAGTATCTGGATCAACTTCACCTTCCCCACGGTGCTGCACACCAACATCTTCTTCATGAGCTATCTGATCGTTACCTCCATCCAGATGGGCGCGAATATCGACTACGCCATCGTCATTTCCACCTGGTATTCCGACCTCAAGACCCGGATGACCCCCAGAGAAGCCCTGATCAAGGCGCTGGATCTCTCCTTCCCCACGGTACTGACCTCCGGCTCCATCCTGTCCGCTGCGGGCTTCCTCATCGGGCAGATCACCACGGAACCGTCCATCGTAGGCATTGGCCAGTGCCTTAGCCGGGGCACGCTGATCTCCATGTTCCTGGTCATGTTCGTTCTGCCTCAGATCCTGGTGCTGGGCGACCGGATCGTGGAAAAGACCAGCTTCCAGGTAAAGCTCCCCGCAACGCCCATCGCCTCTCAGCGTCTCTCCGGCACCACCTTTGTCAATGGCCGTGTCCGGGGCCGGATCTCCGGCTTTGTGGACGCGGAGATCCACGGCGTAGTCAAGGGCGACATTTCCGCCATCATGTCCTCCGGCAGCTATGATCTGCCGGAAGGCAGCGGCCAACCGCCCGAAGCAGGGGCGTCACCGGAGAATACACCGAACACGCCGCCTGCGGATTCTGTCACCGGAAAGGAGGGGGACGCCCAATGAAACGCATTCAAAAATGGTCCGCCCTTCTCATGGCTGTGACCCTGCTGTTTACCCTGGCCGCTCCCGCCGCGCTGGCGGCTGAGAGCACCGTTACCATCAAAACCGCCGAGGATTTGGCCGAATTGTCCCGGAACTGCACGCTGGATACCTGGTCCCAGGGCAAGACCGTGATCCTGGAGAACGATCTTGACCTCCACGGTATTGACTTCACTCCGATTCCCACCTTCAGCGGCACATTCCAAGGCAACGGACACACCATCTCCGGCCTGACCCTTACCGGCAGCGGCAACGTCCGGGGTCTGTTCCGTTACATTCAAAACGGCGCCACCGTTCAGGATCTGACGGTGACGGGCACCATCCACCCCAATGGGCATCAGGATGAACTGGGCCTGCTGGCCGGCAGCAACGCCGGGCGGATCTTGAACTGCATCGCCTCCGGCACCGTCATGGGTGATAATCACATCGGCGGTCTGGTAGGTATCAATGAAACCGGCGGCGAGCTGGTGGGCTGTGCCTTCTCCGGCAGCGTTACCGGCAAACATTCCACCGCCGGCGTGGTGGGAGAAAACCGCGGGACCCTGACCCGCTGCTCCAACAGCGGCAGCATCAACACCCACGATCTGGAAGACGATCCCAAGACCGACTATACAAATCTGGCCCAGCTGAACTCCATGGAAAACGTCCCGGCTTATACGGACGTCGGCGGTGTGGCAGGCTATTCCAAGGGCACCATCCAGAGCTGCTCCAACAGCGGCTCCGTGGGCTATGACCAGATCGGCTATAACATCGGCGGCATTGTCGGCCGCAGCACCGGCTGGCTGGATGGCTGTGTCAACACCGGCACCGTCAGCGGGCGAAAGGACGTGGGCGGCATCGTGGGCCAGCTGGAGCCGGAGGTCTTGCAGACCTTCAGCGAGGATTTCCTCGACAAGCTGTTGGCCCAGCTGGATACGCTTCAGGATATCATGGACCGTACCGCTAACCACGCTGACAGCATTTCCGACTCCGTCCACGCCCAGATGAGCGATCTCACCGGCAAGGTCCGGGACACCAAGGACATCGCCAAGGAACTGACCGATGCCATGACGGACTGGGCCAACGGCAACATCGACGAAATCAATGAACTTTCCGCTCGGATCTCTCAGGCGCTGGACGATCTGGCAGACATTCTGGATGACACTGGCAGTGCACTGGATGCATTGGACGCTCTGCTGGATACGCTGGAAAAAGTTCGGAAGGATCTGACCGGCGGCAATGACGCGGCAGAGGATTTTCAGAAAGCCCTTACCAATCTGCGGGATGCCCGGGACGCTGCCCGGGAGACCCATAAGGCAGTCACATCAGCAGCAAAAGATGTTCTGGATGCCATCATCAGCGGCAAGGATCCTCAGGAAGCTCTGGATCATCTGAAGGACGTACTGGGGAATTACAGCACCGCCCTCCGGTTGGCTGGCACCGCTCTGGAGCAGATGCGGCAGGCGCTGAATGCTCTGCCCGCAGATATTTCCCGGCTGAAAAAAGCGCTGGAGGATCTGGGGGATGTGGAGAACGCTGCCCACAAGACCCTGAACCGACTGGATCAGGTGGTCCGCAGTCTGGAAGAACTAACGCGGAAGCAGGCTGACAAGCCTGAAATCAAAATAGATCCCATCGGATCTGATCTTACGGAAAAAGGCAACCAGCTTCAAAACGCCATGGACGCCCTTCTGGACAGCGGTGAAGCTCTGAACCAACTGCTCAGTGACTCTGCCGACACCCTCATTGCCGACCTCAAGGCCATCAACAGCCAGTTCCGCTCCATTACGAATCTGATCCGCAGCGAAAAAAGTGACTGGAATCAGGATCAAAGCAAGAGTAAGGAAGATCAGATCCGGGATCATTTCCAGGACCTGTCCGATTCCTGCGACCTCGCCAAACAGCATGACGGCCGGATCTCCGCCTCCGAAAACAAAGGCGAGATCACCGGCAACACAAATTTAGGCGGCATTGTGGGTTCCGTGGGAATCGAAATCGACTTCGACCCCGACGGTGATGTGACCAAGGCGGGAGACTACTCCCTGAATTTCCACTATCAGGCCCGCGCCCTTCTGACCGGCTGCACCAACAACGGTGCTGTCACCGGGCGGAATGACTATGCCGGCGGCATCGTGGGGCAGGCGTATATCGGTCAGATCACCGGCTGCCAGAGCTACGGTGCCGTCTCCACCGACGGCAGCTATGTCGGCGGCATTGCGGGCCGCTCCGACAGCAGCATCCGCCTGAGCTGGGCCAAATGCCCCCTTTCCGGTGAGGATTATGTGGGCGGCATCGCCGGTTATGGTAAAACGCTCTCCGACTGCCGCAGTCTCGTCACCGTGGACGGCGGCGCTTACACCGGTGCTATCGCGGGAGATGTGGACGAGGATGGCTCTGTGACCGGCTGCCTGTTCACCCACGAAACGCTGGGTGCCATTGACGGCATCAGCTACGCCGGGAAGGCAGAGCCCGCCGCCTTCGATGTTCTCTGCGCAGGAGACACTGTTCCCAAGGCCTTCTCCCAGATGGAACTGACCTTCCGGGCGGACGGCAAGGTGGTAGCGGTAGTCCCCTTCCAGTACGGACGGGGGATCGACAGCCTGCCGGAGATCCCGGCGAAAAAGGGTTTCTCCGCTGTCTGGCCTGATCTGGACTATACCCATCTCACCGCCAGTCAGACACTGGATGCCGTCTACACACCTTACACCTCCTCCCTGACGGATGACACCCAGACCCTTCCCCAGATCCTGGTGGATGGCAGCTTCAGCAGCCGGGCCACCGTCAGCCACACTTCGGAACCTGTCTCCTGGACAGATGCGAAGGGCACTGCCCGCACCGGCACCGCCGTTACCGTCACGGTGGACGATCCGGATATGACCGCTATCTCCTACACGGTCCACTACCGACTCCCGGAGGACGGCAAGCGCTATGACCTCTGGGTCAAGATGGAAAGCGGCTGGGAAAAGCAGGACAGCACCGTGGACGGCAGCTATCTGCTGTTCACCTCCGACCGGGAAACCGTCACCTTCTGTGTGCAGGAGCGGACCGCCAGTCCTCTGCTGTGGGTCTTGCTGGCAGTTCTGATCCTTTTGGCTCTAATGCTGGTGGTGATCCGGATCCGCAAAAAGCGGGGCCGCCAAACCATACGGAGCCGCCTGCGGAAGGCCCGTCAGAAAAAATCGTAAATATCATAAGCAAGAAAAAACCGGACTGTGCGGCGCGCAGTCCGGTTTTTCTCGTCTCCCTCTCATAGATCCCGCCAAATGGGGCATACTGTTCGCATGACTTTCAGCTGGGAGGCATGGTATGAACAGCAAACGGATCGGCAGGCGAACAGTTGCGCTCCAGACACCGCCCTCAGTCCTCTCCTTTGCCAACATCGGCGGACGGATGGAGGGCCAGGGACCTTTGGCCAAATATTTCGACGAGCTGTGCGACGATTCCTTTTTCGGCGAAAAAACGTGGGAAAAGGCGGAGGCCACCATGCAGCGTCGGGTTTTACGGCGGGCGTTGGAGCAGGCGGGGCTGAAGCCGGGCGATGTGGACTATGTACTGGCGGGGGACCTGTTGAACCAGTGTATCGGCTCCTCCTTCGGTCTGCGGGAACTGGGCATCCCCTTTTTCGGCCTGTACGGAGCCTGCTCCACCATGGGCGAGGCACTGGCGTTGGCGTCGCTGCTCATTGACGGCGGCTTTGCGGAAACCGTCGCCGCCCAAGCAAGCTCCCACTTCTGCACCGCCGAGCGGCAGTACCGGATGCCAGTCCCCTATGGCAGCCAGCGCTCCCCTACCGCCCAGTGGACCGCCACCGCCGCCGGCTGCACCCTTCTCTCCGCCCAAGGGCCGGGGCCTTATATCACTCACGTCACCTGCGGGAAAATTGTGGATCAGGGTATCACCGATCCCAACAACATGGGGGCAGCCATGGCCCCCGCCGCCTATGACACCCTCCGGGCCTACTTTGCCGACACGCACACCGGCCCGGCGGATTATGATGCCATTTTCACCGGGGACTTAGGAGAGCTGGGCCACGAGATCGTAATGGACCTGTTTCGGCAAGACGGCGTGGACATGACCCGAAACTATGAGGACTGCGGCATGCTCCTCTATGACCGGGACCGGCAGGATATGCACGCCGGCGGTTCCGGCTGCGGCTGCTCCGCGGCGGTATTCAACGGCTATCTTCTCACCGGCTTGAAACAGGGCCGCTGGCGGCGCATCCTGTTCGCCCCCACCGGGGCGCTGCTATCTCCCACCTCCAGTTTTCAGGGGGAGTCTATTCCCGGCATCTGCCATCTGGTGTGCGTCAGCACGGAAAGGTAGGGCGTATGGCATATCTTAACGCATTTCTCTGCGGCGGACTTCTCTGCGCCGTGGGTCAAATTCTGATCGACCGCACCCGGCTGACCCCCGCCCGTATTCTGACGGGCTATGTGGTCGCCGGCGTGTTCCTCAGTGCCGTGGGTCTGTATCAGCCATTGGCAGATTGGGGCGGAGCCGGGGCCACAGTGCCCCTGACGGGCTTTGGCCACGCGCTGGCCAAGGGCGTTGAAAAGGCGGTGGCGGAGCAGGGCTGGCTGGGTGTCCTCACTGGTGGTCTGTCTGCCACAGCAGGCGGCATCACCACAGCGGTAGTCTCTGCCGTGGTGATGGCCCTGATCTTCAAGCCGGGAGACAAGCGATAAGAAAACCGGGAGTGGCTATGCCACTCCCGGTTTTTCCCGCATTGTCCGCAAATTGTCACCGAATTGTTCTTCTTTTTCTGTCAAAAAGCTGATATAATAAGACTTACATCTACGATTCGACAGAAAGGATCTGGTTTCTATGCAGCGTATCACTTCGCTTTTCTTAGCCCTTTTGCTGACCTGTTCTCTCACCGCCTGCGGCAGCACGGCCCAGCCGAACCCTCCCGCCCAGACCGGCAATGACGCTTCTCAGACGGAGACCTCCGACACCGCCCCGGAGCCTGCCGAGGAGCCGGAGGAACCCCAGCAGGAGCCATACGTCATCTCTTCCCCCACCGTTGACCGGGGCACCGTGGACGGCGTGACCTATGTACCGTGGGACGGCGTGGTGGAGCATCTGTTTTTCCACCCCATCGTGGCCTACCCGGAGCTGGCCTTTGACGGCGACAGTCAGGCCGACGGCATCGATGACTGGATGGTCACAGTGGACGAATATGACAAAATTCTCCAAAGCGTATATGACCGGGGCTATGTGCTGGTGGACATCAATGACGTATGGAGCGAAAGCACCGACGCCAACGGCCAGCCGGTAATGATCCGGAACACCCTCTACATCCCGGAGGGCAAAAAGCCCCTGATCTTCTCCTATGATGACGTAAACTACTATGACTATATGCTCAAGGACGGCTTTACCTACAAGCTAATCTTGGGAGAGGACGGTCTCATCTGGAGCTATGGGCTAGACCCTCAGGGCAACGAGGTCATCTCTCAGGATCTGGACGCCGTGACCATTCTGGATAAGTTTGTCCGGGAGCACCCCGACTTTTCCCCCTTCGGTGCCAAGGGCAGCCTCAGTCTCACAGGCTATCAGGGGATCTTAGGCTACCGTACCAACACGGACACCAAGGTCTGGAATGATGAATTGGAGGCCAACCGTCTGAAGGAATGTGAGGCTGTAAAGCCCATCATCGCAGAACTGAAGCGCACCGGCTGGACCTTCGGCAGTCACACTTGGGGCCACATCAACCTCTCGTCCTCCTCTTTGGAGCGGGTGAAGGCGGACACCAAGCGCTGGATGGACGAGGTGGGCAGTCTGATCGGCCCCACCCCCATTCTCTATTATCCCCACGGTGCCCGGCCCGACGGGGATGATGTCCAGAGCACCGGCCCCATTTTCAAGTATTTGCAGGAGCAGGGCTTCCGGGTGTTTGCCTCCGTGGGCATCAGCTCCTACTCCAAAATCAAAACCGACATCTGCGCGGTGATCTGTGACCGGCTCCACCCGGATGGCACCACCCTCCGGGGCAGCGACAAGGTCATCGGCTGGTACAGCCAGTTCTACGATGCCAGAGACATCATCGACCTGGACGTGCGCCCCAACCGGGGCGTGAAGTGGACGCCGAAATCCGCGTCCTGATTGCGAAAAGGAGGCTTTATCCATGAGTCTTGACGAATTGAAGGCCGCAGCCGTAGCCATGCTGGACCGGGCCTACTGCCCCTACTCCCATTTCCCGGTAGGGGCGGCACTGGAATGTGCCGACGGCACGGTTTTCACCGGCTGCAACATTGAAAACGCCGTTTACCCCGTAGGCACCTGCGCCGAGCGCACCGCCATGGGGAAGGCCATCAGCGAAGGCCACCGGGACTTCGTCCGCATCGTCATCGCCGGACGCAGCGAAGATTACTGCTACCCCTGCGGCATGTGCCGCCAGTTTATGAAGGAGTTCGCCCCGGAGATGCAGGTCATCTGCCTCAACGGCAAGGGAGAAGCCAAGGAACTGACCCTCCGGGAACTGCTGCCCTACGGCTTTGACAGTACTTTCCTTCCGGGTGAGCAGTAATTCTTCGTAAAAACAATTTTAAACGAGGACAATAAAAGGGCGCGTTGCAAAATAGCGCACGGAAGCTGAATAAAAAAGATGAGCAGGTCTCC
>OLFY01000389.1_pt1 | contig 68321 bp, 63 predicted proteins | sample 1605611 | NCBI WGS metagenome assembly OLFY01 (sample SAMEA3888923, study PRJEB22519) | human gut metagenome | biome: human gut; feature: human-associated habitat; material: faeces | place: Denmark | collected 2011 | reverse complement strand
AACTTCAGCGCCGGCTTCAACCAGCTGCTTCTTGGCTTCTTCGGCTTCTTCCTTGCTCACGCCTTCCTTCAGGGTGGAGGGGCAGCCGTCGACCTTTTCCTTGGCTTCCTTCAGGCCCAGGCTGGTCAGAGCGCGCACGACCTTGATGACGCCGATCTTGTTGGCGCCGGCTTCCTTCAGGATAACGTCGAATTCGGTCTTTTCTTCGGCAGCGGCAGCGGCGCCACCGTCAGCGGGGGCGGCCATCACCATGGCAGCGGCGGGAGCGGCAGCGGACACGCCGAACTTTTCTTCCAGTTCCTTGATGAATTCGGACAGTTCCAGGACGGTCATGTTGGAGATGAACTCAACAACCTGTTCTTTGGTCACGGACATGGTAAACTCCTAGCTCTTTGGCTAAAATTTGGTTGATTGCTTTTTTTGCTGCGAAAGCCTTAGGCGGCTTCGCCCTTCTTTTCTTCGATGGCCTTAAGCGCATAGAGCAGGCCGCGGAGAACGTTGGCGAACAGCGAAACAAAATTGGTGGGCACGGCGTTCATGGTGCCGAGCAGCTGACCAAGGAGCTGTTCCTTGGACGGCAGCTTGGCCAGGGCTTCGACCTGTTCGGCAGACATTTCCTTGCCTTCCAGGCTGCCGCAGCGCAGCTGGAACAGCTTGCTCTGCTTGGCAAAATCACTCAACGCCTTGGCCACCGCCACGGGGTCATCGAAACCAAGGGCAATGGCGCTGTTGTCGTGGAACTTGTCCTTGACAACGTCATGCGTGCCACCGGTAAAAGCGATACGGGCCAACGTGTTCTTGACGACGTAGAATTCGCCGCCAGCCTTGCGCAGGTTCACACGGAGGTTCGTCAGCTCTTCCACCGTCATGCCCTTGAACTCGGTCAGCACCGCAAAAGAAGCACGATCGGCATTCGCTTTGATCGCTTCAATGACGGCTGCTTTTTCAGACCTGGTCACGTGATACCTCTCACGTTCGGGGTTGCCGGGTGGAATGCCGAGCCAAAGATAAGTCTGGACAGGTGGATTAAAGGCCTTGCGGCCTGCCTGCCGTCTTCGACTCGAATTCCCTTGCCTTAGCCAGTAAATTCAAATGCGGGGATTGCTATTACTGCAATCCCCGCACGATGTCAACTAAAAAATGGGCTTAGCCTTCCAGGAATTTTTTCACCTGGGACATATCGATCTTGAAGCCGGGGCCCATGGTGGTGGACACAGCCATGGAGAGCATGTAGGTGCCCTTGGCGCCGGAGGGCTTCAGACGATTCACGGTTTCCAGCAGGGCCTTGAGGTTGCCCAGGATCTTTTCGGGACCGAAGGAAACCTTGCCCAGAGGAGCGTGCAGAACACCGGCCTTGTCGACCTTGAAGTCCACGCGACCGGCCTTCAGTTCGTTGACGGCCTTGGTCACGTCGAAGGTCACGGAACCGGTCTTGGCGTTAGGCATCAGGCCGCGGGGGCCGAGCAGACGGCCGATCTGGCCCACCAGGGCCATGACGTCAGGGGTGGCGACGGCGGCGTCGAAGTCCAGCCAGCCTTCCTTGACTTTGGCCACCAGGTCTTCAGCACCCACGAAGTCGGCGCCGGCGGCGGTGGCTTCGGCCTGCTTTTCACCCTTACAGAAAACGGCCACGCGAACGGTCTTGCCCAGGCCGTGAGGCAGGGTCACAGCGCCGCGCACCATCTGGTCGGAGTACTTGGGGTCAACACCCAGGCGGATGGCCACGTCGACGGTTTCGTCGAACTTGGCGAAGGAAGCGCCCAGGGATTTGCTCACAGCGTCTTCAACGCTCAGGCGTTCCTGCAGGTTCACGCCTTCGAGAGCTTTGCGAAAATTTTTGCCATGCTTGGGCATGTCTTTATCCTTTCGTTTTATCTCCTGCCACACATGGACTGCTCCAGGTCTGGCAGTACAATTGATCAACGAGGGGCAGCCAGGCTGCCGTCATCCGGTAAACCGGTCCCTACTTGATTTCGATGCCCATGCTGCGGGCGGTGCCGGCGATGGACTTCACAGCGGACTCAAGGGTGGCGGCGTTGAGATCGGGCAGCTTCAGCTTGGCGATTTCTTCCACCTGGGCCATGGTCAGGCTGCCAACCTTGTTACGGTTGGGTTCGCCGGAGCCCTTTTCGATCTTGGCGGCCTTCATGATCAGCACCGCGGCCGGGGGGGTCTTGGTGATGAAGGTGAAGGAGCGGTCAGCGTAGACCGTGATGACCACAGGGATGATCATGCCCTTCTGGTCCTGGGTGCGGGCATTGAATTCCTTGCAGAAGCCCATGATGTTCAGGCCATGCTGACCCAGGGCGGGACCCACCGGCGGGGAGGGGTTGGCGGCGCCGGCCGGAATCTGCAGTTTGATTTTGGCAACTTCTTTTTTGGCCATGATGTTCTATCCTTATGACTGGAACAGCGCCCTGCGGCGCTGCTCCGATGCTAGCCCTTGGAAACCTGCACGAAATCCAGTTCCACCGGGGTTTGTCTTCCGAAGATGGAAACGGACACGCGCAGCTTGCCCTTTTCGTAGTTGACATCGTCCACGACGCCATTGAAGCCCTCGAAGGGGCCCTCGATAACCCGAACGTCGTCGCCGCGTTCGAAGTTGAACTTGGGCCGGGGGGTCTCCTGGCGACTTTCCATCAGCGAGAGGATGCGCGCGGCGTCGCTTTCGCTCATGGGAGTGGGGCGGTTCTTACCCCCCACAAAACCGGTGACCTTGGGGATGGACTGCACCAGATGGCAGGAAAGATCCGTCATAATCATGCGGATCATCACATAGCCGGGGTAGAATTTGCGGGTACTGGTGCGAGGCTGCGAGCCGTTCTTGGAAGGTTCGATGACCTTTTCGGTAGGCACGACCACTTCCTGGATGAGGCCATTGTCCTCGCCGGAATCCATCATCGCCTTAATGGTCTTCTGCACGCGCTGCTCGAAACCGGAGTAGGTGTGCACGATGTACCAGCGAGACTTCTTCCCCAGTTCGGAGTTCTCGTCGATAACGGGAGTGTTCATATGTGCCTTCAGGAGAGGATGCTCTTGATGATGGCCGAAAGCCCCAGATCCACGAGGCCAAGCACGATCGCCATGACGGCAACAAAGCCCAGAACCGCAAACGTCGCTTTGCGCGTTTCCTTGAGCGTAGGCCACGTAACCTTACGCAGTTCGCCGCGAGAATCTTCGATATATTGCGCCAGGCGGGAGATGGGGTTGGGGGTCTGTTCGGTCTTGGAGTCGGCTTGCGCGGATTTCTTTACCATGGTGCTTCCCACAAGATAAAAAATGGCAGGGCAGGAGGGATTCGAACCCCCAACTTGCGGTTTTGGAGACCGCCGCTCTAGCCGTTAGAGCTACTGCCCTGCGTACCGTCAGGGGGGAGGGGTGCTCCCCCCTGCGGAAGTATTGTTACCTGGTTTCTCTGTGAAGCGTGTGCTTCTTGTCCCAGGGACAATATTTTTTCATTTCCAGACGCCCGGTGGTGTTCTTCTTGTTCTTCCGGGTGCTGTAGTTGCGACGCTTGCACTCAGTGCAGGCAAGGATGATATTCACTCTCATGGTACTACTCGATGATTTCGGTCACCACGCCGGAGCCCACGGTACGGCCACCTTCACGGATGGCGAAGCGCAGACCGGCTTCCATGGCGATGGGGGCGATCAGTTCCACCAGGAACTGGCTGTTATCGCCAGGCATGACCATTTCCACGCCTTCGGGCAGGTTGATCACACCGGTGATGTCGGTGGTACGGAAGTAGAACTGAGGACGATAGCCGGAGAAGAACGGGGTGTGACGGCCACCTTCTTCCTTGGACAGGACGTACACTTCAGCCTTGAACTTCTTGTGGGGCGTGATGGACTTGGGAGCAGCGAGCACCTGGCCGCGTTCCACTTCGTCACGCTTGGTGCCGCGCAGCAGCACGCCGATGTTGTCACCAGCTTCGCCCTGGTCCAGCAGCTTGCGGAACATTTCCACGCCGGTGCAGGTGGTCTGGGCGGTGGGCTTGATACCCACGATTTCCACCACGTCGCCGACCTTGATCACGCCGCGTTCCACACGACCGGTCACCACGGTACCACGGCCGGAGATGGAGAACACGTCTTCGATGGGCATCAGGAAGGGCTTGTCGATGTCGCGCTCGGGATCGGGGATGAAATCGTCGCAAGCCTGCAGCAGTTCGATGATGCACTTGGCTTCAGGAGCGTCGGGATCGTCGCATTCCAGAGCCTTCAGAGCGGAACCACGGATAACGGGCACGTCGTCGCCGGGGAAGTCGTAGGAAGACAGCAGTTCGCGCACTTCCAGTTCCACCAGTTCCAGCAGTTCTTCGTCGTCCACCAGGTCGCACTTGTTCAGGAACACAACCAGCTGGGGCACGCCGACCTGACGGGCGAGCAGAATGTGCTCACGGGTCTGGGGCATGGGACCATCGGTAGCGGCCACCACCAGGATACCGCCGTCCATCTGGGCAGCACCGGTGATCATGTTCTTGATGTAGTCAGCGTGGCCGGGGCAGTCCACGTGAGCGTAGTGACGCTTTTCGGTTTCGTATTCCACGTGGGCGGTGGCGATGGTGATACCACGTTCCTTTTCTTCGGGAGCCTTGTCGATTTCGTCGTAGGAAATGAAGCTACCGGAGCCCTTCAGGCCGGCGATCTTGGTGATGGCGGCGGTCAGAGTGGTCTTACCATGGTCGATGTGGCCGATGGTACCAATGTTAACGTGGGGCTTTTTGCGTTCGTATTTTTCCTTGCCCATTGTACGTCTCCCTGAGGATAAAATTTGTTGCGGTTACTGTACTTTCAACCTTGAGCATGGTTTCGAACGCCTGCTCCCGGTTTCTTGCCACTGCCCGCATAAGTCCCTGTGTTGTTGCCCAGGGAACGTGCTTTGACAGGAAAAAGGATGACTGGAAGGGAAAAATGCAGGAATGGAGCGGGAAACGGGATTCGAACCCGCAACCCTCAGCTTGGAAGGCTGATGCTCTAGCCGTTGAGCTATTCCCGCATCCTCGATGCGCGTTGTTTTGCAGGCCAGCGAGCCAGCCCCCGGGTTTCGGCATTGCCCGGTACTGCACCGTAGTTCCCGACAGTCTACCTGTCTCCTACAGCCAAGGCAGTTGTTAGCATGTGCCACACTTCTTATTCAGAAGTGGTGGAGGGGGGTGGATTTGAACCACCGAAGTCTTACGACGACAGATTTACAGTCTGTTCCCTTTGGCCACTCGGGAACCCCTCCACTCTGAGTTGCAAGCGATGTTGGCTTGCAAGATTTTCAGTCTGGCGTGGGCTTGTCCGGCTTTGCTTCCGGTGCCCTGCTGCCCCGTTCGGCTTTCGCTTTCGTGAGGCATTCGTCAGCAGCAAGGATGTGTTTACGGAAAACCGGCCCCTTTGGCAAGCACTTTTTTGCATTTTTTCGAATTTTTTTTGCCTAAAAATAAAAAATAAATAAAAACAATATATTACGATATGGCGTTGACAGTCTGTTTCCCTTGCCTTAGGGCCCGTTGGAGGCTTTTTCGATCAGGCGGGCTTCAAAAAGGGCCTGAAAAAGTTGTTTCAGCTCGTGCCGGATGCGTGCTTTGGGGACGCCGGGGAAGGTCTCGACCAGCAGGGAAAGGGCTTCGTCACGCGACAGAGGTTCGGAAAGCAGCTGCCAGACCACGGCCCCGGTGCCGTCGAGGCGGAAGATGCGGTTACCGTGGCTGTCGGTAAGGAAGAGGCTTTGTCCTGCCTGCCGGCAGCTCAGATCCGCTCGCTGCCGCCACAGTGTCCTGCTGTCCCCGGTACCCCCGGAGGGCGGGGAAGCGTGCCGGCCGTGACGGGCGGGCGGTACCGTCACTGGAGAAAGGTTCGCGGGCAGGGGCGCGGCCGGAGGCAGCAGGGGGGCCTGCTGGGCCAGGAGCGCCGCGGCTTCGTCCAGATCATCATATCGCAAGATGCGGCAGGGCAGGGCATCCAGCAGTTGCGTTCCCAGTCTGAGCACCTCCGGCGCACCGCCGTCCGGGATCAGGAAACGCGCCAGCACGTTGTCCATGCCGGTGGCGGCAGGAGCGGTCAGGAGGGCGGCACGGCTGCCCGGCGTGCGTTCCAGCAAGATCACGGCATCGGGGCGGTTGCGCTCCCCCCAGGGCGCCAGGCTGTCGGGAGAGGCGCCCAGATAGCCATAATGACGGTCCCGTATGCCCGGGCGCTCGGCCATGAAGCGTTTCAGGGCAGGTGACGAAGGCAGGGGCAGCCGCAGGCGGGGAGGCACGCCAAAAGAAAAGATCCTGCCCTGATGGAGGGCCAGCATGTCATCGCCGAGCCCACGGGCCGCGTCGGCCATGAGGCGGGCGACGAGCGTGCTCTTGCCGGCGCGATTGTCGCCGCAAAAAAGCAGGGTGCGTCCGTGCAGGCGCACGGCCGCGGCATGGAGGGAGATGAGCCCGGGGCAGGCATGGCAGCAGGCGGCCACCAGTTCTATGGCCAGACTGCACAGCAGGCAGGCCCGGGAAGGCTCATGGCGGGGAGCTGGAAGCCAGGGAGAGCGCAGACGATAGCCCCGCCCCTGTTGCGCGACGTCCAGCCACGGCCCTGTCCTAGATGAGGAAGATGGAAGTGTGCCGGGAGGAGCGGATATGGCCGGGAGCCCTTCAGGCTGCGAGGCATGGGGCCAGGGCCGGAAAAAATCGTCCAACGCGGGCAGCAATCCTTCGCAGTCGTGCAGGCGCACGGCTCCCGGCACACCGGCAAAAAAGATATCCTGACACGCCATGTCTAATAACGATCCGGCCGGAAGCCTCCCAGGGCGTCATTGAAGGTGTCACGCAGGCGATCTCCGGCCTCACGATGCCAGCCTTCATTATAGCGGCCGTCGTAACGACCGTCGTAGCGGTCGTCATAACGGTCACGGTAATCATAGTTCCGGGAGGGACGGGAATGGCGGCGCGAGGGACGACTGCGGCGGCTGCGTCTGGAGTAGCGGCTGCGCCGGGAATAATGGCTGCCGTGCGTATAGCGGCTGCGTCGCCGATGCGAGGGCCGGGAATGGGCCTCGGCCTCATTGACGCACAGCAGGACCGGCGTCGCATAGAGCAGGCCCGTGGCGGCCAGGCCGGCCAGGAAGGCGCGGCGCTTGCTGCGGAGGCTGTCTTCGGAAGGGGCGGATGATGCTGTCTTCATGATGCCCTCCTGCCCGGGAACGGGTCAGGTAAAAGTATGCTGAATAGCAGACGAAAAACGGCCTGTCAGAAGAGTGTGCCAGCAAAGCGGGATCTTGCCAAGGGGTAGCGCCCGCGAGGCTGTGGAGCCAGTCTGCGGCGGCAGGCATGAGCGACGCGTCAGGATGGGCATGACCACGGCCGGCACTGTCGTTTTTCCGGCAGGGTGTTATCCGGGACGAGAGGCCGTCCTTTGCCGCATCATGCCGGGCTGCTTCCAGGACAAAGGTGGGCAGTTGCCGGACGGCATGCGGGCGGCGCCCCTCTGCCGGATATGTCGCAGCGGGAACACGGTAATGCCGGGCGGCACGATGTCAGCAGGTCCGTTGCCGGGCCCGGGCCAGGAAGGCGTCGGCCTTGTGGTATTCCGGCGCATCCAGCAGGCTGGTCACGGTGAAGACCAGCAGGGAGAGGCAGACGCCCAGGATCACCTGCAGGGCCGACTGCTGCTCCCAGAAGGCGGGCAAAGGCAGCCCCAGGAAGATGGCCAGATTGTACAGGCAGTAGGCAAGACCGCAGAGCATGGAACACAGGGCGCCCCTGCTGGTGCCGCGCCGCCAGAAAAAGGCCAGGACCAGCGGCACGAACACACCGGTGGTGATGATGTCCGAAGCGATCCAGGTGATCTCGAAGATGGAGCGGATGCGCAGGGCGATGAGGATGCCCGCGGCCACGATGGCCAGCGTGGCCAGCCGGGACAGGCGCAAACGGGTCTTTTCATCGTAGCTGCCGGGGAGAAGGTCCATGACCAGGGTCATGGCGCCGGTGTTGATGAGGGAATCCATGGTGGACATGATGGCCGCCGAGATGCCCACGAAGACCACCGCCGCCAGCAGGGGCGACATGGAGCTTTCCACCAGGGCGGTCACCACGCCGCCCTTGGGCAGGGTATCGAACAGGACGATGCCCGCCATGCCGGTGAGGACCACGATCAGGTACAGCGGGATATAGACGAAAAAGCTCATGGCCGTCATGCGCCGGGCGTCCCGTGTGTCGCGCGTGGCCGAGATGCGCTGCCAGACATTGGCCTGGATCATCCACGAACAGCCGAAGGTGATGACGTACATCAGGTATTTGGGGGCACCTGCGGTCAGGCTCATGAATTCCGGCCTGCCGCTGCGGGCCGCTGCTTCCGCGATGGGGGCCAGACCGCCGCATTCCTGCATGGCCACCACGAAGACGGCCAGGGCGGACAGGAGCAGCAGCACGAACTGGATGATGTCCGTGAGCACCACGCCGCGAAAGCCTCCGAACATGGAATAGACCAGCACGATGAGCGTCCCGGCCAGCACGCCGCCCTCATAGCCCATGCCGAGGAAGGTCCCGAAAAAGTCCCCTACGGCCACCATCTGCGAGGCGGCGGAAAACAGCATGAAGAACAGGATCATCAGCGCCAGCAGCCGTGCCACGGGGCGGGAATAGCGGGCCTCCATCATGGCGCCCTGGGTCAGATAGCCCACGCTGCGGATGGCCCGCGCGCCCAGGCCCATGAGCAAGGTGGCCACCAGCACGGGCACGCCGTAGTACCAGAAGGCCCCCATGCCGTCGGCAAAGGCCAGATCCGCCGTGGACAGGGCCGATCCCCCGCCCCACCACGAAGCGATGAAGGTGATGGACAGGGCCCAGAACGGCAGGCTGCGCCCGGCAAAAAAGTAGTCTTCCACGTCGCTGTTCTTTTTTTCCTTGAGGACGACCAGCAGCAGGATGGCAAAATAGAGGATGAGGCCGATAAGGGAGGCGGTCTTGAGCATGGGGATTCCGCGGAAGGCTGAAGGTGGCGGGAATGGGGAAGACGGGACGGCTCAACGGGCCAGGTTGTGCAGGATGCCGTCCAGCACCGTCATGCAGGCGGCCTGGTCCGCAGGAGGGATGTCCTGCCAGAGCCTGCGGTGCAGCGCTGCGGAGATGTCCGTCTGGACTTGGCGCAGGGCCTCGCCCCTCTGGCCCAGGGACACCAGCTGCACCCGTGCGTCCTGGTCTGAAGGCCGGCGCCGGCAATAGCCGCGTTCCTGCAGGGTATCCACAAGGCCCGTGACCGTGTTCTTCTTGCGGCCTATGCGTCGGGCCAGCGTGCTCATGGGCTGGGGAGATTCCTCGAACAGGGCATGGAGCACGGCCCCGTGGGCAGGCAGCAGATCGGTGATGCCGCGACGGGCAAGCTCGTCACAGATATACTGGTTGGCCCGTTCCCGGATACGGGAAAGCAGGTCGATGATGTCGTTGGGGGAGGTGGCAGGCATGGGATCCCTCGCACAGGAAATGGGGCGTTTTTAGTTCGTGGGCGAACTAATGTCAACGAAAGAGGGGCAGCCGTCAGAGCTGCCTTTGCGGGGCGTATCCAATCATTTCCATTTTCTGGAACATCCATATGGGATAACAGGCAAAAAGGAGATGTCTTCATGGACAAGAATGGGCCTGTCTTCCCCTGTCCGCATTGTGGTTCCCGCCATACGGAACTGAGCCGGGCAAGCCTGCCTTTTCTGCCGGAATGGCTGCACCATCTGTTGCCCGTGTCCGGGACATGCCCTGCGCAAGGCAGGATCATCCTCATCTGCAAGGATTGCGGGAAAAGGTGCGTCATGTATATCATGTAGGGGGAGGGCCCCTGCCATGGCGACCATGTTTCCTGCTGATGTGACCTCGTTCCTGACCTCGGGCGAAGAGGCGACCTACAGCTTTTTGCAACGCACGGCCCGGCCGGACGGCAAGTTCCTGTGCTGGTACGCGCCGGACATCGAAGATCGCGAGCCGGACTTCATCCTGCTTTCGCCCGATTGCGGCCTGGTGGTGCTGGAGGTCAAGGACTGGATCATCGACCAGTTGCTGGAGGTGGACGGCAAAAGCGTGCTCCTGTCGGTCAACGGCCGGGAGGAGCGGCGCAAGCAGCCCTTGGCCCAGGCGCGGGAATATGTGGGCAGCCTGCTGACCCTGCTGAACAAGCACGCGCCCCGCATGGCGGACGGCAAGCCCCTGCTGCCCTGTCCCGTCACCGGCGGGGCCGTGTTGCCGCATATCAGCCGTGAGGAATTTAGGGCGGCCGGTCTGGGCGATGTCATGGAGGAGGGCCGGATCATCTTCTGGGACGAGCTGCACGAGGAATCCCCGCTGCGGCGGGATGCCTCGGGCCGCAGGTTCGCGTGCTGGCTCGCGGAGCATTTCCCGCCCCTGTTCCCCTTCCAGCTCTCGGGTTCCCAGATCGACTGGCTGCGGGCCCGGATCTTCCCTGTGGTGCGGCTGGAACTGCCCGTGCGCGGCGGGGCGCAGGCCTCGGCCCAGGACGAGACCATCCGTGCTCTGGACCGCGACCAGGAAAATCTGGCACGCGGCATGGGCGCCGGGAAACAGCTCATCATCGGGCCGTCCGGCAGCGGCAAGACGCTCATCCTGGCCCATCAGGCCTGGAACCTGCCGCGGGTGGACAAAAAGATCCGCCGTGTTCTGGTGACCTGCTTCAACCTTTCGCTGGTGGGCTACATCCGCCGTCTGCTGGCCCGCAAGGGGGCCAGCCTTGGCCCGGACGGCGTGGAGGTGGTGCCCTTCTACAGTGTGTGCGAGCGTATCCTGGGCGAACCGCTGACCCATGCCGAGGAGAGCGCGTATTACGACCTTATCGTGCAGGAAGCGCAGGAACGCCTGCAAGGAGAGCATCCGCTCAAGGGCCACTGGGACGCCATCCTGGTGGATGAGGGGCAGGATTTTTCCCCGGAGATGGCGCAGGTCCTGCTGGCCCTGCTGCCGCCGCACGGAGTGCTGACCGTGGCCCAGGACGAACAGCAATGCCTGTACCAGCCGGAGGACAGCGGCTGGGAAAAAATGGGCATCGCCGGTTTGCGGCTGCGCCGTCTGCAACGCCAGTACCGCAACACACGGGCCATCGCCCGGATGGCCTTGCGCCTGCTGCCGGAAGGTGAGCCCGCACCGGAGCTGGCAGGCGCGGAAGGGGAGGTCCCCTGCTGGCTGCAAAGCGCCGATGCGCCTTCACTGGTGCGCGACGTGGCGGATGCCGTGGCCGCACTGGTACGGGAGGGCGTGCCCATGAGCGAGATAGCGATCCTCTACGCTCATTCCCGCATGGAAGGTCTGGCGGCCAGTCTGCCGGAAAGCCTGCTGGAAGCGGTGGAGGCCCGGGGCGTCATGGCTCGCTGGGTGGCCCGGGATGCGACCAGCAAGCGCTATTTCGACATTACCACGGACAGCGTCTGCATCTCCACCATCCACAGTGCCAAAGGGCTGGATTTTTCCCATGTCTTCCTGCTGGGCATGGATCGCCTCCAGCCGGAGAAGCCCCGCCAGCGGCGCCTGGCCTATGTGGGGATGACACGTGCCCGGGAGCATCTGACGCTGGCCGTCTGCGGCCGGGAAGGGCTCGTCCCCTTGCTGGCGGAGGCAGGGCGGTAGCCGTCTGAGAACTAGCTATGATCCTTGCATACGCCGGGGGCAGGATGGCGCCGGAGAAAAAGCGCCCCATGTGAAAGCCCTTGCCAAGCGGTCAGGATTCATCTAAAAGAGGAGAGATGCTGGTGTGGCTCAATCGGTAGAGCAGCTGATTTGTAATCTGCAGGTTATGGGTTCAAGTCCCTTCACCAGCTCCAAGGAAGCCAAGCCCTTACGGAATCCTCCGTGAGGGCTTTTTTGTTTGGGGTTCCACCGGGGTTCCACGGGGAGCCCTGTACGGATTTTTCCTGATGCGGAAAAATATTTTCAACATCCCTCAAAATAATCTCTGAAAAATATTTTTCACGATACATTGGCGTGACAGAGAGGAGGGGAAGCGGCGCTATTGGCAGCAATTTGCGCGCGTATCGGCAGCAGGAAGAACAAGATCAAAGCGGGCTCTCTCCCGCTTTTTTTGCGTGATCGTAATGGGACGTTTGGAGGATGAATAAGGAAAACAGTTATCGCAACCAACGTTTCCCCTTTCAGGAATTATGGCAAACCATTTGCAAAAAGATAGCATAAATGACTTATGTTGAGGCTTATCTTTTATTTTTTAAACTCATTGGAAAATAAAATAAAGTATTCTTGAAGCATGATTTTGTCATATAGATTTTTCATACAGTTTATTTTATACTTGTTGGGAAAGACTCCAGTATAAATGATACCGGCTGCGACAGAGTGAAAAATTGGGGGCGTTCATTCCAGATACTGGAATGAAGGAGGAGCAAAGTCCCTTTATCCGGCAGTGCTCTCAGTCTGGAATTCCCTTGCGAGCAAGGAGGCGTGATGGATCTTCCCCGACCCCTCAACGACTGGTCAAAGACGCATGATGGCGTGCCCGGCATCCCTGTCCGCCAGCACCTGCTGGCAGTGGCCTGCGTGACCGAAGCCTTGCTGCGTCGTTATCCATGCCTGTGTGATCGTTGCGGCATCACGCCGCAGGCGCTGTTCTTTTTGGCAGCAAGCCACGATGTGGGCAAACTTTCCCTGGATTTCCTGCAAAAGTCGTCTGTCTGGCTAGAGCGCCAAGGCCTGGCAGAAAAGGCGGCCCAGGGAAGCTGGAAAACTGTCTATGCCCGCCCCCACCCCCGCATATCCTGCGACAGCCTGCAAAAATTCCTTGCCGATAATCGCCTTGCCAACAAAAAAACTGCCGCATGCTGGGCAGCTGTGGTGGGGGCGCACCACGGTCGTATCTCCAAAGCCTATTCTTCTGCTCCTCTCATCCTCAAGGAGACGGAACGCCTTCTGGAAGAGGAGCGCCAAACCTGCCTGCGCGAATTGTGGGAACACTTTGGGCGGCCATCCCTGCCGGAGGTCTCGGACAAAAACGATCCTGTGCTCTGGTGTGTGGCCGGGCTGGTGACGCTGGCAGACTGGCTCGGCTCCGATGAGCATTTCTTTCCTCCAGACACGCTGCTGGACGAAGATTCCCTGCGACAACGGGCCGGAAAAGCCGTCGAGACCATCGGGCTGGGGCTACCGCCGGTCGTCCAGGGACTGGATTTTGCAAAAATCTTTTCCGGGCGCGCTCCCTATCCTTTGCAAGCGGAGGCCGCGGCGGCCATCGACAGGCCCGGCATCCATGTCATCGAGGCGCCTATGGGCATGGGCAAGACGGAGGCGGCCCTCTGGGCGGCCTATCATCTGCTGTCCCGGGGACAGGCTGATGGCATTTTTTTCGCACTCCCCACCCAGGCCACCAGCAATCGCATGTTCCTGCGTTTTGCGGATTTTGTCCGGCGCGTCTGTCCTCAGGCCGTACCGGCCCAGCTCATCCACGGCAATTCCTGGCTTCAGGACGAGCTCAAGGCCCTGGTCTGTCCCGCCACTCCCGGGATCGAGGCTGATCCCTGCTGGTTCAATACCACCCGGCGTTCCCTGTTCGCTCCTTTCGGTGTCGGCACGGTGGACCAGGCCCTGCTGGCCGTGCTGGCCGTCAAGCATTTCGCCCTGCGGCGCTTTGCCCTGGCGGGCAAGGTCGTGGTCATCGATGAGGTGCATACGTATGACATGTATACCGGCACTCTGGTGCGCTACCTGTGCCGTGAGCTGGAGCAGCTGGGATGCACGGTCATCATCTTGTCCGCCACACTGACGGAAGAGGCCCGCTGTTCGCTGCTTTCCCTGCCTGCCGGAGAGGAAGGCAGGGATATTCCCTATCCCCGTATCAGCGGCCGGGCCGCGAGTGATGTTTTGCCGGAGCGCTGCCCCCCGTCATTGCCGGACAAGGTGGTGCATGTGATGCATCCCGGACGTGGAGAGGCTCTGGCGCAGGCCGTGGAGCTGGCCGGGCAGGGGGCCCAGATCTTGTGGGTCTGCAATACGGTGGCGCGTGCGCAGGAAGATTTCATGGAGCTCAGGCAACGGGCGGCCACCCGCGATGGGGGGCCTGACGTGGGCTTGCTGCACTCCCGTTTTCCTTTTTACCGGCGCGAGTTCCTGGAGCGTGAGTGGATGGCCCGCCTGGGACCGGAGGGAGAACGGACAAAAGGCTCCATCCTCGTGTCCACCCAGATCGTGGAGCAGAGCGTGGACCTGGATGCGGACGTGCTGTTTTCCGAGCTGGCTCCCACGGACATGCTTTTGCAGCGGCTGGGACGCCTGTGGCGGCATCCGCGCGATGGGCGCCCCGTGGAGGCCCCGCTCTTCTGCCTGTTGCGGGAAGGCGTTCCCTGCGAGGAATTCCGCCATCTGGAGGCCGCAGCGATCATGGCCAGCCTGGGGGAAAAGGCCTTCGTCTACAGCCCGTATGTGCTGCTGCGGACCCTGGAGCTTTGGGAACCGCTGGAAAAGCTGACCCTGCCGTCCGGCATCCGGGGGCTGATGGCCGCGACCTATACGGAAAAAGATGTCCCTTCGGGCTGGGAGGCACTGTATGCCGAAGATTACGGCCGGGATCTGGCCGACAGACGGCTGGCGGACATGGGCACGGATATCTGGCAGGTGGCGCTGGATGATGCCGTTGCCCTGAAGACCCGCCTGTCCGCGGACGACGCCCTGATGGTCCTGGCCCGGTCCAGGGAGGGGAACCGCATCGTCCTGCTGGAAGGCGGTGAGGCCGCCATGCCGTCGGATGGCCGCATCTCGCTGGCCGCGGCGCGGCGGCTGCATCGCAATACGGTCCGGATCCCCGCTTCCTGCCTGACCGGGAAGCCACAGGACGGACAATTGGCACCCTATCATATCGACGGCTGCCTGCTGGTTGGGGAGGGCGTCCTAGTGGGGCCGTCCCTCAGGCCCGGCAGGGCGCTGTACTGGGATGAAGACCTGGGGGTCGTCATCCGCAAGGAGGAACGATGAATCTTGTCGATGATCCGTGGATCCCCTGCATCCGGCGGGACGGCATGGTCCGCCCGGCGTCCTTGCGGGACTGTTTCACCTGTGACGATATCGTCGATCTTGCCGTGCGTCCACATGAGCGGGTGGCGCTCATGCGTCTGCTGCTCTGTGTGAGCTACGCGGCCGCAGGCATACCGGAAGATTACGATGGCTGGGAAGACCTGCGGGAAAGATTGCCTTTGGAAGTCCCTGTCTATCTGGACCAGTGGCGGGATGCCTTTGAGCTTTTCCATCCGCAAAAGCCGTTTTTGCAGGTGGCCGGGCTGCGCAGCGCTTCTGCCTCCGGGGACCTGACGCCGTGCAGCAAGCTGGATTTTTCTCTGGCGACAGGGAGCAACAGCACACTTTTCGACCATGCAGCCCTGATGGAACGCGCGTTCACGCCGGAATGGCTGGCCCTGAACCTGCTGACCTACCAGATGTTCAGCCTCGGTGGCCTGATCGGCTCCGTGTGCTGGGGGGACAAGACCACGGGGCGCTCGTCCTGTGACGGCCCCTGCGCGCCCGGTTCCATGCTGCATACGTTCCTGCGCCGGGACGTCTTGCTGGACAGCATCCATGTCAACCTTCTGTCTGAAGAAGAGCTGCATGACTACCAGCAGCTTGGAGAAGGCTGGCAGGGCAGGCCCTTGTGGGAAAGGTTCCCCCATGGCCTGGATGACGCTCCGGCCATCCGCAACGCGACAGAGACGTTCCTGGGACGGATGGTCCCGCTCACGCGGGCCGTCCTGCTCTCGCACGACGGAGCGGGGATGGTGCTGGGAGATGGGCTGGCCTTCCCTTCGTATACCAGCCCCCAGCGGCCCTTCCCGCGAGAAGTTACCGCAACGGTCGTCGCCGGCGGCAAGAAAGACGTACGCTTCCTGCTCGGAGCCCAGCCGGACAAGGCCATCTGGCGTCAGTTGGCGGCCCTGACGGTCAAGCGGCAGGGAGATGGTATCGGGGGCTGTGCGGCCCTGATCCATGGTCATGAAGAACAGGGGACAGACCTTGTGGTCTGCGGCCTTTCCCGGGATCAGGCTGATGTGGTCGATGTCCTGGAGTCCGTGTTCCATGTGCCTGGTGCCATGTTCCAGACAGCGGGACATGCGCTTTATGAAGGCGAGGTCGCCAGAGCGGAAAATATCGCCGGGGGGCTGGGCGACGCAGTGGAGCGGTACCGGCGTCTTGTGGACGGCGGCTGGGAAGCACGGCTGAAGCTGGCCGGTCCCAAGAAGGGGGGAGAGCTGGCCCGCCTGAAGGCGCAGGCCTTCCGCTGTTACTGGACATCTGTAGAGACGGGCTTGTCCCTGTTGTGGAACATGGTGCGGACCTGCGGTAGTGAGGCTTTTGTGCCGGTACAGCGGGCCTGGTGGGCACACCTGGAAAAAAGCGCCCGCGCAGCCTATGCCGCTGCCTGCGGCAAAGATACGGAGCGGCAGATGCGTGCCTATGTCACGGGCAGACGCATCCTTGCGGGATGTCTTCGCAAGTATCTGGAACATGACGGGAAGAAGGAGGAGGCATGAGCGCCCTGATGGAGTTTTTGTTGCGCAACGCGGACAACAAAAGGGTGATGGCCACACTGCGTTGCGGGCTGGTGGAAAGTACCGAGATGCGGGCATGGCCGCTGCTGGCGCATCTGGACGGTATCGGCAGCAGTCAGCGTGCCCGTGCCGTGCGCACGGTAGCGGGATTGTTCGCCCTTCATCCCCGGGATTGCTCTTCCGGCAATATGGGGACCGTGTGCCGTCAGCTTTGCGGCAGCGATGAGACCCCCTGGGCCAGCGGTCCGGGGGCGGACGACAGTCCGGGCCCCATGGGGCGCCGTTTCCTCCACCTGCTCAATGCTGACAGGGAAGAGATCTGCGGACGAGTCTGCCGCCTCGTGCGCTATGCGGGCAGCAGGGACATCCCCGTCAATTACACAGCGCTGGAAAAAGATCTTTCGGAATGGCCACGGGCCCGGGAGGCCTGGGCCGCAGCCTTCTGGGCCCCCGTAGCTGATGAGACGGCGGAAAACGGGGGAGAAGCGTCATGAGCTGGCTCGTACGCATGCTTTTGGACAGGCAGGCCCTGGCGCGCTGCCGTTTTCGGGACAGCTATGCCTGGCATCAGGCCCTGTGGGAGTGCTTTCCCGGTATGCCGGATGCCGGACGGGATTTTTTGACCCGTACCGACTGGCTGCCCCAGGGCTGCCGGATCTATCTGCTGTGCCGCAGGGAACCCGTCCGTCCGGGCTGGTGCCCGCCGGGATCCTGGGCCGTCAAAAATATCGCCCCGGCTTTTTTGCAGCATGGGACGTATGCCTTCGACCTGCTGGCCAATCCCACCCGCAAAGTAGCGGCCTTTGACGCTGGCGGTCAGCGTACCCGTAACGGCAAACGCCTTGCCCTGCTGGATGAGACATCCCGTCAGGCATGGATGGAGGCCAAGGCCGGGCAGCACGGTTTCTGTCTGGACGGGCCCCTGGCTCTGGATGATGCCGGGGCCAGCATCTTCTGGCGGCGTGCCTGTGCCGGGACGCATATCGGCGTCCGTTTCAGGGGCCGTCTTCAGGTCACGGACCGGGAACGTTTCATCCATGCTTTTTATCACGGTATCGGTAGCGCCAAGGCCTTCGGCTTCGGCATGCTCCTGCTGCAACCTCTTTCCTGAGACTTTTCAAAGGAGAACACGCCATGCGTCATCTCGAACTGCATATCCTCCAGTCTGTCCCTGTGGCCTGCCTCAACCGTGACGATTTCGGCTCTCCCAAAACGGCACTGTTCGGCAACGTGCAGCGTGCCCGCGTTTCCAGCCAGTGCTGGAAGCGTGCCGTCCGTGAGCTGATGCAGGAGGAAGCACCCGCACTGTTCGGCGGTCAGCGTACCCGTCTTATCCTGGATCCGTTGTGCCGGATCTTGCATGAACAGCATGGTTTTGCGGAAGAAGATGCCCGCAAGAAAGCGGAGGAGCTGGGAGCTGCGGTCAGCAAGCTGGATACGCCGCCGGTACGCGTGAAGACCTTGTTCTTCACCTCGCCGCTGGAGCTGGAAGCCCTGGCAGCGGCCTATGTTGCCACCGGCAACGCCAAGAAGGCCGTCAAGGAACTGGCGAAACATCCGCTCAAGGATGCCGCGGACATCGCCCTGTTCGGCCGCATGGTGGCCAGCGACCATTCCCTGACTTTGGAGGGGGCGGCCATGTTCAGTCATGCCCTGTCCACGCACAAGGTCTCCAACGAGATCGATTTCTTTGCCGCTGTGGATGACCTGCAGCCGGAGGATGAAGCCGGTGCGGGCATGACCGGGACGCTGGAATTCAATTCCGCCACCTACTATCGCTTCGCGGCCCTGAACCTTGACCTGCTGGAGCGGCATCTGTCCGCCCTGTCGGCCGAGGAGCGCCGGGAGGTCGTGCGCAATTTTGTGACGGCCACCCTGCGTGCCGTGCCTGGAGCGCGCAAGAATTCCATGAATGCTGCGACCCTGCCTTCCCATGTGCTGGCCGTGGTGCGGGAAAAGGGCCATCCGGTGCAGCTGGTCAATGCCTTTGAGAAGCCTGTCTGGACCAGGGGCGGGCTGATGGAGGAATCCGTCGGCCAGCTGGAGCGGGAATACGCGCATCTGAAGGAGACCTGGGGGCTGGAAGCCGCGCTGGAGTGCCGTATGCCGGAGCTTTCTCTGTCCGCCTTGCTGCAGGAGGTCGAACAGCATGTGCGCTGAAACAGTCTGCCTGGCCATACAGCTGGAAGGGCCCCTGCAAGCCTGGGGCAGCGCCAGTCAGTATAACAGGCGCCTGACGGATCTTCTGCCTTCGCGCAGTGCTGTGACCGGTATGTTGTGCGCGGCCCTGGGGCTGGGCAGGGGATCGACGGAAGAGACCGACTTCCTGCGGGAAATGACCGGCGTGCGGATGCTGGCGGTAGCGGTGCCCCGCCGTATGGGGGGGACGGCGCTCCCTGTGCGTCGCCTGGAGGATTATCATACCGTGCAGGATACGGCCAAAGCGGATGGCGGTCTCAAGGATTGTCACATCACCCGGCGGCAGTATCTGCTGGATGCCGCCTTCCGGGTCTTCCTCAGCGGCAGTCGGTCGCTGCTGGAAAAGGCCGGCGCAGCCTTGCAGGATCCGGTTTGGGGCCTGTGGCTGGGGCGCAAGTCCTGCATCCCCACAGCCCCTGTTTTCGCAGGGATCTTTGCTGATGAACAGGCAGCTATCGCGGCCTGTGTCCCGGAAGGTCTGGACGGGTGCCTACGCTCCCGGGATGCGCTTTCCTTTGCTGAGGGTACGGACAGCGTGGCAGACATGCCGTTGAGCTTTGCTTCTTCGGCACGTGCCTTTGCCCTGCGCAGGGTGCGTTTGGATCACGGAGACGAGGATGCGTCTTGATTCGGAGGTCATCCCCATCAGGGAGCGCAGCGCCATGCTGTTTTTGCGTTGTGGCCGTCTGGATGTGGAAGACGGCGCCCTGGTGCTGGTGGATGCCGCTGGCGTGCGGATGCAGATACCTTTGGGCGGGATAGCCTGCCTGCTGCTGGAGCCGGGGACCACGGTCACACATGCGGCCGTGGCCCTGGCTGCGGACTGCGGGACCTTGCTGCTCTGGATCGGAGAGGGCGGCGTGCGCCTGTACTCTGCCGGGCAGCCCGGCGGTGCGCGGGCGGACAGACTTTTGTATCAGGCCAGGCTTGCCCTGACGGACGATCTGCGCCTGAAGGTCGTCCGGGCCATGTACCGTTTTCGCTTTGGGGATGAACCGCCGCAACGGCGCAGCATCGAACAGCTGCGCGGTATCGAGGGGGTCCGGGTCAGGACGCTCTACAAGGAGCTGGCCGCACGTTACAAGATAGCCTGGGGCCGACGCAGCTATGATCCGCGGGACTGGGATGCCGCCGATCCGGTCAACAAGGCCGTGAGTGTGGCCAACCACTGCTTGTATGGTATCTGCGAAGCTGCTGTCCTGGCGGCGGGCTATGCGCCTGCCATAGGCTTCATCCATACAGGCAAGCCGCTTTCCTTTGTTTACGATGTGGCGGATCTGTTCAAGTTCGATACCGTGATTCCTGTGGCCTTTCGGGTAGTGGCTGCCAAAAGCCGGGATGTGGCCCGTGATGTACGTCTGGGATGCCGTGACATGTTCAGGGAACAGAAGTTGCTGCGCCGCATCATCCCCGTGATGGAAGAGGTCCTGGCAGCTGCCGGCCAGGCCTTGCCTTCGGCACATCCCGAGGCTGTCCCTGTGGCTTTTCCTGACAAAAAGGGGCTGGGTGATGCTGGTCATCGTAACTGAGGCCGCCCCGCCCCGGTTGCGCGGCTATCTGTCGCGCTGGCTGCTGGAAGTCCGTGCCGGCGTCTATGTGGGGGATTATTCTGTGCGCGTTCGTGAAAGATTGTGGAAGGTCGTCAGTGATGAGATACAGGAAGGGAATGCGGTGATGGCCTGGAGCACGAACAGCGAGTCAGGATTTTCCTTTGTGACGACCGGGAAAAACCGCAGGGAACCGGTGGACTGGGACGGCTTTTCCCTGGTTCGATTCTTGCTGGATCAGGCTGTACCTGATCGGTAGATTTTTGCAGCGATGATAACCTTTAAGAACTCTTCATGTTTTCTGGAAGAGTATTCCCCACGCACGTGGGGATGAACCGGCGGACGGCGCTCACAGTTTTGGTGCCGTTGGGTATTCCCCACGCACGTGGGGATGAACCGCCATTTTCAACGCTGACATGCTATGGAAATTGGTATTCCCCACGCACGTGGGGATGAACCGCCGGAATCGTTGCGCTGTCTGTTCCTCGTGGTGTATTCCCCACGCACGTGGGGATGAACCGTCCGATAAAATGTCCCGCGTCATCTGGTGCTGGTATTCCCCACGCACGTGGGGATGAACCGAATACGACCTTGCAACATTCTTTCGAGCAGTAGTATTCCCCACGCACGTGGGGATGAACCGCACAGAAATGCGCTGGCGGCTATGTAAATTTGGTATTCCCCACGCACGTGGGGATGAACCGTTTCATTTTTCACCCCCTACTTGCCTTGAGCCGTATTCCCCACGCACGTGGGGATGAACCGGCCACGTTCTATGTCCGTCCAGATCGCGGCATGTATTCCCCACGCACGTGGGGATGAACCGCCTAGCAAACGTAGCTGATACTGTCACTGTTACGTATTCCCCACGCACGTGGGGATGAACCGCCGTGGGCGGTGGGCCATGATGCGGCCTCCGGGTATTCCCCACGCACGTGGGGATGAACCGTCCCCCGGCGCGTCAGCTATTGAGTTCGGCTCGTATTCCCCACGCACGTGGGGATGAACCGATCATCGGCGACGTGGAACTTGATGGCCTGGTGTATTCCCCACGCACGTGGGGATGAACCGTCGTATTGCAGCATCCTGCTTGACGATAATAAGTATTCCCCACGCACGTGGGGATGAACCGGCCAGTGCCGGGACGGAACGGATGAAGGTCGGGTATTCCCCACGCACGTGGGGATGAACCGTTCTTCAGCGCTTCCTGCTTCCGCTTCTCCAGGTATTCCCCACGCACGTGGGGATGAACCGGCAGCAGCCGTGCTTTTGCCGACATGGGCCTCGTATTCCCCACGCACGTGGGGATGAACCGGCGATGCGCTCGCCGTCAGCGGCGGCGGCATCGTATTCCCCACGCACGTGGGGATGAACCGCAACAATATGCGCACTCGCTCTTGTATAAAATGTATTCCCCACGCACGTGGGGATGAACCGCAACAGTAATCGGCGGTCATAGCTCATCTCCTGTATTCCCCACGCATGTGGGGATGAACCGGCCGTCTCGCTCCATGAGGATGGTCAGCACTTGTATTCCCCACGCATGTGGAGATGGGGCATATCGCCCGTCACAGGCATATAAAAAAGCCCGGCATGGGAATTCCATACCGGGCGTGCCTTGCGGGCGGGTGCCGTCAGCCTGTCAGGCCGCGGCGGGGATTGTGTTTGCCGACTAGGCAAAGAACATCTTGGACAGGGTCATGGGATCGATGTACTTGCCGTCCTTGTAGACGCGCATGTTGCCGGAGGCGATCTCGTCGATGAGGATGACCTTGCCGTCGGTGTCATAGCCGTATTCGAACTTGATGTCGTACAGGACCAGGCCCTTTTCCTTCAGGTCGTCGGCCACGATCTGGGTGATCTTCTGGGTCATGTCCTTGATGTCGTCGTACTGCTTGTCGGTCATCACGCCCAGGGCCACCAGGGCGTCCTTGGTGACCAGGGGGTCGCCCAGGGCGTCGTTCTTGAAGGTGGTTTCCACATAGGCGGGCAGGTCGGCGCCTTCTTCGATGTAATCACCGTAACGGCGGATGAAGCTGCCCACGGCCTTGTGGCGGCAGATCACTTCCAGGCCCTTGCCGAAAGGCTTGGCAGGCAGGACTTCCATGGTGGTGTCGGCCAGGTTGGCGCTCACATAGTGGGTCTTGATGCCGGCGGCATTGATCTTTTCGAAGAAGTAGATGGACATGCGCAGGTTCACGTCGCCCACGCCGTCGATGGTCAGGCCCACGGAGTTCTCGCCGGGATCGAAAACGCCGTCCTTGCCGGTGCAGTCATCTTTGAACTTCAGCAGATAGTTGCCGTTTTCCAGGGCATAGACGTTCTTCGTTTTGCCAGTGTAGATGAGCTCCATTTTCGATACCTCCGTGAAGCTATGGTGGGAGAAAAATTTTGCTTCGGCCCGGCAGGGCCGGTCAGAATCAAAAAATGTCCGGTATGCATATAATTATTATAGTGTGAAATCAAGCAGGGAATGTAGGAGATATTTTTTACTGCATAAAGCCTATGCATCCAGGACAAGAAGAGGGAAATTTTTTATTTTTTATTTAATTTTATAAAAATATCCTGTGCGATGGATGGAAAAAAATTCCATAAATGGCGTTATTATGTAGTGTTACATTTGTTTTTTATGTTTTTTGTTGCAGTATGTTGAAAGCATGATGGCTGCATCGGGACCACGTACTGATTCCTGTGCGCGTTTTTCCCTGATGCATGGCCCGGCGGCAGCCCGCGAGGCCTTGAAAAAAAATGAAAAAAGTCCCCTGACCGCGGTGGCCAGGGGACTTTTTGTTTCAGGCAAGGGCCCTACTTGTTGTCAGCCAGGTTGGCCTGTTCGAATTCGTCCAGGGCCTTGCTCACGACCTTGGCCAGACCGATGAGGGCGATAAGGTTGGGGAAGGCCATGAGGCCGTTGAACATGTCGGCCAGTTCCCACACCAGGTTCACCTGCAGCAGGGAACCCATGACGATGAAGCACATCACCACCACGCGGTAGGGGGTCACGCCGCGGGTACCGAACAGGTACTTGACGTTCTGCTCACCGAAGAAATACCAGCCCACGATGGTGGAGAAGGCGAAGAACAGCAGGCAGATGGCCACGAACTTGATGCCGAAGGCACCCAGACCGGTGGAGAAGGCCTTCTGGGTCAGGGCGATACCGGTGGTGGTACCGTCCAGGGCGCCGGTGACGAAGATGACCAGGGCGGTCATGTTGAGCACGACGAAGGTATCGATGAACACGCTGACGATACCCATCAGGCCCTGCTGGGCGGGGTACTGCACCTTGGCCACGGCGTGGGCGTGAGGCGTGGAACCCATACCGGCTTCGTTGGAGAACAGGCCGCGGGCCACACCGTAACGGATGGCTTCCTTGACGCCGGCACCGATGATACCGCCGGTGGCGGCCGAAGGATCGAAGGCGCCCACAAAGATCATCTTGAAGGCGGGGATGATCTGGTCGGCATTGCTGAGGACCACGAACAGGCCACCGATGACGTACAGCAGGGCCATGAGGGGCACCATCTTTTCGGTCACGGCGGCGATGCGGCCGATACCACCGAAGAAGACGAAGGCACCGCAGGCGGCGATGATCAGGCCCATGACCAGGGGCGGCACGTCAAAAGCGGTCTTGAAGGCGTCGGCGATGGAGTTGGACTGCACCATGTTGCCGATGCACCCCAGGGCGATGATGATGGAGACCGAGAAGAACACGGCCAGCTTGTGGCTGCCGAGACCTTTGGAGATGTAGTAGGCGGGACCGCCGGTGATGTGGCCGGCGTCGTCGCGGGTGCGGTAGACCTGGGCCAGCACGGCTTCGGCAAAGATGGTGGCCATGCCGAAGAAGGCGGCGATCCACATCCAGAAGATGGCGCCGGGACCACCCATGGCGATGGCGGTGGCGGCACCGGCCAGGTTACCGGTACCCACCTGGGCGGCGATGGCGGTGGCCACGGACTGGAAGGAGCTCATACCATGCTTGTCGGCGCGCTTGCCCTTCAGGGAAAGGTCACCGAAGAGCATGCGCACGGCCTGTCCGAACTTGCGGACCTGGATGAACTTCAGCCGGATGGTGAAGTATATGCCCACACCACACAGCAGCGGGATAAGGCAGTACATGCCCCAGATGAAGCTGTTGATGTTGGAGACAAGTTTCGTCAATTCTTCCATGGTTTCCCCCTCAGGCTATCCGGCCTGCATGTCATCCGGCAGGAGAACCCCGTGTCCGTCCGTCGTCTGGCAAGGCATGTCGAATATGGAATGATGGTGTCATGTTCCCGGCAACCTTCGCGAGATTCATGTATGGATGAATGATATGCATCCATACAGGGTCAAAAAAACAGCGCGTCTTTTTCCCGCTTCGGGATGGGCCCGGTCCGGATGCCGGTATGATGGTGTCCGGCGGGCAGAGGCGCTGTCGTTGTTCGCTATGGTTGTCGTCGATTTATCTATGCATATGCAACATTAAACCGTAACGAGAAAAATGTCCATGCCGGAATTGATCGGGAATCATTTCCCAATCATCGAATGGACATTTTAAAAATATCAGTGATTCCAAATTGTTGTAATCAATTTACGGAAAGGGCCTGCTCCGGGATGGCCAGGGCGGAGCGTCGTTGCTCTTACTGGCCGGAGAGGGATGCGCAGCCCGCATAGACTGGAAAAGGCCGGAATCAGGGCCGGGAGGGGAATTTTCCTGCCATGGCGGCCTTACAAAAAAATGTTGCCGGGAGAAAGCACGGGCGGATCGGGGGAGGCAGGCCGGGAGAAGAATAGACCACTCGGGCAGGATCAAGACCGGAAGGGGGACGAGCCTGCAAGCGAAAAAAGGTCATCCAAAATAAAAAAGGGACCGCACGGATGGCAGTCCCTCAAAGTATCAGTCCTCGTCCCGGACGCTGCTGCGGCGTCTGCGGCGGGGCTTTTCTTCTTCCATTTCCTCGGGCAGGTCAGGAGTGGAAAGCTGTTCACGGATGCGGTCGCGCTCCTCCCGGGGCTTGGCCACCAGGCGCAACTGCTTGACCAGCACCTTGCCGATGACCAGCACTTCTTCCACATCGGCCAGCTGTTCGAAGTCCGGGGCATCGGGGCTGAAATCTTCGGGAGCGTCCCGCAGTTCTCCAGAAGTCATCCTGAAAATATACATGACGTGCCTCCGTGGCAGCAGTTTTGAGTTTTTCGTATCCAGCTGGACAAAGGGCGAGGTGCGCAACAGGGCCAGCCGTTCTTCCGTCATGGCGCGACAGGGGAAATGCCGGCAGGCCAGACAGGCCAGCAGGGGCCGCTGATGCCCTTTGAGCGGGCAGCGGATGGCTTTTTCCGTGGGGTCTGCGTATCTTCCCATGACGAACACCTTTGCCTTGCTATAGCAAAGAGTGCCTTCCGGGCCTAGCCGGGAAGAGGGGATTTTTTTCGCCCGTGTCCGGCCTTGGGGCGTGCGCTGTGCCCGCCGGAAGATACGGCGGGCCGGAAGGCTCTGCCCCGTCCTTCCCGTACAGGGCCGCTGCGGGGAGCGGAGGCGGAAAAATCCCATCAAGATGGACGCAGCTGCACGGGCGGCACAGACCGCAGGGCCTGGCACCGGCCACGATGGCGTGTGCCGCGGGGGAGCGGGAGGCAGCCCCTGGGCAGTTTGCCGTTGCGGACGGACAGGGCGTCCGCTGCCCTCATGGATCTCCCTCCCGGCGTCAGGCCCGACGGGCCCAGGTGCAGCGGTCCAGACCGGCCAGATCCTGTTCTGTACGGGGCTCGCTGTAACCGGTTTCCGCCAGCAGGCGGCGCACGGCCTCGCCCTGACGGTAGCCGTGTTCCATGACGATGAGCCCGCCCGGCTTCAGGGCCCGCTGTCCGGCGCGGATGACGGCGTGCAGGTGGCGCAGGCCGTCCTGTTCGGAAAAGAGCGCGCTGTGCGGTTCGTGGTGCAGGACTTCCGCCATGACCTCGTCTTCTTCCGCGGCGGCGATGTAGGGCGGGTTGCTGACCAGCACGTCCAGCCCGCCCGGCAACAGCGGCGGCGTGAACATGTCTCCCCGTACCAGGGCCAGACGGTCAGCGGCTTGCAGGCTGCGGATGTTGCGGGCCGCCACGGGCAGGGCCCCGGCGCTGTATTCCAGCAGCAGGCCCCGGCTGTGCGGTAGCTCCAAGGCCAGCGTGATGCCGATGCAGCCCGTGCCCGTGCCCAGATCCGCAAAGCGCACTTCCCCGTGGCCCTCGCATTCCCGCAGCACGATCTCCAGCAGCAGTTCGGTCTCCGGCCGGGGGATGAGGGTCTGCGGGCTGACCTCGAAATCGCGGCCGAAGAACTCACGCCGTCCCGTGATGTGGGCCAGCGGCTCACCGGCACAGCGACGGGCGGTCAATACACGGATGGCGCCGGCCGCGTCGTCCGCCACAGGGGAGGGCATGGCCAGCATCAGGCCGATGCGGTCAAGGTGCAGCACATGGCCTGCCAGCAGGCGGGCCTCCAGCGCGGGGGCGTCCGTGCCTGCGGCGTGCAGGTCGCGGATCAGCGAGGTCAGCAGTTCCTGAAGGGTCATATCCTTGTCCTCTGTGCGGCCGGGCAAAGCAAAAAAAGCCCGGGGCAACGCCATGTCGTCCCGGGCCGTCCGCGTCACCGCCTTTCAGGGGCGACGGCGGCGTTATTTCTTTTCCGTGGCCGGAGCGGCTTTTTTGGCCCGTGCGGCCGTCTTTTTGACAGGTTCGAAGGCCAGGGCCAGCACATCGTCATAGGTATGCGCGGGGTGGACCTTGATCTTTTTCAGCAGTTCCTTGGGGACCTCTTCCAGATCCTTGACGTTCTGGCTGGGGATGATGACATGCTTGAGCCCGCGTGCCACACCGGCCAGGATCTTTTCCTTGATGCCGCCCACGGGCAGCACCCGGCCCTGCAGGGTGATCTCGCCGGTCATGCAGGTATCGGCCCGCACGATACGGCCGCTCAGGGCCGAGATCAGGGCCGAGGTCAGCGTCACACCGGCGGAGGGGCCGTCCTTGGGCACGGCACCGGCAGGCACATGGATGTGGATGTCCTGCGTGTCGCTGAAATCCGCGTCGATGCCCAGGCTGTCGGCCCGGCTGCGGATGTAGCTCATGGCGATGCGGGCGCTTTCCTTCATGACGTCGCCCAGCTGGCCCGTGAGCTGCAGGTTGCCCTTGCCCTTCATGCAGGCGCATTCGATGGTCAGCACCTCGCCGCCGGCCGGGGTCCAGGCCAGGCCCAGAGCCATGCCGGGCATGAGACGCTTGTCCTTCTCGTCCTCGATGAAGCGCGGCGCGCCCAGCAGCTTTTCCACCACGGCGCTGTCCACGGTGAAGCTGCCCTTCTTGCCTTCGGCACGCTGACGGGCCAGCTTGCGGCAGATGGAGCCCAGCTCCCGTTCCAGGTTGCGCAGACCGGCTTCGCGGGTATAGCCGCGGATGACGGCGGTGAGGGCGGTATCGTCCATGATGACGTCACCTTCACGCAGGCCGTTCTCCGTCACCTTCTTGGGCAGCAGATGGCGTTTGGCGATCTCCACTTTTTCCTGCATGGTGTAGCCGGGCAGGCTGATGACCTCCATACGGTCGCGCAGGGGGGCCGGGATGGTCTCCAGATGGTTGGCCGTGCACAGGAACATGACCTTGGAAAGATCGAAGGGCACGTTCAGATAATGGTCACTGAAGGTGTGGTTCTGTTCGGGGTCCAGCACTTCCAGCAGGGCGGACGAGGGATCGCCCCGGAAATCGGAGCCCAGCTTGTCCACTTCGTCCAGCACGATGACCGGATTGCGCGTCCCGGCCTGCTTGATGGCCTGGATGATGCGGCCGGGCATGGCGCCGATATAGGTGCGGCGGTGGCCGCGGATCTCGGCCTCGTCATGCATGCCGCCCAGGGACAGGCGCTGGAAATGACGGCCCAGGGCCCGCGCGATGGAGCGGCCCAGGGAAGTCTTGCCCACACCTGGAGGGCCGGCGAAGCAGAGGATGGGGCCCTTGGACTGGGGATTGAGCTTGCGCACGCTGAGGAATTCCAGGATGCGGTCCTTGATCTTGTCCAGACCGTAATGGTCCTCGTCCAGGATGGCCTTGGCATGGGCGATGTCCAGACGGTCGCGGGAGAGCTTCTTCCACGGCAGTTCCACCAGCCAGTCCAGATAGGTGCGCACCACGTTGGCCTCGGAGGAGTCGGCGTGCATGCCGGAGAGGCGGCGCAACTGCTTGTCGGCTTCCTTGCGCACGTCCTTGGGCAGGCCCGCCTTGTCCAGGGCCTTGCGCAGCTCGTCGAGCTCTTCTTCGCCTTCGGAGGCCGCGTCGCCCAGCTCGTGGCGGATGGCCTTGATCTGCTCGCGCAGGAAGTATTCCTTCTGCGCCTTATCCATGCCTTCGCGGGCCGTGCTCTGGATGTGGGCCTGCATGGTGGCCACTTCCACTTCGCGCTCGAGCTGGATGTTGACCAGCATCAGGCGTTCCACGGGGTTCACGGCTTCGAGGATGCGCTGGGCCTCGGCGGTCTTCATGCGCAGGTTGGCGGCGATGAGGTCGGCCAGACGGCCCGGCTCTTCCACGCCCTGAAGCACGGCCAGGATGTCCGGGGAGGCCACGCCGCGCAGCTGGAGCACCTTTTCGCTCTGCTCACGGGCGGAGCGCAGCAGGGCTTCTATCTTGGCGTCGCGCGGGGGGGTCTCTTCCTGCAGGACGGTGATGCGGGCTTCCAGATAGGGATCCACACGGTGGTAGCCTTCCACCCGGGCGCGGCTGGCGCCCTGCACCAGGATCTTGATGCGGCCGTCGGGCATCTTGAGCATGCGCATGACCTGCACCACCGTACCGGCGGTGTAGAGGTCATTGGGGCCGGGATCCTCGGTGGATTCTTCCTTCTGGGTGCAGACCAGCAGGTGGCGGCCCTTCTTGAGGGCGGCCTCCACGGCTTTGACGGATTTTTCGCGACCGATGAACAGCGGCAGGATCATGTAGTTGAACACTACGACATCCCGGACGGGCAGCACCGGCAGCAGGTCGGAGATCTGCTGTTCGCCGGGGGCCGACGCCTGTTCGTCGCCGGTCGTCCCCTGGTCCTGTCCGGCGGCATCCACCGCCTGGCTCAGGGCATCCTGCAACTGGGACAGCATATCTTCCAGCGGATGGTCGTTCTTTTTCTGATCAGACATATATACTCCCGGACTGCTTACAGGTGTCTGCACTGGCAGATGCTGTAGCAGCCATTATCGGTGACGATCACATGGTCCAGAAAGCGCAGCCCCATGTTGACGGCCAGCTCCCGCACGGTGTTGGTGAAGATGATGTCGGGCTGGGAAGGCCGGGTCTGGCCGCCCGGATGGTTGTGTACCAGGATGATGCCGCTGGCCTTGTAGCGCAGGGCAGGCTCCAGCACGTCACGGGGCAGCAGGGGGACGCTTTCCACATTGCCCTGGCGCAGGCGTTCCCAGGCCATGAGGCGGTTGCCCGCGTTGACCATGGCCAGCCAGCATTCTTCCTGCTGGCTGCCTGCCAGACGGGCCCGGGCCATCTCGGCCACGGCCTGGGGCGTCGCTATTTCCTTCCCTTGCAACAGGGGCGCAGCCGCATGGCGGGCCAATACTTCGCGCAGTACCTGCCACAGGGAGAGCAGACCGGGGCCGAAACCCGGTACGGCCAGCAGCTGTTCCGGCGGTGCGTCCAGCACGCCGCGGATATTGTGGAAACGCAGCAGCAGTTCCCGGGCCAGAGGTTTGGTATCCTTGCGCGGCTGCCCGTAGCCCAGCAACAGCTCCAGGATCTCATAATCGGCCACAGCCAGAGGCTCGCGAGCCAGTCGCTGGCGCAGGCGGCTGCGGTGGCCGCTATGGGGTGAGTCAGAGGATACGGACATTGCGGTCATAAGGTAAGATGCTTTTTGGCAAGCGCAAGGGGGGAGGGATGGTATCTTTTGAGGGGGAGCCCCTTCATCTATGCTGTCGAGGTCCGTAAAGCTCCTTCGCCGCTAACGGGCACGGCCTGCGGCCGCCTTCGGCCGCTGCTGGCGCGAGAGGGCCTCTCCCTCAAACTCCCCTTCCCCAGCGCGCTTTATTTGAAGCCCAAGAGGACGTCCCCACAGGGAGCCTCCTCTTGGGCTTCGTGACAGTCATAAGGTCGAACGGGCTGATGATGCCGTCCTTCCCCTCTCTGTGCCGGAGAGCTCCATGAGCGTTCACGACGGTTTTATAGGATAAAGCACGACCGGAGAGTTTTGGGGAGGCCGCCGTGTTTCATGCCTTTTCGGAAGACACGGCCCTTTTGAGCCGAAGGTCTGACCGTCATACAAAAGTTTTTAGAAGAATGCGCGTTTGGGGGAGGATGGGGGCTTGGGGGAAGGGACCCCCTTTTCGCGCCAGCAAAAGGAGGTCCCTTCCTCCCCAAAAAACGACGCAGGCCGTGCCCGTGGTGCAGAAGGAATCTACGGGCATCGACAGGGGAGCAAGGAGGTCCCTTCCCCCAAAAAATCTAGCGTCGGGCAGCGGCGAAAAGGGCCACAAGATCGGTGGCCAGCTTGTCCAGACTTTGCTCAGGCGTGCAGCGGCCGCTCTTGATGGCCAGCTCGGCATCCATGATCATGCCCAGGCAGCGGGCCAGAGCAGCGGGGCCAAGACGGCGGGCCAGCTGCTGCTTGGCGTTGGCTTCGGAGGGATGGAAGCGGACCTTCTCGCCCGCGCAGGCCTGCCAGAGCTGGCGGAACTCGCGGGCCAGCAGGGAGAGCAGGGGGAAGAGCAGGCCTTCCACGTCCTTGCGGCCCCGGGCCAGCTCTTTCCAGACGGCGGCCAGATTGCCGGCTTCCATGTGGCGGATGCAGGCGAAGATATTGCATTCCGGGGCCCAGGAACTGGTGGCCAGCATATCCGTGGTGACGGACCAGGGCATGGCCTGCCCGTCATCCGCCGGGCGCAGGAGCAGGAGCTTTTCCAGTTCGTTCTCCACCGCCTGGGCATCGGGGGGCACGGAGGTACAGAACTGTTCGAAAGCGTCGGCCTCGAAGGGGATGCCCAGGGCCTGGGCGCGGTCGCGGACGTATTTCTTGATGCTGCGTTCGCTCAGGCCCTCACTGCGCCAGATCCAGCCCTGCTGGTCGGCAAAGCCCAGGCAGCGCAGCTTGGCGATGTGGGCCGGAATCTTGGGCTGGCCTTTTTCCCAGGACACTTCCAGGCAGAAGAACGGCCAGCACTGTTCCGAAGGCCGGGCCAGGGCGGCGGAGATCTTTTTCCAGACCGCGGCGGGCCAGAGGTGGGCCTGCCGCACCACCAGCAGGCGCGGCGTGCCGAACAGGCCCTGGAGGGTGAGCTGCTCCCAGAAGCGCGGCGAAGGCTCCTCGTCCCCCCAGTGGACGTGGCGTTCCCAGCGGCTGCTGTCGCCCTGGGCGCTCACGAGGGTTTCCAGACGGGCCTGCAAAAGGCGGCTGTCCGGGCAGACGAGAAAGGAAAAACCGGGTCTGGGCATGGCACGTCCTGAGTTTTGGGTGGAAAACGACGTTGCGGGGAAAAAAGGCGGACGGCATGTCCGGGCCTTCTTCCCCCGCAACGGTTCAGTTCGGTAGGGCGGAGCGGGGCTCCCTGCGGGCTAGTTGGCCACCACGTTGACCAGCTTGCCGGGCACCACCACGACCTTGCGGATGGTCAGGCCGCTGGTGTGACGCTGCACGGCGGCGTCGGCCAGGGCCACTTCTTCCATTTGGGCCTTGTCGGCACCTGCGGGCACGTCGATGGTACCGCGCAGCTTGCCGTTGACCTGCAGGGCGATGGTGACGGTGTCCTGCACCAGGGCGCTTTCCTCGCACACGGGCCAGGCTTCTTCCTGCAGGGAAGAGGTATGGCCCATGCGCTGCCACAGTTCCTCGCACAGGTGCGGGGTGATGGGCGAGAGCAGGGTCAGCACCGTGGCCATGGCCGAAGAGAAGACGCGGTTCTCGGCGTCGCTCTTGCCCAGCTTTTCGCGGGACAGGTACATGGCGTTGACCAGTTCCATGACCGCGGAGATGGCGGTGTTGAACTGGAAGCGGTTGCCCATGTCTTCGGTGACCTTCTTGACCGTCAGGTGTTCGCGACGGCGCAGGTCGCGGGCTTCGGGCGTGGTCACGTCGTCGGCACCGGCGCCGCAGGCCTTGACGGCGGACAGGCGCTCGGCCTCGTCCATGAACAGGCGCCAGACGCGGTGCAGGAAGCGCGAGGAACCTTCGATGCCGCTGTCGGACCAGTCGAAGTCACGTTCCGGCGGCGCGGCGAAGAGGCAGAACAGACGCACGGTGTCCGCGCCGTATTTGGCGATCATGGCCGTGGGGTCCACCACGTTGCCCTTGGACTTGGACATCTTGCTGCCGTCCTTGAGCACCATGCCCTGGGTGAGCAGGTTGGTGAAGGGCTCGTCCAGGCCTTCGGGGTAGAAGCCCAGGTCGCGCAGGACCTTGGTGAAGAAGCGGGCGTAGAGCAGGTGCAGGATGGCGTGTTCCACACCGCCGATGTACTGGTCCACGGGCAGCCAGTACTTGAGGGCGTCCATATCGAAGGCACTCTCGGTGTTGCGGGCGCCGGTGTAGCGGGCGAAGTACCAGGAGGACTCCACGAAGGTGTCCAGGGTATCGGTCTCGCGACGGGCCTCGCCACCGCAGACGGGGCAGGTGCAGCGCACGAAGGAGTCGGTCTCGGGCAGGGGAGAGCGGCCGTCTTCACGCACATGGGCATCCAGGGGCAGCAGCACGGGCAGGTTCTCTTCCTTCTCGGGCACCACGCCGCACTTGTCGCAGTAGATGACCGGGATGGGGGCGCCCCAGTAACGCTGGCGCGAGATGTTCCAGTCACGCAGGCGGAACTGCGTGGTGGCCTTGCCCTTGCCTTCCTTTTCCAGGCGTTCGGCCACGGCCTTTTTGCCGTCGGTGTTGGGCATGCCGTCGAAGTCGCCGGAATTGACCATCACGCCTTCGGTGGTGAAGGCGGCTTCCATGGTGGCGGGGTCGAGGACTTCGCCTTCGGGGCTGATGACCACCTTGACGGGCAGGCCGTACTTGCGGGCGAATTCGAAGTCACGCTGGTCGTGGGCGGGCACGCCCATGACGGCGCCGGTACCGTAGTCGGCCAGGACGAAGTTGCCCAGCCACACGGGCACCTGCTGGCCGGTGAAGGGATGGATCACATAGGCGCCGGTGAAGATGCCTTCTTTTTCCAGATTGTCGGACTGGCGCTCCAGACGGTCCATGTTGCGGATGCGGGTCACGAAGGCGCGCACTTCGTCGGCCTTTTCGTAGCCTTCGATGAGCTTTTCCACCAGCGGATGTTCGGGAGCCAGGGTCAGGAAGGTCACGCCGAACACGGTGTCGGGACGGGTGGTGAAGACTTCCAGATGGTCGACGCCGTCCAGGGGAGCGGGCAGGCCGAAGCGCACGGCCGCACCGGTGGACTTGCCGATCCAGTTGCGCTGCATGGAGAGCACGCGGTCGGGCCAGCCGCCTTCCAGCTTCTGCAGGTCCTGCAGCAGTTCGTCACCGTAGGCGGTGATGCGCAGGAACCACTGGGTCAGGTCCTTCTGTTCCACATGGCTGTCGCAACGCCAGCACAGGCCGTCGATGACCTGTTCGTTGGCCAGCACGGTGTGGCAGGAGGGGCACCAGTTCTGGGGCGCCTTCTTGCGGTAGACCAGGCCCTTTTCCAGCAGGCGCAGGAAGAAGCTCTGCTCCCAGCGGTAGTACTCGGGGCGGCAGGTGGCCACTTCGCGGGACCAGTCATAGGAATAGCCCAGACGGCGCAGCTGCGCGCGCATGTTGTCTATGTTGGCATAGGTCCATTTGGCCGGATGGGTGTTGTGCTTGATGGCGGCATTTTCCGCGGGCAGGCCGAAGGCGTCCCAGCCCATGGGGTGCAGCACGTTGAAGCCCTGCATGCGCTTGCAGCGGGCCACCACGTCACCGATGGAATAGTTGCGCACATGGCCCATGTGGATGTTGCCCGAGGGGTAGGGGAACATCTCCAGCACGTAATACTTGGGTTTGTCGCTGTGATGGTCGCAGGCAAAGGCATCCTGCTGCTGCCAGCGCTCCTGCCATTTCTGTTCGATGTCCTGCGGGGAATAACGATCTTGCGTCATGACACTTGTCTGCTTTTAGTTGGTGGAATCCTCTCCGGCGGAGAGGGAACCCTTTTCCAGAGCCTTGGCGGCGGCGTCCAGAATACCGTTGACAAAACTGGTGGCGTTGTCTTCGCCGAACTGGCGGGTCAGCTCCAGGGCCTCGTTGATGGCGACCTTGGCGGGGACGTCCTGGCGGTACAGCAGTTCATACATGGCCAGGCGTAGCAGGGTCAGCTCCACGCGACCCATGCGGTCCACGCGCCAGTTGCGCGAGAAGCGGCTGATGGTCTTGTCCAGTTCGTCGCGTCTGCTCCACACGCCCTGCACCAGATCCCAGGCAAAACCGGAAGGCAGCTCGCCTTCTTCGCTCTCCTGATGGTCGGGGGACTGCAGGAAGGCGCGGCGCACGTCTTCCAGCGAGGTGGCGTCAGCGAAGGACAGCCCGTACAGAACCTGAAAAGCCTGGGCGCGTTCGCCCCGGCGGCTGGCGGATTTACCCTTGCTCATGGATTACAGCTGCTCCAGCACGCGGATGGTTTCCAGCATGGCGGCGGCAGCTTCCACGCCCTTGTTGCCGCCCTTGGAACCGGCGCGTTCGATGGCCTGCTCGATGCTGTCGCAGGTCAGCAGGCCGAAGCCGATGGGGGTCTTGTACTGCAGCATCACCTGGGCGATGCCCTTGCTGGCTTCGTTGCACACGTAGTCGAAGTGGGGGGTGGCACCGCGGATCACGGCGCCCAGGGCCACGATGCCGTCATACTTGCCGCTGGCGGCCAGCTTCTGGCAGACCAGGGGCATCTCGAAAGCACCGGGGATGCGCACGATGGTGATGTTCTTGGCATCGAGGCCGTGGCGTTCCAGGTAGTCCAGGGCGCCGCCGGTCAGGCGGTCCACGATGAAGTCGTTGAAACGGGTGGCCAGGATGGCGATCTTGAGGCCTTTGGCATCAAGCATGCCGCTGATGGTAGTGGGATTGCTCATGGTCTGCTCCTAAAGAAAACCGTTTTGCAGTAAAAATTCCTTGTTGATGCCGCTGCTCTTCTGCGGCGCGGCGGGCCCGTCGGCCTGGCACTGCATGATGCGGCGCACGTATTTGCCGATGAGGTCCGTCTCCATGTTCACGCGGCTGCCCGGGCGCCAGTGCAGCATGGTGGTGCGTTTCTGGGTGTCCGGGATGACGTTGACGGTCAGGAAATCCTTGCCGCAGGCATTGATGGTCAGGCTGATGCCGTCCAGCGTGACGGAGCCCTTTTCGATGACTTCCGCCGCAAAGGCCGGCGGGAAGGCCAGCGTGCAGCGCAGGGAGGAACCGGCCTGTTCCACGGAACGCACCGTGGCCACGCAGTCCACATGGCCGCTGACCAGGTGCCCGCCCAGGCGGTCGCCCAGGGCCAGGGCCCGTTCCAGGTTGACCAGATCGCCCTTGCGCAGGTCGCCCAGGGTGGTGCGGGAAAGACTCTCGCCCGAAGCATAGACGGTGAAGGTGGAACCGCTGTGCCGTTCCACGGACAGGCAGGCGCCGTTATGGGCGATGGACTCCCCGTCCACGATATTTTCCAGAGGGAAGAGGGGGCGCACTTCCATGCGGCACTCCTGGCCGCTGCGGCGCAGGCCCACGATCTCGCCCTGTCCCTGGATGATGCCGGTAAACATGGTCTACTCCTGAGGAATGGCCGGACGCAGCTGCAGATGGACGTCGCCGTCGCACAGGGTCGTGCGGCAGACGCGCAGGTCCAGGGCCTCGGCCATGGTGAGGGGGCTGCGGCCGTCGAACAGGGGCGCGGCCTCGTTGTCGCCCAGGATGCGCGGCGCCAGATGTAGCAGGAATTCGTCGGCAAAGCCCGCTTCCAGCAGGGAAAGGGCCAGATGCCCACCGCCTTCGCAAAGCACGTAGGGACAGTGCAGTTCCTCGTACAGCATGTGGAACATGGCCGGGAAGTCCGGGCAGCCGCGCTGTCCGGGACCCAGGGCCAGCACGCGCACGCCCATCTGGCGCAGGGCGTGGGCCGCCGTGGAGGCCGCCGCCGCAGGCGAGCAAAGGAAGACCGCCTGATGGGGACGCTCCTTGAGCAGATGGATGTCGCCTGCGGGATTGGGCAGGCGCGAGGTCAGCACGCAGGCCAGCGGCTGCCGTTCCACCGTCTCGCCGGGGATGCGGGCCGTGAGGCAGGGGTTGTCGGCCCGGAAGGTGCCGCCGCCCACCAGCACGGCGCCTCCGGCACGGCCGATGCCGGCACGCAGGCGATGCACCAGGGCGCGGGAACCTTCGCTGCTGACCCAGCGGGAGTGGCCGGTGCGGGTGGCTATGCGCCCGTCCATGGTGGCGGCCATCTTGAGAATCACGTACGGACGGCCCTGCTGCCAGGCCAGGAAATCGGCCACCTGGTCACGGCATTCCTGCTCGCAGACCGGGCCGATGACTTCCACACCGGCGGCACGCAGGCGTTCGGCGCCGCCGGCCGCCTTGGGGGTGGGGTCGTACAGGCCGATGACCACGCGCTTGATGCCGGCGGCCAGCACGGCTTCGCTGCAGGGCGGGGTCTTGCCGTAATGGTTGCAGGGCTCCAGCGTGACCACCAGGGTGCACTGGGCGGGATCGATGCCCTGACGCTGCGCGTCGCGCAGGCACTCCACCTCGGCATGGGGCTGCCCGGCGGCATGATGCCAGCCGCGCGCCACCACCTGGCCGTCGCGTACCAGCACGGCGCCCACGGTGGGGTTGGGGCAGGCGCTCCAGCGGCCGTTCTCGGCCAGGGCCAGGGCCTCACGCATGAAGGGGGCAAAAATGTTCTCAGACATGCTGCGGTCCTTTGAGCATGTCGGGCGAGAAGGGGATCTGCTCGAAGGTCACGCCGGCTTCGCTGAGCATGGCCAGCCCCAGTTCGTCGGGATAATGCTCGCTGTACCAGATATGCTTGATGCCGCAATTGATGAGCATCTTGCTGCACATGGCGCAGGGGAAGGTGGTACAGTACAGTTCCGCCCCGGCGATGCTCACACCGTGCACGGCGGCCTGGATGATGACGTTCTGTTCGGCGTGCAGGCCGCGGCAGATCTCGTGGCGCTGCCCGGAAGGGATGCCCATCTGTTCGCGCAGGCACCCCGTCTCCAGACAGTGGCGTACACCGGAGGGCGCACCGTTGTAGCCGGTGGCCAGGATGTGTCTGTCCTTGACGGCGATGGCGCCCACCTTGCGACGCAGGCAGGTGGAACGCTCGCGCACCAGATAGGTGATGCTCATGAAGTAATCGGGCCAGGGCATTCGTTGCATGACAGTACTCGCAATAAAAAGTTGGACTACCTTACACGCAGCCGGGGCAAAAGCCAAGCCCGCCGGTGGCAGGGACCACGGACGGAAAAGGCCGCCAGAGGCGGCCTTTCCAAAAGAGGGCTTTTCCTGAGGTACCCGTCATGCGGCAGCGACCGGCAGGTCGGGGCCGCCGGCGGACGCGACGGAAAAAAAGAGGGAGGGCCCACCGCCCCGCAGGGGACAGCGGTACCCTCCCTCTTGTCGTGCATGGTTACCAGGTGAACAGGGGATAGGCGCGGGCGAATTCCTCCACGCGGCTGCGGATGGCGGCCAGGGAGGCAGGTTCGTTGCGCTTTTCGATGGCTTCCACGATGAAGGCCGCCACCTGGCGCATCTCGTCTTCCTTCATGCCGCGGGTGGTCAGGGCAGCGGTGCCCAGGCGCACGCCGGAGGTCACGAAGGGCGAGCGGGTCTCGAAGGGGATGGTGTTCTTGTTGACCGTGATGCCGGCGGCATCGAGGGCATGTTCGGCATCCTTGCCGGTCACGTCCTTGTTGGTCAGGTCCACCAGCATGAGATGGTTGTCCGTACCGCCGGACACCAGCTGGAAGTCGGCATCGATCAGGCACTGGGCCAGCACGGCGGCGTTCTTGACGATCTGCTGGCTGTAGGTCTTGAAGCCGGGGCGCAGGGCCTCGCCGAAGGCCACGGCCTTGGCGGCGATGACGTGCATCAGCGGGCCGCCCTGGATGCCGGGGAAGATCTGGCTGTTGAGGCTCTTGCCGCGGGTCTCGTCGGAGAGGATCATGCCGCCGCGGGGACCGCGCAGGGTCTTGTGCGTGGTCGTGGTGGTGATGTGGGCGTACGGGATGGGGCTCTCGTGCAGACCGGCAGCCACCAGGCCCGCGATGTGGGCCATGTCCACCATGAGGACGGCACCCACTTCATCGGCGATGGCGCGGAAACGGGCGAAGTCGATCTTGCGGGGATAAGCGCTGGCACCGGCCACGATGGCGGCGGGCTTGTGCTCGCGGGCGATACGGGCCACTTCGTCATAGTCGATGCAGCCGGTCTCGCGGTTCACGCCGTAGAAAACGTTGTTGAACAGCTTGCCCGAGAAGTTGACGGGGCTGCCGTGGGTCAGATGGCCGCCATGGCTCAGATCCATGCCCAGGATGGTGTCGCCGGGCTTGAGGAACGAGAAGTAGGCGCCCATGTTGGCCTGGGAACCGGAGTGGGGCTGCACGTTGGCGTATTCGCAGCCAAAGAGCTTCTTGGCGCGTTCGATGGCCAGGTTCTCGGCGATGTCCACGTATTCGCAGCCGCCGTAGTAGCGCTTGCCCGGATAGCCTTCGGCATACTTGTGGGTCATCACGCTGCCCTGGGCCTCACGCACGGCCGGGGAAACAAAGTTTTCCGAAGCGATCAGTTCCAGTTTGGTGACCTGACGCTGGGATTCCAGGATGATGGCCTGGGCCAGCTCCGGGTCCTGAAGCAAGATTTCGTCCATTCTACCGCTCTCCCTTTGAGGCTAGTCGTTCCACTTCTTCAGGATCAGGCTGGCATTGGTGCCGCCGAAACCGAAGGAATTGCACATGGCGTATTCACAGGGGATATGGGCGGAACCGCCGGCCATATAATCCAGATCGCAGTTGGGATCGGGATTTTCCAGATTGATGGTACCGGGCAGCCAGCCGGTATGCAGGGCCATGGCGGTGAACACGCTCTCCACACCGCCCGCGGCACCCAGCAGGTGACCGGTCATGGACTTGGTGGCAGAGATCTTGATCTTGGAAGCGTGCTCGCCGAACACCAGCTTGATGCCCTTGGTCTCGGTCTTGTCGTTGAGCTGGGTGGAGGTGGCGTGGGCATTGATGTGCCCGATGGCCTCGGGGGCCAGACCGGCGTCACGCAGGGCGTTCTGCATGGCGCGGGCCATGCCTTCGCCGGAATCGGCGGGAGCGGTCATATGGAAAGCGTCGTCGGAGGCGCCGTAGCCCACCACTTCGGCGTAGATCTTGGCGCCGCGGGCCTTGGCGTGTTCCAGTTCTTCCAGCTGCAGCAGACCGGCACCTTCACCAATGACGAAGCCGTCGCGGGCTCCGTCGAAGGGACGGGAAGCCTTGGTGGGATCGTCGTTGTAGTGGGAAGAAAGGGCCTTCAGGGCCGTGAAGCCGGCCACGCCCAGAGGCGTCACGGTGGCTTCCACGCCGCCGGTGATGGCCGTGCTGATGCGGCCCAGCAGGATCTCGCTGAAGGCGGTGCCGATACCGTGGATGGCGGAGGCACAGGCGGTGGTGGTCACGATGTTGGGGCCTTTGGCGCCGGTGAAGATGGCGATCTGGCCGGGACCCATGTTGGAGATGAGCATAGGGATCAGGAAGGGAGAGACCTTGCCGGGACCACCCTGCAGCAGCTTGGCATGATAGGTCTCGATGGTCTTCAGGCCACCCAGGCCGATGCCCAGGATGACGCCCACGTCGTAGGCGTTGTCGTCATTGATGACCAGGCCGGAGTCTTTGAGGAGCTGCTGGGCAGCCACCACGGCGAACTGGGTGAAGCGGTCCATGCGGCGGGCCTGTTTGGCCGGGATGAAATCTTCGGCAACGAAGTTTTTCACTTCGCCGGCAACGCGCGAGTCATAGTCGGTGGCATCGAAAAGGGTGATGGGGCCGATACCGGATTCGCCGGCAAGCAGGCGCTTCCAGGTGGTTTCAAGGTCATTGCCCAGAGGGGTGATGGCGGAAAGACCAGTGATGACAACGCGCGGACGACTCATGGATACTCCTTGGACAGGCGGGCTCTTGTGCCTGGAAAAAATCTCGTGTTGAGGCCGGAAGGGGAAAAACGCACCGGGCAAGCCCGGTGCGTTCCAATTTTTCCGGCAGACAGGGAAAAACTTAGCCCTGCTTGCTTTCGATGTAGCTGATGGCGTCCTGCACCTTCAGGATCTTCTGGGCGTCGTCATCGGCGATCTCGATGTCGAATTCTTCTTCCATGGCCATGATCAGTTCGGTCAGGTCCAGGGAGTCAGCGCCCAGGTCTTCCACGAAGGAAGCTTCGGGCTTCACTTCTTCAGCGCTCACACCCAGCTGGTCCACGATGATTTTGGTCACTTTGGCTGCAACTTCAGACATGGTTATCCTCCAACTCGCTTTGTGTTTTCCGGTAGCGGGAGCGGCAGCGTGCGCGGCCGCAGTTTTTAGCAGTACATGCCGCCGTTGACGGCCAGCACCTGGCCGGTGATGTAGGCAGCCTTGTCCGAAGCCAGGAAGGCCACGGCATCGGCGATCTCCTGGGCGGTGCCCATGCGCTTCAGCGGGATGGCGGCTTCGTAGGAGGCACGCACATCGTCGCTCAGGGCGGCGGTCATGTCGGTTTCGATAAATCCGGGGGCCACGGCATTGACCGTGATCTGGCGCGCGGCCAGCTCCTTGGCGCAGGACTTGGTCAGACCCAGCAGGCCGGCCTTGGCGGCGCTGTAGTTGGCCTGGCCGGCGTTGCCCATCTGGCCCACGACGGAAGAGATGTTCACGATGCGGCCGTGACGGGCCTTGGTCATGATCTTGGCGGCTTCGCGGGTGCAGATGAAGGCACCGCGCAGGTTGATGGTGATGACGCGGTCGAAATCGTCATCCTTCATGCGGACCAGGAAGCCGTCCTTGGTGATGCCGGCATTGTTGACCAGCACGGCCAGATTGACCTTGCCCTTGATATGTTCGGCAAAAAAGGCAGCCACGGCCTCGCCGTCGCCCACATTGAGGGGCAGGGCCAGGGCACGGCCGCCGGCAGCCTCGATCTCCGCCACGGTCTTGTCGGCTTCTTCGGGACGGCTCACGTAGGTGAGGATGACCTGATAGCCGTCACGGGCCAAGGTCAGGGCAACGGCGCGACCGATGCCGCGGGAACCGCCGGTAACCAGCGCGGTAGGAGTGGTGGAATCAAGATTGCTCATGATGCTGCCTCAATGGATTTTATAATATAGCAGAAAAGGGCCGAGTTCAACGTCGCGGCGGCCTAGAACTGCAGCAGGGCCGCGCCCCAGGTCAGGCCGCTGCCGAAGGCGGTCACCAGCACGCGGTCCCCGGCTTTGATGCGGCCCTGGGCCAGAGCTTCCACCAGGGCCAGCGGCACGGAGGCGGAAGAGGTGTTGCCGTATTCGGCCACGTTGGTGAACACGTGATCCAGATCGATCTTCAGGCGGCTGCCCACGGCCTCGATGATGCGCATGTTGGCCTGGTGGGGCACGAAAAGATCGACATCGGCGGCCGTGAGGCCGTTGCGCTCCAGCAGTTCCTGGCAAACGCCGGACATCTGGCGCACGGCGTGCTTGTAGACTTCACGGCCCTGCATGGAGATGAAAAAGTCGTCGCCCACCGGATCGCCGGGCTTGTACTGGCAGGTGGTGCCGCCGCCCACGATGATGAGGTCGTGCAGGCTGCCGTCGCTCTTGCAGATGCTGTCCTGCACACGGGCCAGGGCATTCTCGGGATCGCTGTTCAGGATGCAGGCGCCGGCGCCGTCACCGAAGAGCACGCAGGTGCTGCGGTCGCTCCAGTTGACGCGGCGGGTGAGGGCCTCGGTGCAGACGAAGAGGATCTGGGAAGCCGGGTCCTGGCAGAGCAGGGCGTCCGCCAGATGCAGGCCGTACAGGAAGCCGGAGCAGGCGGAGCCGAAGTCGAAGGACATGGCCGGGCCGGCACCGATGTTGCCGCCGATGATGCAGGAAAGCGAGGGGCTGAGGTGGTCCGGCGTACAGGTGGCCGTGAGGATGTGGGTCAGCTTGGCAGCATCGAGACCGGCATCTTCCAGCGCCTTGCGGGCGGCATGGGTCCCGAGGTCGGAGGCGTTCTCTTCCTGAGACAGGCGGTGGCGACGCTTGATGCCGGTACGGGTGGTGATCCACTCGTCGTTGGTCTCCACCAGTTTGCTCAAATCGTCGTTGGTCAGGACCTCGGCGGGGACGTAGCTGCTGAGGGCGTGCAGATAGCAGTTTGGCTTCATAGAGATACCCGTGGCTTAAATGGCGCGTGAGAAGCGGGTGAGTTCCTCGTTGGCCAGGATGGTTTCGGCAAGACGGTCGTTGGTGCCCTTGCGCACAAAGGTACCGGCCATCTTGATGGCGTTCTGCATGGCTCGGGCGCTGGAACGACCGTGGCAGACGATGGCCAGACCCTGCAGGCCCAGAAGGGGCGCGCCGCCGTATTCGGCATAGTCGATGGTGGTGGCGAACTTTTTGAAGGCGCCCTTGGCCAGCATGCCGCCCAGGGCGGGCAGGAAGCCGGAGGTGAACAGGCGCTTGAGCATGCGGACCAGGGCCGAGGCCAGGCCTTCGCTCATCTTGACCACCACGTTGCCCACAAAACCGTCACAGACCACGACATCGATATCGCCCGTAAAGATGTCGCGGCCTTCGGCATTGCCCACGAAATTGAGGTTCTGGGCGAGTTTGAGCAGTTCGTAGGCTTCCTTGACCTGGCTGTTGCCCTTGCCTTCCTCTTCGCCGATGCTCAGCAGGCTGACACGCGGGGCCGCATAGCCCAGCAGGTCACGCGCGAAGGCGTCGCCCATGAGGCCGAACTGGAAAAGATGATAGGGCCGGCAGTCCACATTGGCGCCGGCGTCCAGCACGACCACGGGATTCTTTTCCGTGGGCAGCAGGGCAGCCAGCGCCGGGCGTTCGACGCCCGGCAGCCGACCCATGATGAACATGCCGCACGCGACCGTGGCACCGGAATGTCCGGCGCTGACCACGGCTTCGGCCTTGCCGTCCTTGACGAGACGGCAGGCCACCTGGATGGAAGCGTTTTTCTTGCGGCGAAGAATGTCCGAGGGCTTTTCATTCATGTGCACCACATCATCAGCCTGGACGATGTCGAAATGCACGTTGGCAAGGTCGAGCTTGGCGAGTTCCGCTTCTACCTTGGGGGTATCCCCCACAAGGAGGACGTGCAAGTCATGAAGCCTGGCGGCGTCGATGGCACCAGGAACAACCACGGAGGGGCCAAAGTCCCCTCCCATGGCATCAACGGCTATGATGGGGCGCGCGTTCATTACTCAGCTTCGGTCTTGGCGATCACCTGACGGCCCTTGTAAGCGCCGCAGTTGGGGCACACGCTATGGGGCACGGTGGGCTCGCCGCAGGAGCAGTAAATGACGGTGGGGGTGGCCACGCGGTCGTGGGAACGACGCATGCCCTTGCGGGAACGGGACTTTTTGTTTTGCTGGACAGCCATGATGTTCTCCTTCTCCGAGAGATCGGAAATGATATGCTTTTTGGGCGTGAGTGACCCTATGGGCCAAGCTCAAGAGGCAAGAGCCTAGCAGAAAAAAATTTTGATGTCTAGTTTTTGCGCAACTTCAGCCCGCGCAGGACGGCCATGCGTGGATCGCCCTCTTCCGGGGCGCACTGGCAGGGGCCGTCATTGAGGTTGGCACCGCACTGGGGGCACAGGCCTTTGCAGTCGGGGCGGCACAGGGGATTGACCGGCAGGGCCAGGACGAACTCTTCCCAGCAGATGGCGCCCAGATCGAGATACGACACGCCGTTCTCCACCACGACGCGACTTTCCAGCAGGTCTTCGCCGGTGGTCGCGGCCTCTTCGTCTTCGGGTTCGGCGGCGGTCTCCTCAAAATTTTCAAAATGCGAATCCACGGTCACGGTCACGTCTTCGGCGCAACGGTTGCAGGGCAGCACCACGGTACCGGTGATGCTCCCGCGCACCAGATAGCCGCCTTCCAGGGGCATGATGCCGAGCTCGGCCTTCAGGGGATCGATGATGCGGCAGTCCATCTGGAACTCGGCCAGCGGTCCCTGCCAGATGGCGGGATCGTCCAGCGTCATGTCCTTGCCGGAAGGGGAAATCTCACTGAGCGGGATACGATAGTTCTGCATGGTCACCTCAATGCGGCCTTCTTACTCGGCGCTCAAGCCTGTGTCAAGCCCGGAAGGGGCGGTGCCACAGGCCTTTGCGCGGCTCAGGCCACGCAGGAGAATATCAGCATCCCGGCCAGGGCCACGAAGACCAGACCGGCCACACGATGCATGAGCATCTGGCCGCGCGGCGAGCTGTTGAACCAGTGGGCCAGGCGGCCGCCCAGGGCCGAGACTGCCGTGAAGACGATGAAGGCCGCCAGCATGAAGAGCAGGCCCAGTTCCATGACCTGCAGGGCCACGCTGCCGCGCTCCGGCGCGCAGAACTGCGGCAGGAAGGCCAGGAAGAAGAGCGTCACCTTGGGGTTGGTGATGTTCATGATGACCCCGCGGCGGTACAGGCCCCAGTAGCCCAGGAAGCGGCTTTCCTGCAGATGGGCCATGCTGGCCCCGGCCCGGAAGGAGAGCCAGGCCAGGTAGAGCAGGTAGGCCGCCCCGATGATGGTCAGCAGGGTGAAGGCCAGCGGCGAGGTCATGAAGATGCCCGCCACCCCCACGGCTACTATTGTTGTATGGAAGCACAGGCCGGAGATGAGCCCCAGGGTGGTGGCCACACCGGCCCGCATGCCGTACAGGGCGGACTGGGTGAGGACGAAGATGATGTCCGGTCCCGGAGCAAGGGCCAGCATGAGGGCAGTCACGAAAAACGTCAGGACAGTATCCAGGGGCAGCATTGGGGAAACTCTTTCAGGGCCTGTTCCTTGCGGGAGCGGGGCAGTCGTTTGATGTGATATTCCAGGCGCAGGGCCTCCTGCCGGGACGTGCAGGCCCGGGAAAGCAGCAGGGCCACCGGCCTGCGCGGGCGCGTGTAGCGGGCCCCGCCGGACAGACGGCCGTTGTGCTGGGCCAGACGCCGGTCAAGGTCGGTGGTCACGCCGCAGTACAGGGTGTCATCGGCGCAGCGCAGCAGATAGACATGCCACGTGGCATCACTGGAAGCCACCGGAAAGCCAGCCTACCAGCAAAAAGCTGATGGTCCAGCTGAGGATGCGGCCGGGCCACGGGTTGGGGGGATTGCCCGCCAGCATGGAGCGCATCTCGCGCATGGAGTTGAGGACGGAGCCGATGGCGTGGAAGACCATGAAGCCGATGCTGGCCAGCAGGCCGAACTGGATCCCGGCGATGATGATCAGCGCCAGGGTGATGCCGGGCGCAAGGCCGGCCTGCCGGCTGCTGCCCGAGGTCCAGATGGTCTGGAAATGCAGGCCGCCATTCCAGGGGCTGCGGCTGCCGCGGAACTGTTCCTGGCCGTAACCGCCCCGGCAGGAGTGCCCGTAAGGGCCCTGGCCCCTGCCGTCGTCACAGCCGTCGTGGATGATCTCGGCCTCGATGACGCGCTCGCCATCACGGGACTGGCCGTTGTCGCTCCGGGGAGAGGGGTATCTGTTCTGGGGATCGGGATTGAAGGGGGACATGATACTCCTGTATCAGGTAGGAAGGTTATAGCGGGCGGCCATGGCCCGCAGCACGCCCCTGCCCAGGCAGCGGGCGCGTGAGGAGACGTGGTCCAGGGGCACGTGGTCCAGCGGTTCGATGTCGCACACCTTGGCCCCCGCGCGTACCGGAAGACCGGAACGCAGCAGGCCACGCAAACGGCCGGACAGGGGCGCCGTGACGGGGACACCGTCCACCCGGCCCACTTCCCGCCCCTGAAGGACATGGCCGCCCAGGGGCAGGGGACTGGTAAAGATGCCCGCGCACGGGGCACGGCCCACGCGCTGTTCGGTGCGGCCGTGTTCGCAGGGGATGCCGGTATCGGCAAGAGCCTGTCCCTGCCAGAGGCAGCGGCCCATGTCCGGGCCGAAACTTTCGATGACGCAGTGGACGTCCCGTCCGGCTTCGATGCCCGGGCCCAGGGCGATGACCAGGTCCGCCATGTCCGGGGAAAGGCCGCGGACCTTCTTGCTCATGGTGGCGTCCACGAAGACCTGCGGGCAAAGCTCGCGCAGGCTCGCGCCGTCCTCGTCCACCAGCAGGGGCAGGACCCCGTCCTGCCAGAGGGCACGGCAAGAGGGCACATTGGGGCACAGACGGGCTTCGAGCCCTTCCACCCGGGCCGAGCCCTCGAAGACCGCCTCGGAAAAGACCACGAAACGGCGGATGGCACGCGGTCGGGCGCACTCCAGCAGCACGAGCCTGTGCAGGCCCGCGCGCCACAGCTCCAGGGCCACACCGGTACCCATGTCTCCGGCGCCCCGGATGACGACGAGGGGACAGAATCCTTTTTGCATCATGACAAAAATGCATCTTGCCGGGCCAGTCGTCAAGGGCCGGTGGGCGCGTGGACAGGAGGCTTGTGTCCCGCCGGGCGGCGGCGTATGGTGGCCTGCATGCGTGTCCCGGACTGATGCCGGACGAGGAAACGACACGCAAGGAGAGATCATGAAAAAGATACTCGCGACAGGCCTGCTGGGCCTTGCCCTGGTGAGCGCCATCCCTGCCGTGGCCGCGGACAGCAAGGCGGACAAGACCTGGCAGGAAGCCTGGACGGCCTACAATATCGGCCAGTACAAGAAAACGCTGCGCCTGTTGCAGCCCCTGGCCACGGAAGGCGATGCCCGCTCGCAGGTGCTGCTGGGCCGTTGCTACGAGAACGGACTGGGCGTCCCGCAGGATCTGACCACGGCCTTCAAGTGGTACATGCTGGCGGCGGAACAGAACGATGCCGAAGCCCAGACCCTGGTGGCCTACATGCTGCGTTCCGGTGCGGGCGTCCCGCGCGACACCAACGGCTATCTGCAGTGGATGCAGCGTGCGGCCCAAAGCGGCTATGCCGAGGCCCAGTTCAATATGGCCCTGATCTACGCCGACGGCGAACTGGTGACCAAGAACCCCGAACAGAGCTTCGACTGGGCCAAGCGTGCCGCCGAACAGGGTAATGGCCAGGCCCAGCGTTTCCTGGGCGCCTGCTATGAAGTGGGCTTCGGCGTACCGGAGAATGCCACGGAGTCCGCCCTCTGGTATGCCAAGGCTGCCCAGCAGGGGCTGGAGCGGGACGGCAGCATCTTCTCGCACATTCGTCAGTATCCCAAACCGTAACTTTTGCCGCCTGTCGCCGGCCTGTGGCACGACCGTATGCCGCAGCCGGAGCCAGATGGATAAAAAAACAGGGCCTGCCTCCTTTTCCCGGGGAGACAGGCCCTGTTTCATGAGCGATCGAAAAAACGGTGGCGGACCGGCATCTCTTATGCACGCCGGGGGCGCCCCGTCCCGGGCTGCCCGATCCTGTCGCGTGGCGCATCGCATGCGCGGCGGCAAGGCGACGTAATCTTTCCGAGAAGCATCCTTTCTTGCCTTCAGGCTAGCAGCTTCCCTTCCCGCGTTATACCGGGGGACGGTGAGTCGCGCGCAGCCTGCGCGACACAAGACCTTGCAGTGATCCGGTCAAAAGTTTTTGGCAGGGATGGGGGAGTTTGAGGGGGAAGGGGAGACCTTTTTTCAAAAAGGGCCCCCTTCCCCCTCATCCTTATTATTCCTGCTCTTCGGCTTCCATGTCGGCCAGCAGCTGGCGGATGCCGTCCAGGCGGGCGGCTGCCGTATCCTTGAGACCGGCGTGGAGCTCGTTGCCGATGATGCCTTCCAGCGTATCGGCCAGCCAGGGGAAGAGGCTGTCGGCCAGGGCCTCGGCCTGCGTCACGGAAGAAAGGCCGCTCAGGGCCTGGCGCTGCATGCGGATGTAGATCTCTTCCGCCGTGGCCAGGTTGCGGTGGCGGGCGGAGAACAGATCGCCCAGGCAGGGGGTGGTGCAATCCTGCGCGGCGGCTTCCAGCGACTGGCACTGGGCCTGCATGGTCTGGCGGAAGCCGTCTTCGGGCAGGCCGTCCTTGTCCTTTTTGTTCTTGGCGTAGGTCTGGGCAGCGGCGGCATAGGCCTGGGCGTCACAGACCAGGGGCAGGAGCTCGGCGGCCTGTTCCAGGCTCTCGCGCTGGTGCTCCAGGCTGTGGATGATCTTGCGGGCAAAGGCGGCCATCTTGCAGGCCCCGGGCTGCCCGGCGGCGTGACCGGCCTCGGCGGCTTCGGCTTCCTGCATGGCCAGGTTCAGGTCTTCGGCCACATGCAGGATCTCCAGACCCAGCATGGCCTGGAGGTTGTTCTCGGCGCGGGCCTGTTCCAGCAGCAGGATGTCCAGACGGGTCTCCTGCTCCAGATCGAGATACTCGGGCGACATGCGGCAGACCTGATCCATGACCTGGGCCACGTGCTCTTCCCAGACCTGCTGCAACACGCTCTGGTCGGGTTCCTTGGCGTGCTTCTGCTGCGCGGGCAGAGCGGCCACATCGATGCCGTCCAGATTGAAGTTCTCCAGTCCCTTGGGGCCGTAGCAGCGGGCCAGACGGGCGGCCAGGGCCTGATCCAGCGGGTACTGGCTGATGAGGGCGGTGATGGCGTTCTCGTCAGCGCCCACGCGCTGGGCCTGGGCGATGTCCTGCAGGACGCTTTCCTTGTACGCGGACAGCTCTTCGGGCTGCATCATGACGAACTCCTGAAAAACCGGGTGATCCCGGCGTATGCGCTGTTGAAGGTATGGATGGCGGCGCGGTCCCCCTTGCCTTGCGGGGCGGACGGTGCCGCGGGCGACCCTGGCCGTGGTGCCGTCCCGGACTGCCTGCCGGAGCAGGGATACAGGCGGGACGGCCGGGCCCGGACGACGATGCCACGGACGCGGGAGGCGTTCCCTGATCTGCCGTTGGGCTGCCGTGTTCAAAGGGTAAGCCTCAAATGGCATCTGTGAAGGATGCGGAAGGAAATTTCCGGGGAATTTGTGGCAACGGACAGGGATAGCAGGTCGTAGCGGCGGCATCCTCCCGAAGAGGGAAGGGAAAAAGACCTGCACGGCGCCGTCAGCAAAGGTGCCGCAGAGGCGCCGGCGGCGCGTGAAAGAAAGGGCGGCGCCGTGGCTGCCCGGAGCATGAAGCGGTGCGGTACGGAGCGGCAGAGGACAGGCGAAGAGGCGCAAGGTCCCACCCGAAGACGGAAAAAACAAAAGGGCCCCTCCCGTACGGGAAAAAGGCCCTGCAACGATATCGTTGGCGCGTGCTAGTCGGTCACAGGCTGCCAGTCCTTGATGCCCACGTCGATGGAGGCCACGCCCCGGTAATAGTCCAGGCGCGGCGTGTAGGCCACGCGGATGCGCGAGCCCACGGAGGAGGGCGGGAAGGCCGTGGCCATGTTCCAGCCCTTGGCCATGAGGGTGATGCCGCTGGCGCTGTCCTTCAGGCGCAGGCGCACATGATCGCCGCTGTAGCCCAGCGGGCTGCGGTCCACCACCGTGAGTTCCGGGGAGGCGAAGACAGGCTCGGCATTGCCCGCCCCAAAGGGCTGCATGAGTTCCAGTTCCTGCAGGAAGGCGGAGTCCGACGCCTGCTGGAAATCCAGTTCGCATTCCAGCAGCAGGGCCGGGGTCAGGGGCTGCTCGCCCAGTTCGTCCGCCACGACCTGTTCGAAGGCCTCACGGAAGCGCTCCAGCTGGTTGGGTTCCAGACGCACGCCCGCGGCCAGCTTGTGGCCGCCGAAGCCCGCCAGCACATGGGCCGTCTTCTGGAGCCCGGCGTAAAGGTCGAACTCGCGGATGGAGCGGCCCGAGCCCTTCATCATATTGTTGTCGTCGCAGAGGATGATGGTGGGCCGGTAGAATTCTTCCACGATGCGCGAGGCCACGATGCCCACGATGCCGGGGTGCCAGTCGCCCCCGTAGAGCACCAGGGCCGGGCGCTGGCGTTGCTCCAGCTGGCGGTGGGCCTGCTCGCGGGCGGCGGCCCAGATGCGTTCCTCTTCCTCGCGGCGCTGGGTGTTGAGGGCGTCCAGATGCTGGGCCAGGCGGAGGGCCTCCACATGGTCTTTGCTGCGCAGCAGCTGGAGGGCGGTATCGGCCGCGCCCATGCGTCCGGCGGCATTGATGCGCGGCGCCAGGCGGAAGACCACCTGCCCGGCATTGAGGCGGGCGGCTGCGTCGGAACCGCTTACGGTCTTGAGGGCGGCGATGCCGGGACGGGCGGCCTCGGCCAGTTTGTCCAGCCCGCCGCGCACGAGGATGCGGTTCTGTCCGCCCAGGCGCATGACGTCGGCCAGCGTGCCCAGGGCCACCAGATCCAGCACCTTGTCCATCTTGAAACGGCGGCCCGTGTGCGGGGCCAGGGCCGCGTTGACGGCGGCCATGAGGAAGAAGGCCACGCCCACACCGGCCAGATGGGGGCAGGGCATGTCGTCTTCCGGTCCCAGACGGGGGTTGCAGATGGCATCGGCCGGGGGCAGCTCCGGCGGCGGCAGGTGGTGGTCGGAGATGACCACGGTCATGCCCAGCTCGCGGGCGCGGGCCACGGCCGCCATGTCGGAGATGCCGCAGTCCACGGTGAGCAGGATGCCGCAGCCCTGCGCGGCCAGCTCTTCGATGGCCGGGATGTTCAGGCCGTAGCCTTCGCTGCGGCGGTCGGGCACATGCCACAGGGCGTCCAGACCGTGGGCTTCCAGCACGTCCAGCACCAGCGTGGAGGAGGTGATGCCGTCCACGTCGTAGTCGCCCCAGACGGCCAGCTTTTTGCCGTCCAGCAGGGCCTTGCTGATGACCTCGGCCGCCTGCGGGAACTGGGGCCAGCGGGACGGCGGCACCAGATCGGGCAGACGTGCGGAAAGATAGGCGTCCAGCTCTTCGGGGCTGTCCAGGCCGCGTCGCCAGAGGATGTCCAGCAGCAGGGGAGAGATGGAGAGCTCACGGGCCAGGCCGCGTGGCGGCGAACCGGCGGGGGGCTCACGAAACAGCCAGCGCTTCATGCCGCCACCTCCATGACAGGCCCGCGACGCCGGATGCTGCGGCGACGGAGCATGCTTGTGGTACGGAAAAGGGCAAGAGGGGCGCTGGCTGTCATGCTGTCTCCTTTAGACGGCGGCTTTCATCTCGGCCTGGATGGCGCGGGCGGCCTCGGCGGGCGAGGGGGCCTTGAGGATGGGACGTCCCACCACCAGGAAGTCGGCACCGGCCTGCACGGCACGGGCGGGCGTCATGATGCGCTGCTGGTCGTCGGTATCGGCGCCCGCGGGGCGGATGCCGGGGCACAGGCAGCGCAGGCCCTGACAGGAAGCCTTGATGCGGGCGGCCTCATGGCCGGAGCAGACCACGCCGTCCAGGCCCCAGCCGCGGGCCTTGCCGGCCAGCTCCAGGGCAAAGTCCGAAGGATCGGCGCTGATGCCGGGCATCTCGCCGGGGCCGAAGCTGGTCAGGGCCGTGACGCCGAAAAGCTGGGGCGCCTTGCTGCCGTAGCTGTCGGCGGCGATGCGGGCCTCGCTGCACATGCGCTCGCCGCCCTGGCAGTGCAGGGTCAGCAGTTCCGCACCGGCGGCGGCAGCGGCCTTGACGGCCTGGGCCACGGTGTGGGGGATATCGTAGAATTTCATGTCCAGGAAGACATGGAAGCCGAGGTCGTGCAGTTCGCGGATGATGTCCGGGCCGGCCAGGGTGAACAGTTCCATGCCCACCTTGCACCAGGGCACGGCGCCTTGCAGTTCGCGGGCCAGGACGAGAGCGTCTTCCTTGCGGGGCAGATCCAGAGCGACAATGAGTTGGGCAGCCATCGTTCTTCTTCCTTTAAAGGAGGTGTCCGTTGTTCAGGGCCTCCACCAGCTCGGGGCGGCAGTGGGGCGCCAGGGTCGCGGCCAGGTAGGCGGCGCGCAGGTGGTCGTAAGCCGTGTCCAGGTCGTCATTGACGATAAGGGCATCATAATGGGGCGCTTCCTGCATCTCGGCGCGGGCATTGGCCAGGCGGCGCAGGATGACTTCCTCGCTGTCCAGGCCGCGGCCGCGCAGGCGGCGTTCCAGTTCTTCCATGGAAGGCGGCAGGATGAAGAGGAAGCGGGCATCGGACATGTTCTTGCGCAGCTGGGCGGCGCCCTGCACGTCGATGTCGAACAGGATGTCCTGGCCTTTGGCCAGCATCTCGCGCACAGGGGGCAGGGGCGTGCCGTAGAAGTTGCCGTGCACTTCGGCCCATTCGGCAAAGTGGCCCTGGTCGCGCAGCTCCACGAAGCGCTCGCGGCTCAGGAAGTGATAGTCCTTGCCGTCCACTTCGCCTTCGCGGGGGGCGCGGGTGGTGCAGGAGATGGAATAGCCGAAATTGGGGAATTCCTTGCGCAGGCGCTTGATGAGCGTGGTCTTCCCTGTCCCGGAGGGCGCGCTGATGACCAGCGCGATGCCGAGTCTGTTCATGATGTCAAAATCTCCTCCCGCAGGCAGGGCCCGCGGAGCTCAGTGTCGGACGACCGTGACGGGATCCCGCCGGCTATTCGAGGTTCTGTACCTGCTCGCGGCACTTTTCCAGTTCGTTCTTGAAGTCGACCACCATGCGCGAAAGCTGCACATCGGGGATCTTGTTGCCGCAGGTGTTGATCTCGCGGAAGCATTCCTGCAGCGTGAAGTCCAGACGGCGACCGGCATCCTTGCCGGCATCCAGCAGCTCGTGCAGGCGGGCAAGGTGGGTATGCAGGCGGGTCAGCTCTTCGGTGACGTCCAGACGGTCGGCCAGGATGGTGACCTCCTGCAGGAAGCGGTTCTCGTCCAGGCCGTTGACGGCTTCCAGCGCCTCGTTGAGGCGTTCGCGCATGACGGCGGCGCGTTCTTCCTTGATCTCGGGCGCGCGTTCGGCGATGAGGCCGGTCCATTCTTCCATGCGCAGGATGCGGGAATGCATGTCGCGGGCCAGGGAGCGTCCCTCGGCGGCGCGGGCGTCGTTCCAGTCCTCCAGGGCCAGGGACAGGCCTTCTTCCAGAGCCAGGGTCAGGCTCTCGTCCACTTCGTCACCGGCATCGCCCCACAGACCGGGCAGGGCGAGCAGGGCGTTGTAGTCGGGGGTGAAGGGCTCGCCACGGCGGGCAGCCAGTTCTTTCAGGCTGTCCAGCATGGCTTCGGCCTGCATGGCGTCGAAGCGCGGCGCCGGGCCGGTGCCGCCGGTGTACTGGAGGGTCAGGCTGATGTCCACGCGACCGCGGGAGGCGAAGCGGCGCACCACTTTTTCCAGGCGCGGCTCAAGGCTGCGCACGCTCATGGGCAGACGCCATTTGAGGTCCAGATGGCGGCTGTTGACGCTTTTGACTTCCCATTGCTGGGTAAAGCCTTCGCTCTCTACCAGGCAGCGGCCGAAGCCGGTCATACTGCGCAGCATAATATCCCCCTGAAGTGAAAATATTCCAAAAGAATAGGCCAAGCAGCTCCATAATGCAAGGAACGCGCCCGCGCGGCCGGATACATGCCGCGGAAGGCGCGTCCCCAAAATGAACGTATCCTTCCAGGATACGAGGAGCCTAGGCTCAGGAGAACTTGCCGTTGCCGCCGCAGGCGGAACCGGAGCTGGGCGCGGCGGGGGCGCTGCCGCAGCCGCCGGCCTGGCCGCAACCGGCAAGGCCCTTGCCCATCTTGGAGGCCAGCGGATGCACCGGGCCGGGCTTGAAGGGGAAGGCGCCGGTCTTGAGCGGGCTGGGCACGCTCATCTGGCGCTGGGTCTCGGCATGGCCGCACTGGGGACAGGCGGGCGTTTCGTCACCGAACGCCAGCTCTTCGAACTGGGCCCCGCAGGCGGGGCAGACAAAATCATACAGGGGCATGGAGCACTCCTTGCCATGTTTTGGTCCGCAGCCGGGGCCGCGGGACGGTGGGGTGTATCGGCAGGCAGCCGCCGGGACGGAAAAGCTCCGGCCTGCCTCTTGTCTGTAACGTTCCGCTGCTTATATAAGCAGTATATGAGCGATGGCAAGGGCGGGCCCGGCTTCTTTGTTCCGGACGGGCGCCTTGCCGCACAGGAGTATTACCATGAAAAAGATTCTGCTGCTGGCCGGCGATTATGTGGAAGATTATGAAGTGATGGTGCCTTTCCAGATGCTGCTGATGCTGGGCTATGAAGTCCACGCCGTCTGCCCGGGCAAGAAGGCCGGCGACTTCGTGCGTACGGCCATCCATGACTTCGAGGGCGACCAGACCTACAGCGAGAAGCGCGGCCACAACTTCGCCATCAACTATGACTTCGACAAGGTCGATGTGGCCGATTATGCCGGTCTGGTGGTGCCCGGCGGGCGCGCTCCCGAGTACCTGCGCCTCAACGAGCGTGTGCTGGAGATCGTGCGTGAATTCGATGCCGCCGGCAAACCCATCGCCGCCATCTGCCACGGCCCCCAGCTGCTGGTGAGCGCGGGCATCCTCAAGGGCCGCACCTGCACCTGCTACGCGGCGGTCAAGCCCGATGTGGTGGCCGCGGGCGCCACCTGGCATGACTTCAACGCCACGGCCAGCAATGCTGTGGTGGATGGCAACCTGGTCACGGCCCCGGCTTGGCCCGCGCATCCGGCCTGGATCGCCGCCTTCGTCAAGCTGCTGGGCGCCCAGATCAGCATCTAGCCAGCGAATAGCAATATCCCCTGACAGGGGAAGAGGGAGCCGTGCCGCAGGGCAGGGCTCCCTCTTTTTTTATGGACTGCGGTCTTGTATGGCGGCCGGGGCGCGCACCCGAAAACATGCGCCATGCAGGTGGGGCGTCTGCGTGGGACGGACTCAGAGGCGGCACATCCCCATCCGTCGGCGAGCCGGAGCCGGTCATCGGGCGGAAAAGGGGGCTGCCGGTCGGGCCCGTTTTCTTCTCCGGCGGGGACAGAGGCTTGCCCCCTTACCGCACGCGGGCAAGGAAGACGGCATCGTTGCGGTAACGCACGGCAGGCTGCGCGGACGGGCCCCCCAGGCTCCCGCTGTTGTCCTCGGCAAAGATGCCGCGCTGGCCGATGCGCGAGACGAAGCCGGGATGCGCCTGGTAGTGCGGCTTTTCCGGCTGCTGGGGGATGGGCGTCACGCTTTGGAGCACGAGGCAGGCGCCCACACGGCGGGCCTGGGCGGCGGCATCATCGGCGGACGCGGGGACGGCGCTTTCCCAGGTGGCCCGACCCAGGCGGACATAGCCGTCGGCAAGGGCCGCGGCAAGACGTTTTTCCACGACGGATGCCGGGACAGTTTCCACGCGCGGGGCGTTACAGGACTCGAGGGTAGCCGCGGGGCGGGCATGGTCGTCCGCCGCTTGGTAATGACGGGAAAAACCGCCGGCACAGCCGGATGCCAGCAGGGTGAGGCCCAGGAGGGCGGGGAGAGCGTAGCGGCAGGTCATGGCACTTCCTCTCTTGGTTACAGGGTATACGGCCGGAAAGGACAAGGGGAGCGAGCCGGCTCCCGTCATCCATGGCGCGGTGCGGTACGATGCCGGGCAGGCTTCGTGGCCGGGAGCAGCGGATTTTTCCGTCCGGCCGATGAGACGGGGAGTATAAAACATATTTGATTGCTATGTTTTTATTTCAGGAATCGGAACTTTTAGCAAGCTCTTTAGGGCAGCTATCCCGTCGTATCAGCTCATATCTTTGAGAGGCCGGGGCCCGGGGGAGGGACGTGCCGCTGTTGCCGATGTCCTGGGTTGTCCCACGGAACGTGTCCGGCAGGTCTCCGGGATCGGCAGCGGCGATGGCACGAGAGCCCCTCCCCGGGGCTCCCCAAAAAACGAGGCCTAGTCCGCCAGCGGTTCCACCAGTAGGCCCTTGTCCGTGACGGAAAGGGGGCGCACGGCCAGCAGTTCGCGCCCGGGATGGGCCCCGGCGGGCAGGATGCAGGGCACATAGAATTCATTGACGCCCTTGATGGCTTTGCGACGGCGGGCGGGGGCCTGGTCGGAGGCGGGGCTGTCGGCGGCCAGCAGCATGCGCGGCAGGGCCAGCTGTGCCTGCCAGAAAGCCTGGCGGCGTTCCTCCACGGCGGCGCGGACCCTGGCGGCCCGCTCCTGCTTGACCTGCTGGGGCAGGTGCCCGTCGAAGCGGTCGGCGGCGGTACCGGGGCGGCGGGAATAGGGGAAGACGTGAGCATAGCTGAACGGCGTCTCGCGCACGAAATCCAGCAGGCAGGCCACATCTTCCTCACGTTCGCCCGGGAAGCCCGCGATGATGTCCGCCCCCAGTCCCATGACGGGCCAGTGGGCGTGCAGGCGTTCCACGGCACGCTGGAGCATGGCCGCCGTGTAGTGGCCGCGTCCCATGCGGCGCAGCACGGGCTGGCTGGCATGCTGCAGCGAGATGTGCAGCTGCGGGCAGAGCATGCGGCAGGCCATGAGGGTCTCCACCCCTTCGTCATCGAGTTGCGACGGCTCCAGGGAGCTGATGCGGAAGCGGCCGCGTCCGGCGAATTCCGGGGCCAGAGCGGCATCCAGACGGCGGAGCAGGCTCCAGAAATCCCCGAAATCGGCATTGTCCCGGCCATACTGGCGCAGATTGATGCCCGAGATCATGATCTCGGCATGTCCGGCCAGCAGCAGGCGCCGGGCCTCGGCGATGACGTCTTCCGGCGGGCGGCTCAGGCAGCGGCCGCGGGTGAGGGGCACGATGCAGTAGGTGCAGCGGTGCTGGCAGCCGTCCTGTACCTTGAGCACGGGACGGGCGCGCCGGAAGCCGCTGATGGCAAAGGGCGGGTAGGAGGAGGCCTGCGCTTCCCCTGCCGGAGCCTGCTCTCCTTCCGTCCAGGGCCCGGCCAGCAGCAGGCGCTTGTCGCCCTGGGGCAGGACGAGGTCCGGCTGCACGCAGTCCTCGTGGCCGTGCCGGCGGAAGTCCTCGAACAGGCGGGCCGCGCAGCCGGTCAGGATCAGGCGGGCGGCGGGGGCCGCACGACGCAGGCGGAACACGGCATTGCGGGCATCGCGTTCGCCACGGGCCGTGATGGCGCAGCTGTTGACGCAGACCACATCCGCCTGGGCGGGGTCGTCGCATTCCACACCGCCACGGGCCTGCCAGGCCTCGCGCAGGGATTGCGTTTCGTACTGGTTCACCTTACAGCCAAAGGTAATGAAGTAGAATTTCCATGCTTGCATGGCTGCTATGTAGGGCAAAGGCCGTCCCCTTGACAAGAGGCGGCCGGGACCCGCTGGAGATGGACGATGAAAGGATGTGTGTGGCGGCACCCCTCCCGCTGGGGCGGGCTGCTGCTGTGGCTGTTGCTGCTGCCGCTGTGCTGTACGGCGGAGACGGGTCCCGGCGTCGGGAATGGCGAGCTGTCCGGCCTGTCCGCCGAGGACCGTATCAACCTGCTGTGCCTGCGTTCGGCCTATCCGCAGATCAGGGCCGTGGAGGCCGGATCCGACGGCATCTGGCTGCGCCTGGAAGGGGAGCGGCGGGTTCTCTATGCCTCGGCAGCGGAACTGGCGGCCCATCCTTATGATGATGCGACCCTGCTGGACAGGGAACAGCGTCTGGCCCGGCGCCTCGATACCGCACGCATGGATGTCTCGCTGCGTGCCAGCATGCATCTGCCCTATCTGCCGGATCCGGAACGGGCGGCCACGCCGCTGGGCTATTCGCCCGGTCGCTGGCGCAGTTATGCCTTTTTGAAAGCCCTGTACGGTGCGGATGCGGCCACGGTCCGCCGGGGCCTGGGCGGGACGTCCCTGCAGGGGCGCAAGGTGCGGATGAGCGGGGCCGCCGCGCGGGCGCTGGCCGCCGTGGATGGCCGCTTGCGCGAGGCCGTGCGGCAGCGGCCGGAGCTCAAGCCCTGGCTGGTCTCGGCCGGAGGCTTTTTGTGGCGCCCTATCGCCGGAGAACAGCGCCTGAGCCCGCATTCCTTCGGTATCGCCATCGATCTGAGCCCGCAGCGGGCGCCGTACTGGCGCTGGGCCAAGGTGGAGCGCCATCCCCTGCAGCAGTCCTACGACAGCGAGATCGTCCGGGCCTTCGAGGCCGAGGGCTTCATCTGGGGCGGCAAATGGCACGAATATGATCTGATGCACTTCGAATACCGGCCCGAGATCATGGCCAAGGCCCGCCTGCTGCGCCAGTTGGAGATGGCGGGCGGGAACGGGCTCCAAGGTTTTCCCGGCGGGGCCGGGCGGGACGGCGGGACAGCCGCGTCCCTCCAGGGGCCTCCTGCCATGTCCCGGACAGAAGGCGGTAACAGCTGAGGGGCGCGTATCCCCGCAAACCGATTTCCGGCAGGCAGCGAGCCGGGGCGGGGATGATCTGTCGTCGCGAAAGTATCGCGCAGGAAGGATCTGCAAAAAAAGGAGGGGTCCCGTCGGGGCCCCTCCTTCGTCATCCGTATGGCAGGACAGCCTAGTCCTGACCGGTGGCCGCGGCCTCGTCCACGACCCAGATCAGGTCGCCCACGCTGGGGCGCACCATCTGGGCGGGCAGGGTGGGCTCGGCCAGCAGATCCAGCACCTGGCCCAGCACCTGGTGCTTTTCCTTGCCCGTGACCAGGAACATGCAGCAGCGGGAGTTGTTGATGACCGGCAGGGTCAGGGTCAGGCGGTCGGCCTTGCGTTCGGGCACATACTGGTCGATGACCAGGCGCTTGCGCTCGGCCAGGGCCGGAGAGTTGGGGAAGATGGAGCCGGTGTGGCCGTCATCGCCCATGCCTAGGAGCATGAAGTCGAAGCGGGGCAGATCGTTGGGGCCGATGTTGAAGTCCTGGCGGATCTGCTGTTCGTATTTGACGGCGGCTTCCACGGGATCGATGTCGCCACGCATGCGGTAAAAGTGGGTGGCGGGCACATGGCTCAGCAGTTCGCGGCGGGCAAGGCCGTAGTTGCTGTCAGGATGGTCGGGGCCCACGCAGCGTTCGTCCACCCAGAAAAAGCTCATCTTGTCCCAGGGCAGGCGGTCGGCCCAGTCACTGGCCGCCAGCAGGCGGAACAGGGGGATGGGCGTCTGACCGCCGGAAAGAGCGATGCGGAACACGCCGCGTTCGGCCACGGCTTCTTCACAGGCGGCGGCCAGGATATGGGCGGCGCGCTCGGCCATGGCGGCAGGATCTTTATGGATATGCACGGAAAGATGGATGGATCTGCTGCGCGCTTTCATGATGATCTCCTTATTGTGGACTGCGCAATAAAAACGGCGCGGCACGGGATGCCGCCCGTGTTGCTGTCATTTATCCGGGACGTACCACCATAATGCAGGCCGGTGCCGGCGGCAAGCCCCCTGATGCCTGCCTGCCGGTATCTGCAGGACGGGAAGGCTGCAAATCCCCTACGTCGCAGCGTTCGGGAACAGAAAAATTTTTTCCTGTGATTCAGGGATGCTGTTTTTGTGCCGGGGACTGTCCGGCGGCGCGCAGGGAGTCATATTCCATGACGGGGCGGGAAGTATCCAGTCGGGGGCGCAGGCGCAGGGGCAGGGGCGTGCCCGTACGGCGGGGCGACATGTCCAGACGCAGGACGCACCAGGCCCCGAAGGGCAGGCGGGAAAGGGCCGCGGTACGCATCTTCGTCCCGTGATGCCAGCGGCAGGCGGGCCGCCAAAGGCAGCTTGCCGCGTGCAGCCGCCCCGGACGGGCGGCCAGCAGGCGCCAGGCTGTCCAGAAGGGCAGGGAATGCCCGGGCCAGGCATGGCGACGCCCGTGCAGGCGCCAGGTCAGCCAGGGCAGGGACGCGCTGTTCCAGAAGGTGAGGACCAGGCCGCAGGCCGCCACACGGCAGGCCTCGCCCAGTGCCGCGGGCAGGGCGGCGGGCGGCAGTTCGTCGGCCCGCAGCAGTACCCAGTCGAAACTGTTGTCGGCAAAGGGCAGCCAGTCCGGGGCCGCGGCTTCTATCTCCACGCCTTGCGGGGCCCTGTGCCGGGCCTGTTCCCGCAGGGCCGGAGAGGCCTCGCAGGCGCTCAGGTCAAAGCCGCTCTGCCAGAGCGGGGGCAGGACATGCCCCGCCCCGCAGCCGATGACCAGCAGTTCCCTGCCCCGGCGCGGCCAGGGAGCCAACATGGAAAGCAGCAGGGCTGTCCTTTCCGGCAGGGCGATGTGCTGGTGGAACGGGCTTGGGGGCTGGAGGGGCATGCGGGCTCCTTGAGGGTGAGGGGTCTCTATCCTGTTAATGTAGGGCCTGCCGGAGCGGCAGGCAAGAGGGATGCGGGATGAAGTCCCGATGCTCCCGCAGGGGATGGGGCCCTGCGGGAGCGGGGAAAATAAGAGATGGGCAGAGGGGATCCAGGGGGCGATGCGTTATCGCGGCGCACGCAGGACCAGCAGCAGGATCTCGGAAGGCACGCCCAGGCGCAGGGGAAAGCCGCCCCACAGGCCGCTGCCGGGGCCCACATACAGGCGGGCGTCGTCCCGGGCGTACCAGCCGCGCACGAAACCGCCGTTGAACAGGGCCACGCCCTGATCCAGCAGCAGGGCCAGCCCGCCGTGGGTATGGCCGGAAAGTTGCAGATCGATCTCCGGGGCCGTCTGATGGAAGAGCTCCGGCTTGTGGGCCATGAGGATGCGCGGCCGCGGCGTTCCCTCCAGAGCCCTGTGCGGGTCGGGGCCGGGCAGGCCGAAACGCTCGGCCGCATTGTCGGTGACACCGGCCACGGTCAGGTGATCGCCCCGCACCGGCAGTACCACGGCCTCGTTCTCCAGCAGGGTGATGCCGTGGGCGCGCAAAACAGGCCGCCAGGCAGGAAGATCGGAGTAATATTCATGGTTGCCCGGGCAGGCGAAGACGCCCAGCGGCGCCCGCAGGTCGGCCATGGGCGCGAAGTCCGCATGTCGCAGCGCAGGGCTGCCGTCCATGAGGTCGCCCGTGAGCAGGATGATGTCCGGTTTGAGCGCATTGGTCCTGTCCACCACGGCCCGGGTCCATTCGGCGGGGAAGTTGCGGCTGATGTGCAGGTCCGTGAGATGGGCCACGCGCAGCCCGTCCAGGGCGGGGGGCAGGCCGGGCAGGACGATCTCTTGCGTGCGGACCTCGGGGATGCGCAGGGCCGCGGGCACGGCCAGGGCCGTCATCACCAGGGCCACCAGCAGCAATGCGGCCATCTGCCGGTTGCTGCCGGGCAGGGCCGGAAGGCCCGGACGCAGGCGGCGCGCCAGCCACCAGACAAGGCAGGCGCCGTCCCGGAGCAGCGAGAGCAGGGCCAGCAGGAAAAAGAGCACATGCGGCACGCCCGTGCTGACCAGGACCCAGCGCGGCAGCTCGGGATTGAAGGTGGCGTAGAGCAGGGAAAAGATGTGTAGCCGGAATCCCACCAGCAGCACCAGCAGGGCCAGCAGCGTCTTGAGCGGCCGTTTGCAGCGCAGGGGCAGCACGCAGCGGACCAGCATATAGACGCAAAGGATGGTCGTGACGATCTTGAGCATAGGCAGGGATGGAACGGAGCAAGGAAAGTTCGGCTCCGGGACGGGCGGCAGGGAGACCGCCCGGGGAACGCGGGGAGCCGGATGGGGGAAGGAGGGGCATCCCCGAAGGACGCCCCTCCCGGAGGGTTTTAGAGGGCGGCGATGGCTTCCACTTCCACCTGGGCGCCCAGCGGCAGGCTCTTGATGGCCACGCAGGAACGGGCGGGGAAGGGCTCGCAGAAGTATTTCTTGTAGACTTCGTTGACCTTGGGGAAGTCGTTCATGTCAGCGATGAACACGGTGGTCTTGACCACATTGGCGGTGGTCAGGCCCTGGGATTCCAGCAGGGCCACCACGTTCTTGCAGCACTGCTCGGCCTGGGCGCAGATGTCGCCTTCCACCAGCTTGCCGGTGGCGGGATCCAGCGGGATCTGGCCGGAGAGGAAGAAAATGTCGCCCACGCGGATGCCCTGGCTGTAGGGGCCCACGGCGGCGGGAGCGTTGGGGGTGCTGATGACGTCCTTGTTCATGAGGAACTCCTTGCGTGTTGGCTGCTACTTGAAGACAGGCAGCAGGTTGAAGACATACAGGGTGTGGCAGACGGCCACGATGATGCCGTAGACCAGCAGCAGGGGCACGGTGGTGGAACCGCCGGGCACGCGGTACAGGCTGGCCTGGAACTTGCGGCGGCTGGCGCGCAGCAGCAGGGCGGGCACGATGACCGACCAGATGGAGGCCGCCAGACCGGCCCAGCCGATGGCGGGCAGGAAGCCGTCGGGCCAGATGATGCCGCCGATCATGGGCGGCACGAAAGTGATGAGCATGGTCTTGGTACGGCCCAGGCGGCTGTTGTCGAAGCCGCACAGGTCGGCCATATAGTCGAACAGGCCAAGGCCCGCGCCCAGGAAGGACGTGGCGATGGCGAACAGGGCAAAGGCTTCCAGCATCTTGAGGATGATGCCGCCCAGGCTGGTGCCGGAAGCGGCCACCAGGTCGCCCACGTTGGTGATGTGCTTGAAGTCGTCACGCGGGATGATGCCGTCGGCGGCGGCGATCCAGACCACATAGCAGAGCAGGGCGATGACCGTACCGATGCGCAGGCAGCTGTTGATGGTGCGGGCGTCCTTGCCCAGATACTTGATGAGGCTGGGCACCGAAGCGTGGAAGCAGAAGGAGGTCAGATAGGTGGAGGCCGCGCCGAAGATGAAGATGAATTCGCCGCTCTGGCCGTCCAGGCCCAGCATGGAATCCAGACGGGCCTGGCCGATCATGCCGCCGATGGACAGCAGGAAGGTGATGACCATGCCGCCCATGAGGATGGCGGACAGACGGTCCACAGCCTTGGAGCTCCACCACACACAGGCCGTGAGCAGGATGGTGAAGATCAGGCTGGTGAGGACACGGGGCGGCGTGATGCCCCAGCTGGACTGCAGGGCATGCTGGACCACGGAGCCGCCGCTGCTGACGTAGGCATAGACCAGCGTGTAGAGCACGAAGGCCACGGAAAAGCCGTTGAGGACGCTCCAGAAGGAGCCCAGGGTGTTCTGCACCAGGGTGTGCAGGCTGTCGCCGGGCTCGAACAGCAGGTTGACTTCAAGGATGGCCTGACTGGCGCGCAGCATGCAGAACCAGGAAAGCAGCATGAGCACCATGGACCAGTTGAACCACATGCCGGCCGAGGTCATGGGCAGGGCCAGCATGCCCGCACCGATGGCCGTACCGGCCACCATCATGGAACCGCCCAGAGTGCGTTGGAAACCCTCACCAAAAATGAACTTCATGAATCCTTCTCCCCGGAATCAGACGTTACGGGACGCGTTGCCCAGAAGTTGGAGAGCAGCGCGCCGGAAATGTTCTGCCAGACGCTGAACAGGGCGCCGGCAATGGCGGCGGCAGGCGTGAAATGCGCCAGCGCCAGGGCTGTGGCCAGCCCGGAATTCTGTGTGCCTATCTCGATGGCCAGGGCGCGGCGGCGCGGCGGCGCAAAGCGCAGCCGGCAGGCGGCGAACCAGCCCACGGCCAGGCCAAGGAGGTTGTGGGCGATGACCGCCGCGAAGATGGCGGGCCCGGCCGAAAGGATGTTCTGCGCGTTGACGGCGATGATGCCGGCGATGACCAGCGTGATGACCAGGGCCGAGGCCAGCGGCAGGAAGGGCATGAGCCTGTCCACCAGGCCGCGCTGGAAATGGTGCAGCAGCAGGCCCAGCAGCACGGGCACCAGCACGATCTTGACGATGGACCAGAAAAGGCCGCCCATGTCCACCGGCACCCACACACCGCCCAGCAGCCAGGTCAGCGGCGGGGTCAGCAGCAGCGAGACCAGGGTGGCCGCTGCCGTCATGGCCACGGAAAAAGCCACGTCGCCGCGGGCGATGAAGGTCAGCACGTTGGAGGCCGTCCCGCCCGGGGCCGTGCCCACCAGGATCATGCCCATGGCCAGTTCAGGCGGCAGGGCGAACACATGGCACAGGGCAAAGGCCAGCAGCGGCATGCAGCCGAACTGCACCAGCAGCCCCAGCCCCAGGTCGCGGGGATGACGCAGCACATGGCTGAAATCCTGCCAGTGCAGGGTCATGCCCATGCCCAGCATGATGATGCCCAGCATGGCGGAGATATGCGGCGCCACCCAGGAAAAGATCCAGGGCTGCCACAGGGCCAGCGCCGAGAAGGCGATGATGATGACACCCATGAAGCGGGTCAGTGCGACACTGAGCCTGCGCAAAACCGACAGCATGCGACCTCCTCCTTTGCGGCATGATGAACCATGCATCTTGGCAGACTCAGGGCGGCAAATCAAGCCGTTCATCCGGCCGCGGGAACAGACAAAATCCCCGGCAGGGGACGTGGAAAAAAGCTCGCCGCTCACGCATCCCTGACGCCGGGCATGTTCCTGTGGCTGCGGCGTACGCTTGAAAAGTGGCGCAAGCCCGGCTAGACTGTACGCCCTGCCGGCCCGGCCGGCACACATCATTTTTGAGGATACTATGAGCAACGAACCGGACAAGATCATTTATTCCATGATCCGCGTGTCCAAGCGCCACGGCCAGAAAGAAGTGCTGAAGGACATCTCCCTTTCGTACTTCTACGGGGCCAAGATCGGCGTGTTGGGCCTCAACGGCGCGGGCAAGTCCAGCCTGCTGAAGATCCTGGCCGGTGTGGACGAAGCCTTTGACGGCAAGACCGTGCTGGCTCCCGGCTACACCATCGGCTACCTGGAACAGGAACCCCTGGCCGGGGAGACCCGTACCGTGCGCGAGGTGGTGGAAGAGGGTGTGAGCGAACTCATGGCCATTGCCAAAGAGTTCGAGGAAATCAATGCCCGTTTCGCCGAACCCATGGAACCTGAGGAGATGGACGCCCTCATCGAGCGTCAGGCCCAGGTGCAGGAACTGATGGACCACAAGGGCGTATGGGATCTGGACGCCCGGCTGGAAATGGCCATGGACGCCCTGCGCTGCCCGCCGGCCGACATGACCGTGGACAAGATCTCCGGTGGCGAACGCCGCCGCGTGGCCCTGTGCCGCCTGCTGCTGCAGGCCCCGGACATCCTGCTGCTGGACGAACCCACCAACCATCTGGATGCCGAATCCGTGGCCTGGCTGGAGCGTTACCTCTCCACCTTCCCCGGTACGGTCATCGCCGTGACCCACGACCGCTACTTCCTGGACAACGTGGCCGGCTGGATCCTGGAACTGGATCGCGGCCGGGGCATCCCGTGGAAGGGCAACTATTCCTCCTGGCTGGAGCAGAAGCAGAAGCGCCTGGCCAATGAGGAAAAGGCCGAAGCCGACCGCCAGAAGACCCTGGCCCGCGAACTGGAGTGGATCCGCATGTCGCCCAAGGGCCGCCATGCCAAGGGCAAGGCCCGTATCAACGCGTACGAAGCCATGCTCTCCCACGAAAGCGAGAAGCGCGCCCCGGATCTGGAGATCTACATCCCGCCGGGACCGCGTCTGGGCAAGAGCGTCATCGAGCTCACCGGCGTCAGCAAGAGCATGGGCGACCGTGTGCTGATGGAAGATGTCAACGCCATCATCCCCGCCGGTGCCATCGTGGGCATCATCGGTCCCAACGGCGCGGGCAAGACCACGCTCTTCAAGATGCTGGTGGGCCAGGAACAGCCCGATACCGGCACCGTGAAGGTGGGCGATACCGTGCAGTTCGCCTATGTGGACCAGGGCCGCGAGTCCCTGGAACCGGGCAAGAGCGTGTACGACATCATCAGCGAAGGCCACGACACCATCAAGCTGGGCAGCCGCGAAGTCAACGCCCGTGCCTACTGCACGCGCTTCAACTTCCACGGCGCCGACCAGCAGAAGAAGGTGGACGTGCTTTCCGGTGGTGAGCGCAACCGCCTGCACCTGGCCCGGATGCTGAAATCCGGCGCCAACGTGCTGCTGCTCGACGAACCCACCAACGATATCGACGTCAATACCATGCGCGCCCTGGAAGACGCCCTGGACAACTTCGCCGGCTGCGTGCTGGTGGTGAGCCACGACCGCTGGTTCCTGGACCGCATCGCCACGCACATCATGGCCTTCGAGGGCGACTCCAGCGTCATCTTCTTCGAGGGCAACTTCAGCGAATACGAGGAAGACCGCAAGAAGCGTCTGGGCAAGGAAGCGGAGACCCCGCACCGGCCCAAGTTCCGCAAGCTGACCCGCTGATGTTCGCCGCGGCTGTCCCGTCGTTCCGTGTCCTGAGGCATGGGCGCGACGGGGCAGCCCGGCCCCGCCTTTCCCGCCTGCCTCCGGGACGACCCGGCAGGCAGGGCTTTCCCGGAGGCACGGCATGGTGCCGTGTCCCCGTCCCGGCCGGGACGTCTTTCCCGGCTTTCCCCTCCGCCTTCCTGTCCGGGGCGCCTGCCCCGGGATCCTTTTCCCCTTCCCGGCCTGGGCACAGGCCACCTGCCGGTTCCGGACAGAGCGGTATTACTGACCTGAAAAGTCAGGAACAGGATGATGAAACAAAAGACAACTGGACACCGTCGTATCCCTTCCCGCCTGCTGGGAGTCTCGCTCCTGCTGGCGGGCATGAGCCTTGTCCCCGCATCCGGGCCGGTCTGGGCCCGCGAAGGCGCCACCGCGGCCACGTTCGGTCTGGTGGATGAAGCGCCGCATACCTTCCTGCGCCCGAAGCAGGTCTCCCTCTTCCCCACCCACGCGCTGGTGCAGGGGGAAGAAGAGCTGGAGGTCCGTGTGCGGGACGGCGTGGGGCGTGTGGAACTTTTCGTGCCCGAGAACGCCCGCAACCTGCAGTTCGACCTGGGGGACGTGCGTCTTGCCAGCTGGCGCAGCCGGGTGGCCCCGGCCGCTGTGGCCGATGGTGACGCCCGCCGCCGCCAGGATCTGCTGGCCCGCAAGCGTGCCGTGGAAGGCGAACTGGAAGCCGTCTCGGCCCGTCTTGGCCTGTGGACGGCCCATGCCGGGGAACGCAGCCTGGAGGCCCTGGAAAAGCTGGATGCCCGCATGGCCGAAGTCATCCCCCGTCTGCGTGAGCGCCAGGCCGCCCTGCAGCGTGAGCTGAAGACCATCAGCAATGTGCTGGCCAGCCTGCCGCGCGTGACGGAGAGCGGCCAGCTGGTGATCCTGCTGCTGGACGACGCCAAGGCCGGGAAGGTCCGCGTGCGCTACGCCTACACGCTGGACAACAGCGGCTGGGATCCCGTCTATGATCTGGATGCCCGGCCGGAGGAAGGTACCGTCCGCGTGCTCCTGACGGCCCGGTTACGCCAGAATTCGGGCATGGACTGGCGCGGTTGCGATCTTTCCATCGTCTGGCAGGACGCCCGTCCGCTGGAAGCTCCTGTCCTGCCTGTCTGGCGGGTGGACGAGGGCCCGGTGCCGCGTCCCTATGCCCGGGCCGCTGCGGAATTCAAGTCCGCTCCCGTGGTGCTGGCCGCCCGGGCCGACAGCGCGGCCAACGCTCCCGCGGCCCCCGTGCCGGTGCTGGACAAGGGCACCTATGCCCGCTGGGATCTGGGCCGCGTGACCCTGCCGCAGGGGCAGGAACGCCTTGTGCTGCGGCAGGAAGAATGGAAGGCCCCCTTGCAGTGGGTGGCCCGTCCTGACGAGCAGGGCAGCCCGGTGTGGCTGATGGTGGAACGGGCGCTGGACAGCACCCCCTGGCCTTCGGCCCAGGCCGAGTTCTCCGTGGACGGTCTGCCGGTGGGGTCGGGACGTTTCGTGCCTGAAGGCAATAAAGTGCGTCTCTATTTCGGGGTGGATCCCCGGGTATCGGTGACCACCACCACGGACGACAAGCGCCGTGGTGAGACCGGGATCATCGGCAAGCGCCAGACCTGGAGCTGGAACTGGACCTACACGGTGCACAATGCCCGTGCCCAGGCCGTGACGGTGCGCGTGGAGCGGCCCGAGCCCCTGCCGGTCAACAAGTCCGTGGAAGTGTCGCTGGACGGCACCCGGGCGCAGAAGGGCGAGGATCACAGCCTGTTCTGGAAGGTGGAGGTGCCTGCGGGCGAAAGCCGCAGCATCAGCCATGGCGTGAACGTCAGCGCACCGGCCGAGCTGGGCCTGAGCCCTGTGGCGCCGTAAAACGTTTTTGGTGTGATCCCCCTCTGCCGCGTGGCGGCAGGAGGGACGCAGAGGACAGACAAGGGCGGGATATCCCGCCCTTTTTCGTATCCTCGCGGGCTGCCGTCGGGCAGGGAATGTGGAGAGGGGAACGGTCATGGATCGCCGGGGGAAGGAGGGGACGTTTTTTGTAAAAACTGTCCCCTCCTTCCCCCGGGC